>Ga0164298_10000146_pt1 | contig 24628 bp, 19 predicted proteins | sample Whisoiple_216_MG_FD_109713 | JGI IMG/M metagenome (GOLD analysis project Ga0164298, IMG submission 109713) | Unamended control soil microbial communities from upstate New York, USA - Whitman soil sample_216_MG | ecosystem: Environmental > Terrestrial > Soil > Agricultural land ...
TCGCTTCGCCGCCTCGCCGCCTTACCCCGTCCCTCGTCGCCTCACCCCGCTCCGCCGTCCCGCGCATGAAGCCGACCACCGCACCGACAAACAATTTGGACATCCATATATCTGATAGTGGGTCTAGCTTCATAAAACCGATAGGAGGTATCAAGCGAACAAGGGGAAGGAGGGTCAGCCTTGGTGGACAGGCGCCGACACGAAGGCGCGAACGCGCGAAGGCGGAGCGGTGGGACCCTCGGCGTGGCCCACCGCTGACCGGCGGGTCAGCTGGGCGGCGGGATCAGGCCCTCGCGGATCGCGAACAAGGCGGCCTGCGTCCGCGACGACAGTTGTAGCTTGCTGAGCACGTTGCTCACGTGGGTCCGCGCCGTACGCTCACTGATCACCAGGCGCTCCGCGATCTTGCGGTTCGGATGCCCCTCCGCGACCAGCGCCAGAATCTCCCGCTCCCGCGCCGTCAACGCCGTCAGCCCGATCCTCGGCGCCGAGATCCGCCGGACCAGCTGCCCGGCAACCGCCGAGTCCAGGTGAACCTCCCCCATCGCCGCCGCTCGGATCGCCGACGCCACCTCGCCCGGTTCCGCGTCCTTCAGCAGGTACCCCGCCGCGCCGGCCGCCAGCGCCGTGTGGACGCGCTCGACCTCACCGAAACTGGTCAGCACCACCACATGCACGCCCGGGTACCCGACGGTGATCCGCTCCGTCGCCTCGGTCCCGTCCATGCGCGGCATGCGCAGGTCCATCAGCACCACGTCCGGCAGCGGCTCCCCCAGCGTCTGCCACTGCCGCAACAACTCCAGCGCCTGCACGCCGTCCCCCGCCTCGCCGACGACCGCCAGCTCCGGCTCGGTCTCGACGAACGCACGCAGCCCCCGGCGCACGACCACGTGGTCGTCCACCAGCAGGACCCGGATCGTCACAGGGGTTCCCCGTTCAGGATCGGCACGGCGGCCCGCACCACCCAGCCCCGGCCGGCGCACGGCCCCGCCTCGAAACGGCCGCCCCACCGCTCCGTCCGCTCCCGCATCGACAGCAGCCCCAGGCTCTCCCCCGGCCGGTCCGGCGACGTGCCGGCCACCGAGCCGTCGTCGCGCACCTGTACCACCAGGTCGACGTCCTCCCGCGCGATGCTGATCTCCACCGCCGTCGCGTTCGCGTGCTTGACCACGTTGTGCAGCGCCTCCGACGTGATCCGGTACAGGTCCTCCTGGAAGTCCAGGCCGCCGCTGATCCGCACGTCCTCGGGCGCCCGCACCTCGATCGCCAGTCCCGTCCTGGCCCGCAGGCTCGCGGCGTGAGCGCGGATCGCGTCGACGAGGCCGTGCTCGGCCAGCTCCAGCGGCCGCAGCTCGAACACCAGCAGCCGCAGGTCGGCCAGTGCGCCCGCGGACAGCTCCGCCAGCTCCTCCGCCGCACGCCGGACGCCGTCGACGTCGATCCGGTCCAGCCCGCGCCGCAACGCCTTCGCCTGCATGCGCATCGAGAACAGCTGCTGCACGACCGAGTCGTGCAGGTCGCGCGCCAGCCTGCGGCGCTCGTCGGACTGCGCCTGGCTGCGTGCCTGCGCCAGCAACGCGGCCATGTCGATGGCCACCGCCGCCTGGTCGCCCATCGCCTCCAGGAACGCCAGGGAGCCGGGCCCCGGGTCCTCCCCCGGCCGGTAGTACGCGTTGATCACGCCGACCTTCCGGCCGCGCACCGACATCGGCATCGACACGAACGCGTCCCAGTCCGGGCGGTCCATGATCTCCTTCAGCGGCGCCCACACCGGGTCGGACATGATCAGCGGCTTGCGGTGCAGGTCGACGACCGTCTCGCCGGACAGGAACGCGTCGAGGAACCGGACGTGCGCGCCCCGCCTGCGGCACGCGGCCAGCCTGGCCACGAAGTCCGGCGCCGCACCGAAACCGGCCATGCCCAGGATGCGCAGCTCGGCGCTCGGGTCCTCGACGGACAGTATCTGCACGGCGGCGATGTTCGCCGTGCGGACGATCTCCTGCGCGACCGCCTCCAGTGTCACCGGCAGCGAGTACGACTCGGCGACCCGGGAGGCGGCACGCGCGATCGCGGTCAGCCGCCGCTGCTGGCGCCGGACCGTGGTGACGTCGCGGAACCACACCGCGTGCCCGCCGGCCGGCAGCGGCTCGATCCGGTACTCCAGGTCCTGCGCCCGCCCGCCCGGCGCGGTCCAGGTCGCGGTGTGCCGCACGCGGTCGGGGCGGGGGTTGGGCGAGAACGGGGCCGGCTTGCCGACCAGGTCGTCGGCCGCCGCGCCCAGCAGCGCGGCGGCCGAGTGGTTGAGCCCGGCGAAGTAGCCGGCGTCGTCGAGCACCGCGAGCCCGTCGGCGCTCACCTCGACGAGGACCTCCGCCGCGTCCCGCAGCACGTCCCCGGTCGATGTCCGCCTTTGGTGCACCCCACGAGTATGCCGCGCACCAAGAGAAAACCGGAAAGACAGCCCAAAGTGGATCACGGGGTGACGGGGTCCGCCACGGTCGTGGAGACGGGTGCCCCGACCTTGCCGCGCACCGGCAGCAGCACGGCGGCGACGAGGCTGACCAGGCACAGCGCGGACAGGTAGAGCGCGACGGCCGTCGAGCCGCCCGACTGCTGCAACGCGGTCGCGACCAGCGGGTTGACCGCGCCGCCGACGATGCCGCCGAACTGGTAGGCGAGCGAGATGCCCGAGTACCGCACCCGCACGGGGAACAGCTCGGTGAACAGCCCGCCCTGCGCGCCGGCCATGATCCCCTGTGGGACGGCGGCGACGAGGATCGCGACCAGCGCGGGGCCGACGGCCCCGGTGTCGATGAGCGCGAACATCGGCAGCGGCCAGAGCACGGCGACGACCGCGCCGCACACGTACACCTGCTTCGCGCCGAACCGGTCCGCGGCGAGCGCGGAGACCGCGATGGTCGCGATCCAGAGCGCGGTGGAGATCAGGATGAGCGTCAGCAACGTCGGCCGCGCGAACCCGACGACCTTGGTGCCGTAGGACAGCAGGTAGACGATGACGGTGTAGCCGATGGCCGGCGGGGCGATCGAGGCGATGCCGGCGAGCACGAGCGCCCTGGGATGAGCCTTCACGAGGTCGAGGAACGGCACCCTGCTCACCGTGCGGTCCTGCTTGACCTGTGCGAACTCCGGCGCGTCCGTGAGCTTGACGCGGGTGACGAGGCCGACCACCACCAGCACGATGCTGATCAGGAACGGGACACGCCAGCCCCACGAGAGGAAGTCGTCGTCGGACAGCCCGGAGATCGCGAGGAAGACGAGGTTGGACGTGAGCACGCCGATCGGGACGCCGAACTGCGCGAAGCTGCCGTAGAAGGCGCGGCGGCCCGGGGTGGCGTGCTCGGTGGCGATCAGCACCGCGCCGCCCCACTCGCCGCCGACGCCGAAGCCCTGGACGATGCGCAGGATCACGAGCAGGAGCGGTGCGGCGACGCCGATCGCGGCGTAGGTGGGGAGGACGCCGATGAGGGCCGTCGAGCAGCCGGTCAACAACAGGGTGAGCACGAGCAGCGCCTTGCGCCCGATGCGGTCGCCGAAGTGGCCGATGATCGCGGCGGCGAAGGGGCGCACCACGAACCCGACCGCGAAGGTGGCGAACGCGGCGAGCGTGCCGGCGACCGGTGAGAAGGAGGGGAAGAACACCGCGCTGAAGGCCAACGCCGAGGCGAGGCCGAAGATGTAGTAGTCGTACCATTCGATCGAGGTGCCGACGAGACTCGCGGCGAATATGACCTTTGTGGACGGTCGGTTCGGTCCGGCCATGACGGGTACTCCTTCGTACGCCGACGTTTGTTCGATGCAACCAGGTCTCGCTGCCGCGTTCACCGGTGCCCGGGCTCGCTTCGCCTACGTCATTTGTCGCGAGGTGGTCGCTCACCGGGCCAGCAGGAGGTCCGCCAGCTCCTTCGGGGCGGTGACCATCGCCTCGTGGCCGGTTTCGAGCTCGTGCACCGGCCAGCCGCGGGCCGCGGCGCGTTCGGCGTGCGGCCGGAAGACGCGCGACCAGCCGGTGCACTCGACGAACACGGCCGGGGTCTCCGGGGATCCGGTCAGCCGCAACGGTTCGGTGTAGGTGAGCCACGGGTGTGGGGTCAGTCGCGGGCCCAGCCATGCGACGTCCGCGGCCTCGGTCACGCCGAGCCTCGCCGGCGGGCGCGCCGGGACCAGCCAGCCGAAGCCGGCCTCCTCGACCAACCGCCGGTAGTGGTTCGCGACCGCGTCGGGCAGCAGGTCGATCGCGGCCTCGCCGTCCCCGCCGAGGAAGGCGTCGAGGTACACGCGGGCCCGCACCCGGTGCGGCAGCCAGTCGGCCACCGCGGTGACGACCTGGCCCGCGTAGCCGTGCCCGACGAGCACCACGTCCCACAGGTCGTAAGCCTCGAGGTACGCGCTCACGTCCTGGATGTGCGTGGTCAGCCCCACCGACGGGCTCAGCAGATGCGCACGCTCGCACAGTCCGGTCATGGTCGGCGTGTGCACCTCGTGGCCGGCGGCCCGCAGCAGCGACGCGACCCGCTGCCACACCCAGCCGCCGTGCCACGCCCCGTGCACCAGGACGAGGGTGCTCATCCGAGGTCCTGGAGGCACTCGTCCCCGGTCATGGCGTCCGCTCCCGGGCGGCGCGTGCGGTCTGGGCGAGGAGGGTCGCGACCGTCATCGGTCCGACACCACCGGGCACCGGTGTGATGAGCGAGGCGCGTTCCGCCGCGACCGCGTACTCCACGTCGCCCGTGTCGCCCGCGTCGCCCGTGTCGTCAAGGTGGCCGGCGTCGACGACGACCGCGCCCTGCTTGACCCACTTGCCGCGGACCAGGCCCGGCCGGCCCACCGCGGCGACGACGACGTCCGCCTCGGCGACGTGGGCCGCCAGGTCGATGGTGCGGGAGTGGCAGTAGGTGACGGTCGCGTCGCGGGCCAGCAGCAACATGCCCGTCGGCCTGCCGACGGGGCCGCGGCCGATCACCACGGCCTGCCGGTACGCGAGCCGCACCTCGTAGGCGTCGAGCAGCGCCAGGATCCCGCCCGCCGTGGCCGAGGTGAACCCGGGCGTGCCGGACGCCAGGGCCCCGAACGACGCGTGGGTGACGCCGTCGACGTCCTTGGCCGGGTCGATGGCCTCGAACACCGTCCGCTCGTCGACGTGCGCGGGCAGCGGGTGCTGGACCAGGATCCCGTCGACGTCCGGGTCGGCGGACAGCTCCCGCACCCGCGCCACCACGTCCACTGTGGACGCCGACGCGGGCAGGTCCACCCGCCGCGTGGTCACGCCGACGGCGGCGCCGCGGCCGGTCCTCGTCCGCACGTGGGGGTGTGACGCGGGGTCGTCGCCGGCCAGGACCGTTGCCAGCACGGGCGGCCGACCGTGCGCGTCGGCGAACCGGGTCACCTCGTCCCGAACCCGCTCCAGCGTCGCCGCCGCGACGGCCCGTCCGTCCAGAATCCGTGCGTTCATGCCGCTCCCTCGCTCACTCGCACTCCAGCCACTCGGCGACCGCGCCGAGCAGCCGCTGCCGCCACCACTCGGTCTGGCGCAGCTCGTTGAACGTGAAGATGTGCAGCCCGCGGATGTTGCTGTCCACTTCGGACACCGCGGGCCCGAGCCGGCGGACCAGCCGCGTCGGCCGGTAGCCACTGGGCAACAGCAGCCGCCACAGGAACCCGCCCTGCTTGCGGAGGAACCGGGCGGACTGGCCGAGCCCGAGCCCCCCGGAGATCCGCACCAGCCGCTGCCGGTTCACCGGTCCCGGCAGGCCGACGTACACGGGCGGTTCGACGCCCGCGCTCGCGATGCCGGCCGCCCACGACGCGGTCGTGGTGGCGTTGAAGCAGATCTGCGTGATGATGCGGGTGGCGAACGGTGCCTTCTGCTTCAACGCGAGGTCGACGGTGTCCCGTGGGATCAGGGCGTGGCCCTCGGGGTAGCCGGCGATGCCGACCTGGTCGAACGGGTGACCGGTCGCCTCGATGGCCTGTAGCAGCGCGAAGGCGTCCGGGAACCTGCCCAGCGGCCGGGGAGCGTCGCCGCCGATCACGAACACCGAGCGGATGCCCGCCTCCCGCAGCCGCGCCACGACGTCCTCGACGTGGTGCGCGTCGACGAACTGCCGGGCCGCGAGGTGCGGCGCGACCTGGTAGCCGTGCCCGTGCAGGCGTTCGGCGAGGTCGAGGGTGACGCCGAGCCCCTTCGCCTCGGTCGTCGTGATCGTCAGCGGCACGCTCGTCGGCACGTGGTGGAGCACCGCCTGCTCGGTCCTGCGGAAGGGCATCACCTCGTAGCTGATGTCGCGCAGCAGGTCGGCGAGGTCGCTCATGCCGATCAGTACAGCTCATCGGCACGCGTGGCTCGCCCGGCATCGACGCTGAGTTGACCGCGACGAATGACGTAGGCGGGACCGGACGTGCGGACGTCGGAAACCCGGCCGGGTCTACCTACTGTGCCTGACATGAGCGCGAAGAACCTACAGGACGTGTTGGACCAGGCGGGCAACACCGTCGAGCTGCTCCGCGACTCCCAGCTGGGGGCCTACGTCTACCCGGTCGTCCCGGCGGAGTTCACCAACTGGCGCCGCGAGGTGCGGTCGTGGCGGGACACCGCGGTGCTGTTCGACCAGTCCCACCACATGGTCAACCTGTTCGTCTCCGGCCGGGACGCGCTCAAGCTCCTGTCCGACACCGGGATCAACAGCATGGCCAAGTTCCCCGTCGACTCCGCGAAGCAGTTCGTGCCGGTGTCGCCGGAGGGCGGCGTGATCGGTGACGGCATCCTGTTCCGGCTGGCCGAGGACGAGTTCGTCTTCGTCGGGCGCGCGCCCGTGGCGAACTGGCTGTCCTTCCGTGCCGAGCGGGGCTACGACGTGGACGTCCGGCGCGACGACCGGTCGCCGATGCGGCCGTACGGCAAGCCGGTCACCCGCGAGCTGTGGCGGTTCCAGATCCAGGGCCCCCGGGCGTGGGACGTGATCGAGAAGCTCAACGGGGCGCCGGTCGAGCAGGTCAGGTTCTTCCGCCTGGGGCACCTGAACGTCGCGGGCCAGCGGGTGCGGACGCTGCGGCACGGCATGGCCGGCGCGCCCGGCCTCGAACTGTGGGGGCCCTACGAGTCCTACGACCGGATCCGCGAGGCGATTCTCGAGGCGGGCCAGGAGTTCGGCCTGGAGCCGTGCGGGTCGCGGGCGTACTCGTGCAACACCCTGGAGTCCGGCTGGATCCCCTCTCCCCTGCCGGCGGTCTACACGAGTGACGAGCTGCGGCCGTACCGGGAATGGTTGCCGGCACAGGGTTACGAGGCGACCAACGCGCTGGCCGGCAGCTACGTGTCCGACCGGATCGAGGACTACTACACCAACCCGTGGGAGCTGGGTTACGGCTCGTTCGTGAAGTTCGACCACGACTTCGTCGGCCGCGACGCGCTCGCCGCGGTCGACGTGGAGTCCCAGCGGCGCAAGGTGACCCTGGCCTGGGACCCCGAGGACGTCGCGACACTGCTCGCCACGCTGGTCGACCAGAAGGGCCCGGAGTACCAGTTCTTCGACCTGCCCAACGCCAACTACGGCTCGTCGAACTTCGACTCCATCCTCGACGCGGACGGCCACCTGGTCGGCCTGTCGATGTTCACCGGCTACAGCGCGAACGAGCGTGCGGTGCTGTCGCTCGCGACCGTGGACCCGGGCGTGCCCGTCGGCGCCGAGGTGCGGGTCGTGTGGGGCGAGCCGGACGGCGGCAGCCGCAAGACGACCGTCCAGCCGCACGAGCAGTTCCCGGTCCGTGCGGTGGTGAGCCCCGCGCCGTACTCTGTCGTGGCCCGCGAGACCTATCACACCGGATGGCGTACCCGGGGACGATGACCGTCCCGCATGCTCCGCTCTGTCGTGAGGTGACGCAACGATGACTACCACGCTCCCCGAGATCACGACCGATCTGTTCATCGACGGCTCACCCGTGGCCGCGTCCGCCACGCTGCGGGTGAGCGACCCGGCGGGCGGGGGTGCTGCCGCCGGGCACGCCGCGTCGGCCACCGCGGCACAGGCGGCCGACGCGGTGGCGGCGGCGGACCGGGCCTTTCCCGCCTGGGCGGCGCTCTCGCCCGCCGAGCGGGCCGCCGCGCTCACCTCGGCGCTGGCGCCGCTGGCGGCGGACCGGCCCGTCACGGCCGAGATCCTGAGCCGCGAGAACGGCAAGATCCTCGCGGAGTCGGTGATCGACTCGATCGTGTTCGAGCACCGCAGCCGTCTCGCGGTCGGCCTGGCGTCCGAGGTGGACGACTCCGCCGAGCTGGCCGGACCGCCGTACCGGACGCGGGTCGGCCACGTGCCGCTGGGCGTGGTCACGATCATCGTGCCGTTCAACTGGCCGCTGGCGATCCTGGGCGCGTCACTGGCGTACGCGTTGGTGGCGGGCAACACCGTGGTGGTGAAGCCGCCGCCGACCGCGCCGCTGGCGACGAGCCGGACCGTGGCACTGGTGGCGTCGGCGCTGCCGCCGGGCGTGCTGAACGTGGTGACGGGCGCGGACGCGGAGATCGGCGAGGTGCTCGTCGCGGACCCGCGGGTGCGCAAGGTGTGCTTCACCGGCAGTGTCGGCGGCGGCAAGCGGATCATGGCCATGGCGGCGGCCAACCTGACCCGCGTCACGCTCGAGCTGGGCGGCAACGACCCGGCCATCATCCTGCCGGACGCGGAGCTGACGCCCGAGGCCTCGCAGTCGCTGTTCCACGGCACGTTCGACACCACCGGACAGGTGTGCATGGCGGTGAAACGCCTGTACGTGCACCGGTCCCGGTACGACGAGGTGGTCGAACGGCTGGCGGAGCAGCTGTCGGCGACGGTGCTCGGGCACGGTCTCGACGGCGAGGCGACGATGGGCCCGCTGCACCGGCCGGAGCAGCAGGCGTTCGTGTCGGAGCTGCTGGCCGAGGTGCGTGCGCGCGGGGCCGAGGTGCGTGAGTTCGGCGGGGAGGCGCCGGCGGAGGGGAACTTCCTGCGCCCGTCACTGGTGCTGGCTCCGCCGGACGACACCCGGCTCGTCACCGAGGAGCAGTTCGGGCCGACGCTGCCGATCCTGCCGTTCGAGGACGTGGAGGACGCGGTCACCCGCGCGAACGAGACGTGGGCGGGCCTGACGTCGTCGGTGTGGACGGCGGACCTGGACCGGGCGGCGGCGCTGGCGTCCCGGCTGCGCACGGGCTACACGTTCGTGAACTGCCACGGCGCCGCGCACCTCGACGAGCGTGCCCCCTTCGGCGGCCGCAACCACAGCGGCATCGGCCGCGAGATGGGCATCGAGGGCCTGCGCGAGTTCATGGACACCCACGCCACCAGCTTCCCGGTGACCTAGTCGGCCCGTGAGCCTCGCACAGGTGGTCGCCGACGGCGCCGGGTTGGACCGTCCGCGGACGTGCGGCCCGGGCGGTCCACGGGATGGCGTTCCCGCGCGGTCAGCCGAGCAGGACCCGCAGCTCGTCGGTGGGGAGCCGCAGCTCGGCGAAGATCGTGAGCGCGTCCCGCCACCGGGCGCGGGCCTCGGTGTGGTCGCCGAGCTGGTGCAGCAGTGAGCCCAGCTGCTGGAGGCATTCGGCCTGTCCGCGCCGGTCCCCCACCGCACGCTGGATCGCCAGGCACTCCTCCAGGCAGACCCGCGCCCGCCGGTAGTCGCCGCGGCGCTGGTACAGCCTGCTCCGGTTGCCCAGGTTGAGTGCCTGGCCCTGGCGGTCGCCGAGGCGGTGGAACAACCGCATGCTCCGCTCGTGGCAGGAGAGCGCGTCGACATCGCGGCCCTGCCGCTCGTGGATCTCCCCCACGTTCGTCAGCAGGCCCGCCTCCAGCCGGTGGTCGCCGATCACCCCGGCGAGGTCGAGTGCGCGCTCGTAGCAACGCAACGCCTCGTCGAGCCGGGCCATCCGCTTGTGCACCACACCGAGGTTGTTGAGGCTCAACGCCTGCCCGCGCCGGTCCCCCATCTCCGCCCGCACCGCGAGGCTCTCCTCCAGGCACGCCATGGCCTCGGGGTACCGCTGCTGGCTGTCGTAGACCACGCCGAGCCCGTTGAGGCACGCGCCCTGGCCACGTCTGTCCGCCAGCACCCGGAAGATCCGCAGCCCTTCGGTCAGGTGGCGGATCGCGTGCTCGTACCGGCCCTGCGCGTCGTAGGCCACGGCCAGGTCGCAGCACGCCTGTGCCTGGGCGGCGAGGTCGGTCAGCCGGCACGCGACGGTCAGCGCGGTCCGGTTCACCGCGATCAGGTCGTGCCAGTGGCTGTGCACCTGCAGGAATCCGAACAGCGCCTGTGCCAAGGAGATCGACAGCTCGTCCGCCTGCCCCACCGCGGCCACGAGGTTGGCGCGCTCGGCCTCCAGCCACGTGAGCGCGGCGTGCGCGCTCGCGAAGCCACGGCCCGCCCGCATCCGCTCCCGGGTGTCGCCGGGGCGCAGCAGCCGGAAGGTGCCCCACGCGGTCTCGGTGTACAAGTCGACGGCCCGGCCGGTGGCGGCCGCGCGTTCCGCCGGGGTGTACCGCTCCTCGGCCAGCTCCCGGGCGAACAGGCGGAGCAGGTCGTGCAGCCGGTACCGGTGCGGCGCCGGCGTCTCCAGCAGCTGGGCGTCGACGAGCCGCTCCAGCACCGCCTCGGCCCGCCGTTCGTCGCGGTCCAGCAGCCTGGCCGCGACGGGCAGGCTCACGTCCGGTCCGTCCAGCACCGACAGCAGCGGGTACATCGCCGTGTCCACACTGTCCACAAGGGACTGGTAGCTGACCTGGAAGCTCGCCCGCACACCGAGGTCGGCGTACTGCAGCTCGTCGAGGCGGCGGGTGGCGTCACCGAGCCGCGCGGCCAGCGCGCTCGCGGGCCACGACGGGCGTGCCGCGAGCCGGGCCGCCGCGATGCGCAGCGCGAGCGGCAGGTGCCCGCACAGATCCGCGAGGTTCCGCACGCCCGCGGGCTCGGCGCTGACGCGTTCCGCGCCGACCAGCTTGCCGAGCAGGGCCAGGGACTCCTGTGGCGCCAGCACGTCCAGCCGCAGGTGGGTCGCGCCGGCGAGGGTCCCGAGGACACCCCGGCTGGTCACCAGCACCGCGCACCCGGCGCCGGCCGGCAGCAGCGGGCGCACCTGTGCGGCGCCCGCGGCGTTGTCGAGCACGACCAGCAGCCGGGCGTCCGCGGTGAGCGCGCGGAACGCGGCACTCGCCTCGGCCACGCCGTCGGGGATCTCGTCGCCGCTCATGCCCAGCGCCCGCAGCACGGGGCCGAACACCGCCATGGGCGTGAGGGGCGCCGGTCCCGCGCCCTGGAGGTCCACGTACAGCTGCCCGTCCGGGAACCGGTCCGCGAGCCGGTGACCGACGTGCACGGCCAGCGCCGACTTCCCGATGCCGCCGGGTCCCTCGATGACCACCACCGCGACGGTGCCGGTGGCACCGGAGAGCACGCGGGTCAGCCGGTCGGTCTCCTTGCGGCGCCCGGTGAACTCCGCGACGTCCAGCGGCAGCTGGCGCGGCACGACCGGGAGCGTGCGGCCGGTGGGCGGGCGCAGGGCCGGGTCGGCGTCGAGGATCCGGCGCTGCAGGCGGGCGAGCGCGGGACCCGGCTCGACGCCCAGCTCCGCCACCATCTCGGCACGCAGCCGCTGGTAGGCCGCGAGCGCGTCGGCCTGGCGGCCGGCCCGGTAGAGGGCGAGCATCCAGTGCTCGCACAGGCGTTCCCGCAGCGGGTGGGCGGTGACGGTGGCCCGCAGCTCGGTCGCCACGTCGTGCTGGCGGCCGGTGGCCAGCGCGGCCTCGGCCCAGTCCTCCACGGCCGCGAGGCGCAGCTCCGTCAGCTCGTCCAGCCGCGCGAGCCACTCGCCGTCCAGTGGCACGTCGTGCAGGGGTTCGCCACGCCACAGGTCGAGCGCGGCCCGCAGCAACCGCTCGGCCGCGACGGACTCCGCGGCGGCGCGGGCCGCACGGCCCCGCCGGCACAGGTCCGCGAACACCAGCAGGTCGACCTCCTGCGGCTCGACCCGCAGCCGGTAGCCGCCCCGCTCGGACACGAGCGCCGGCCGGCCGCCGGTGGTGGCGAGACCGAGGGAGTGCCGGAGCGCGGACACGTACGTGCGCAGCACCGCGGCCGCCGAGCGGGGTGGCCGGTCCGGCCACAGCGCGGCCATGATCCGGCCGGTGTGCACCGGCTTGTTGGCCTCCAGCAACAGGATCGCGAGCAGCACCCGGTGCTTGGCGGCGCCGAGCCGCACCGGTTCGCCGGCGGCGGCACAGGCCTGAAGTCCGCCCAGGACACGGAACCGCATCGCTCACGCACCCCCGCTGGCGACGGTAGCAGGGATCTCCTCGGCCGACGGTGCTCCGATCCGACGCGCTCACACCGGCATCCAGCCGACACTGGAGGTTCGCTGTGCGGCGCGGCGGGAGCCTTGTGCGCGGCGTCTCGCCTGCCGGCGCCGGGGAGGCCCGATGGTTCTCGTCCCCGGCGCGGCGGGTGCGGCAGGCACTGGGACGGCACCGACTCCGGTACGAAAGAACGAAAGGACGACCACGTGGCAAGACGTGTTCTCACGGTCGTGCTGGCCATGCTCGCCGGGACCCTCCTGGCGGCCGGCCCGGCAAGCGCGACGTACGGCGCCCCGACCCCCGTCCAGATCCAGGTCAACGGCGGCGGCATGAAGCTGTCCGGCGTGTACGGCTCGCTGTCGTTCGACGACGGCAACACGAAGTTCGCGTACTCGTTGGCGGTGTGCCGCGAGTCGAGCTACACGCCACCGAACGTGTGGTACTCGGTCAACGGCGGACAGCGCATCCCGATCTCGGGTGGCGGGTCGGCGGTCACCATCCCGGAGTGCAAGTACACCGCCTACCTGATCTCCGGCGAGCCGGTGCCCGGCGTCGTGATCACGTCGGTGGTCGTCTTCGTCGACGGCATCTGGTTCGACAACCACAACGTCGCACACCGGTTCGAGAGGTCGGGAACGTACGACAACCCGTTCAACTGACCCTCGCACCCACTCTGGCCGGCCGGCGCGGGCCGGCCAGAGCGTTCCCGGTTCAGCTGTCGGGTGCGATGTTGAACCAGGAGATCGAGCTGGGCTTGAAGTCCACGCCGTTCGGAATGGGATTTCCGGCGAGGTCGGTTTCCCTCGTTCTCTGCCACGGCTGTTGCAGCCAGGAACGAAAAGACTCCCGAACGTCGTCGACATCGTGCCCGTACCATCTGATCATCATCGTGTTGCTTCCGCTCAAGCCGCACACAATGATGTACGCCTCCGAGTTCGGAGGCCTCGGCATGCCGGCCACCTCCAACACGATCGGCCGGCCATGCCGCCTTTCGTAGGCGATATAACCTGGTTCACCGCCAAACACCGGACTCCCCCAACGCTTTTCCGTTGAATAGTGGACAGATTGTGGACACTCCCACATGTCCGATCCGAACCACTTGTCTACTCCGAACACCGACATAATCGGCAAGCGGCGGGAAGCGTTACACACAAAAACCGCACCGTCAACGTCCGTATTGTTTCCGAACGCGAGATGCGGGTCAGATGCGGTTTCGATCCGGCGGGGCGGAACGAACGACGGTGCGCCCGCCGCCCCACCGTGGAGTGACCACAGTGGACGATGGCGACGGGCGCACCGCGACGAAGCCGTCGCTCAGCCGACCCGTTCGATGACGGCCCGGCGGATCAGGTTCTTGCCGTCCTCGTGGACCTGTGCGAAGGCCGCGTTGTTGAGCAGGATGCAACTGCCGGACGGACCGGTCACCTCGACGGTGATGGACTTGTCGTTGTCCAGGTTCGTGACCTTGAGCCTGGTGCCCACCGGGAACTGGTTGCTGGACGCCGCGGGGTCGCCGGCCTCGCCGGAAAGCGTCACGGTGGAGCCGGCGCAGACGACGTCACCGGCGTCGTCGGCGGGCGGGTTCGTGGCCGCGGGCGGGTTGGTCGCGGCGGGCGGGTTCGTGGCCGGTGGGTTCGTGGCGGCCGGCGGGTTCGCCTGCGTCGGCGCGACATCGGCGGTGCAGCCCGCCGCCGCGCGGCGCTGCTGGATGAGGTCGACGACCGCCTGGCGGTTCTCGATCCTGGCGGCCGACTGCGAGTCCGGGCGCGCACGCTGGTCGGCGATGAAGCTCAGGTTGTTCTGCAGCGCCTGGTCCAACCCGGCACACGACTCACCGGACCCGCCGGCGTTGATCGGCTGCGCGCGGACCTCGCCCGTACACCCGGCAACCTGCCGCCGCTGCTGAAGCTGGTCGACGACGGCTTCCCGGTTGGCGATCCGCGCCGCCGACTGGGCGTCCGGACTGGCCTGCTGCCCGGCGATGAAGTTGAGGTTGTTCTGCAACGCGGTGTCCAGCCCCTGGCAGGACTCCGCGGCCGAGGCCTCGTCGTTACCCCCACCGAACGCGACCACCGCGACGGCCACCCCGGCGAGCCCGAGCACCGCCGCGAGCCCGATTGTCCTGCGCCTGCCATGCCGGCCGCCGCTTCCGAACAGGGACATACACCACTCCTCCGGTCCTACCTGCTGTCAGCAATGGACACGAACAGATAACGAGAGTGGTTCAAACCAATTCAGGACCGGATGCGCTCACGCCACGCGACCGTCCGGCTACTCGCGTGGCGCTGGCACTACCGCACCCGGTACGCGCGGATCACCGTCTCCGTCACCGCGTTGCCCGACGCGTCGGCCGCGGTCGCGCGGAGGCTGGCGAAGCCGGTGCCGCCCGGCAGGTTCACCCGCCACCGGTCACCGTCCCTGGCCACCGGGGCCGGTTGCCAGGTCGCGCCGTCGTCGAACGAGTACTCCACCAACAGCCGCCGGACCGGCGGCCGGGGCGTCGCGCCCTCCTGGTGGACGGCCGACACGAAGCCGGTCACCCCCGCGGCCGGGGCCGAGTTGTGGCCGTCGAGCGGCAGGTGCCACCGGATGTCGAGCAGCGGCAACGCCTTCCGCTCGCGCGACACCGCCGCCTGGAACGTCCACTCCGCACTCGTGCGCACGGCCAGCGGCCACCCCGGGTCGGTGTTGGCCGCCTCGCTGCTCAGCGTGTACCGGCCCGGGCCGGCCGGGACGTCGAACACACCGCGGCCCGGGACGTCGTTGCGGCCGATCTCCCTGCCGTCACGGGAGAGCACGGTCGTGCCGACGTTCGTGCCGTCCACCATGGTGAACGTCGACGGGTCCGCGCTGCCGAACATCGGCACCTCGAACGTCAGCTTGTCGCCCTGCCGGTATGCCCACGGCAGGGGCTTCCCGGTCTGCTCGTCCGGCCGCGGCCGGGCGAGCTCGGGGCCGAACGGTGCGCAGTACAGGCACATCGCGTGCCGCTCGCCGGCCTTCGTCCGGACCGGCGACGTGATCTCGTAGCCGGTCTGGTCGAACGTCACCGGGTCGTACCCGACCGCGGTGAAGCTCTGCCAGGTGAACCCGGGCGAGAGGTAGTCGGTCCGCGTCTGCGGCCACCGCGTCGGCACGTCGAAGCCGGCGGCGAGGAGGTCCGACTCCGCGCTCACGCTGACCCGCCGGAGCTCGTCGGCCGGCCGCGACGACGCGAACGTGCCGTCCACCCGCCCCATCCTCGACCTCTCGAAGCGGAACGCGTAGCCGTCCGGCACGTGCCCGCGGACGACGGCGCCGTTGAAGTACGCGTACGGGCTGTCCCGCCTGCCGTCCACCCGCACCTCGACCGTCCCCTGCGCGAGACTCGCCCGCAGCCGGTCGACCTCGCGCCGGTCGTACACCTGCACGACCGGCAGGACGCTCAGGTCCTCGATGTAGTTGAGCGACAGGACGACCTGTGCGCCGTGCTCCTTCAGCAGCCGGATCCGCCGGTTCAGCTCGTCCTGTCCCGGCGGGCCCACGGTCGCCAGCAGCGGCACCTTCCCGTGCAGGTCACCGGGGTCACCGGCGCCGGCGCCGACGTCGACGAGCGGCCCGGTGACGCTGCCGACCCAACCGGCCGTGGACTGCTCGAGTGCGTCGCGGAGCTCGTAGCCGTGCGTGCCGAGCACCGTCACCGCCGTCCACGGCCGCTGCCACTGGCTGACGTGCCCGAACGCGACACCGGGGATCTCCGGGCTGCCCACCGCGTACAGGGGCACCGTCGGGCCGCCGCCGAGCAGCACGGCGCCCCCGCCGAGCCCGTCCTCTCCGGCCACGGTGGACACCACGCCGGTGCCGCCGGCGAAGAGGTCCGGCCGCGCGGTCGGGTCGTCCACCGACACCGTGACCGGCTTGGCGTTCGCGGTCGACACCGTTATCTCGGTGTCCCTTCCGACGTCCGTGGCGGGCACGGCGAAGGTGGTGACCGCGTCCATCCGCCAGCCGCCGTCCAGCACCTGGCCGACGACGCGGTACCGCCCGGCCGGGACCTCCGGCGCGAACACGCCGTCCGCCACGATGGACGTGTGGACCTCGCCGGTGGTCTCGTTCTGCACGAGCACGTTCGCGACGCCGGGGTTGCCCTGCCGGTCGAACACCCGGACCGTGAAGGTGTGCGTCTCGCCGGCGAGCGTGACGGACACGGGCGTGGTCAGCCGGACGGCACCGCCGCGTGCGGTGACGGTGCCGACGAACTGGCCTGCCTGCCCCTTCCCCGGCGTGACCTTCAGCGACAGCCCGGCACTGCCCTTGGCCGGGACCGTCAACCTCCTGGCGCTCAACGCGAACAGCCCGGCGGGCGCGGCCGAACCGTCGCGGTGGCGCAGGTCCGCGGCCACGGACAGCGTCACCGGCCGGTCGCCGTCGTTGCGGTAGACCACGCCGGTCTCGGTCGCCTCGCCCGTGGCGAGCGTGATCGCCGCCGGCTCCACCCGCGCCTGCTGCCTGACCGCGCGGGCGACGTCCACGAGGCCGGCACCCTGGCCGAACGGGTTCACACCGTCGATGGGCCTGGCGCTGCCGACGAGCGCGGCCTTGAGCTGGTCGCCCCGCCAGTCCGGATGCTGCCCGGCCACGATCGCCGCCGCGCCGGCCACATGGGGGCTGGCCATCGAGGTGCCGGAGAGCTTCGCGTAGTGGTCGCCGGCGGACGAGGCGGCGAGCGTGCCGGCGGCCCTCGCGGCCACGATGTCCGAGCCGGGACCGGCGATCTCCGGCTTCATCCCGTTGTCTCCCATCCGCGGGCCCCGGCTGGAGAAGCTGCTCAGCTCGCCGGACTTGGTCACGCTGGCCACCGCGAGGGCCCGGTCGGCGACGGCGGGCGTGGTCACCGTCGCGTCCGCGCCGAAGTTGCCGGCGGCCACGACGAACAACGCGCCGGAGGACTCGCTGATCGCGTCGAGTGCGGTGGCCATCGGGTCGGTGCCGTCGCCGAGGTGGCCGCCGAGGCTCATGTTGACGACGCGGGCGCCGTTGTCGGCCGCCCACTGCATGCCCGCGATGATGCCCGACTCGCTGCCCGAGCCGTGCTCGTCCAGCACCTTGCCGATCAGCAGCCGCGCGCCGGGAGCCATGCCCCGGTAGCGGCCGCCCGACGCGGCGCCGCTGCCGGCGATCGTGGAGGCGACGTGGGTGCCGTGCCCGTTGTGGTCGACCGTGTCGGCGTCGCGGGAGAAGTTCTCGGCGGCGTCGACCCTGCCGGCGAGGTCGGGGTGGGTGGCGTCGATGCCGGTGTCGAGCACGGCGACCTTGACGCCGTCGGCCCGGTAGCCGGCCTGCCACGCCTGGGGCGCGCCGGTCATCGGGACACTCTGGTCGAGGGTGGCCTGGACCTTCGCGTCGAGCCAGATCCTGGTGCCGGCGGCGTGGCCGTAGAAGTCCGCGGCCGTCGCCTTCGGCACGGCGAGGCCGAGCATGCCGACCTGGCCGAGGTTCCTGGTGACCGTCGCCGCCGCCGGCACGGCCGGGCGCGCGCCGCGGGGCGCTTCGACGATCACCGGCACCGACGAGGTGTGCCGGTCGTCGTAGCCCTGCCGGACGAGCCCGGTGACGTCGAAGAGCCGCTCGTCGACGCGGTCCTCGGCGAGTGCCCTGGCGGCGTCCATGGGGATGACGTAGTCGTGGCCGTCGCGGGTGTTCCGCCAGTACCGCACGGCCCGCCGGCTCGGGGCCATGGCCACCGAGACGACCCGGTCACCGCGGACCGTGACCCGGTCGCCGGTGACCAGCGTGACCGTGCCGGCGGGTCCGCCGCGCGGGGCCGCCGGCACGGCGCCGGGCGCGGCGACGGCGCCGGGCACCGGCGGGAGGGCCAGCACCGCCGCCGTGGCGAGCAGGGCGAAGCGAGGTCTACGCAAGCTGCGCTCCCGACTTCCGAGTGGGGTTGACCTCTGTTACACGCCGCAGCCCCGCGGAAAGTTGTCGGGCGGCCTCGAACTCCCGGTCAGTGACGCAAGCTCTCGATGACCGCCGTGCGCAGCGACTCGACGGCGTGGTCGCGGGCGCCCGTGAGCGCCGGGTCCGTGACCTGCGCCGCGACCACCGGCACCCGACGTGGCGCGGCGGCGAGGTGCTCGTCGATGTCGTCCACCAGCCCCGGCCCCCACTCGCCGCCGATCACCGCGAGCTCGGGGTCGGCGAGGCACACGGCGGCGAGCAGCGCACCGCTCACCGCCCCGGCCAGCACGGCCCGGGTCGCCGGCGTGGCGGCGCGGACGGCGCCGGCGTCGATGGCGGTGGACGACGGGTGCCGCAGCCCGAGGGAGCCGAACACCTCGATGAGCGGCATGGCCACGCCGTCCGGGCCGGCGGTGCAGACATGGGCGATCTCGCCGGCGAGTCCCTGGTGCCCGCGCCGGACCTCACCGTCGCTGACCACCGCGCAGCCGAGACCGTCGCCGAGGTGGAGGTAGACGAAGTCGCCGGCGTCCGTGGCGCGCCCGGACGCCCGCTCCGCCCGCGCGGACCAGTTGACGTCATTGTCCACCAGCACCGGACCGCGGACCAGCGGCCGCAGCACCGCGACCGGATCCAGCTCCCCCACCAGGAAGGGCGAGTCCGGCAGCCGCACGAGGACGCCGGTCCAGCGGTCGACCGGGTCCGCGGCGCTCACCACCGCGACCCTCGGCACCCCGGCGCCGGCAACCTTCCGCACGACCCTGGTGAGGGCCCGTGCGGTCCTGGCCTCGCCGGCGGACCGGTCCAGCGGGACGGCCGCCCGGGCGACCACCGATCCGAACGCGTCGACCGCCTCCCCGGTCACCCCCGACGGCGCGATCGCGACGGCCAACGCCACGCCGACGTCGGCGAGCGAGTAGTACGAGCCCACCCGGCCGCGGCCGGTCGTGCGCTCACCCGTGTCCACGAGCAGGCCGGCCGCGGTCAGGCGGCGCACGCTGTCGGAGATGGTGGGTTTCGAGATCCCCGTCGCGGCCGAGATCTCCGCGCGGGTCGCACGTTCGCCGCGCATCAGGGTGCGCAGCACGTGCTCGTCGGTCATCGACCGCAACAGCTCCAGGCTCGGCTTGGCCGTGTCCATGCCGCGCATTCTAGTAAGGAGTCTTGCCTGGACGCGTGGTCACGGGTTACCGTCGTTTTCTAGTTAGGAGTCCTCACCAAAGGTGGCTGACATGACCGCGACCCTGCCCCACTGGGAGACCACGCCGACCGACCTGCCGGCGGCGATCCGCACCGTCAAGGCCGCGTTGCGTGCGCGCGTCGAGGCGTCCGGACGGCGGATCGACGAGGTGTTCGCCGTGGTGGAGCGGCGGATCGCCGCTCGGGTGGCCGAGATCGACGCCGACCTGGCCGCCGGGGAGAGCGTCTGGCCGGTCATCGACTACGCGGACATCGAGCGGGGCACGGTCACGCCCGCCGCGCTCGACAAGCTCAGGCGCCGTGGCTGCCTCGTGGTGCGCGGCCACTTCGAGCGGTCCCAGGCCCTCGGCTGGGACGCGGGCATCCTGGACTACGTCGAGCGCAACCACTTCTTCGAGAACTACCGCGGGCCGGGCGACGACTTCTTCGGCACCGTCGACTCGAAGCCGGAGATCTACCCCGTCTACTGGTCGCACGCCCAGATGCAGGCCCGCCAGAGCGCGCGGATGGCCCGCGTCCAGACGTTCCTGAACTCCTTGTGGCGTCACGAGTCCGACGGCGTGGAGTGGTTCGACCCCACCCGCGACGCGCTCTACCCCGACCGCATCCGCCGACGCCCGCCCGGCACCGACTCCGGCGGGCTCGGCACCCACCTCGACCCCGGCACCCTCGACCTCTGGATGACCCGCGAGTACCAGTCCGCCTTCCGGCACCTCTTCGACGGCGACGTCGAGTCCTACGACCCGTGGGACGCCGCCCACCGCACCACCGGTCCGCAGTTCCCGGGCTCCACCATGTGCTCGGCGTTCCGCACGTTCCAGGGCTGGACGGCGCTCTCCGACATGGCGAACACACAGGGCGTCCTGCACACCGTCCCCATCCCGGAGGCCATGGCCTACCTGATGTTGCGGCCCCTGCTGCGCGACGTGCCCGACGACGACATGTGCGGTGTGACCGTCAACCAGGTGTTCCCCGCCAGCGAGAAGTGGCATCCCGTGCTCGTGGGGGCGCGGACCGCGATCCCGGACGTCCGGGCCGGCGACTCCGTCTGGTGGCACTGCGACATGATCCACGGCGTCGCCTCGGTCACCGGCCAGCGCGGTTGGGGCAACGTCATGTACATCCCGGCGGCGCCGTGGTGCCCACGCAACGAGCGGTACGCCGAGCACGTGCGCGATGCGTTCCTGACCGGCTCGAGCCCGAGCGACTTCCCCGCCGAGCACTACGAGCGCGACTGGGCCGGCCGGTTCACCGAAGCCGACCTCAACGACACCGGGCGGCGCGGCATGGGGTTCTCATCGTGAGATGCCGGGCAGCTCCTCGTTGAGCTGCCGCAGGCTCGCGGCGATGCCGTGGCACTCGGGGCAGCCCACGACGTGTGCGCTGATGCGCCGCATCTTCTGGTCGGTGAACCGGCCGCGGACCCACCCCGCCAGGTCGCACACCATCCCCCGGCAGCTTTCGCGTGCCTCGGCCGGGACGTGCTGGTCCAGGTAGGCCTGGCGCAGTCCCTCGCGGGCCCGGTAGGCCAGCGCGGCGACACCGTTCGCGGTCATGCCGAGCGACTTCGCGACCGCGGCCGGGGTCTCCTCCTCGATCTCGGTGCGCCACAGCACCAGTCGCCACCGTTCGGGCAGGCTCGCGAACGCCTCGGCCGCCAGCGCCGCGTGCAGCCGGCTGCCCACCACGGCCTCCGGGCTCGTGGTCGGACCGACCTCCGGCACCTCGGCCACCGGGGACACGGCGCCGTCGCGGCGCCGCCAGCTGATCATGACGTTGCGCATCGTGGTCAGGAGGTACGCGCGGAACTCGTCGTCCGGACCTCCGCCGGCCCGCAGCACGCGCAGCAGGCGCACGAACGCCTCCGCGACCAGGTCCTCACGCTCGGCCGCCGTCGCCGTGAGGGCGGCCGCCGCACGGGTGGCCGCGGTCAGGTGACGTCTGTAGAGCACGCCGAACGCCGCGACGTCACCGCGTCGCACGGCAGCGGTCAGCTCCGCGTCACTCACACTGGCAACGTCGCCAGCGCCGGCCACGACGTGGTGCATTGACACCTCCCCAGAACGTGCATCTGCACGTGCAAACCTAATACTCGATGCACGAACCAACGAGCCGCCGGGTGCGAAGTTGCTACTAAAAGGTTCAAATTTCACTCGGATGAGCCGTTTGGCCCAGAGCGGTCCACCGAAACGGCGATTACTCGGAGTCACGCTTGTCGAGCGCACGCGCGACCTCGACGGCGCCGTCGACGCAGGCCTCGAGGTCGAGCGCCTCGGGCCAGCCACTGTAGAAGATGCGTAGCTCCCGGTCCTCGACCTCGACCAGTTCCACGCAGATCGCGAGTTCGGCCAGCCTTCTGGCGACCGGCTCGGCGAACCGCCTGCGGAACCGCCACCTCGCCCGCACCGGTAGATGCTCGTGCCGCAGCCGGACGAAGATCGTGGTGTGCCGGCCGACCCCCTCGCCGTCGGGCTGGGTGTAGCAGGAGACGCCGACCTCGTACCCCGCCGAGCGACCGACGGCGAGGATCGCGCCGGCGAACCGCGGACTGGCGGGCAGCGTCCACTCGCCGGTGAACGCCGCGGGGTTCGTCGCGCTCTGGCCTGCGTTGCGCGTGGTCCAGGCGGAGACGGCCACGGTGGCCTCCTGCCACCGGCGCATGTCCCGCCGCTGACCGGCCGACGCCATGAACGCGACGAACCCCCCGGCGGCGGCCGAGGCGGCGACGGCCGGCACGAGCACGAGCGGGGCGAGTCCCATCAGCAGACCGATGACGAGGACGGTCAGCGCCGAGCCGCCGACGAGCAGCCCGCCCGCCGCCGCCTTGTCCGTGTCCCCGGACTGCCCGCCCATGGTCACCCTTCGAAACAGGAAGCATCCATTCTGTCACCCAGGCAGGTGCACACGGAATCACTCGGCCAGGCAAGCCACGCCCGATCCGGCAAATATCCGGGGTGAATGCGGCCCGGTGCGTGACCGGGCGGCTCCCGGTCGCCTACCGCCGCGCCGCCGGCCGCGGACGCCGACCCGTGAGCGCCGCCGTGAGCGCCGCGGTGATGTCGCGCGTCCGGGTGCGGTCGCGGAGCAGGTCGGTGCTGTCGGCGAACTGGTCGACGGCCCCGGTGAACGGCAGCGCACGGAGGTCGGTCAGGCCCGCCGCGAGCGCCTCCGCGAAGCGTTCCGCGTGCAGGACCTGGTAGGGCCGGTCGTGGAACGGCCTGGTGCCGGTGTCGAGCGGCTCGGTCAGCCCGAGCTCGTTGTGCAGCCGGGCGACGGCCGAGTACGCGGTCGCGAGGTGGCGTTCCCGGTCATGCCAGGCGGTGGCCGCGAGCGCGGCGGTCAGCGCCGGCGCGGTCACACACCCGAGCCGTGCGAACGCGCTGCCGAGCCACTTGCCGTACGGCGGGTAGCGCCGGTGCATGAGCAGGCTCAGCCGCATCAGGTCACGGACCTGACGGGCCGCGACGACCGCCGAGCCCAGCTCGTCCCCCACCTCACCGCAGCGCCCGACGAACCCCTCCTCCTGCGACAGGCGCCGCCACTGACAGGCGAGGACATACCGCCACACCTCGTCCGGGTACCAGGTCAGCCGCGCACGGGCGGGCGCCAGCTCACCCAGCCCGTCGTGGAAGACCGCACCCGCTGTCGCCTCGGCCAGGGTCTGCGTCGGCGTGGACAGCCAGTCGACGGCGGTGACCTCGCCGCGCGGGTCGAACCCGAGGTGGGCGGCGAACCACGCGTCGAGGCTGGTCACGTCCACCCGGTGGAACACCGGGCCGTCGGTGAGCGCCATGACACGCACGTGCTCGTCGCCGGTCGACGCGAAGTTCGTCGGGTAGCCGTGGAACGTCTTCGGCAGCTCGTCCCGGAGCACACCGGCGAGCCCCAGGTCGACGTCGTGCGGGCGCAGGAACAGTTGCAGGCGCGGCCCCCATTCGTGGTCGGCGGAGCGCGCGGTGTCGAACCCGAGCACCTCCGAGCCCGCGCCGATCCGGGCGGCGGTGTGCGGCAGATCCCCGAAACGCGCCGTGATGACCGGCCGTACCGCTTCCTCGTAGAAGCGGCGCGACAGCTCCAGCCCCGGGACGAAGTCCATGGCGGCCATGCTGTCCGACCGGCCCGGGACACCGCGACCGGTTTGGGCCGGGGTACGGACGCTCCGGACGAAACCGCCGAGTCCGGGCAGCGCCGCCCCGTCGACCCGGTCCACCCGCTGAGCGTCCCACCGAGGAGTCAATCGGATTCTGCGGCGGCCGGGCGACGCGCTCCGGCCATCTCCGGTCAGGCCGGGGCTCCGCTGCCAAGATTGGGGCATGAGCATCGTGAAGATCAACGCGCTGACGGTCCCGGCGGAAATGCGGGAGACGCTCGAACAGCGGTTCGCGTCCCGCGCCGGCATGGTGGAGAGCTCCGACGGCTTCGAGTGGTTCGAACTGCTCCGCCCGATCGAGGGCACCGACCAGTACCTCGTCTACACCCGCTGGCGCAGCGAGGAGGACTTCGAGACGTGGATGAGGTCCTCGATGGAGAACGCCCACCGCGCCGGGGGCCGGCCGGCGGCCGCGGACTCGCAGGCGTGGACGTTCGAGGTCATCCAGCAGGCGGCCCCGAAGGCCGGCTAGTGGATTCGAACATCTGAGCGTAACGTGGACGTCTCGGCGGCCACTGGGGAATCGGATGAGTCGAGACACGCTGTATGTCACCAACGGGAACTCCGGCACCATCTCCGTGTTCGCGATCGAGGCCGGCGGTGTGCTGGAGCCGGTGGCCTCGACCGAGACGCCGGACGGGCCGCGCGGCATCGTGTTCACCGGCGGTGTCGCGCATGTGGTGAACAGCGGGGTGCACCAGGTCTCGACGTACCGGGCCGGGCCGCGTGGTGAGCTGACGCCGCTGGGCCGGGCGGTCCGCACGGACGAGGACCCGTTCGGCATCGCCGCCTCACCGCACGGCGACGCGGTGTACGTGACCAGCCTCGGACACCGGACGGTGGCGGCGTTCCCGGTGCGCGACGACGGCACCCTAGTGTCCCGCGCCGGAAATCAGGCAACTAATTCGGCGGCCCAGCTTCCTGCTGGCGGCGTTGCCGGTTCGCCCAAGTACGACCCAGTACGAGGACGAACCGGCGCCTTGCCAGCAGAAACCCGGATCCA
>Ga0164298_10000147_pt1 | contig 24370 bp, 25 predicted proteins | sample Whisoiple_216_MG_FD_109713 | JGI IMG/M metagenome (GOLD analysis project Ga0164298, IMG submission 109713) | Unamended control soil microbial communities from upstate New York, USA - Whitman soil sample_216_MG | ecosystem: Environmental > Terrestrial > Soil > Agricultural land ...
ACCCCGCCTCGACGAGCTGCGCCACCACGTGCCGCCCGACCTGACCCGTCGCGCCGGTCACCAGGATTCTCACGGCATGACCCCCAAAAAATGAGTACAGCGTACGCATAAACAGTACCACCGCGTAGAATCGATCACGATGGACATGGCGAACACCATGGCGCTGCTCTGGGGCACCAAACCGGCGCCCACCCGAGGCCGAAAGCCGGGTATGACGATCGACAGGATCGTGGCGACGGCCGTCGCGGTCGCCGACGCGGACGGGCTCGACGCGCTGTCCATGCGTCGCGTCGCCGACGAGCTCGGCGTGGGCACCATGTCGCTCTACCGCTACCTGCCCGGCAAGGCCGAGCTGTTCGAGCTGATGCTCGACGCCGTCATGGGCGAGGACCCGATGGTGCCGACGGGCGACGGCTGGCGGGACAGCCTCGCCGAGGTCGCCCGCCGCAGCCTCGCCGGCTACCGCCGCCACCCCTGGCTCCTCGAGGCCTCGCTGTCCCATGGCCTCGTCGGCCCCAACCAGGCCGCCGTGCTCGACCGGCTCCTCGCCGCCCTCGACGGCACCGGCCTGACCAGCGGCCGGAAGATGGCCGTCATCGGCCTGCTCATCGGCTACGTCCAGGGTCGCGCCCGCCGGCTCGCCGACGCCGCCCGCACCGAGCGAGGCGTGTCCGACGGGTGGTTCTGGGCGGAGTTCGCCCCGCTGCTCGAACCCCATCTCGACCGCTTTCCCAGCCTCGCCGCGGCCTGGCGGGACGACGAGCTGACCTGGGAGGACGAGTTCGAGTTCGGCCTGCGGCGCGTCCTCGACGGCATCGAGGCCCACATCGACAGAGGAGACCAGTGAGGATCAACAAGAGGGGCGCCACCACCGGCGTGCGAGCCGTGGTGCTCGTGCTGCACGGCGGCCAGGAGGTCAGCAAGACGCCGGCCACGGTCCGGTACCCGGCGTACTGGCGGATGGTCCCGTTCGCCCGCGACCTGAGCAGGGTCCCGGGGCTTGCCGTGTGGCAGCTCTGCAACACCTACCGCGGCTGGAACGCCCCGGACCTCGACCCGCTGCACGACGCCCGCCACGCGCTCGACGAGATCCGCGGCACGTACCCGGACGTGCCGGTCGCGCTCGTCGGCCACTCGATGGGCGGCCGGGTCGCGCTGCGCGTCGCCGACGATCCACAGGTGGCCGGCGTGTGCGCGCTCGCGCCGTGGACCCCGGCGGGCGAGCCCGTCACGCAGCTCGCCGGCCGGACGGTGCTCATCGCGCACGGCGACCGGGACCGGACCACCGACCCCGCGCTGTCCTACACCTATGCCGAGCGGGCCAAGGAGGTCACCGACCGGGTGGCGCGGTTCGACGTTCGCGGCGAGACGCACGCGCTGCTGTTCCGTTACCGTGAATGGACTCGCCTGGTCAGGCGGTTCACGCTCGGTGTGCTCGGCGCCGTGCCGCTCGACCAGGACATCGCCGACGCGCTTGGGAAACCGCTGCCGGACGGACTCCGCGTGCCCGTCTAGTCACGGTCTCGTACGGTATGCACGTGTTTCGCAACCTGCGCGAGGGCTCCCACGTCCTGATTTGTGACGCAAGGGTGGGGAGATGAGCTACCAGCAGCCACCACGACGGCCCGGTTCGGGGCAGGGCCGTCCCCCGCAGGGCCGAGGAGGCCCCGGGTACGGCCCCGAGCCTGGTTACGGACGCCCCGGTCCCGGCGGCCGCAAGCCCGCCTACCACAACACGAGGATGCTGCCCCTGCCCGGGCAGGACGAGCCGCGGCGCGACTACGGCGCGGCGCCACGCCGGCCGCAGCCGCCGGACGACTTCCAGCGTCCGCCCGCGGGCGAGGGCTACCCGCCACCGCCACCGCGCCGGCCGCTTCGCCGGCCACGCTGGGGGCGGCGGATCCTCATCGGCTTCCTGGTGCTGCTCCTGCTCATCGCGGGCGGTCTGGTGTGGATGGACTTCTCGCTCAACCGGGTCGCCGCGATCTCGGACTACCCCGGCCGGCCCGCCGAGGCGGCCGGCACGAACTGGCTGATCGTCGGCTCCGACAGCCGCGAGGGCCTGACCGACGAGCAGAAGGCCGAGCTCACCACCGGCGACGCGGCCGGCAAGCGCACCGACACGATCATGGTCGCGCACATCCCGGACAACGACACGCCCCCGACGCTGCTGTCACTGCCGCGTGACTCGAACGTCGAGATCCCCGGCCACGGCGTCAGCAAGATCAACGCCGCGTTCGCGCTCGGCGGCGCGCCGCTGTTGGTCAAGACCGTCGAGGGCGCGACCGGCCTGCGGATCGAGCACTACGCGGAGATCAGCTTCGGCGGGTTCGCGGGCATCGTGGACGCGGTCGGCGGCGTCGAGATGGACATCCCGGAGGAGATGCACGACACCGTCACGGGCGTGACCATCCCGGCCGGACACCAGACGCTGAACGGCGTGCAGGCGCTCGGGTTCGTGCGCATGCGGCACTCGGCGTCGACCCCGCGGTCGGACCTCGACCGCGTGGCCAACCAGCGCAAGTTCATCGGCGCGCTCGCCGGCAAGGTCGCGACCGCCGGCACGCTGCTGAACCCGTTCAAGCTGTTCCCGGTGATCGGTGGGATGACCGACGCGTTGACCGTCGACGAGGGCGACCACCTGTGGAACCTCGCGAGCCTTGGCTTCGCGATGCACGGCATCTCCGACGGCAGCACGGTGACGACCACCGTGCCGGTCACGGACGGGTCGGCCACCAAGTGGGACCCGAACAAGAAGCAGGTGCTGTTCGACGCACTACGCGCCGACACGCCGATCCCGCAGGAAGCGCTGTACCAGTAGCGGCTCAGGCCGTGCGCGCCGCCAGCACCTCGAGTGCCCGGTCGGCGTGCACGGCCATCCGCAGCTCGCTCTTGATGACCGCGAGGAGCTTGCGGTCGGTGTCGATCACGAACGTCTGGCGGCGGGTCAGCAGCGGCCCGAAGCCGCGCCGCACGCCGAACCGCGTGGCCACCGCACCGTCCGCGTCGGACAGCAGCGGGAAGTCGAAGGAGTTCTGCTCGCTGAAGGCCGCCTGCTTGTCGACGGCGTCGGGGCTGATGCCGACCCGGTGCGCGCCGGCCGCCGCGAACTCCGCGGCCAGGTCGCGGAAGTGGCAGCTCTCCGCGGTGCAGCCCTTGGTCATGGCGGCGGGGTAGAAGAACAGGACCACCGGCCCGGTCTCCAGGAACTCCCGCAGCGCACGGGTCTTGCCGGTCTCGTCCGGCAGCTCGAAGTCCGGTGCGATCTCCCCAGCCTTCATGTGCGGGGTCCTCTCTGGGAGCATGTGCCGGTGGACGTCACCACCACCCCCAGTCTGCCGCTCCGCGCCGCGCGTGTGGTCACCGAGGTCCTGTCTCCTGCCGTGATCGTCGTCGCGTTGCCGTTGGCGGTCGCGTGGTACGGCACCGGTCACCAGGTCGTGCCCACCGCCGGCTGGGGCCTGCTGGTCGCCCTGTTCTACAGCGTGATCCCGATGGTGATCATGGTCCGCGGCGCCCGGCGGGGGAGGTGGGACGGCCACTGGGTGCGCGAGCGCGAGCGGCGGATCGTGCCGTTCCTGCTGTGCCTGGTGTCCACTGTGACCGGTCTGGTGATCATGCTGCTGGGCGGCGCGCCCCGCGAGGTGATCGCGCTGGCCTGGTCGATGATCGCGACACTGCTGGCAGTCCTGGCGATCACGCGCTGGTGGAAGGTGTCCGTGCACGCCACGGTCGCCGGCGGCGCCGTCGCGACGGTCGTGCTGCTGTACGGGCCGTGGTACCTGCTGCTCGTGCTGGCCGTGGCCCTGGTGGCCTGGTCCCGCGTGGTGGTCGAGGACCACACCGCCGCACAGGTCGTGGTCGGCGCCCTGCTCGGCCCGGTCGTCGGCGGTGTGGTGTTCCTCGCCCTCAGGGGATGAGCAGGACCCGGCCGAGATTCTCGCGGGTCTCGAGGATCCGGTGTGCCTCCGCGACCTCGCTCAGCGGCAGTCGCGTGTGGACGGAGGTGCGGAGCCGGCCGGCGGCGAAGTGTTCGGTCAGCTCCGCGACCTCGGCCGCGGCCTGCTTGGGCGCGGCGGCGCGGTAGGCCAGCAGCGAGAAGCCGGCCACCGACCGCATCAGGATCAGGTCGCGGACCGCGATGTCGCCGAGGTCGCCGGACGCCGCGCCGTAGACCACGACCCGGCCGAAGGGCGCGAGCAGGCCGAAGCTGCGCTGCCGCGTCTGGCCGCTGATCGAGTCGAGCACCACGTCGACACCGCCCGGCACGGTCTCCCGGACCCGCTCCGGCCAGTCGTCCGCGGTGTAGTCGACGGCCACGTCCGCGCCGTGCTCGCGGGCGAAGTCGAGCTTCGCCGCCGACCCGGCCGTTGCGATGACCGTGCCCGCGCCCTCGAGCTTGGCGAGCTGAAGCGCGAGGTGGCCGATGGCGCCCGCGGCAGCGTGCACGAGCACCGTCTCGCCGGACTTGATCCGACCCGTACGGATGATGCCGAGCGCGGTGGGGCCCGCGCTGGACAGCATGCTGGCGTCGGCGTCGTCGACGCTCGCCGGCACCTCGGCGAGCCAGTCGGCGCCGGCGACCACGTAGTCGGCGAACGCGTCCGGGTCGCACAACGCCGAGACCCGCCTACCCCGCAGCGACGGATCCACGCCCGGCCCGACGGCCTCGACGGTGCCGACGACGTCGCCGGTGGGGGAGCCGGGCAGCGGGCGCTGGAAGAGCGTCCCCGCCATCGGTCCGCGCCGGAACTTGGTGTCGACGAAGTTGGCCCCGATGATGTCGGCTCGGATGAGCACCTGGCCCTCACCGGGCGCCGGAGTGTCCACGTCCTCGACTTTCAGCACTTCAGGGCCGCCGTACTCGTAATAGCGGACTCGCCGCACGGTATTCTCCTGCCTGACGAACTTAACTGGACTCGCGGTCAAGTTACCTCTAACTTGACCGCCGGTCCATTTGTTGTGAGGTGAGGTATGCGTCAGGACGCGGCCCGCAACCGCCGCGCGATCCTGGAGGCGACCGAGGAGCTGCTGAGGAGCCACCGCCCCGACGAGGTGACGATCGAGCAGGTCGCGGCCGCGGCGGGTGTCGGCAAGGGGACGGTCTTCCACCGCTTCGGCAGCCGGATGGGCCTGATGGTGGCCCTGATGCAGGAACGCGCGCTGGAGCTGGGCGAACTGGTGCACTCTGGCGAACCGCCACTGGGCCCCGGCGCACCGGCCCGCGACCGCCTACTGGCGTTCCTGTCCGCGGTGGTCGAGGTCGTGGGCCGCAACAAGGGCCTGATGGCCGCCCTGGGCCAGGAGGTCGCCGCGATGGCCAGGCCGCACAACGGCCCGGCCCGTGAACACCCCATCTACGACATGTGGCACACCCACGTCAGCACCCTGATCAAGACCGAACGCCCGGACCTGGACGCCGACCTCCTGGCCGACCTCCTCCTGGCGGGCCTGCACAGCGACCCGATCCTCACCCTCCTGGAACGCGGCGAGACAGACCGCCTGACCGCAGCCCTCCACACCCTGGCCACCGGCGCCCTGAACACCCGCGAGTCCCGCCCCCAGCCATAGCGAGTCCCGCGTTCAAACACACCGAGTTGCGGTTTCGTGCACCTTCCGCATGCACGAAACCGCAACTCGCTATGTGCGAACGCGGGACTCGCGGTGTTTGAGCGCGGGACTCGCGTTAGCTGTAGTCGTAGAAGCCGCGGTTGCTCTTCTTGCCGAGGAGGCCCGCGTCGACCATGCGGAGCAGTAGCGGTGGGGGTGAGTACAAGGGCTCCTTGAACTCCGCGTACATCGACTCCGCGATGGCCTTCGTCGTGTCGAGGCCGATCAGGTCGGTCAGCGCCAGCGGGCCCATCGGGTGCGCGCAGCCCTGCACCATGCCGGTGTCGATGTCCTCCGGGGACGCGAAGCCGGACTCCAGCATCCGGATCGCGGACAGCAGGTAGGGCACCAGCAGCGCGTTCACGACGAAACCGGCGCGGTCCTGCGACAGGATCACCTGCTTGCCCAGCTTGCCCTGGGCGAACGCCTGCGCCCGCGCCTTCGTGTCCTCGGCGGTCAGCAGGGACGGGACCAGCTCCACGAGCTTGAGCACCGGCACCGGGTTGAAGAAGTGGATGCCGATCACCTGCTGAGGCCGGGACGTCGCCATGCCCAGCTTCATGATCGGGATCGACGACGTGTTGGACGCGAAGACCGCCGTCGGGTCGGTGACGACCTTGTCGAGCGAGGCGAACACGTCGGTCTTGGCCTGCTCGTTCTCCGCGACGGCCTCGACCACCAGCTGCCGGTCCGCGAACTCACCCAGGTCAGGCGTGAACCGGATGCGGTCGTACGCGGCCGCGCGGTCGTCCTCGGACAGCTTGCCGTTGCGGACGGCCCTGGCCAGGGACTTCTCGACCCGTGCCTGGCCGGCCTTCAGCGCGTCCGCCGACACCTCCGTGACCACGACGTCCAGCCCGGCCCGCGCGGCCACCTCCGCGATGCCCGACCCCATCAGGCCACACCCGACGACCCCTACCCGCTCGATCCCGCTCAAAGAACCCCTCCGTCACACGTTGCGCCGGTACTGGCCGCCGACCTCGAAGAACGCATCGGTCACCTGTCCCAGCGTGCACACCCTGGCCGCGGCCATCAACTCACCGAACACATTACGGTCCTCGGCGACGGCCGTCCGCAACCGGCGCAACGCCTCCTCGGCCTCGGTGGCGTGCTCGGCCTGGTACGCCCGCGTCCGGTCGACCTGCGACCGCTTCTCGTCCTCGGTCGCCCTGGCCAGCTCGATGGTGCGGTCCTCGTCAGCGCCCTCTCCGCCCTTCGACGGCAGGAACGTGTTGACGCCGATCAGCGGCAGCGAGCCGTCGTGCTTGCGCTGCTCGTAGAGCATCGACTCGTCCTGGATGCGACCGCGCTGGTAGCCGGTCTCCATCGCGCCCAGCACGCCGCCGCGCTCACTCAGCCGCTCGAACTCGGTGAGCACGGCCTCCTCGACCAGGTCGGTCAGCTCGTCGATGACGAACGAGCCCTGCAGCGGGTTCTCGTTCTTCGACAGGCCCCACTCCTTGTTGATGATCAGCTGGATGGCCATCGCGCGGCGGACGGACGACTCCGTCGGGGTGGTGATCGCCTCGTCGAAGGCGTTGGTGTGCAACGAGTTGCAGTTGTCGTACAGCGCGCACAGCGCCTGCAGCGTGGTGCGGATGTCGTTGAAGTGCATCTCCTGCGCATGCAGTGACCGGCCGGAGGTCTGCACGTGGTACTTGAACTTCTGCGACCGCTCGTTCGCCCCGTAGCGCTCCCGCATGGCCACGGCCCAGATCCGCCGCGCGACCCGGCCGATCACGTTGTACTCGGCGTCGAGGCCGTTGGAGAAGAAGAACGACAGGTTGGGCGCGAAGTCGTCGATGTCCATGCCGCGCGCGAGGTAGGACTCGACGTAGGTGAACCCGTTGGCCAGCGTGAACGCGAGCTGGCTGATGGGGTTCGCGCCGGCCTCCGCGATGTGGTACCCCGAGATCGACACCGAGTAGAAGTTGCGGACCTTGTTGGTGATGAACCACTCCTGGATGTCCGCCATCATCCGCAGGGAGAACTCGGTGGAGAAGATGCACGTGTTCTGGCCCTGGTCCTCCTTGAGGATGTCGGCCTGCACGGTGCCGCGGACGTTGGCGAGCGTCCATGCCGCCAACTCCTCGTGCTCCTCGGGCGTCGGCTGGCGGCCGTGCTCGGCGGCGAACTTGTCGACGGTCTGGTCGATGGCCGTGTTCAGGAAGAACGCGAGGATCGTCGGCGCCGGGCCGTTGATCGTCATCGACACGGACGTGGTCGGCGCGGTGAGGTCGAAGCCGTCGTAGAGCGCCTTCATGTCGTCGAGCGTCGCGATCGAGACCCCGGAGGTGCCGACCTTGCCGTAGATGTCCGGCGGGGTGTCCGGGTCGTGCCCGTACAGGGTCACCGAGTCGAACGCCGTGGACAGCCGCGTGGCCGCGGAACCCTCGGACAGGTAACGGAAACGGCGGTTCGTGCGGTACGCGTCGCCCTCGCCGGCGAACATGCGGGCCGGGTCCTCGCCGTCACGCTTGAACGGGAACACGCCGGCCGTGAACGGGAAGTAGCCGGGCAGGTTCTCCTTGCGCAGGAAGCGAAGCAGCGAGCCGCCGTCGTCGAACCGGGGGAGCGCGACGCGCGGAACCCTTGTGCCGGAAAGGGTTTCACGCCAGAGCTGGGTGTGCAGCTCCTTGTCGCGGACCTTGACGACCAGTTCCTCGCCCGCGTAGTCCTCGGCCAGCTTGTGGTGCCGTTCGAGCAGGTCCTCGGTGTCCCGTGCGACGCGGCGCCCGGCCTCCGTCAGGAGCTTGTCGAGGTCCTCGGTCGGGGCGCCCGCCCTGTCCAGCGCGTCGCGGGCCGTGCCGAGCGCGGCGTGCTCGCGCACGGCGGTGACCTGCGTGTCCGTCTCATTGTGATACTGACGAACGGTCTCGGCGATCTCGGCGAGGTAGCGTGCCCGCTGCGGCGGCACGATGGTGGCCGCGCGGGTGGACACCCGGCCGTCGACGGGTGCGAGCGTCGGCTCGCTGACTGGCAGCCCGCCCTCGGTCAGCACGTCGCGCACGTGGTGGTACAGCGCGGTGACGCCGTCGTCGTTGAAGGTCGCGGCGCTGGTGCCGAACACCGGCATGTCCTGCCAGGACGCGCCGAAGGCCTCGCGGTTGCGGACGAGCTGGCGGGCGACGTCGCGCCGGGCGTCCTCCGCGCCGCGCCGCTCGAACTTGTTGATGGCGACGGCGTCCGCGAAGTCCAGCATGTCGATCTTCTCGAGCTGGGAGGCGGCGCCGAACTCGGGCGTCATCACGTACAGCGAGCTGTCGACGAACGGCACGATCGCCGCGTCGCCCTGGCCGATCCCCGGGGTCTCGACGATGACCATGTCGTTGCCCGCCGCCTTGCACGCGGCGATGGCGTCGGTGAGGCCGTCCGGCACCTCGGTGGCCGCGCCGCGGGTGGCCATGGACCGGAAGTAGACGGGGCCGGGGTCGTCACCGCCGGCGCCGCCGAGCGAGTTCATCCGGATCCGGTCGCCGAGCAGCGCGCCGCCGCCCTTGCGGCGGGTGGGGTCGATGGCGATGACCGCGATGCGCAGCTTGTCCTGCTGGTCGACGCGGAACCGCCGGACGAGCTCGTCGGTGAGCGAGGACTTGCCCGAGCCGCCGGTGCCGGTGATGCCGAGGACCGGCACGGACCGCTTGGCCGCCACGTCGCGGATGGCGGTCACGGTGTGGTCGTCCAGGCGGCCCGCCTCGATGGCCGTGATCGTGTGGGCCAGGATGTCGTGGCGCCCGCTGACCAACTCGTCGACGGTGGGCCGCGCGCGGTCGGCGAGGTCGTGGTCGCAGGACTCGATCATCGTGTTGATCATGCGCGCGAGCCCGAGCCGCTGCCCGTCCTCGGGGGAGAAGATCCGCGCGACGCCGCGTTCGTGCAGCAGCGCGATCTCCTCCGGGACGATGACGCCGCCGCCACCTCCGTAGACCTTGATGTGGCCGGCGCCCTGTTCGCGGAGCAGTTCGACCAGGTAGGTGAAGTACTCGACGTGCCCGCCCTGGTAGGCGCTGATGGCGACGCCCTGGACGTCCTCCTGGACGGCGGCGCGGACGACCTCACGCACCGAGCGGTTGTGGCCGAGGTGGATGACCTCGGCGCCCTGCGACTGCAGGATGCGGCGCATGATGTTGATCGCGGCGTCGTGCCCGTCGAACAGGCTGGCCGCGGTCACGAAGCGCACCGGGTGCGTCGGCCGGTGCAACGGTGTCTTCTCGGGCATAAGAATAGTTTGATGTCCTACTTTCGGTCGTGCAACTGATGTGGCGCAGGTCTCCACAGATGTGATATCCCACCAGCGAAGATGTCCGCTCGAGTCCTACTGGAGGCGCACGTGCCGGTGCCCGATTCGGTTCGACGCATGCTCGACGACGACCTGGCGTCGCGGTCGCTGGGCATGCGCCTGGTCGACGCCGGCGCCGGCTTCGCGACCGTCCGCATGACGGTCACCGACACGATGGTCAACGGCCACGCGCTGGCCCACGGCGGTTACGTGTTCCTGCTGGCCGACACGGCGTTCGCCTGCGCCTGCAACAGTCACGGCCCGGTCACGGTGGCCGCCGGCGCCGACATCACGTTCGTGGCGTCGGCCAAGCTGGGCGACGAGCTGGAAGCACGCGCGGTCGAACGAGTCACCTACGGCCGCAGCGGCATCTACGACGTAACCATCACCCGAGCCGACGACGTGATAGCCGAGTTCCGTGGCCGCAGCCGCACCCTCCGCGAGTCCCGCGCCCACCCATAGCGAGTCCCGCGTCCAAACACCGCGAGTCCCGCGTTCAGCCATAGCGAGTCCCGCGTTCACGCACCCTGAGTCGCGGTTTCGTGCTGATCTTGGCCGTGCGCACGAAAACCGCGACTGGGTATGCATGAAACCGCGACTCGGTATGTGCGAACGCGGGACTCGGTGTGTCTCAACGCGGGACTCGCGGTGTGATACAAAGAGGCAGGAGTGTCTCATCGTACTTTAGGAGTGGGGTATGGGTGAGGGTGTGGGGGCTGAGGGCGGGGTGCGGGTGGGGCCTGGGACGTTGCACTGGCGGTATGCGGGTGAGGTGCGGGGGTATTTGTTGCTGGTCAAGGCTGGGTTGCTGCAGTTGATGCATCCTGGGTTGGGTGCGGGTGTGCAGTACCACTCGGACTTCTTCGACGAGCCGTGGGAGCGGGTTCTCAGGTCCGTGCCCGAGATCCAGGGGGTCACCTTCGACTACCCGGACGGCGACCGCACCGCGCGCAGGATCCGCGACTTCCACCACCACATCAAGGGCACCGACGCCCATGACCGCCGCTACCACGCACTCGACCCGGAGACCTACTTCTGGGCGCACGCCACGATCTTCGACGCGCTGTTCCAGATGATCGACATGTACGACCACCCGATGTCCGACGGCGAGAAGGAGCAGCTCTACCAGGAGGGCTGCACCGTCTACCGCGCCTACGGCGTCAGCGAGCGGGTCATGCCGACCGACTGGCCGAGCTTCCAGCGCTGGTTCGACACGATGTGCCACGAGCGCCTGGAGATCACGCCGGCGGCGGCCCGCCTCGTCCAGTTCGCCAAGGAACCGCCCGAGAGCTTCCCGCTCGTGCCCGCCGCGCTCTACCGGGTCGCGCGCAAGCCCTCCGCCAAGCCGCTCTGGTGGCACGCCGTCGGTACGCTGCCGCCCGTGGTGCGGGACATGATCGGTGAGCGGTGGACCGACCGGGACGAGCGCCGTCACCAGCGGGTTCGCCAGGTGATCCGCAAGACGTGGCCCGTGCTGCCGGCCCGCCTCCGCTACACCGCCCGAGCCCGCGCCGGCTACCAACGGGTCGGGATCGGGCCCCTCGGATGAGCTCGCTGCTCGACCTCGTACTCGCCGACCCGGACACCGACGACGTCGGCGAGTCCATCGTCGATGCCGCGCTCGAGGAGTTCCTCGCCTACGGGCTGCGGCGCACCGCCGTCGACGTCGTCGCCCGGCGGGCGGGGGTCTCGCGGGCCACGCTCTACCGGCGCTTCAGGGACAAGGACGCGCTCGTGCAGGCCGTTCTCGTCCGCGAGTGCCGGCGGTTCTTCGGCAGCATCGCGGACGCCGTCGCGAACGTGTCCACCGTCGAAGCGCGGCTCGTCGAGGGCTTCGTGGTCGGGGTCCGCTACGCGCGTGCCGACCGGCTGCTCAACCGCCTGCTCGCCTCGGACGCCGAGGCGTTGCTGCCCTACCTCACCACCAACGGCGCGCTCGTGGTCGCCGCCGCACGGGACTTCCTCGTGCGGCAGGGAGGTTCCGACGAGCCGGTGCGCGACCGCACACCGGCCGGTGTGGCGGAGCTGTTCGTGCGGCTCGCCATCTCGTTCACGCTGATGCCCGACAGCGCCATCCCGCTCGGCACCGACGAGGAGGTGCGTGCCTTCGCCCGTGCCTATCTCGCCCCGCTGATGCGCCCCTGATTGCGCGGAAGCACCACGTCGATCAGTTCCCGGAGATCGGCCTTCGCGCGGTGCCACCGTTTCTGCATATTGGTCGTGTCCTCGTCGGACAGTCCCATCAGCAGAATTCCGCGGATCGCGTCCATTGCCGTGTACATGATGTGCCGGAATCGCGGGTTCGTGGCGTACTCGCCGAACGCGGCCTCGGCGAACTCGATGAGGGACGCGCGTGCCCCCGGTTCCACCCGGGTCAGCTGCTCACGCAACTCGGGATCGGTTCGCGCGGCCACCCACATCTCGATCGTGGCGTAGTTGATCGGCCCCTGGTGGATTTCCCACAGTAACTCGAGTGCGGCCTCCAGCGGGTCGGGCGCCTCGCGAACCTCGTCGATCCGCTCGAACGCGAGCTCCGCCCGTTTCGTGGCGAGGTGCCGCACGGCGGCGGCGACCAGGTCCGCACGAGTGGGGAAATGGTGTACCTGCGCACCACGCGTCACCCCGGCCAGCTCGGTGACTCTGGTCGTGGTCGTGCCCGCGTAGCCGTAGCGAACTAAGCTGTCGACGGTCGCGTCGAGGAGCCGCCGCCGCATCGCGGTGCTGCGCTCCTGCTGGGTTCTTCCTGTCTTCGACTTCCGCACTGGCACAAGGTCAGTGTATTGATCCGAGCTGTTGGTTATCGCGGTGTTGGCCGCCTGAGGATGCCGTAAACACCCAGCCCCGCGGCGACCACGAGCGCGGCCAGTCCGAGTCCGGAAACCGCGATGGCCAGCGGCGGAGCGGTCAGTGGTGAGGTGTGCGTGACCGACTCGACGATGATTACCGTGGCCAGGACCGCGTACCCGACAATACCGAGGCGGACAATTTTTGTTTGCTGATTCTCACCCCAACGGGTGAATGAGAGGAGCCAGGCGAGCGCGGGAATCACGAGGACCGCGTGCATGGTGACGGCGTGCGCGGGCTTCAGAAAGCCGGCCGTCTGGTACGCGATCGAGGGATGCGGCCCGCGGGCCGCGACCGATCCGGTCGCGATCATGGCCGCGCCGGCCGCCAGCGCGACGAGCAACGTCGCGAACCCGAACCGCAACGCGAGCCGCATCGCCGGGGTCTGCCGGCGCCCGGCACGGAACGCCGCGAGCGTCATGCCGATGATCGTCACGATGATGACGAACCCGCCGGCTGCGAGCGTCATAGACACCGCGGTGTCGAAGCCGGTCTCGAAGTTGAAGTGCGACGGCACACCGCGCCACGCCTGCATGGACACCAGCGCGGTCTCGACCACCGACACGGCGGTGAACGCGCCGAGCAGGACGCCCCGGGCGCGCCCGGTCAGCGGGATGAGCTGGCTGGTCCACGCGACCGTGGCCAGCGTCAGTCCGAACGAGAGACCGAAGGTCGCGGCCTTGCGCAGCGACGTCGGCCCGGTCCAGCTGCCGCCCGTGACGAGCAGGACGACCACGTGGGCCAGGCCGCCGGCGAACAACACCGCCCCGACGATGAACGCGACGCGCTCGACGCGGGCGCCGTCGCGCCAGGATTCCTTCAGGGAGCTCAGGATGCGGCTCAACATGGTCGTCAGTGTGCTGGGGTTCGGCCGCGAGGTCGTCGCCTCACGGTGGGCTTCGCGCCTACGTCGTCGGTCGTATGCGTCGAGGCTCCTCGAGCTCCGCGAAAGCTAGGCCAGCTTCTTGGCCCGGTGCCGGCGCACGGCGTCGCGGTTGGCGCAGGAGGGCGAGCAGTACCGCTGCGTCCCACCCCGGCTGAAGTCGGCGAACGGGGCGCGGCACTCATCGAGGGCGCACCGGCGCAGCCGCGTCATGCCGCGGCCGGTCAGGTGCAGCGCGGTGCCCACGGTGATCAGCGCGCGCAGCACGCCCGCGAGCGGCAGGTCCGAGTCGCGGTAGTGGATGTGCCACCCGTCGCCGGCGTGGTTGGACAGTCGCGGGTACGCCGCGGACTGGGCGAGCAGGCGGTTGAGCCGCTCGGCCCGCACGTCCGCCGACTCGGCGTCGACCACCCCGAGCCACAGGGCGAGGAACCGTTCGGTCTCGTGCAGGTCGCTCGCGGTCGGCGCCACGTCGACCACCACGCCGGCCGTCACGCAGCGTCTGGCCAGCTCGGCGCCCGTGCGGGGTGGGTAGTTGACGAGGTCGACGGCCAGCCGGACGGGATCCTCGCCGTAAGGGTTCAAATGCACAAGGGCATTACAGCAGACTGGGTGGCATGAACGGAACACATCGCTGGAAAACGACGTCGAGCCATGTCACGAGCGAGGGATGGGTGGTCTACCAGCGGTGTTCCTGCGGCCGGACGCGAGTGCTGCTCAACTCCGTACCGATCGGAATGATCCGCGAGCCCGCGAGGTTGGGCTGAACATCACGTGCGCGAATGTCATGGGTGGCGGCTAGCTTGGGGGCTGGACGCCTGGGAAGGGGAGCTAGTGACAGACGGGTTCGTACCCAGCGAGTCGGCCATCCGCCGCGCGTCGCGGCGTGCGCGGGACGGTGTCGCGCTCGACGCGACCGAGGCGGAGACCCTGCTGCACGCGAGAGGCGAGCAGCTGGACGCGCTGTTCGAGGCGGCGTCGCGGGTTCGGGACCAGGGCCTCGAAGCCGTCGGTCGCGATCGGACGATCACCTACTCCCGCAGCGTCTTCGTGCCGTTGACCAGGCTGTGCGCCGACCGCTGTCACTACTGCACGTTCGCGACGGTGCCGGGCCGGTTGCCGGCCGCGTTCCTGTCCGAGGACGAGGTACTGGACATCGCGCGCAAGGGCGCCGCGGCCGGGTGCCGCGAGGTGTTGATCACGCTCGGGGACAAGCCCGAGGCCCGCTGGGACGCGGCGCGGACCTGGCTGGAGGAGGCCGGGTACCCGGACACGCTGTCCTACGTCCGGGCGATCTCGGTCAAGATCCTGGAGGAGACGGGTGTGCTGCCGCACCTGAACCCGGGCGTGCTGACCTGGCAGGACTTCCAGCGGCTGAAGCCGGTGTCGGCGTCGATGGGCATGATGCTGGAGACCACGGCGACGCGGCTGTGGTCGGAGCCGGGCGGCCCGCACTACGGGTCGCCGGACAAGGAGCCCGCCGTCCGGCTGCGGGTGCTGGAGGACGCGGGCCGCTCGAACGTGCCGTTCACGACCGGGATCCTGCTGGGCATCGGCGAGACCCTGGCGGAGCGGGTGGACTCGCTGTTCGCGATCCGGCGCGTCGCCAGGCAGTACGGGTCGATCCAGGAAGTGATCATCCAGAACTTCCGGGCCAAGCCGGACACCGCGATGCGTGGCATGCCGGACGTCGAGGCCCAGGAGCTGGCCGCGACCGTCGCGGTGGCGCGGCTGGTGCTGGGACCGAAGATGCGGATCCAGGCACCGCCGAACCTGATCGCGGGGGAGTACGAGCTGCTCCTGCGGGCGGGGATCGACGACTGGGGCGGCGTCTCGCCGCTGACGATCGACCACGTGAACCCCGAGCGCCCGTGGCCGCGGCTGGCGGAGCTGGCGGAGCACACGCGGGCGGCCGGGTTCGAGCTGGCCGAGCGGTTGCCGATCTACCCGGAGTACGTGACGCAGGGCGAGCCGTGGATCGACCCGCGGGTGGCCCCGCACATCGCCGCGCTGGCCGGCCCGTCCGGCCTGGCCGATCCCGACGCCTCGATCGTGGGACGGCCGTGGCAGGAGCCGGAGGTCGCGCTCGTCTCCTCCGGCCGCACCGACCTGAACACCACCATCGACACCGCCGGCCGCACCGAGGACCGTCGTGAGGACTTCGACTCCGTGTACGGCGACTGGGACGAGCTGCGTGCCCAGGTGGGTGCCATGCGTGGCGTGGCGACGCGGGGCGAGTTCGCGACCGCGCTGCGGCACGCGGAGGCCGACCCGGCCGGACTGTCCGACGCCGACGCGCTCACGTTGCTGTCCGCGGAGCAGGGCCAGGAGATCGAGGCGTTGGCCGCCCTGGCCGACGACATCCGGCGGGACACCGTCGGCGACGACGTGACCTACGTGGTCACGCGCAACATCAACTTCACGAACGTCTGCTACACCGGCTGCCGGTTCTGCGCGTTCGCGCAGCGGCGTACGGACAGCGACGCGTACACGCTGTCGCTGGAGCAGGTCGGGCAGCGCGCGGAGCAGGCGTGGGAGGTCGGCGCGACCGAGGTGTGCATGCAGGGCGGGATCCACCCGGACCTGCCCGGCACGGCGTACTTCGACATCGCCGCCGAGGTGAAGCGGCGGGCGCCCGGCCTGCACGTCCACGCCTTCTCGCCGATGGAGGTCGTGAACGGCGCGTCCCGGACGAACCTGTCCATCCGCGACTGGTTGACCGCGGCCCGCGAGGCCGGGGTGGACTCGCTGCCCGGCACGGCGGCGGAGATCCTGGACGACGACGTGCGGTGGGTGCTGACCAAGGGGAAGCTGCCGACCTCGGCGTGGGTCGAGGTGGTCACGACCGCGCACGAGCTGGGCATGCCGACCACGTCGACGATGATGTACGGGCACGTGGACAACCCGTCGCACTGGGTCGCGCACCTCAAGCTGCTCCGCGACCTCCAGGCCCGCACGGGTGGGTTCTCGGAGTTCGTGCTGCTGCCGTTCGTGCACACGAACGCGCCGCTGTACCTGGCGGGGATCGCGCGGCCGGGCCCCACGTACCTGGAGAACCGGGCGGTGCACGCGCTCGCCCGCCTGCTGCTGCACGGCCGGATCGACAACATCCAGACGTCGTGGGTGAAGCTCGGCGACGACGGCGTGGTCGACGTGCTGCGGGGCGGGGTGAACGACCTGGGCGGCACGCTGATGGAGGAGACGATCAGCCGCATGGCCGGCTCCGCGAACGGCAGCTACAAGACGATCGCCGGCCTGGAGGGGTTGGCGGCGCTCGCGGGCAGGCCCGCTCGCCAGCGCACCACGACGTACGGGGAGGTGCCGGCCGAACGGCTGGCGACCGCGCGTGCCCACGACGGCGTCTGGCGCCCGACCCTGCTCCCGCTGGTGTAGCCCGACTCCCTGGTCCGGACCGTGTACGGCGCGGCCGCCACGGCTCCCTGACCGGCGACGTCGGGCTTCCTACGATCCCTCCGGGACGTCAGATGTCCCGGAGGGGCCTCCCTCAGCGTGCCGTCGAAGCTGGTAGAAGTACTAATCAGCAGCGACGCATGCGAAGGGAAGACACATGGCTCAGCAGGTGCGGGGTGTCATCGCCAGGTCCAAGGGCGCCCCGGTCGAGATCGAGACGATCGTCGTGCCGGATCCCGGGCCCGGCGAGGCCGTGGTCAAGATCCAGGCGTGCGGCGTGTGCCACACCGACCTGCACTACCGCGAGGGCGGGATCAACGACGAGTACCCGTTCCTCCTCGGCCACGAGGCGGCCGGGGTCGTCGAGCAGGTCGGCGAGGGCGTGACCGACCTCGCCCCCGGTGACTACGTGATCCTCAACTGGCGCGCGGTCTGCGGCACCTGCCGTGCCTGCCTCCGCGGCCGTCCCTGGTACTGCTTCGCCACCTTCAACGCCTCCCAGCCCATGACCCTCACCGACGGGACGAAGCTCTCGCCGGCGCTCGGCATCGGGGCGTTCGTCGAGAAGACCCTGGTACACAGTGGACAGTGCACCAAGGTCGACCCGGAGGCCTCGCCGGCCGCCGTCGGCCTGCTGGGCTGCGGGATCATGGCCGGCATCGGCGCGGCCGTCAACACCGGCGGCGTCACCCGCGGCGACAGCGTCGCGGTGATCGGCTGCGGCGGGGTCGGCAACGCGGCCATCGCCGGCGCCCGGCTCGCCGGCGCCACGAAGATCATCGCGGTGGACCTGGACGACCGGAAGCTGGAGTGGGCGAAGGGGTTCGGCGCCACCCACACGGTCAACGCCGGGGAGAAGGACGTCGTCGAGGCGGTCCAGGAGCTGACCGGCGGCTTCGGCGCGGACGTCGTCATCGAGGCGGTCGGCCGGCCGGAGACCTGGAAGCAGGCGTTCTACGCCCGCGACCTCGCCGGCACGGTGGTGCTGGTCGGCGTGCCGACCCCGGACATGCGCCTCGAGATGCCGCTGCTCGACTTCTTCTCCCGTGGCGGCTCGCTGAAGTCCAGCTGGTACGGCGACTGCCTGCCCTCGCGCGACTTCCCGTACCTCGTCGACCTGTACCGGCAGGGGCGCCTGGACCTCGACAAGTTCGTCACCGAGACCATCGCGCTCGACCAGGTCGAGGAGGCGTTCACCAAGATGCACCACGGCGACGTCCTCCGCTCGGTGGTGGTCTTCTAGATGCGCGTCGAGAAGGTCGTCACCTCCGGCACGTTCAACCTCGACGGCGGCAGCTGGGCGGTGGACAACAACGTCTGGCTGCTGGGCGACGACAGCCAGGTCCTGGTGATCGACGCCGCCCACGACGCGCAGGCCATCGCCGACGCCGTGGGGGAGCGCGAGGTGTTGGCCATCGCCTGCACCCACGCCCACGACGACCACGTGAACGCCGCGCCGGCGCTGTCGGCGCTGGTCGACGCGCCGGTGCTGCTGCACCCGGCCGACGAGGTGCTGTGGCGCCTCGCCCACGACACCGACAGGCCGGCGGGCACCCTTGCCGACGGCGACGTCCTGCACGTGGGCGGCACACAGGTGCGGGTGCTGCACACCCCGGGACACGCGCCCGGCGCCGTGTGCTTCCACGTGCCCGACCTGGGCGTGGTGTTCACCGGTGACACGCTGTTCCAGGGCGGTCCCGGCGCGACCGGCCGGTCCCACTCGGACTTCCCGACGATCGTCGACTCGATCCGGGACCGGCTGCTGACACTGCCGCCCGAGACCGTGGTCCACACCGGCCACGGCGACGACACGACGATCGGCGCCGAGGCCCCGCACCTGGACGAATGGCTGGCCAGGGGGCACTAGTGTCCAGCCCACGACCCCACGAGGAGGGTGCGAAGATGGCCGAGTTGTCCCCGATCCTGAAGCAGGCGACGCCGGTGCTCGCCGACCGCGGCGAGGGTGTGTACCTGTACGGCGAGGACGGGCGCCGCTACCTGGACTTCACGGCGGGCATCGGGGTGACGAGCACCGGGCACTGCCATCCGCGCGTGGTCGAGGCCGTGCGCGAGCAGGCCGGCCGGCTCATCCACGGCCAGTACACGACCGTCCTGCACCGGCCGCTGCTCACCCTCACCCAGCGGCTCGGCGAGGTCCTCCCCGCCGGTCTGGACCGGCTGTTCTTCGCGAACTCCGGCAGCGAGGCCGTCGAGGCGGCGCTGCGGCTGGTCCGGCAGGCGACCGCCCGGCCGAACGTCGTGGTCTTCCACGGGTCCTTCCACGGCCGGACGGTCGGCGCGGCCTCGATGACGACCTCGGCGACGAAGTTCCGCGCCGGGTTCGCGCCGCTGATGGGCGGCGTGGTCGTGTCGCCGTTCCCGACCGCCTACCGCTACGGCTGGTCCGAGGAGGAGGCGACCCGGTTCGCGCTGCGCGAGCTGGACTACACCCTGCAGACGCTGTCCGCCCCCGCCGAGACCGCCGCGTTCTTCGTCGAGCCGGTGCTCGGCGAGGGCGGGTACGTGCCCGCGAACACGGCGTTCCTGCGGGGCCTGCGGGAACGCGCGGACCGGCACGGCATCCTGCTGGTGATCGACGAGGTGCAGACCGGCTTCGGCCGCACCGGCCGGTTCTGGGGCCTCGACCACTTCGATGTCCGTCCGGACGTCCTGATCACGGCGAAGGGTCTGGCCAGCGGCTTCCCGCTGTCGGCGATCGCGGCGCCGGAGGAGCTGATGGCCAGGGCCTGGCCGGGCTCACAGGGCGGCACGTACGGCGGCAACGCGGTCGCGTGTGCCGCGGCCGTCGCCACCCTGGACGTGGTCCGGTCGGAGGGGCTGGTGGAGAACGCCGCGACCCAGGGCGCCCGCCTGCGGGAGGGTCTGGCGAAGGTGGCCGCGGACGCCCCGGCCATCGGTGACGTGCGTGGCCTCGGCCTAATGCTGGGCAACGAGTTCGTCGACCGCGACGGCAACCCGGACCCCGGCGCGGCGGCCCGCGTGCAGCAGGCCGCCTGCGCGGCCGGGCTGTTGCTGCTGACCTGCGGCGCGGCGGGCAACGTCGTCCGCATGATCCCGCCGCTGGTGGTCAACGCCGACCAGATCGACGAGGCCCTGACGCTGTGGCGGCAGGCGGTCGCCGCTCACGCGTAGTGCTTGACCAGCTCCGCCACCCGGTCCTCGGACCAGGATTCGTCCACGCCACCCGTGGCGGCGGCGAAGAACAGCTCCAGGCGGTGGTGCCAGGTCGCCAGGGCGAGCGGTCGCAGCTCGGCCAGCGTCGCGGGCAGGGTGTGCGTCAGCTCGACCCGCTCGCCGAGCTTCGGGTCCGACACGAACTCCCAGCGGACCGTGCCGCCCTGGGACCACTCGTACTCGAGGACCCGCGGCGGCTCCTCTTTCGTCACGTGGCCGGTCTCGAGGCTCCTGGTCAGCACCGGCCAGGTGTCGGCCGGCTTGCGCCACACGAGGTCGCGGGCGAAGCGCAGCTCGTAGCCGTCCGTCGTGGCCGTGACGGTGCCGTCGCCGAGGCCGAACTTCTCGATGTAGTGCGCCATCGGGGTCACCCAGTCCGTGCGGGCCGGCACGGTGGTGCCGTCGAGCCGCGCGGCCAGCTGGTCGAGGCAGCTGTCCCAGCCCGCGGCCGTGCGGCCCGCGGCGAGGAAGCCGGCCCGGCCGCCGCCGATCGTCTGGGAGAACACGAGGGTGCAGCCGTCGCCGTCGGGAATGACCTCGATGCGGAGGACGTCCTGGTGCCAGCGGAACATGAAGACCTTCGGCTCGTCGACCTCCAGCACCTCGCCGTCCCACGCGCCGTCCACGACCGCCTCCTCCGGGAAGACGAACCGCATCGGCGCCCCGGGGCGGAGCTCGGTCTCGACGGCGGCGGGGAACCAGTGCTTCAGCTCGGCGGGGTCGGTCACCGCGCGCCAGACCTTCGCGGGCGGGTGGCGCAGCCGCCGTTCGAAGCGCAGCGTCGGCTCCCCGTTGACGTACGTGAGGTTCGCTTCAGTCATCGCCCATCGTCTCCAGGTGGCGTTCCAGGGCATCCAGGCTGTTCGTCCACATGCGACGGTACGGCGCGAGCCACTGGTCGATCTCGGCCAGCGGGGTCGGGCGCAGCCGGTACCAGCGCCGCTGCGCGTCCTGCCGGACCTCGACCAGGCCGGCGCCCCGCAGCACCTTCAGATGCTTCGACACGGTCGGCTGCGTCAGCGCCAGCCGGTCCACCAGGTCGCCGACCAGCCGCTCCCCGTCACGCAGGAGATCGAGGATCTCCCGGCGCCGCGGCTCCGCCAGCACCTCGAACGTTGATGCCATGAGGGCAATATAGCTCGATGGGCATATAGCGTGTCAACTCGCGAGGATGGCGAGGAGCCTCGCGACCTCCTCGGTCACCGCGGCCCGGCCGGCGCCGAGGTACTTCCTCGGGTCCACCACCGAGGGGTTCGCGGCCAGGAACGCGCGGACCGCACCCGTGAACGCCTTGTTCAGCTGTGTCGCGATGTTCACCTTCGCCATGCCGGCCGCCACCGCGCGCCGCAGGTCGTCGTCCGGCACGCCGGACGACCCGTGCAGCACCAGCGGCACCGGCACGGCCGCCGCCAGCCGCTCGATCAGCCCGAGGTCGACGGTCGCGTCCCGCGTCAGCATCGCGTGCGACGTGCCCACCGCGACCGCCAGCGCGTCGACCCCGGTGGCGGCGACATAGGTGGCCGCCTCCGCGGGGTCGGTGCGGACGCCCGGCGCGTGTACGCCGTCCTTCCCGCCCACCTCGCCCAGCTCCGCCTCGACGTACACCCCGTGCTCGTGGCAGTCCCGCACCACGGCGGCGGTCGCCGCCACGTTGTCCGCATAGGGCATCACCGACGCGTCGTACATGATCGACCCGAAGCCCAGCCGAACCGCCTGCCGCACCAGTGCGACGTCCGTCGCGTGGTCCAGATGCACGGCGACCCGGGCGGACGACGCGCGCGCGACCGCCAAAGCCGCCTGCCCCAACGGTTCCAGCGAACCGTGGTACCGCACGGCGTTCTCGCTGATCTGCAGCACGACCGGTGTCCCGGCCTTCTCGGCCCCCGCGACGATGGCCTCCGCGTGCTCGAGCTGGATCACGTTGAACGCGCCGGCGCCATGGCCCGAGCGCCGGGCGGCGTCGACGATGTCAGCGGTCGGCGTGAGCATGGGGGCTCCTCCAGGTCGGTCACGGCGTCGATCAGCTCGGCCACGCTCGCGGCCACGGCGGCCGGCCGCGCGGCGACACCGGCGGCCAGTGGCGGACCGGAGGTGGACAGGACCACCGGCGTCCCGGTCGCGCGGACCAGCTGCGCGAAGGCGTCATCCGGCAGCCTCGCCGGCAGGCCGCCGGCGAGCACCACGACCGACGCCCGCGCGGCGAGCGCGTGGAACCCGCCGACGAAGTCCGCCCAGTCCGAGATGGACAGCTCCGGGGCCGCCAGGTCGAACAGCGACTCCCGCAACCCCGCGGCCAGCGCCTCCCGGCGAAGGACCGGGTCGCGGACGAGCCCGGTGACCATGACGTCGAGCCCGCGCCCACGCAGCGTCCGTGCCACGGCCAGGTCCTCGTCGAGCGTGACGACCAGGATCACGACGCCGCCCGCCAGGCGAGGATCCCCGCGCCGATACAGCCCGCGTTGTCGCCGAGCGCGGCCCGCACGAGCGTCGGCACGCGCTGGAACGCGAGCCGCCCGGCGAGCGACTCCCGCAGCGGCGCGAGCAGCGTGTCGCCGGACTCGGACAGCCCGCCGCCGATCGCGATGACCTCCGGCGCCAGCAACGTGATCGCGATGGTCAGCGCCGAGGCGAGCCCGTCGATCGCGCGGTCCCACACCGCGACCGCGTCCGGGTCGCCGGCGACGACCGCGGCCGCGACGTCGGCGGCCCTGGTCACCGGCCTGCCGCTGCGTTCGGCGTAGTGCCGCGCGATGAACGCGGCTGACGCGACCGTCTCCAGGCACCCGCGGGTCCCGCACCCGCAGACCGCCCCGCCGGGGTCGACGACGATGTGCCCGATCTCGCCGGCGTACCCGTCGGCGTCGAGCCGGTGCTCGTCGACGAGGAACGCGGCCGCGATCCCGGTGCCGATGGGCATGAACATGGCGTTGCGCACCCCGGTCGCGGCGCCGATGGTGAACTCGGCGAGCCCGCCGGTCCGCACGTCGTGGCCGAGCGCGACGGGCAGCCCGGCGGCGTCGGCGACGAGCCGGCGCAGCGGCAGGTCGCGCCAGCCGAGGTTGACCGCCGCGCGGGCCACCCCGAGCCGCTCGTCGATGATCCCCGGCGCCGCGACGCCCGCGCCGACGACGGTGGCGTCCCCGGCCCTGGCACGCAGCTCGTCGACCAGCTCGACGATCTGGCCGGCGTCGACGGCGCCGTCCACCCGGCGGGTCGGGGTGCGCAGCGTGTGCACCACGTGGAGGTCCTCGGCCACGAGAGCCGACTTGATCGACGTCCCGCCGACGTCGATGGCCGCGACGAGCCGGTCCATGTCACCGCCTTCGCTGGTAGTCCGGGCTACATTGCAGCATGTGGATCGATACGAGCGGCTGAGCACCCTCCTCGACCTGCTCGGGCAGCGGGGCAAGGTGGACGTGGACGACGTCGCCGGTGAGCTGTCGGTCTCCGCCGCGACGATCCGGCGTGACCTGGACCACCTGGCCGAGCAGCAGCTGCTGACCAGGACGCGGGGCGGCGCCGTGGCCAACAACGTGGCCTACGACCTGCCGCTGCGGTACAAGACGGCACGGCAGGCGTCGGAGAAGGAGCGGATCGGCCGGGCCGCGGCGGCGGCGGTGACGCGGGGGAGCGTGGTCGGCCTGAACGGCGGCACCACGACGACGGAGGTGGCCCGCGCGCTGGCGTTGCTCCCGGACCTGAACGGCGCCGAGGAACCGAGCGTGACGGTGGTGACGAACGCGCTGAACATCGCGTCGGAGCTGGCCGTGCGCCCCCACGTCAAGATCGTCGTGACGGGCGGGGTGGCGAGGCCGGCGTCGTTCGAGCTGAGCGGTCCACTGGCGACCCGGATCCTGGACGAGATCACGATGGACGTGGTGTTCCTGGGGGTGGACGCGGTCGACCCGGTCCACGGCGCCTACGCCCACCACGAGGGCGAGGCCAGCATCAACCGGCTGATGGCCGACCGTGCCCGCCGCGTCGTGGTCGTGGCCGACAACTCCAAGCTCGGCCGCCACGCCTTCGCCCGCATCTGCCCCCCGCCGGCCATCGACACGCTGATCACCGACAGCGAGGCGCCGCGGGAGGTGGTGGCCGCCTTCGAGGCGGAAGGCGTGACGGTCCACCGCGTCTAGCGTCTGGCGTCT
>Ga0164298_10000148_pt1 | contig 24257 bp, 32 predicted proteins | sample Whisoiple_216_MG_FD_109713 | JGI IMG/M metagenome (GOLD analysis project Ga0164298, IMG submission 109713) | Unamended control soil microbial communities from upstate New York, USA - Whitman soil sample_216_MG | ecosystem: Environmental > Terrestrial > Soil > Agricultural land ...
GGGTGCGGCCGTGAATTTTCCGCGGCCCACGCAAGACGGCGGCCCACGCGCTCCGAACCAGTCGTGACGAGGGGGCGACGATGCGACTACTGATGGGCAGCGTCGTGCACGCCAGCGCGACCTGCTAGTGTCCCGCGCCGGAAATGCGGTGACTAAGTCGGTGGATCCAGGTTTCTGCTGGCAAGACGCCGGTTCGACCTCGTACTGGGTCGTACTTGGGCGGACCGGCAACGCCGGCAGCAGGAAGCTGGGCCGCCGAATTAGCTGCCTGATTTCCGGCGCGGGACACTAGGGCGCGGTCAGCACCCAGGGACCGTCGTCGGTCACGGCGACCGTGTGCTCCCAGTGGGCGGCGCGGGAACCGTCGGCGGTCACGACGGTCCAGCCGTCGGCCAGCTCCTCCGTTGCCTCGTCGCCGCGGGTGAGCATCGGCTCGATGGCGATGGCCATGCCGGGGCGCAGGCGCGGGCCCTTGCCCGGCTTGCCGAAGTTGGGCAGGAACGGCTCCATGTGCATCGACGTCCCGATGCCGTGGCCGCCGTACTCGCGGACGATGCCGTAGGTCGTCCCGGAGGCGTGCTCGGTCGCGTGCACGGACTCCTCGATGGCGTGGGAGATGTCGGTCAGGTGGCCGCCGACGACCACGGCCTTGATGCCGGCCTCCATGGCCGCGCGGGTGGCGTCGGACAGGGCCTGGTCCTCGGGGGTCACGGTGCCTACCGCGACCGTCACCGCGGAGTCGCCGTGCCAGCCCTCCAGGATGGCGCCGCAGTCCACCGAGATCAGGTCGCCTTCGGACAGGACCTGGGTGCGGGACGGGATGCCGTGGACGATCTGCTCGTTCACCGAAGCGCAGATGGTCGCCGGGTAGCCGTGGTAGCCGAGGAACGACGGGACGGCGCCCGCGTCGCGGATCGTCTGCGCGGCCAGCTCGTCCAGCTCGGCCGTGCTCACGCCGGGGCGGATGGCCGCGACGACGTCGGCGAGCGCCTTCGCCACGACCAGGCCGGCGGCACGCATGGCCTCCAGCTCGGTCGGGCTCTTCAGCTCGATCATGGGACGGTTACGCCACTGTCGCAGCGCGTCGACCAGCGCACGGGTCACGTCCGGTCGCGAAGGGCGGCGAGGATCCGGTCGGTGACCTGGTCCACCTCGCCGACACCGTCGACGGTCACCAGCAGGTCCCGGTAGTAGTCGAGCAGCGGCGCCGTCTCCGACTGGTACACGTGCAGCCGGTGCCGGATGACGCCGTCGTTGTCGTCCGAGCGGCCGCGTACGAGCAGCCGCTGGACGAGCACGTCCTCGCTGACCTCGATCTGCACGACCGCGTCCAGCTTCTGGTCGGACTCCGCCAGCACCTTGGCCAGTACCTCGGCCTGGCCGATGTTGCGGGGGAAGCCGTCGAGCAGGAAGCCGTCCTCGGTGTCGGCCTGGTGGAGCCGCTCGATCAGCATCTGGTTGGTGATCTCGTCCGGCACGAGACCGCCGCTGTCGAGGATGTGCTTGACCTCCCGACCGAGCTCCGTCTCCTCCGCGATGTTCTTGCGGAACAGGTCCCCGGTGGAGATGTGCGGAATCCCCAGCTTCTCGCTCAGCGCGGTCGCCTGGGTGCCCTTGCCCGCACCTGGCGGACCCACCAGAACGAGTCTTGTCACTTGAGGAACCCTTCGTAGTTGCGCTGCATGAGCTGGCTTTCGATCTGCTTGACGGTGTCAAGGCCAACGCCAACCATGATCAGAACAGCGGTGCCACCGAAGGGGAAGTTCTGGTTCTGGCCGCTACCGGTCAGGTCGAGGAAGAAGTTCGGGAGCACCGCGATGATGCCGAGGTAGATCGACCCGGGCAGGGTGATCCGGCTCAGCACGAACTGCAGGTACTCGGAAGTCGGGCGGCCGGGGCGGATACCCGGGATGAAGCCGCCGTACTTCTTCATGTCCTCGGCCCGCTCCTGCGGGTTGAACTGGATGCCGATGTAGAAGTACGTGAAGAAGATGATCATCGCGAAGTAGATCGCGATGTGCACCCAGTCCGACTGGGCGGTGAGGTGCTCGGAGACGAACCTCGTCCACCAGTTGTTGGTGTTGCCGGCGAGCCTGGTGATCAGGTCGGGCAGGTACAGCAGCGACGACGCGAAGATGATCGGGATGACGCCGGCCTGGTTGACCTTCATCGGCAGGTAGGTCGAGGTGCCGCCGTACATGCGCCGGCCGACCATGCGCTTGGCGTACTGCACCGGGATGCGGCGCTGGCCCTGCTCCAGGAACACGACGCCGACGATGATGCAGAGGCCGAAGAAGCAGACGACCGTGAAGATCAGCGGGCCGCCGTTGCTCCAGATGTTGCCGCCCTCGGCCGGGATGCGGGCCGCGATGTTCACGAACATCAGCAGCGACATGCCGTTGCCGATGCCACGCTCGGTGATGAGCTCGCCGAACCACATGATCACCGAGGTGCCGGCGGTCATCGTGATGACGATGATGGCCAGGTCCCAGATGCCGTTCTTCGGGATGATCGGGTCCTGGCAGTCACCGAACAGGCCGCCGCGGTTGGCCATGGCGATGATGCCGGTGGCCTGCAGAATCGCGAGACCGATGGTCAGGTACCGGGTGTACTGCGTCAGCTTGCCCTGGCCGGACTGGCCTTCCTTGCGCAGCTGCTCGAACCGCGGGATGACCACGGTGAGCAGCTGGATGATGATGCTCGCGGTGATGTAGGGCATGATCCCGAGCGCGAACACCGACAGCTGGAGCAGCGCACCGCCGCTGAACAGGTTCAGCAGCTGGTAGATGCTCTGGTTGTCGACCTTCGCGACACACTTCTGCACGTTCGGATACGAGACACCCGGGGACGGCAGCAACGCGCCGACCCGATAGATCGCGATGATCATCAGGGTGAAAAGGATCTTGCGGCGCAGGTCCGGCGTCATGAGAGCCGAGCGGAAGGCGCTGAGCACCCAAGGACCTCCTCGACGTCGCCGGCGATTCTTCGCCGACGATCGGCTTTGCCGGCTGTTCACCGGCCGGGAACACGCACCTGGCCGTCAACGAGCTGGCAAGCCAGAACGCTTCGGGGGACACTCCACCCGAAGCGTGCTCCCGACTTTAACAGGAGGCACGTCGGCTTCTGCACCCCCTCGCCTGTTCCACCCGCCGTTGCACCGTTCGGCCTACCCAATACGCCCAGAAACCGCTCGACTACACGTTCGGCGGCTCGGCCAGCGGATCCTCGGTGGGCGGGATGGCCGGACCCGGCGGTTTCCCCGGCGACGGCGGGGCGTCCGGGACGACGATCGGTCCCGGCTCCACGGCGGCCGGCGGCTGGCCGGTCGGCCCGGGGTGCCCGTTGACCTGGCCGGGCGGGAGCGCGGACGGGTCCTGCGTGGCGGGGGCCGGGGGCGGCCCGGTCAACGGGTCGACGGTGTGCGCCTGGCCCCCAGGGGAGATCGGCTGGCCGGTCAGCGGGTCCACGGCGTTCGGCGGCTGGGCGGGCAGTCCGGCCGGCGGGCTCGTTCGACCCGTCAGCGGCCCGCTGCCCGCCGGCGGGCTCGCCGGGCCCTGAGCCAGCGGTTGGCCCGTCAGCGGGTCGACCGCGAGCCCCACGGCCCCCGTCACGCCCGGCACGGGCTCCGGTGGCAGGGCGTGGACCACCGGCTGGTGCCGCGGGACCTGACGCGGCAGTGTCATGCCGTACGGCGGCGTCGACAGGTACGGGTTCCCCGGCGGCGGCAGGGGCTGCCAGGCCGGGTCGCGGGCCGGGAGCAGGGACAGCACCGCCGCCGCGAAGCCGAACAGGACCGCGACCAGCAGCAGCCAGTAGCCGACGAGGTAGGAGCCGGACGTCTCGACGCCGAGCCCCAGGGCGCCCAGCGAGTCGAAGTACTCGACGCCGCTGTTGGCCACGACGGCGATCGTCCAGACGGTGCCGATCAGGAACGCGACGCCCGCAGTCATGAGCGAGCCGGACGCGCGGCCGGTGGTGCGGCCGGCCGACGGCGTGGCCGCGTACCAGCAGGCACACGCCGCGCCCGCCAGGATCACCGCCGCGAACACCAGGGGATAGCCGACCTTGGGGACCTGGATCGTTTCGGAGCCGGCCCGCCTCGGGCTGACCTCCACACTCCACGGCGTGTACGTGAACTCGATCCGGTTCACGTCGCTGAAGTCGCTGTCGACGTGCAGCTCGCCCGAGTACAGCGGCAGGAACGCGCTCGCGATCACCAGCACCAGCGCGGCGAAGCACAGCACCGCGGCGGTCACCCTGACCGGCTTCCAGCGGGTCGGCACCGTCATCGGCCGCAACGCGGTCATCGCGGCCGGGTACATGGGCATACCTGGCCGCTCCCCCATAGTCATGTCTGGAGCGTCGCCTATCGGATGCTTGAGCCACAAGACAGAAAAGTCACGATTATGCGTGAACACAGACGAAACGGCCGGCGGGGACGAATCCCCGCCGGCCGTTTCGGTGGTACTCCGGTGGAACCGGCTACAGCTTGGTGGCGCTGCCGCCCGCCGCCGTCAGCTTCTCCTGCGCGCTCTTGGAGAACGCGTGGGCCGTGACGTCGAGCTTGACGGACAGGTCGCCGTCGCCGAGCACCTTCACGAGCTCGTTCTTGCGGACCAGGCCCGCCTTCACCAGCTCGTCCACGCCGACCGTGCCGCCGTCGGCGAACACGCGGGCGATGTCGCCCAGGTTCACCGGCTGGTACTCGGTGCGGAAGCGGTTCTTGAAGCCACGGAGCTTCGGCAACCGCATGTGGATCGGCATCTGGCCGCCCTCGAAGCGCGCCGGCACGTTCTTGCGTGCCTTCGTGCCCTTGGTACCGCGGCCGGCGGTCTTGCCGCCCTTGCCACCCTCACCACGGCCGACCCGCTGCTTCTCCGTCTTGGCGCCGGGCGCCGGACGGAGGTGGTGGATCTTGATCGCCATCAGTCTTCGACCTCCTCGACGGTCACCAGGTGGCGGACCGTGTGGATCAGGCCGCGGATCTGCGGGGTGTCCTCACGCACGGTGGTCTGGCGGATCTTCCGCAGGCCCAACGTGCGCAGGGTCTCCCGGTGGTTGCGCTTGGTCCCGATGACGCTGCGGACCTGGGTCACCTTGAGCTGTGCCATGTCCTCACGCCCCCTGACCAGCCTGCGCACGCGCCCGCAGCATGCCGGCCGGGGCCACGTCCTCCAGCGGAAGACCACGGCGGGCCGCGACCTCCTCCGGACGCTGCAGACCCTTCAGCGCGGCCACCGTAGCGTGCACGATGTTGATCGCGTTGTCGCTGCCGAGCGACTTCGACAGCACGTCGTGGATACCGGCGCACTCCAGCACGGCACGCACCGGGCCACCGGCGATGACGCCGGTACCGGCCGAGGCCGGGCGCAGGAGCACCACGCCGGCGGCACGCTCACCCTGGATCGGGTGCGGGATGGTGCCGGCGATCCTCGGGACCTTGAAGAAGTTCTTCTTCGCCTCCTCCACACCCTTGGCGATCGCGGCCGGCACCTCCTTCGCCTTGCCGTAGCCGACACCGACCATGCCGTCACCGTCGCCCACCACGACCAGCGCGGTGAAGCTGAAGCGACGACCACCCTTCACGACCTTGGCGACCCGGTTGATGGCCACCACTCGCTCCAAGTGCGGGGTCTTGTCCTGGGCCGCCCCGCCACGGCCCCCATCGCGACGGTCCCGACGGTCCCGACGGTCACCGCGGTCTCCGCGGTTGTCACCGCCCTGGCCGCCCTGCTGGTGGCCGCCGCCGAATTGCCGTGAACGTCCCGGCATCAGGCGATCCTTCCCATGATCTTTTGCATGTCTAGAACTCCAGCCCGGCTTCCCGAGCCGCGTCGGCGAGCGCCGCGATCCGGCCGTGGTAGTCGTGACCACCGCGGTCGAACACGACCTTGGTGATCCCGGCGTTCTTGGCACGGTCGGCCACTAGCTGGCCCACCTTCGCCGAGCGGGCCTTCTTGTCGCCGTCCAGCGCCCGGACGTCCGCCTCGAGGCTGGTCGCCGCGGCGATCGTGCGCCCGGTCAGGTCGTCGACCAGCTGGGCCACGATGTGCCGCGAGGACCGGGTGACCGCCAGACGCGGCCGCTCGGCGGTGCCCTGCAGCTTCCGGCGGACCCGGAAGTGCCGGCGGGCCTTCGCGACCCGGCGACGCGTCGAGATGTCCTTGCCCAGCGGCTTGCGCCGCTTGGTAACAGTCGCTTCGCTCATGATCACTTACCCGTCTTTCCGACCTTGCGCCGGATCTTCTCGCCCGCGTACCGCACGCCCTTGCCCTTGTACGGGTCGGGCTTGCGCAGCTTGCGGATGTTCGCGGCGACCTCGCCGACCAGCTGCTTGTCGATCCCCTGCACGGAGAACCGGGTCTGGTTCTCGACCACGAAGGTGATGCCCTCCGGCGGCGAGACCTTGACCGGGTGCGAGAACCCGAGCGAGAACTCCAGTTCCGAACCCTTGAGCTGCACGCGGTAACCGACGCCGTGGATCTCGAGCTTCTTCTCGTAGCCGTCGGTGACACCGACGACCAGGTTGTTCACCAGCGACCGGGTCAGGCCGTGCAGCGCGCGGTTGCGGCGCTCGTCGTCGGGGCGCTTGACCTCGAGGACACCGTCCTCGCCGCGCTCCACGACGATCGGCTCCGCCACCGTGTGCGCGAGGGTGCCCTTGGGGCCCTTCACGCTGATGCTCTGGCCGTCGATCTTCACGTCCACGTTGGTCGGGACGGGGATCGGCAGCCTACCGATGCGAGACATCTGTCTACTCCCCTTTCCCGCTACCAGACGTAGGCGAGGACTTCCCCGCCCATCCGCTGCTTGCTCGCCTGCCGGTCGGTGAGCAGGCCGGCCGACGTGGAGATGATCGCCACGCCAAGGCCGCCGAGCACCTTCGGCAGGTTGGTCGACTTCGCGTACACCCGCAGACCGGGCTTGGACACCCGCCGCAGACCCGCGATGCTGCGCTCGCGGTTCGGGCCGTACTTGAGCTCGACGACGAGGTTCTTGCCCTTCTCGCCGTCTTCGTCGCGGTAGCCCATGATGTAGCCCTCGCGCTTGAGGATCTCCGCGATGTTGGCCTTGAGCTTCGAGTGCGGCAGCACGACCTCGTCGTGGTACGCCGAGTTGGCGTTACGCAGACGGGTCAAGAAGTCTGCGATCGGGTCGGTCATCGTCATGGTGACCTGTCAACCTTTCTCGCCATGGTTCCCTCACGGGCCTGTGGCGATCTCCTGGGTGTTACCAGCTGGACTTGGAGACGCCGGGAAGCTCGCCGCGGTGGGCCATCTCCCGCAGGCAGACGCGGCAGAGGCCGAACTTGCGGAAGACCGCGCGCGGACGGCCACAGCGCTGGCAGCGGGTGTAGCCCCGCACCTTGAACTTCGGCTTCTGCGCCGCCTTGTGGACAAGAGCTTTCTTGGCCATTCGCTCAGTTCTCCTTGAACGGGAAGCCAAGACGCCGCAGCAGCGCCCTGCCCTCATCGTCGTTGGTGGCGGTGGTGACGACGGTGATGTCCATCCCCCGCTGCCGGTCGATCGAGTCCGGGTTGATCTCGTGGAACATCGACTGCTCGTTGAGACCGAACGTGTAGTTGCCGTTGCCGTCGAACTGCTTGGGCGACAGGCCGCGGAAGTCACGGATACGCGGCAGCGCGATGGTCAGCAGCCGGTCCAGGAACTCCCACATGCGGTCGCCGCGCAGGGTCACCTTGGCGCCGATCGGCATGCCCTCACGCAGCTTGAACTGCGCGATGGACTTGGTGGCCCGCCGCACCTGCGGCTTCTGCCCGGTGATCAGCGACAGGTCGCGCAACGCGCCCTCGATCAGCTTGCCGTCGCGGGCGGCGTCACCGACGCCCATGTTCACCACGACCTTGACGACGCGAGGCACCTGCATCACGTTGTCGTAGGTGAAATCCTGCTGCAGGCCCGCCGCGATCTCCTCGCGGTAGCGGGTCTTGAGCCGCGGAATGGTTTTCTCTGCGGTGGTCATCAGACTTCCTTCGGCTCGCCGTTCTTGTCCTGGCCGGCCTTGCCACGTGCGACGCGGACCTTCTTGCCGTCCTCGCCGATCTTGTAGCCGACGCGGACCGCCTTGCCATCGACGACCAGCATCACGTTGCTGACGTCGATGGGGGCTTCCTGCGTGACGATTCCGCCTGACTGGGCACCGCGCTGCGTCTGGGTGATCCGGGTGTGCTTCTTGATCCGGTTCACGCCCTCCACGAGGACCTTGCCGGTCGCCGGGTAGGCCTGGATGACCTTGCCCTTGGCGCCCTTGTCCCGGCCGGCGATGACGACGACCTCGTCGCCCTTCTTAATCTTCATGTCAGAGCACCTCCGGAGCCAGCGAGATGATCTTCATGAACTTCTTGTCGCGCAGTTCGCGACCGACCGGTCCGAAGATGCGGGTGCCCCGCGGCTCATTGTCCGGCTTGATCAGCACGGCGGCGTTCTCGTCGAACCGGATGTAGGACCCGTCCGGGCGGCGCTTCTCCTTGGTGGTCCGGACGATGACCGCCTTGACGACGTCGCCCTTCTTCACCCCCGCGCCCGGGATCGCGTCCTTGACGGTCGCGACGATGATGTCGCCGATGCCCGCGTAGCGACGCGCGGAGCCGCCCAGCACACGGATGCAGAGGATCTCCTTCGCACCCGTGTTGTCGGCGACGCGCAGTCGCGATTCCTGCTGGATCACTTTGCCTTCTCCACGATCTCCACGAGCCGCCACCGCTTGGTGGCCGACAGCGGGCGGGTCTCCATCAGCAGCACGCGGTCGCCGACGCCGGCGGTGTTCTCCTCGTCGTGCGCCTTGACCTTGGTCGTGGAGCGCATGACCTTGCCGTAGAGCGGGTGCTTCTTACGGTCCTCGAGCGCGACCACGATCGTCTTGTCCATCTTGTCCGACACGACCAGGCCCTCACGGACCTTGCGGCGGCCGCGTGGCTTGTTCTCTGTCGTCTCAGTCGTCTCACTCATGCGGCACCCTCATCACTGGAAGCTTCATCCGGCGACACCGACAGCCCCAGCTCACGCTCACGCATCACGGTGTAGATCCGAGCGATGTCGTGCCGGACCGTACGGAGGCGACGGTTGTTGTCCATCTGACCGGTCGCCATCTGGAACCGAAGGTTGAACAGCTCTTCCTTCGACTCGCGCAGGCGCAGGACGAGCTCCTCGTCGTTCAGCTCGCGCATCTCGGACGCGTTCGTACCAGCGGCCATCAGAAGTCACCACCCTCACGCGTGACGATGCGGCACTTCATCGGGAGCTTGTGAATGGCCCTCGTGAGCGCCTCGCGTGCGACCGTCTCGTTCGGGAAGCTCAGCTCGAACATGACCCGACCCGGCTTGACGTTCGCGATCCAGTACTCCGGCGAGCCCTTGCCGGAACCCATGCGGGTCTCGGCGGGCTTCTTGGTGAGCGGGCGGTCCGGGAAGATGTTGATCCAGACCTTGCCGCCACGGCGGATGTGCCGGTTGATGGCGATACGAGCGGACTCGATCTGCCTGTTGGTCACGTACGCCGGCTGAAGCGCCTGGATGCCGAACTCCCCGAAGGTGACCCGGGTACCGCCCTTGGCAGCGCCGCCCCGCTTGGGGTGGTGCTGCTTGCGGTGCCTGACCTTGCGTGGGATGAGCACTGCTCAGCCCTCCCCGTCAGTCGCGTTGTTCACGGTTGGCTCGGCCCCGTTCACCTGCGGAGCCTCCGCCGCGGTCTCCGCCGGAGCGGGAGCGCGGCCGGCGTCGCCACTCGGCGCGCCGCCACCACTGGGTGCGCCACCACTCTGGGCGCCACCACTCTGCGCGCCGCCACCCGATGCGCCACCGCTCGGCGCACCGCCACCGGCGGCACCCCGGCGGGCCCGCGTCGGGCGCTCGCGCCGCGGCGCACGCTCGGACGGGGCCTGGCTGCGGGCATCGGCCTCACGCCGGCCACCGACGACGTCACCCTTGTAGATCCAGACCTTCACGCCGATGCGGCCGAAGGTCGTGCGGGCCTCGAAGAAGCCGTAGTCGATGTCGGCACGCAGCGTGTGCAGCGGCACCCGGCCCTCGCGGTAGTGCTCGGAGCGGGACATCTCGGCGCCGCCGAGACGGCCGCCGCACTGCACGCGGATGCCCTTGACCTGCGGGCTGCGCATGGCCGACTGGATGGCCTTGCGCATCGCGCGGCGGAAGGAGACACGGTTGGACAGCTGCTCAGCGGTCACCTGCGCGACCAGCTGGGCGTCGGCCTCGGGGTTCTTGACCTCGAGGATGTTCAGCTGCACCTGCTTGCCCGAGAGCTTCTCGAGCTCGCCTCGGATGCGGTCCGCCTCGGCGCCACGGCGACCGATGACGATGCCCGGACGCGCGGTGTGGATGTCGACGCGAACCCGGTCCCGGGTGCGCTCGATCTCCACCTTCGAGATCCCGGCGCGCTCCATGCCCTTGGACAGGAGCTTGCGGATCTTCACGTCCTCGGCCACGTACTCCGCGTACTGCTTGTCGGCATACCAGCGGGACTTCCAGTCAGTGGTGATCCCGAGCCGGAAGCCGTGCGGGTTGATCTTCTGACCCACTAGCTGGCACTCCTCTTCGCACTGGACTTACGACCCTTCGCAGCGGCCGCCTTCTTCGGCTCCGGCTTCGGCCGCGACTCCACCTCGACGGTGATGTGGCTGGTCCGCTTCCGGATCCGGTACGCGCGGCCCTGGGCCCGCGGGCGGAACCGCTTGAGGGTCGGGCCCTCGTCCACGTAGACCTGGCTGATCCAGAGCGTCTCCGGGTCAAGGTCCAGGTTGTTCTCGGCGTTGGCCACGGCGCTCGCGAGCACCTTGGCCACCGGCTCGCTGGCGGCCTGCGGCGCGAAACGGAGCACGTTCAGTGCATCCTCGGCGCTGCGGCCCCTGATCAGCTCGACCACCCTGCGCACCTTCATCGGCGTGGCGCGGACGTAGCGAGCCCGAGCAATCGCGCGCGGAAGCTCTTCCACCGCGGTCTCGTCACTCATCGCTTACTCCCTAGTCCTCTAGCGCCTGCGCGCCTTGCGGTCGTCCTTCACGTGCCCCTTGAAGGTGCGGGTCGGGGCGAACTCGCCCAGCTTGTGCCCGACCATGGACTCCGAGATGAAGACCGGCACGTGCTTGCGGCCGTCGTGCACCGCGATCGTGTGGCCCAGCATGTCCGGGATGATCGTCGAACGGCGCGACCAGGTCTTGATCACCGTCTTCTTGCCGGACTCGTTGAGCGCGTCCACCTTCTTGAGCAGGTGGTCGTCGACGAACGGGCCCTTCTTCAAACTCCTAGGCATCTGTCACTCCCTCCTGCTCTTAGCGCTTCTTGCCGGTCCGGCGACGACGGACGATCATCCGGTCGCTGGCCTTGCCCTTGCGGCGGGTGCGGCCCTCGGGCTTACCCGCCGGGTTCACCGGGTGGCGACCACCGGACGTCTTGCCCTCACCGCCACCGTGCGGGTGGTCGACCGGGTTCATCGCGACACCGCGGACGGTCGGGCGCTTGCCCTTCCACCGCATGCGGCCCGCCTTGCCCCAGTTGATGTTGGCGTGCTCGGAGTTGCCGACCTCGCCGACCGTGGCACGGCAGCGCACGTCCACGTTGCGGATCTCGCCGGAGGGCATACGCAGCTGGGCGTAGGGGCCTTCCTTCGCGACCAGCTGGACGCGGGCACCCGCCGAACGGGCGATCTTGGCACCGCCGCCGGGCCGCAGCTCGATGGCGTGCACCACGGTGCCGACCGGGATGTTGCGCAGCGGCAGGGCGTTGCCCGGCTTGATGTCCGCGCTCGGCCCGTTCTCGATCCGGTCACCCTGCCTGAGCTTGTCCGGCGCGATGATGTAGCGCTTCTCGCCGTCCGCGTAGTGCAGCAGCGCGATCCGCGCGGTCCGGTTGGGGTCGTACTCGATGTGCGCGACCTTGGCCGGCACGCCGTCCTTGTCGTGCCGGCGGAAGTCGATCAGCCGGTACGCACGCTTGTGGCCACCACCCTTGTGCCGGGTGGTGATCTTGCCGTGCACGTTTCGGCCGCCGCGGCCGTGCAGCGGCCGGACCAGCGACTTCTCCGGCTCCGAGCGGGTGATCTCGGCGAAGTCGGAGACGCTCGCGCCACGACGCCCCGGCGTCGTCGGCTTGTACTTGCGAATGCCCATCTCTACGCAGTCCCTTGGGTCTCTACTCGCCGGCTCAAGAGGCCGGGCCGCCGAAGATCTCGATCGGCTTGCTCTCCTCGGACAGGGTCACGATCGCGCGCTTGGTGTCCTTGCGCTTGCCGTACCCGCTCCGGGTGCGCTTGCGCTTGCCCTGCCGGTTCAGCGTGTTCACGCTCACGACCTGCACGCCGAACACCTTCTCGACCGCGATCTTGATCTCGGTCTTGTTCGCGTGCGGCGCGACGACGAACGTGTACTTGTTCTCCTCGAGCAGCCCGTAGGACTTCTCGGAGATCACCGGCGCGAGCAGCACGTCTCGGGGGTCGGGGATCACTTGGCCTCCTCCTGCTCGACCTCGCCGGAGCGCGCGGTGGCCTTGGCGGAACGACCCTGGACCGGGCCCTCCAGGAAGGCCTGCAGCGCGTCCTTGGTGAAGACGACGTCGTCGTTGACCAGCACGTCATAGGTGTTCAGCTGGTCCGGCGCGATCGGGTGCACGTTCGGCAGGTTGCGCACCGAGAGCCAGCTGTTCGCGTCCTCACGGGTGAGGACCAGCAGCACGTGCTTGGCCTCGGTGAACGACTCCAGCGCGATCCGGGCGGCCTTGGTGGACGGCTTCTCGTCGTCGACCAGGCCGCTCACCACGTGCACCTGGCCGGCGCGGGCGCGGTCGGAGAGGGCGCCCCTGAGGGCGGCGGCCTTCATCTTCTTCGGCACCCGCTGCGTGTAGTCACGCGGCTGGGGGCCGTGGACCGTGCCACCGCCGGCGAACTGCGGCGCCCGGGTCGAACCCTGGCGGGCGCGGCCGGTGCCCTTCTGCCGGTACGGCTTCTTGCCGCCGCCGCTGACCTCGCCGCGGGTCTTCGTCGAGTGCGTGCCCTGCCGGGCCGCGGCCTGCTGCGCGACGACCACCTGGTGCATCAGCGCGATGTTGGCCTGCACGTCGAAGATCTCCGCGGGCAGGTCGACGGAGCCGTCGGTCTTGCCTTCGGGGGTCTTGATCTCAACGCTGGTCACTGCTCATCACCCTTCGCGGCGGTCTTGAGGAACACCACGCCGCCCTTGGGCCCGGGGACCGCGCCCTTGAGGAGGATCAGCCCGTCCTCGGCGTCCACACGGTGGACGGTGAGGTTCTGGGTGGTGACCTTCACGTGGCCCATGCGGCCGGCCATGCGCAGGCCCCTGAACACGCGGCCAGGGGTGGCACAGCCACCGATGGAGCCGGGTGAGCGGTGCTTGCGCTGCGTGCCGTGGGAGGCGCTCAGGCCCTTGAAGCCGTGGCGCTTCATGACGCCCGCGTAGCCCTTGCCCTTGCTGGTGCCGGTCGCGTCGATGACCGCGCCAACCTCGAACACCTCAGCGGTGATCTCCTGGCCCAGCTCGTAGCTGTCGGCGTCGGTGGTACGCAGCTCGGCGAGGTACCGGCGCGGCGTGACGCCGGCCTTGGCGAAGTGGCCCTTCTCGGGCTTGTTCACCTTGCGGGGCTTGATCTCGCCGAACGCCAGCTGCACCGCGGTGTACCCGTCGTTGTCCTGGGTACGGATCTGGGTGACCACGTTCGGGCCGGCCTTGACGACGGTCACCGGGACGATCCGGTTGTTCTCGTCGAAGACCTGGGTCATCCCGAGCTTCGTGCCCAGGATCCCTTTCATCTGCCGGGAAGACATTAGTGCTCAGGCCTCACTGGATGTTGACGTCGACGCTGGCCGGAAGGTCGATGCGCATCAGGGCGTCGACGGTCTTCGGCGTCGGGTCGAGGATGTCGATCAGACGCTTGTGCGTACGCATCTCGAAGTGCTCGCGCGAGTCCTTGTACTTGTGCGGCGAACGGATGACGCAGTACACGTTCTTCTCGGTGGGCAGCGGCACCGGCCCGACGACCCGAGCACCAGTGCGGGTCACCGTCTCCACGATCTTGCGCGCCGAAGCGTCGATCGCCTCGTGGTCGTAGGCCTTGAGCCGGATGCGGATCTTCTGTCCCGCCATGGTGGCTTGCCGTCCTTGTCTCTAAAGACTCGTGCGCTCCGGTCCACGCGGTCGGGTGTGTCGCGCCCTACGCACAGACCGGCCCCTCAGACATTTGTCCTCAGGAGTGGTCATAGGTGGCTCCGCGGGCTGTCTTTGACTCAAACACAGCTACCCGCGAGCCAGCCCGTGCATGGCCGATCGCATGACCGTCCACGACGAGCAACCTGTCAAGGATGCCATACGCGTTCGTAGGCACCCACACCGGGGGCCCCAGGTGTGTGACCTGGGGCCCCGGTGGCGTAACTACTTGATGATCTTGGTGACGCGACCCGCGCCGACCGTCCGGCCACCCTCACGGATGGCGAACCGCAGGCCCTCGTCCATGGCGATCGGCTGGATCAGCTTGACGAGCATGCCCGTGTTGTCGCCCGGCATGACCATCTCGGTGCCCTCGGGGAGGGTCACCACACCGGTCACGTCGGTGGTGCGGAAGTAGAACTGCGGGCGGTAGTTGTTGAAGAACGGCGTGTGCCGGCCGCCCTCGTCCTTGCTCAGGATGACGACCTGAGCCTCGAACTCGGTGTGCGGCGTGGTGGTGCCGGGCTTCACGACGACCTGACCGCGCTCGACATCCTCGCGCTTGATGCCGCGGAGCAGCAGACCCACGTTCTCACCCGCGCGCGCGTCGTCCAGCGTCTTGCGGAACATCTCGATCGCGGTGACGGTGGTCTTCTGCGCCTTCTCACGGATGCCGACGATCTCGACTTCCTCCATCGGCTTGAGCACGCCCCGCTCCACACGACCGGTGACGACGGTGCCACGACCGGAGATCGTGAACACGTCCTCGACGGGCATGAGGAACGCCTTCTCGATCTCGCGCTCCGGCTCGGGGATGCTCTCGTCAACCGCGTCGAGCAGCTCGAGCAGCTTGCCGCCCCACTCGGCGTCGCCCTCCAGCGCCTTCAGCGCGGAGACGCGGACCACCGGCAGGTCGTCACCCGGGAACTCGTACTCGGTCAGCAGCTCGCGAACCTCGAGCTCGACGAGCTCCAGGATCTCCTCGTCGTCCACCATGTCGGCCTTGTTCAGGGCCACCACGATGTACGGCACGCCGACCTGACGGGCCAGCAGCACGTGCTCCTTGGTCTGCGGCATCGGACCATCGGTCGCGGCGACCACGAGGATCGCGCCGTCCATCTGGGCGGCACCGGTGATCATGTTCTTGATGTAGTCCGCGTGACCCGGGCAGTCAACGTGCGCGTAGTGACGCTTCTCGGTCTGGTACTCGATGTGCGCGATCGAGATCGTGATGCCGCGCTGCTTCTCCTCCGGCGCCTTGTCGATCTCGTCGAACGGCGTGAAGGGGTTCAGCTCGGGGTACTTGTCGTGCAGAACCTTGGAGATGGCCGCGGTCAGCGTGGTCTTCCCATGGTCGATGTGACCGATGGTCCCGATGTTGACGTGCGGCTTGGTCCGCTCGAACTTCGCCTTCGCCACTTCTCTCGTCCTCCTGGACTTGTTCTTCCGCCGTCTGACGTTCAGCGACGGCAGTTCTTGGGTTCAGTTGTGCGGAACCATAGGGGGCACTACCCACGCAGCCCGCACCGGATTGGTTATTCGCCGGTTGCCTTGGCGATGATCTCCTTCGCGACGTTCGTGGGAACCTCGGCGTAGGAGTCGAACTGCATGGAGTAGTTCGCCCGGCCCTGGGTCTTCGACCGAAGGTCGCCGACGTAGCCGAACATCTCCGACAGCGGCACCAGCGCCTTGACGACGCGGGAGCCCGACCGCTCCTCCATGGCCTGGATCTGGCCACGGCGGGAGTTCAGGTCGCCGATGACGTCACCCATGTACGTCTCCGGCGTGGTCACCTCGACGGCCATCATCGGCTCGAGGAGTGCCGGGCTCGCCTGGCGAGCGGCCTCCTTGAGCGCCATGCGGCCCGCGATCTTGAAGGCCATCTCCGAGGAGTCGACCTCGTGGTACGAGCCGTCGAGCAGGGTCATCTTGATGCCGACCAGCGGGTAACCCGCCAGCACGCCGTCCTGCATGGCGTCCTGCGCGCCGGCGTCCACCGACGGGATGTACTCCCTCGGCACCCGGCCACCGGTGACCTTGTTGTCGAACTCGTACATGGCGCCGTCCGCGGTCGACATCGGCTCGATCTTGATGACGACCTTCGCGAACTGGCCGGAGCCACCGGTCTGCTTCTTGTGCGTGTAGTCGTACTTGTCGACGGTCTTGCGGATCGTCTCGCGGTACGCCACCTGCGGCTTGCCGATGTTGGCCTCGACCTTGAACTCGCGGCGCATGCGGTCCACCAGGATGTCCAGGTGAAGCTCGCCCATGCCGGCGATGATCGTCTGACCCGTCTCGTCGTCCTGGTTGACCCGGAAGGTCGGGTCCTCCTCGGCGAGCTTCTGGATCGCGGTCGACAGCTTCTCCTGGTCGGCCTTGGTCTTCGGCTCGATCGCCACCTGGATGACCGGCTCCGGGAACGTCATCGACTCGAGGACGATCGGGTTCGCCGGGTCGCACAGGGTCTCACCCGTGGTGGTGTCCTTCAGGCCGATCACCGCGTAGATGTGACCCGCCATGGCCTCGCCGACCGGGTTCTCCTTGTTGGCGTGCATCTGGAAGATCTTCCCGATGCGCTCCTTGCGGTCCTTGGTCGAGTTGATGACCTGGGCGCCGCTCGCCACCTTGCCGGAGTAGACCCGGATGTAGGTCAGCTTGCCGAAGAACGGGTGCACGGCGATCTTGAAGGCCAGCGCCGCGAACGGCTCGTCGGTGCTCGGCTTGCGGAAGGCCGGCGTCTCGCCGTCCTGCAGCGTGCCCTCGACCGGCGGCAGGTCCGTCGGTGCGGGCAGGTAGTCGATCACCGCGTCGAGCATGGGCTGGACGCCCTTGTTCTTGAACGCGGAGCCACACAGGATCGGGTAGGCCGAACCGTCGACCACGATCTTGCGGACGCCCTGCTTGATCTGCTCGACGGACAGCTCCTCGCCACCGAGGTAGAGCTCCATGAGCTCGTCGTCGGTCTCGGCCACTGCCTCGATCAGCTGCTCGCGGTACTCGTTCGCGCGCTCGAGCAGGTCGGCCGGGATCTCCTCGACCGCGTAGTCCTCGCCCTTCTGCACCTCGCCGCGCCACGTGAGCGCACGCATGTTCACCAGGTCGATGACACCGATGAACTCGCTCTCCGCGCCGATGGGCAGCTGGAGGGGCAGGGGCTTGGCACCGAGGCGCTCGGAGATGGTCCGGATGGTGAAGTAGAAGTCCGCACCCAGCTTGTCCATCTTGTTGACGAAACAGATGCGCGGGACGTCGTACTTGGTCGCCTGCCGCCAGACCTGCTCGGACTGCGGCTCGACGCCTTCCTTGCCGTCGAACACCGCGACCGCGCCGTCGAGCACGCGCAGGTTCCGCTCCACCTCGACGGTGAAGTCGACGTGTCCCGGCGTGTCGATCAGGTTGATCTGGTGGTCCTTCCAGAAGCAGGTCGTCGCGGCCGACGTGATCGTGATGCCGCGCTCCTGCTCCTGCTCCATCCAGTCCATCGTCGCGGCGCCGTCGTGCACCTCGCCGATCTTGTAGTTGATCCCGGTGTAGAACAGGATCCGCTCGGTCGTGGTGGTCTTGCCCGCGTCGATGTGGGCCATGATGCCGATGTTGCGCACCTTGGCCAAGTCGGTCAGCACGTCCTGTGCCACGGGTCTCTTCCCCTGTCTATCAATCTGCGTTGGTACGACCTGAGCGGTCTGTTCGGCTGCCGATCGTCACCAGCGGTAGTGGGCGAAGGCCTTGTTGGACTCCGCCATCTTGTGCGTGTCCTCGCGGCGCTTCACGCTCGCCCCGAGGCCGTTGCTCGCGTCGAGCAGCTCGTTCATGAGCCGCTCGGTCATGGTCTTCTCCCGGCGTGCGCGCGAGAAGGTCACCAGCCAGCGCAGCGCCAGCGTCGTGGAGCGGCCCGGCTTGACCTCGATCGGCACCTGGTACGTGGCGCCACCGACACGACGGCTCTTGACCTCGATGGTCGGCTTCACGTTGTCCAGCGCACGCTTGAGCGTGACCACCGGGTCTGTGCCGGTCTTGTCACGGGCGCCCTCGAGCGCCTGGTACACGATCTTCTCCGCGACGGAGCGCTTGCCGTCCCGCAGCACCTTGTTGATCAGCTGCGTGACCAGCGGGGAGCTGTAGACCGGGTCGGTGATCAGCGGTCGCTTGGCGGCGGGTCCCTTGCGAGGCATCAGGCCTTCTCCTTCTTCGCGCCGTAGCGGCTGCGGGCCTGCTTGCGGTTCTTCACGCCCTGCGTGTCCAGCGAGCCCCGGATGATCTTGTAACGGACGCCAGGCAGGTCCTTCACTCGGCCGCCGCGCACGAGCACCATCGAGTGCTCCTGCAGGTTGTGACCCTCACCCGGGATGTAAGCGGTGACCTCGATGCCACTGGTCAGCTTGACGCGCGCGACCTTGCGTAGCGCGGAGTTCGGCTTCTTCGGGGTGGTGGTGTACACGCGGGTGCACACGCCACGACGCTGCGGGCTCCCCTTGAGGGCCGCAGTCTTCTGCTTGGCGACCTTGTCCTGGCGGCCCTTACGGACCAGCTGCTGGATCGTGGGCATGGACCGGCTTTCTCCTGGTGTACTGCTTGCTGCTCTATGTTGTGGGCGCTCCGACCGAATCACGAGGTCGGGCGTGTCGCCCTTCCCTGTAACGCTCGCGCAGGATTGAATCATCCCTACGAGGCTCGGAAGGAACTCCGCGGTTACTGCGAGGTGTCCGCTCACACGGACTCCGCGCACAGGCACGCGGATCGACCCGACATAGGCCGGGCGCGAGTTCCCAAGATACCTGGCGCCCAGAACACGGTCAAAACCGGGGTCGACTCACGGTGCAACGCCGTGCCACCCCGCGCTGTTCCCGACCTGCGGAACGATCTTCCTGGTCGCGTCCTGTCCGTCGCCAGTCTAACTCAAGCCCTGGTCACGGGCTGTGTGAGCGGTCCGGCCGCGGCCGCGGACCGGCCTCCGCCGGATGTCGCGTCGAGCGCGCCCCGGCCGGCCGGTGGTCAACCGGGCGACTGGGTGGGTGCCGAGCGCCCGGTGGCGTCGTACAGGTGGTGGACCGGGTCGTGGATGAAGTAGCGGGCGAACGTGTCGATCGTGAAGTGGGCGCCGTCGCTTCTGGTTCCCGTGCGGTGCCACTCCGTGACCTCCGCGAAGCGGTCGGCGAGGTGGTTGGCGGCCTCGCTCAGCTCCTTCGCCACCGTCGCGGGGTCCTGCTCGCCGTAGCGGTCCTGGACGGCGGTCGCGTCCTGGTCCCAGTTGGGGTAGTGCGGGGCGTCGCGGGTGAGCATGAGGTGCAGGCGCTCGGTGTAGACGCGGCAGACGTCGCGGACGTGCGCCGCGTACTCCAGCGGCGACCACGTGGTCGGAGCCGGCCGTTCGCGGGCGTCCGCGCGTGCCAGGACGTCCTGCCACGCCGCGGCGTTGGCCCGCAGCAGGGCGGGGATCTCGTCGTGGCCGAACGTGGCGGTGTCCAGCCCGCACTCCGGGCACGGGCGGTCGAGGACCCAGGTCCAGTCCTTCGTGTCGGGCGTGATGGTCTTGGGGCCAGCATCGGGCCGCGCGGCCGGCGGCACCAGCGACGGTTGCTACAGGGTGTGTGAAGCCGGCCTACAGGCGGGTGCCGCAGTCCGAGCAGAAGACCGCGCCCGGCTTGTTCGCCGTGGACCCGCAGCCACCGCGGGTGGCGACCATCGCGAGGGCCGCGCCGCAGGACGAGCAGAACCTGCCGCCGTCGACCTTGCTGCCGCAGGACGAGCAGTTCAGCTTCGCGCGGGTGGCGAGGTCGAGGTCGCCGGTCCAGTTGGTCTCCTTGGCCCTGTCCCAGATCTGCTGGCGCTGGGCGTCGGCCTGGGCGCGGGACAGCTCCTCGGCGACGCTGGGCGAGCAGCGCAGGCACTGGCGATGTCGTCGTTCCAGCACTGGGCGGCGCACATCCAGTCACCGCAGCCCCGGCACTGGCGGAAGCTCGGGCTGATCTCCGTGACCGCGGCTTCCAGCGCCTTGTCCTTGGCCGGGGAGTTGGTGGCGCGGTCGTAGCGCCACTGCTGGGCGGAGTTGCTCAGGTCCTGGAGCTTGCCGCCGAAGAAGGAGCCCACGGCCCGCAGCGCACTGCGGCCCATCTCCATCTTGTCGCGGACGAACGCGGAGCGGTGACCGTTGCCACAGCGCTCGCAGTAGAACTCGAACTGGTACCCGTCGTAGTTGGACAGGTCACGCACGTTGTCCGTGAACGGAACCGGGTTCTGCACGTGCGGGGAGCTATCACCGCATCCGCCCGTCACGGAGGTGACGTGACCCGAATTGCCCCCGGGGCGGTGCCCCGGGGGCGTTTCGCACTATATGCCGCAGTTCGGCGCCGACCAGAGCTGTCCCGAGCGCAGTGCGACGTGGACGTGGTCGTTGTGGTCGGGGTAGCCGGGGCCGAGGATCTCGGTGAAGCCGTGGTTGCGGGCCTGGCGGGCCAGGTTGCAGAAGCCCTGCGCGCCGGCGCCGAGGTCGGCGGCGTCGCCGTAGAGGTGGCGGCTGTTTGTGGCCCCGTCGACGGCGTTGTTGCAGGAGACGCTGCGGAAGCCACCGTTGACCACCACCGGGCGGTCGCCCATGGCGTGACGCATGGCCTGGAGCTTCCACATCGTGACGAGCGCGTTGGCCCGTGCCTGGCTCGCCGAGACGCGGCCGCCGGACCAGTCGGAGTTGCAGTTGTTGAGCTCGTCGTAGCTGAAGTTGACCGGGGTGCAGTCGTTGTCCTGCAGGTCGTAGATCTTCTGGAAGGTCTGCGGGCCCGCGATGCCGTCCGCGGTGAGGCCGTAGGCCTGCTGGAAGCGGGTGACCGCGGCCTTCGTGGCGGGGCCGAAGTCACCGTCGAGACCGAGGACGGCGTTGTAGCCCGGGTAGCCGGCCACCCGGATCTGGAGCTGGCGGACGTCGTCGCCGGTCGCGCCCTGGGAGAGGCTGCGGCTCCAGGTGTAGCAGGCGTCGGCGGTCTGGACGTCTCCCGCGGTGACCTGGCCGGGATCGGCGGTCGCGGCGGTCGCGGTGAGGACGATCGAGAGCAGGCCGGCCAAGCCGGCCAGGAGGATCTTCATCTGTCGGGACACCTTTCGTGCAGGGTGAAGGTGATGCCCGAAAAGTTACGTTACGGGCGGGTCTGCCACAGAAGGTTTTGGTGTGCGCCAAAGCGAGGGCGTCCCAGAAAATGCGACGGAGCCCTCGACCGGCAGGTCGAGGGCTCCGCTTCCGCGTGGTTCTAGCGGTAGTCGCGGCCGAAGTCGTAGTCGTCCAGTGGGACGGCTGCGCCGGTGCCGGTGCCGAACACATCCGGGGTGTAGTAGCCGTCGTCGTAGCTCGGGATCGCGTACGCCGCGACCCGGGCCTCCTCGGTCGGCTGGACCTGGATGTTGCGGTACTTGTTGATGCCGGTCCCCGCGGGGATCAGCTTGCCGATGATCACGTTCTCCTTCAGGCCCACCAGCTTGTCCGAGCGGCCGTTGATGGCCGCGTCGGTCAGGACACGGGTGGTCTCCTGGAAGGAGGCCGCCGACAGCCACGAGTCCGTGGCCAGCGACGCCTTGGTGATACCCATCAGGACCGGGCGACCCGAGGCCGGCTCGCCGCCGGAGGCGACGACACGACGGTTCTCGGACTCGAACTCGGCCCGCTCGACCAGCGCACCCGGGAGGAACTCGGTCGACCCGGAGTCGAGGATCGTGACCCGGCGCAGCATCTGCCGGACGATGACCTCGATGTGCTTGTCGTGGATGGACACACCCTGCGCCCGGTACACCTTCTGGACCTCGTCCACCAGGTGCAGCTGAGCCTCGCGCGGACCCATGACGCGCAGGACCTCGTGCGGGTCCGGCGTGCCTTCCAGCAGCTGCTGACCGACGCGCACGTGGTCACCGTCGGCGAGCGGCCCGTCCGGCGTGACCGCCAGGCGCTGACGCTTCGACAGCTTCTCGAAGACGATCTCCTCGCTGCCGTCGTCCGGGACCAGCGTGATCTTCCAGTAGCGGTCGCCGTCCTCGATGCGGACACGGCTGTCCACCTCGGCGATCGGCGCCTTGCCCTTCGGCTGGCGAGCCTCGAACAGCTCCTGGACACGCGGCAGACCGGTCGTGATGTCCTCGCCGGCCACACCACCCTGGTGGAACGTACGCATCGTGAGCTGGGTACCCGGCTCACCGATGGACTGCGCCGCCACGATGCCGACCGCCTCGCCGACGTCCACCAGCTGGCCCGTCGCCATGGACCGCCCGTAGCAGGTGGCGCAGACGCCGACCGCCGACTCACACGTCAGCACCGACCGCACCTTCGCCTCGGTGACGTCCGAGCCGATCAGCTTCGCGATGGCCGGGTCGCCGAGGTCGTCGCCGCGGTTCAGCAGGACGTTGCCGTCGGCGTCGGTGATCTCCGAGGCCAGCGTGCGTGCGTAGACCGAGGTCTCCACGTGCTCGGCCTGGAACACCTTGCCGTCCGCGGCGACGTCGCCGACCTTCATGATGATGCCGCGCGTGGTGCCGCAGTCGATCTCGCGGACGATGACGTCCTGCGACACGTCCACCAGACGACGGGTCAGGTAACCCGAGTCGGCGGTACGCAGCGCGGTGTCCGCGAGGCCCTTGCGGGCGCCGTGCGTCGCGATGAAGTACTCCAGCACCGTGAGGCCCTCACGGAAGTTGGACTTGATCGGACGCGGGATGAACTCACCACGAGGGTTGGTCACGAGGCCGTTCATGCCGGAGAGCTGGCGGATCTGGGTCATGTTGCCCGCCGCGCCCGACTTCACGATCGTGGGGATCGGGTTGGTGTCGGGGTAGTTGTCCTCCATGGCCTTCGCGACCTCTTCAGTCGCGGTGCTCCAGACCTTGACCAGCTCGTTGTTCCGCTCGAGGGCGGAGAGCTGACCACGCTGGTAGCGCTTCTCGACCGCGTCGGCCTTCTTCTCGTACTCGTCGAGGATCTCCTGCTTGTTCGGCGGCACGACCACATCGGAGATCGCGATCGTGACCCCGGACCGGGTGGCCCAGTGGAAGCCGGCGTCCTTGAGCTTGTCGAGCGTCCGCGCCACCGTGACCATCGGGTACCGCTCGGCGAGGTCGTTCACGATCGCGGCCTGCCGCTTCTTCGGCATCGGCTCGTTCATGAACGGGTAGTCGTCGGGCAGCAGGTCGTTGAACAGCACGCGACCCAGGGTGGTGTTGGCGAGCCACGGCTGACCGGGCTCCCACTCCTCCGGCTTGTCGGCCGAGGTCGGGGTGCGGTCCGAGATGCGGATCTTGATCATCGCCTGCAGGTCGATCACGCCGCGGTCGTAGGCCATGATGGCCTCGGCCGGCGACGAGAACGCCAGGCCGGCGCCCTTCGCGTCGTCCTTGGGACGGGTCAGGTGGAACAGGCCCGTCACCATGTCCAGTCGCGGCATGGCCAGGGGGCGACCCGAGGCCGGCGACAGGATGTTGTTGGACGACAGCATCAGGATGCGTGCCTCGGCCTGCGCCTCGGCGGACAGCGGCAGGTGGACCGCCATCTGGTCACCGTCGAAGTCCGCGTTGAACGCCTCGCAGACCAGCGGGTGCAGCTGGATGGCCTTGCCTTCCACCAGCTGCGGCTCGAAGGCCTGGATGCCGAGGCGGTGCAGCGTCGGCGCGCGGTTCAGCATCACCGGGTGCTCGGTGATGACCTCTTCCAGCACGTCCCACACCGCGGGCCGTGCGCGCTCCACCATCCGCTTGGCGGACTTGATGTTCTGCGCGTGGTTGAGGTCGACCAGCCGCTTCATGACGAACGGCTTGAACAGCTCGAGCGCCATCGCCTTCGGCAGACCGCACTGGTGCAGCTTGAGCTGCGGGCCGACCACGATGACCGAACGGCCGGAGTAGTCGACACGCTTGCCGAGCAGGTTCTGGCGGAACCGGCCCTGCTTGCCCTTGAGCAGGTCGGACAGCGACTTCAGCGGCCGGTTGCCCGGGCCCGTCACCGGCCGGCCGCGGCGGCCGTTGTCGAACAGCGCGTCGACGGCCTCCTGCAGCATCCGCTTCTCGTTGTTGACGATGATCTCGGGCGCGCCGAGGTCGATCA
>Ga0164298_10000149_pt1 | contig 23815 bp, 28 predicted proteins | sample Whisoiple_216_MG_FD_109713 | JGI IMG/M metagenome (GOLD analysis project Ga0164298, IMG submission 109713) | Unamended control soil microbial communities from upstate New York, USA - Whitman soil sample_216_MG | ecosystem: Environmental > Terrestrial > Soil > Agricultural land ...
GGCACCGGCGGAACAAGCGCGACGATCGGCCGCTACATCCGGTACCGCCGCTACGCCACCCGGTTGTGTGTCGTCGACCCGGAAAACTCGGCGTTCTTTCCGTCGTATGCGCAGCGTCGCAACGACGTGGTCACCGGAGCGTCGTCCCGGATCGAGGGAATCGGCCGACCGCGCGTCGAACCGTCGTTTTTACCTGACGTGGTCGACCGCATGCTGACGGTGCCCGATAAGGCCTCAATCGCCGCCTCGCGTCACGTCAGCGCGGTGCTCGGCCGCCGAGTCGGCCCGTCGACGGGAACCAATTTTTGGGGCGCGTTCTATCTGCTGGCCGAAATGGTCGCCGAGGGGCGCAGTGGATCTGTGGTCACGCTGATCGCCGACAGCGGAGATCGCTATGCCGACACCTACTTCAGCGACGAGTGGCTGGACGATGCCGGGCTTGACCCCTCGGCAGCCGCCGGAGTGCTTGTGGAGTTCGAGCGATCGGGCCGCTGGCCCTGACCCCCGGACTCGCGGGTGAGGGGACCGTCGGACGTGAGGAACAGCCACAGAGCGGCCAGGGCGAAGAACCCGACGTAGATGGACGCTCCCAACCCAGTCATTTCGTGCCTCGTTTCGACCTTCACACAGCTACTTGCCGTCATTGTGCATAACGACTCCGACAATCAAGATTCATCCCGCGGCGTGGCGTGACCTGGGTCGCTAACTCGTGACTTCCCGCGCGTCTGCCCGACGGTTAACGATTTGGCGGCACACCTGACCGGTGCGATACGCTGTCGTGGCTTCACGCGGGGTGTGGCGCAGCTTGGTAGCGTGCTTCGTTCGGGACGAAGAGGTCGTGGGTTCGAATCCCGCCACCCCGACTCGCGTCGTCGCAGATGGGCCCTGACTGGCAATTCCGGTCGGGCCTTTTTCTGTCGCGGTCCCCGCAGCACCGCACAGAGTGGCATGTCAACCCCAGCCGGCGTGGCTGAACTCCAGAGCTCCCTACTCACGTTACTTCGTACTCCCGCAGGACTGGTGAGCCGTTGCGGTTCTTCGGGATCGGTATGTATATGTGATGCGTAGTCGGGTCGAGGGCCAGTGAGTGCGCCCCGTCTGCGAGAAAATCAGAACCACGAGCCGCCAAGCGGCGGTGATCTTGATCGAAGATGCTGACCCAACCGCTTTCCGCAGCGACGTAGACCCGTCTGGTGCCGGAATCGTAGGCCAGCACGTCGGGCGAGTCGCCTACTTCGTGATGCTCGATGACATGTCGGTTGGCCAGGTCAACTGTGACCATAGTGGCGTTGGCTTCGCAACCGACGAACATCACTTGGTCGGTGACATCGAGGGCCTGACCGTGCGGGTGCTCGCAACCTGGCACCGAAATCCGTTCCGTCACAGCGAAACTGACGGGGTCGATGACGGCCAGGTCGTCGCGGCCCTGCACCGCGACCACCATCCGGTCAGTGAAAGGGTTATAAACGACGTTGCCCACCTCACCGCCTAACGGAACGGTGGCACGGACTGCACCCCCTTCGGCGTCGATCACCGTTTCGGTGCCCGCGCTCTCGTTGGTCGTCCATACCGTGCCTCTTATGGGGTCATAGGCCAAACCGTCGGGATAGGTGTCGGTTGGGGCACGGAACACGACTTCGCCGGAGTCTTCGTTGATGGCGACCAGTTGGTTGTCTCCGGTCGCCGTCGCGTAGACCCGGTGCTTGTCCGGAACAACGATCACCCCGTGTATGTCGGGCAAATTCGGCACTGTCCGCAATACGGCATGCGCCCGAACATCAACATCGATGAGTTCGCCGGCACCCATATGTGCGATGAAGAGCCGACCGCGCTCGACATCCATTGCGGTGTAGTCGAATCGAACGGGACCACCACTGAGCGCCATCTCCGATACCTGTCGCAGCGGTAACTCAGCCGACTGCGTCGACGTACTGCATCCGGCGACGGTGGCGGTCAACGCCGCCCCGACCAGCAGCCGTGTCGACCATCGCACCGCCGTCACCCTTCGCTGAGCGTGCGCACCTTCGAAACTGCGATGTTGCCGACGCTACGCTCGCTTTTTCCCATCACCTGTCGAGGCGATCTATTATCTGCGTATGAATGCAGATATGAGGTCTTGCAGTCGTCGGCTGCCCGAAGATCAGGTCGACCTGGTCGTCGAAGTTTTTCGGATGCTGGCCGATGCCACCCGTGTCCAGGTGTTGTGGGCACTGGTGAGCCGTGAGATGTCGGTCAATGACCTGGCGACCCATATCGGCAAGCCCGCCCCTTCGGTGTCTCAGCACCTGGCGAAGCTGCGGATGGCGCGGCTGGTCCGCACCCGCCGCGACGGCACAACCATCTTCTACAGCCTCGATAACGACCACGTCGGACAACTGGTCACCGACGCGGTTTTCAACGCGGAGCACGCGGGACCGGGCGTGCCCGGCCATCATCGCGACATCGCCGAACTCGCGACCCCGCATCCCGACACCATCGACCCCAAGCCAGACGCGGCGCGAACGAAGGGGCGCGGAGCGTGACCCACGAGAAGCACCCGGACTCCGCGGAAGACGGACACCAGCACGACGCTGGCCGCAGTCACGACCACGAGCACGAACACAGCCACGGCGGGCGCGGCGGCAAGGTCGGTGCCGCGCTGCGGGAGGTGTTCGCCCCGCATAGCCACGATGCCTCCGACAGTATCGACGGCGCACTGGAGTCCAGTGCCGCTGGTATTCGAGCTGTCAAGATCAGTCTGCTCGCGCTCGGCGCCACCGCGGTTGCCCAATTGACAATCGTGTTGATCTCGGGGTCCGTGGCGCTACTGGCTGACACCATTCACAACTTCTCCGACGCCCTGACCGCCATCCCGTTGTGGGTCGCCTTCGCGCTCGGCACCAAGGCCGCCACCCGGCGCTATACCTATGGCTTCGGTCGTGCTGAAGACATCGCGGGACTGTTCGTGATCGCGATGATCGCCCTGTCGGCCATCATCGCCGGAATCGAATCAATTCGCCGTCTCATCAATCCGGTCCTCATCGAGCATGTCGGCTGGGTAGCCGCCGCCGGACTGGTCGGTTTCATCGGCAACGAACTCGTCGCGATCTACCGCATCCGCGTCGGGCGTCGCATTGGCTCAGCCGCCCTCGTCGCCGACGGATTACACGCCCGCACCGACGGATTCACCTCGCTGGCCGTCCTCTTCGGAGCCGCTGGCGTCGCTTTGGGCATCCCCTTGGCCGACCCCATTATCGGGCTGCTCATCACTGTGGCCATCGTCGCCGTGCTACGCACCGCCGTGCGCGACATCTTCCGCCGACTCATGGACGGAGTAGACCCCGAACTCGTCGACACCGCCGAAGCCGCGCTGGCCGCCGAACCCGGCGTCACCGAAGTCCGCAGCGTAAAGATGCGATGGATCGGCCACCGCCTACACGCCGACGCCGAACTCGACATCGACCCGACCACGAGCCTCACCGATGCGCATCGCATCGCCCACGAAGCCGAGCACACCCTGACTCACGCTGTCCCGAAGCTGTCGTCTGCACTCGTACACGCCTATCCAGCGACGATCCCGGACCACCGTTGACCCCGCCGATAGCGTCGCCCTGAACTGGCACTTCAAGTGTTTTAAGCGCCGTCTCCATCGCCAAACCCGCTAGTGGTGTCGTTCGGGACGAAGAGGGCGTGGGTTCGATTCCCGCCACCCCGACTCGCGTCGTCGCAGATTACAGAGCTTGACGGGTAACCGGTCGGATCCGTTTTCTGTCTCAGTCCGCAGTTGGCTCAGAGCGGACCGCCGATGCATGCAAACACGATGGGCGTCACTCGGTTGGAGCGAGTGTGAGTTGGCGGGCGTGAAAGTCTTGGTGCTCGCCTGGATAGCGGTAGACGCCTTCCAACGTCATGTAATCCTCGAAGAATTGGTCCCACCGGGTTGGGAAATGCATGCCGCTGCCCAACGCGTCGTCGCTTTCCCGCGCAAGTTTGCCTCGCAGGGAGGCAATCACCCGATCCATCTTTGCGCCCATCCGGTGGCGGTTGTAAACCAAAGCTGCCGCGCAGGAGCCGTAGTAGTTGATGACGTCGAACGGCGCGGTTGCGGCATTGAGCGTCCGGGCGAAAACGCGGCTCACTGAACCCGGTAGCCGGTTGAACACCTTCACCAGGGCGAGTAGCCGCTGCACGACCATGTAGCCGAACACCATGTGGAAAAGCAGTTGCTCGTTCGTCCAACGCGTGCCGCGGGTCGGACTGGCCCATGCGTCCTGCCGCTCAACTTCGGCGAGTAGTCGATGGAACTCGACGCGTGCCCGCTCCAATTCGCCCGCGATTTTCGCCCGGTCAATCGTGCTGCTCACATCTCTATGATGGCGTGGCCGAGTGATTCGTGTGTTGTTGGCTACTTGCGTGGGGTGATGCCGAGGTCGTCGAGCAGGCGGCGGACGCGCCCCTCGATGTCATCACGAATGGGTCGAACGGCGTCGAGGGATTGGCCTGCAGGGTCGGGCAGTTCCCAGTTCTCGTAGCGCTTTCCGGGGAAGAACGGGCAGGCGTCCCCGCAGCCCATCGTGACGACGACGTCGGCGGCATGGACTACTTCCTCGGTCCAGGGCTTGGGAAACTCGCGGGTGATGTCGATGCCAATCTCTTCCATGGCGGCGATGGCGGCAGGATTGACCTCGTTGCCGGGTTCGGAGCCACCCGACCAGGCAACGCCTTGGCCACCAGCGAGGTGATTGAAGTACCCGAGAGCCATTTGCGAGCGGCCTGCGTTGTGGGTGCACAGAAACAACACAGCGGGCATGTTGTCGGCGTTCTTCTTCATGATGCGGTCCGTTCGGTGGTCGATAGGGATGGCGTCGACGTGGATACGTTGAACCGGCGTCGCAGGGCCAGCGACACGTAGACCAAGGCGACGAGAACGGGCACCTCGATGAGCGGGCCGACCACCCCGGCGAGCGCCTGCCCAGACGTCGCTCCGTAGGTGGCGATTGCGACGGCAATAGCGAGCTCAAAGTTGTTGCCCGCAGCGGTGAACGCCAAAGTGGTTGTGCGTTGGTAGCCGAGACCGAGCAGAGCGCCCAAGACATAGCCGCCGCCCCACATGACGGCGAAGTAGGCCAGCAATGGCAGGGCAATTCGAGCGACATCGAAGGGGCGGCTGGTGATCTGGTCACCTTGAAGCGCGAACAGGATGACGATGGTGAAGAGCAGGCCATAAAGCGCCCAGGGGCCAATCTTCGGTAAGAACTTTGATTCGTACCAGACGCGGCCCTTGGCCTTCTCGCCGAATCGACGCGATAGGTACCCAGCCAGTAACGGGATGCCTAGAAAGATGAGTACGGACTTGGCGATCTGCCAAGCCGACGTGCTGATGGTCGTTTGTTCCAGTCCAAGCCACCCGGGCAGCACCGACAGGTAGAACCAGCCGAGCAGGGCGAACATGATGACCTGGAAGACCGAGTTGAGAGCGACCAAGACCGCGGCGGCTTCACGGTCTCCGCAGGCGAGGTCGTTCCAGATGATCACCATGGCGATGCAGCGGGCCAAGCCCACGATGATCAGGCCGGTGCGGTACTCGGGCAGGTCGGGCAGTAGTAGCCAGGCCAGAGTGAACATCAACGCGGGACCGAGCACCCAATTGAGCGCCAGCGAGCTGAACAGCATCTTGCGGTCGCCAGTGACCGTGTCGAGCCGGTCGTATCGGACCTTGGCAAGAACCGGGTACATCATGATTAACAGCCCAAGCGCTATCGGCAGCGAAACACCGTCGATCTGAACGCGATCCAATGCCGTATTCAGACCAGGCACGAGCCGCCCCAGCAGCAGTCCAACGGCCATCGCGATACCGATCCAAACCGGCAGGAACCTATCGAGCAGCGACAGCTTCTCAACGACTCCGGACTGCGTGCCGTCGATAGCCTTGGTCATACCCCGTGCCCCGACGTGACAACATCGCCGGAAACCACGCCGAGCACCATCGCGAGGTTCCGTAGGGTTTCCGGGACAACCGAGTAGTACACCCACGACGCACGGCGCTCAGACGTCAGAAGCCCAGCGTCCCGCAGCACTTTGAGATGGTGCGAGATGGTCGGCTGGGAGACATCGAAGCCACCGGAGATGTCGCAGACACAGGCCTCTCCACCGGCATGGCTGGCAACGAGGCTGAACAGACGAAGCCGCACCGGATCAGACAACGCCTTGAGCTTCGCCGCCACGTCGATGGCAGCGTCGACTGGCAGCGGCTCGCGGACCAATGGGCCGTAGGCGCACGCGGAGACATCGCTCAACGGAGGCCGCAACTTAGACACACATCGATATTGACAGATATCGAATCAGGGGGTCAAGCGAACGTTCGGTGAACGACGAACGGGGTCGGCGGAACCTGGTCCCCACCGACCCCGGTGTCGCTCGTCGTGTGATCAGCAGCAGGCGTTGCTGACTTCCGCCGTTGCGGAGTCGGCAGCGTTCCCGCCGCAGCACACGCCACCCTCCCGGGCGCCGTCGTCTTCAAGATGCTCAGGGCTTTTGCCGAACGTGTCCGAGTCCGCAAGGACTGTGTAGACCTCCCACTTCTCGCCTGCGGGACCGGTCACCCACACCTTGTCCTGAGTGGCGAAGCAACACGTCGTACCAATCTCTTCATCCGTGAACAAGCCTTCGTTGCTCAGCCGTGCGATCTCGGCATGAACCTTCTCGCTGGAGTCGACCTCGACGCCGAGATGGTTGATCGTGCCGCCCTTTCCGGGATTTTCGAGCAGCACCAGCTTTAGCGGCGGCTCGGCAACGGCGAAGTTGGCGTAGCCCTCCTTCACCTTGGCTGGCGCGGTGTTGAACAATTTCGAGTAGAACGTGATTGCCTCGTCGAGGTCATCGACGTTGAGGGCGAGCTGCATACGAGACATTGTGGTGGTCCTTCCCTACGTGTTCGACTTATATCGATCTAGCGCGCTGGGTTCAGCATGCCTACCTCTTTGATATATGTCAATCCCTCTGGCATGATTACTCCCATGCCCAAGACACTTCCGACGGTCGATATGTCGGCTCCGGTGTGCTGCGCCCCCGTAGCTGCGGGACCGATGAGCGATGTCGATGCACTACATGTGGCGCTGCGACTCAAGGCACTCGCTGATCCAGCCAGGGTGAAGATCATGTCGTTTCTGTTCAGCTCACCCAATGGCGAGGAAAACAGCAGTGAGCTTGCCGCCGCCCTCAGTTTGACCGAGTCAACGGTCAGCCACCACCTGACCCAGCTACGGCAGGCGGGACTGATCGAGTCCGAGCGGAGAGGCATGAACGTGTACCACCATCCGCACCGCGATGCTATGGGCGCTCTATGCGTTGTGCTCGATCCCAACTGCTGCCCGTAGCGGCCGGCGGCGGCTACCAGCCAAGTGATCATTGACCTCGACCAGCGCCGAGGCTTCAGAAATTGACGCCCCCGTGGCGAATCGACAACCATCGGGTCTCAAGCCGAGTGTTCTTATCCGTGCAAAGGGTGTCGATCCCCGTGAAATAGCTGGTTATCTGCGTGAATCACCTATGGTCGTCTACGATTAGCAAGTCTATTTTCATGAGGAACTTGAGCGCGAGCTGCTCATACAGCAATCGCCCGACCGGACAGGGGGCAGGCCGTGTTTCCCGACATCAAGCGGGCGTTGCGGCTGGCCGGCATGCGGCCGATGCCACGATGGTCTCCGCCCACAACCGTGGATCTCACCGACAAACGGATCTTGCTGACCGGTGCGTCTTCGGGAATCGGGGCGGTTGCCGCACAGAAGTTGGGCGCCGAAGGCGCAACGGTCATCTGCGTGGCGCGTCGCCGGGACCTGTTGGCAGACATCGTCAACCGCATCACCGCAGCGGGCGGAAACGCCACCTTTATCGTCGCCGACCTTGCTGATCTCGACCAGGTCGACGAGGCGGTGCAGGCCGCCGGGCCCGTCGACATCCTGATCAACAATGCGGCACGGTCGATTCGCAGGCCGCTTGAAGACTCATTGGCACGCTGGCATGACATCGAACGAGTCATGCAGCTGAACTATTACGCCCCGCTCCGGCTCATTCGCGGCGTGGCACCAGGCATGATCGAACGCCGCGATGGACACATCATCAATGTCGCCACGTGGCGAGTGCTACCAGAGTCGTCCCCAATGTTCGCCGCCTACAACGCTTCCAAGGCGGCGTTGAGCGCCGTCAGTCGCGTCATCGACACCGAGTGGGGCAACCGGGGCGTGCACTCGACGACGGTGTACTACCCGTTAGTGGCGACGCCGATGATTGCACCCACCCTCGCCTACAAGGGTGTGGCAGCGCTGGCCGCCGACGAAGCCGCCGACTGGATGGTGACCGCGGCAAAGACACGGCCGATCCGTATCGCGCCGCGCAAGGCCCTGGCGCTTCGTGCCCTCGATGTGCTCGCCCCTCGCAAGCTCAACGGAGTGCTCGAACGCGAGACCAACCGCATGAATGCCCGCGCGGCCGAGGCCGCCGAGCACGCACCGGTAGCCAGCATCTGATGATCAGATCCGCACTCAGCGCAATGCTGGCCCTCTCGGTCATCCTGACAGGATGCCAGAGCCCCGAGCAGACATCGGGCAGACAGGATTACCCCTCGGGTCCGGTGACGATGACGGCAGGAGCCAACCCCGGCAGCGGATTCGACATCACGATCCGGTCGGTCGTCGAAACCCTGCAGAAAGAAGAAATCGTCAAAGTGCCACTGCCGGTGCAGAATCGGCCGGGGGGCAGCGGATCCGACTTTCTGGCGACCATGGTGGAGCAGTACAAGGGAGCCGACGATCAAATCTCTGTCACGTCCCTGGCGATGATGGTGAACGAACTGCGCGGCAAGTCGAAGTACGGGTACGACGACGTCACCATGATCGCCCGCCTGATGACGGAGTACTTCGTTGTCGTCACCGCGTCCGGCGCCCCGTACCACAACCTCGCCGACGTGATGACGGCGATCAAGTCCGACCCTTCTCACGTCAAAGTCGGTGCTGCGCAAGATGACGAGGCCCCGTTCGACCTGCTGGTTTTGGCGGCAGGGGGCGATCCGTCAACTATCAGCTACTCCCCCGCGGAGGGCGGTGGTGACCAGACGGCGGCGCTTCTCGACGGCCACATCAACGTTGCACTCGGCGGAGTCAGCGAGTTCATCGATGCCGTGAAGTCGGGAGACCTCAAAGCACTCGGTGTACTGGCCGGCAGGCGCCTACCCGGCATTGACGCTCCGACGGCGAGAGAGCAGGGACTCGACGTCACCCTGGCGAACTGGCGGGGCATCTACGGGCCGCCGGACATGCCACAGGCGGCCGTCGCATACTGGCAGAAGGCACTCGACGAGATGGTGAAGACGCCAACATGGAAGCAGATCGCGGCGCGACGCCAGTTCACCACCACGTTCATGATCGGTGACGAGTTCGCGACCTTCTTGGCCAAGACCCAGGCGGATGTGAAGGCCGCGCTGGAACAGGCAGCCAAGTGAGCGATGGCGTGAACACAGGCACCGGGGTGGGTCACCGACCCGAGAACCTCAGGCTGGCAGCATCTCTCACCACTGCGGCATTCTTTTGTGTGGCTTTGGTGGGCACTTTGGCGAAGGTGTCGAGCCAGTACACCTCGACCGGGGTGCTGCTGCTGTCCCAGAACTTGATCTGCTTGCTGTTCATGCTCCCGGTGGCGCTGCGAGGCGGCTGGTCATCGCTGCGCACCGGCAAGATCGGCCTTCACATTCTGCGCGCGACGATGGGGACCGCGTGCTGGTACGCCCTCTTCTTCGCGATCACGCAGATTCCGTTGTCCAACGCGACGCTGCTGACCTACAGCGCGCCACTGTGGATGCCACTCATCGCCTGGGTCGTCACCCGCGAACGGGTGTCCAGGCTGACCTGGCTGGGCGCAGGGATCGGCTTCGCCGGGGTGATCCTGGTACTTCAACCGCAGGGGCACACCTTCAGCCTCGGCGAACTGTCCGCGCTTGCGGGCGCCGTATTTCTTGCCGTCGCCATGATGTCTGTCCGCTGGCTCGGGGCGACCGAACCGACGACACGAGTCCTCTTCTACTACTTCCTGCTCTCGACGGTGATGTCGGTCCCCATCGCGCTTTTCGACTGGCGTCCGTTCACGTCGCAGGCCTGGGGTTGGTTGGTCGCGCTCGGTTTGGCACAGATGTTCTCGCAGGCCTTCATCGTGGTGGCGTACCGCTACGCCTCTGCGGAGAAGGTCGGGCCCTTCATCTACTCCGTCATCGTGTTCACCGCAGTGATCGACTGGATCGTCTGGGGCCATGCGCCGACGCTGCCCTCATATCTCGGCATGGCGCTGGTGATCGGAGGGGGACTGGTGGCCATTCGTGCAAAACGAAGCGCGGCAAGGGATGCGAAGGTAGGAGTTCAAGCATGAGTCAGTGGTTGGTTAGCAATCTTCCGTCCTGGTTGCTCCTCCTGGGAGTCATCACCGTCGTTGCGGGCGGCGCAGTCCTCATACAAAGAATCGTGCGCCGCAGGTTCACCAACCTCAAGGGCGAAGAGCACAACGACGTCATCAAGTTCGCGTTCGGGGTGATCGGCTTCGTGTTCGCGTTCTTCGTCGGCTTCGTCGTATCGGCGATGTGGGGACAGATCGGCGATGCCGACGGTAGGGCCAGGAGCGAAGGAGCGGCGGGTGTGCAGCTCGTCAGGGACGCCTCCGTGTTCGAGCACGCCGACAATGACCGAATTCGGAAAGCGTTGCTCGAATACGAGCAGGCCGCATTGGTCGAATGGAACGAAGCCGCGCAGGGCAATTCATACCCCGCGGCCGACGACGCGTTGTCTCGCCTCTATTCGGCATACGACGGCGTCAAAGTGCGGACGGACACCCAGAAGACCCTGCTTGGTGCCTCTTTCAGCAGCCTCGACACTCTCAGCCAGGCCCGCACGCAGCGGGTACTTCAAGCGCGCTCAGACGTCGGACCACCCTGGTCACTGTGGGCCGTGATCTGGCTGACCAGCGGCCTGCTCATCGGGTGCGCCATCATCTACGGCGTCGACAAGCCCGCCACCCACTACACGATGGTGGCGATTCTGGGCGTGTTGGTGGCCACCAACATTTTCCTGGTTCTGGAACTCTCACACCCGTTCATCGGCGAGATCGGCACGTCCTCGGAGCCGTTGCGCCAGGTAGTCCGGCTATTGACGTGATCGAGATAGCAATTCTCTGGTTTGACCGGCACCGCCGATGGGCATCAAAAGCTCTGTGACGCTGGCATCACCCAAGCTCGAACCTGCCCTGCCCGCTGCGGCGGGCCCCCTGTCGTCGACCGTTCTCGACCTGCTGGCCTGCCGTCCGCCACAGCGGACGTTCAGCCCTGTCGCACTGCCGGTCGGGGAGGCCGACCCGTACGGGCTCGATCTGCACCTGGCGCTGTATGTCTGCTACGAGATGCACTACCGGGGCTTTGCGGGTGTCGACCCACGCTGGGAGTGGAACCCCGCGCTGCTGGCGCTGCGTTCCCAACTCGAAGACGTCTTCCTGGAAGCGGTCCGGCTCGAGGTTGGCGACATCGCCGCCGACGAGCACGCCGACGCCGAGATGGATGCCCTCTGTGTCGAGCCGGTCGACGGCACAGGCCCGTCCTACTTTCTGCGCAACGAGGGCACCTGGGAACAGATGCAGGAATACTTCGTGCACCGCTCGCTCTACCACCTGAAGGAAGGCGATCCGCACGCCTGGGTTATCCCCCGGTTGTCCGGCCAGGCGAAGGCGTCGTTCGTCGCCATCGAGTTCGACGAGTACGGCGGCGGGCACGGCGACAGGGTTCATCAGCAACTGTTCGCCGATCTGATGGCCGCCGCGGGGCTTGATGAGTCGTACCTCGGATACCTCGACGCCGTGCCCGGCGAATCCCTTGCCGTGGTCAACCTGATGTCGATGTTCGGGTTGCACCGGGAGCTTCGCGGTGCTGCCATCGGACATTTCGCGTCGACCGAGATCACCTCCCCGCCCGGCTCACGCCGGCTCGTCGAAGCGCTGCGGCGGATGGACGCACCGCAAGCCTGCGTCCACTTCTACGCCGAGCACGTCGAGGCCGACGCCGTCCACGAGCAGGTGGTGCGCGTCGACGTGGTCGGTGATCTGGTTGCTGCCGAACCGCAGCTCGATCGCGATGTGGTATTCGGAATCAGGGCAAGGGATTTCGTCGAGGAGCGACTCGCCACTCACATGATGCAGTGCTGGGCCGAGGGCCGGTCTTCGCTACGCAGGCCGCTGAGCTGACTGATCGTCGTCGCTTCGTTGACGCCTGCGGTGGCTGGTGTCGCAGAGTGGATAGTTTTTCGAACGCCGACACGCGCAGATCGCCACCATGAAGCGATCGGACTCGACGACACTTCCGTCGGGCATTTCGATACGCACCGGTCCCTGCACCATCACCGGCCCGGACGGCACCACCCGCACGACGCGGGCTTCATCGCTCATGATTGCTCGCCTTGTCAGCTCTGATCACGACCAGTTCCTCTTCCCGCCTGCCGGACTCCAGTCTGCCGGTATCCTCGAGCCACTGCGCCCGCGCCGACAATACCGGACCGAACGGGATCCACTGATAGGCAAGGATTTCCACATCGAGTCCGGTGCTGGCGAGCGCCGCCAGTGTCTGCCGGGGCACCGCGAACTCGGACTGCACCAGCAGCATCGTGCCGCCGTCAGCGAGGAGGTCCCGCACCGATGCGCACAGCGGGTCGAGCACGAGCCTGCCGTCATAGCCGGCATCCCAGGCCCGAGCCGGTCCGATATGCGGCGGCACATCAGGTTCATCGACGCTCGGGTCGTGCGGAACGTACGGCGGATTGCAGACCACCAGATCGTAAGGGCCGAACTCCGCCGCTCTCGCCCACGAGCCGAGGTGCACGCCGACGTCGGCGCCGGCTTTTGAGACCTGTTGGCGGGCGAAATGCGCCGCGCGTGGGCAGATGTCGAAGGCGGTGACCTCGGATGCGCCCTGTTGGGCTGCGGCGATCGCGATCACGCCACTGCCCGTACACAGGTCGGCAACCCGACGCCCTCGCGCCAGGCCGGTTTTGTCCATGACGTCGATCAGCAGTTGGGAGTCTTCCTGCGGCGCATAGACGCCCTCGGCGACGACCGGCTCATCCCAGTCGTTGTAGGCAGTGGTCAACGTCGACCCTCCGGGTGTGTGTGGACAAATCGGACCTATAAATGCCCGATATCGACACTGTTAAACCGGCGTTCACACGTTTGCGCCGCGGAGCGCCGGGCAAACAGAACGCGTGGGAATCTCCGAGATCGCAGCCCTGCCCGTTCGGATGGGCGCCGCAGTGCGCAATCGCCGATTGTTCCACCCCGACGGTGTGCTCGCCCGCGGCACACTCACGCGGATAGCGCCCCTCTCGGAGGGGCTGCCGATGACGTCCGGTGACATCGTCGGCCGGGTGTCGAAGGGTGTGGGTTTGCCTGGTGCGCTTCCGGATATCGCGGGCCTGGCGTGGCGTATGCCCCCGACATCGCACGCCGCGCCACCGTGGGACGTGCTGTTGGCCTCGACGTTTCGTCAGCGCCTGCTCTTGGCGCCGGTGAGTAACTGGTCGGCTGCTACCTTTTCGAGCCTGATGCCACTGGGACATCGAAGCGGCCGGTGGTGGGTGCAGGCGAGATTGGCAACCCATATCGGGCAAGTCGGCCTGTCCCTCGACACGGTCCGCGACCGAATCGCCACCACCGGTGTGGAATTCGACATCGAGCAGGCCGCAGGCACAGGCCGGTTCCGGCCGCTAGCCCGGCTGACACTGCACACCGTCGCAACCGATGTCGGCGACTTGGCGTTCGACCCGACGGTGCACAGTCACCCGGACGTCGCGTTGTCTCCCGGATGGCTGACCGGCTTCCGGCAGGCGGCCTATCGACGTAGTCGCGAGGGTCGCGAGGCCGAGTAAGTCAGGCCGTCGGCTCGCCGCCGCCCTCGGCGACATCGGGCGTGTTCTCCCGCGTCGCCATGCCACCTTCGTGCCCTTCGTCCTTCGGGCCGGGCCTACCGCCCTTGGGCTCGTCGGCGCTTTCGTCGTCGTAGATTCCCTGTCCGCGCGTCATCTCAACCTCCTTCTACCGCGACGCCGTGCGCAGCTTGTCCAGTAGCGGTTCGGCCGCCTCTTTGAAGAACAACTCCTGAGACTCGCCGCCGACCTGCACCAAGGCGATGTCGGTGAAGCCTGCCTCCCAGTACTTGCTGACCGCATCGACAATCGCGTCCAGATCCGGACCACACGGGATGGATTCGGCGACGTCCTCGGGTTTGACGAACTGCGTCGCTCCGTCGAACCCGGCGGTGGTCGGCAGGTCAGAGTTGACCGCCCAGCCTCCTGCGAACCAACGGAATTGATCGTGCGCGCGGGCTATCGCCGCTTCGCGGTCGGGATCCCAGCAGACCGGAATCTGGCCGATCACCCTGACGTCACCCGGCAGCCCGGTCGCCCTGCGCGCCTCGTGCCAGGCGTCCACCAGATCCTTGTTCGGTTCGACGGCGATCAGGTGGTCGGCCAGCGGAGCGAACGTCTCGACCGAGCGGTCTCCTGACACTGCCGCCGCGATCGGAACGCCGGTGTCCGGGACATCCCACAGCCGGGCCGAGTCGACTTCGAAGTACTCGCCCTTCCAGTCGACCAGTTCCCCGGTGAACAGCTCGCGCATGATCTGAATCGCTTCTTTGAGCATCAGCTGTCGGCGGTTCACGGTGGGCCAGCCTCTCCCGACGACATGCTCGTTAAGGTTTTCACCGCTGCCGACGCCGAGGGTGAACCGACCGTCGGCCAGGATCTGCAGGGTGGCCGCCTTCTGCGCGACGACGGCCGGGTGGTACCGGAACGTCGGGCAGGTGACGTAGGTGAACAACTCGACGCGCTCGGTGGCGTGCGCGACCGCGCCGAGAACCGACCACGCGTACGGAGCGTGGCCCTGAGACGAGAGCCACGGGAAGTAGTGGTCGCTCGATACTTCGAAATCGAAGCCGACACGCTCCGCCGAAACGGCGTAGTCGACAAGCTCTTTGGGTCCGCTCTGTTCGGTCATCAGGGTGTAGCCAAAACGTGTCATGAGGTTTGGTTACCCGGGTGCCTTGAGGCGAAACGGCTACAGGCGGGCCTTCACCGCGGCCGAGAGCCGGGCCCCGTCCGCCTTGCCCGCGGCGATAGCCGTCGCGGCCTTCATCACCTGGCCCATCTGCTTCATACCTGGCGCTTCGCCGTTCTCTTCGGAGACCGCGGCGATCGCCGTGTCGACCACATCGACAAGCTCCGCCTCGGTCAGCGGCGTCGGCAGATACTCGTCGATGATCCTGGCCTCTGCGTGCTCATTGGCCGCCAGCTCGCCGCGTCCGTTCTGGGTGTAGATCTCCGCCGACTCGCCGCGCTTCTTCGCTTCCCGTGCCAGCACCTTGAGCACGTCGTCGTCGGACAGATCCCGCGACTGTTTACCGGACGTCTCCTCCGCCTGGATCGCCGACAGCAGCATCCGCAGTGTCGCGGTGCGCAGCTTGTCCTGCGACTTCATCGCGCTGGTGAGATCCGCCCGCAGCCGATTCTTCAGTTCCGCCATGTCATGAGACGTTACCGCCGGGAGCCGGCTCAGCCCGCAACAAACCGTGCGTCGACCGTGGCCGACACCTCGATATCCTCTGGCACCAGTTCGATCTCCGGCGCCGACCCGACGGCCATCGAGCGCATGAGTCCGACGTCGTGGCCGCCACCCGGCGAAGGGACTGCACTCAGCATTCCTGAGTCGGCGACCGCGACCGGCCGCACCTCGCCGAGATGAAGCGCATCCGCATACTGCTGAGCGCGCCGGACGGCATCCTCGACGGCTTCGGTGCGGACCTGCCGACGAAGTTCGTCGTCCCGCCGGGTGCTCAGTGACCACTCCACGTCGGAGATCCTGACGCCTTCGGTGTCGTTGGTGTGCGCGGTGATCCACCGTGACAGCGCGGTGAAGTCGCGAAACTCGACTTCGATGTCGACCCTGGCGTGGTACACGACCGGGAGCCGCTTCCCGTCTTGGTTCCACGGCCGCGAGGACCAGGTGCGCAGATCCTGTGCGGACCAACGCGTCACGGGCCCGTCGGTTGCGCGCAGCGACTCGACCGACCGTCTGACGTTGTCCACATCACGGGCCACCCGTTCGTACACCGGCTCCATGGCGGGCCCTTCGAAGGCGATGGTTGCGTGCACAGTGCCGCGTTCGGGCGGCTCAGACGCACTGGATCGTCCCCGCACAGTGATCTCGGTCGGCATCCGGCCACCGTAGCGTCGGTGGCCGACTCCACCGGCCCACGTTGTCAATCTTCTCGGTGATCGACAGGATGGTTGCCATGAGCAGCCCTGGGTATGGGTCGTCCGGCTACCCGCCGCCCGGCTACCAGGGCTATCCGCCGCCCGGGTATCAGCCCTATCCACCGCCCGGGTATCAGCCCTATCCACCGCCCGGCTACCAGGGCTATCCACCGCCGGGCTACCCGCCGCCCGGTTACGGTCCGCTTTACCCGTTGCCGCTCGCAATCAAGCCGGGCGTCATTCCGCTTCGGCCGCTGACCCTGACCGACATACTCAACGGCGCGTTCTCCTATATCCGGACCAACCCCAAGGCGACGCTCGGGCTGACGACGGTCGTGGTGGTGGTCGCCCAGTTGATCGGGCTGATTCTGCAGATCGGTCCGTTGGCCGCGATGGGCGAACTCGGCGTGCTGCGCGGAGAGGAGGCGTCGACCGGTGCGCTGTTGGGGTCGTCCGCCTCCGGTATCGCCAGCACCATCACCACCCTGCTGTCGTCGATCGTGCTCAGCGGCATGCTCACGGTCATCGTGGGGCGGGCGGTGTTCGGCGCAGGCATCACGATCGGCGAGGCTTGGCAGCGCGTCCGTGGGCGACTGCTTCCCTTGTTCGGCTACATGATGTTGTGGCTTCTTGCGGTCGCCATTCCCGTATTCATCGTGGTGTTCGTCATCGTCATCGTGGTTCAGTTCAGCGGTGCCGTGGCGTTCGTCCTGGCTATTCCCCTCGGACTCGGGTTGATCGCCCTGCTTGTCTATCTGTGGACGGTGCTCAGTTTCGCTCCGCCGCTGATCGTGCTGGAACGCCTCGGCGTCTTTCCGTCGATCACGCGTTCCATCAGGCTGGTCAAAGGCGACTTCTGGCGCGTGCTCGGGATCCGGCTGCTGGCCACCCTTGTCGCCGGGGTCGTCGCTGGAGCGGTGTCAATACCGTTCAGCCTGACCGGCCAACTCATGCTGATGGCTTCGGAATCCACCACGACGACCCTGATCGCACTCGTGCTCGTCGCCGTCGGTGGTGCCGTCGGCCAGATCATCACCGCGCCGTTCAGCGCGGGCGCGGTGGTGCTCCTCTACACCGATCGTCGAATTCGGGCAGAGGCGTTCGACCTGGTGCTGCAGACCGGGGCGGCGATCGCGGCACCTGGTGCGGCGCCGGACTCGACCGACCACCTGTGGCTCACCCGGCAGCCCTGACATGCCCGCGATCGACATCGACCGAGACACCGCCCACGAGGCAGCCCAGCGTGAACTCGCAAAACCCATCTATCCCAAAGCGTCTCTGACCGAACGCTTGTCGGAATGGCTCGAGGACCTGATCTACCGCATCGCGCAGGAGGGTTCGCGGCTGCCCGGCGGCTGGTTCACCGTAACCCTTCTGCTCATCATGACGGCCATCGCGATGGTGGTCGCTGTGCGAATCGCGCGCCGCACCATGCGCACCAACAGAGACGGCGAACACGCACTGTTCGGCTCGCACGAGTTGACTGCCGCAGCCCACCGCGCCACCGCCGAACGATATGCGGCGCAGGGCAATTGGGCGGCCGCGATTCGCCATCGCCTCAGAGCCATCGCGCGACAACTCGAGGAAGACGGCGTGCTGCACCCCGTACCGGGCAGAACGGCGACCGAGCTCGCGGTGGATGCCGGAGCGGCCCTTCCGGTTTTGGGCCGCGAATTGATGCAAGCCGCAAGCGCTTTCAACGACGTCACCTACGGCGAGCGGCCAGGCACCGAGCCTGCCTATCGGATGATCGCCGACCTCGACCGCCGGCTGCGGTCTCCCGGTGCGACGACGGCGGGCCAGTCAGCGATGCCTTCCCCCACAGACACCTGGACGGCCGTCCGATGACGGACGTCGACTCCGCTATCGCACCCACGGTGCGGCAGCGCTGGCGGGCAGGCCGTTGGGTGATCTCGGCACTGGTGCTCATCACAGCCGTCGCCGCGTTGACCACATCTCTGACGGCCGCACGGCCCGGTGGCCGGATGGACCCTGCCGCAACGTCTCCCGAGGGCGCTCACGCGCTCATCGCACTGCTGCGCGACCACGGTGTCGATGTGGTGGTGGCAGGCGACATCGGGGCGGTCGAACGTGCGGCACAACCGGACACCCTCGTCATCACCGTGCAGACGAACCACCTCGTCGACGACGACGTGCTGCGGCGGCTGGCAGCGGTACCCGGCGACCGGTTCGTCGTCGAGCCGATCTCGCGGACGAGAGACGTTCTGGCGCCGGATGTTCGCCGCGATTCGGCCGGTACCGCCGGTGGCTCTCCGGACTGCGACATGCGGGAGGCCACCACCGCCGGGGATGTCCAGTTCGGTGCGAGCGAAACGTTCGAGGCGACCGGCGATGTGCCCGTGACGCGGTGCTACGGCGGCGCGGTTGCCCGATACACCGACTCGGGCCGCACCGTGACAGTGGTCGGCAGTTCCGACTTCATGGCCAACTCGGGACTGCTGAAACGAGGCAACGCGGCGCTGGCGATGAACCTGGCAGGCGCCAGGCCACGGGTCATCTGGTACGCACCCCAACACAGTGAGGGCGAATCATCAGGCGGCGCAACGATCTTCGATCTCATCCCCGATCGCGTGACGTGGGTTGTCGTGCAGCTGTGCCTGGTCGTTCTGCTGGTCGCTCTGTGGAAGGGCCGCCGAGTCGGCCCGCTGGTGGCCGAGCGACTGCCGGTCGTGGTGCGCGCATCGGAGACCGTGGAGGGTCGCGCGCGGCTTTATCGGTCGCATCGTGCGGGTGACCGCGCCGCCGACGCGCTGCGTACTGCGACACTGCAGCGCCTCCTGCCCCGCCTCGGGCTCGGACCCACCGCCGCCCCCCCGGCGATCGTCGCGGCCGTCGTCGGCCGGATCGGCTGGGAGCCCGAGTTCGTCCGGCATACTCTGTTCGGCCCGGCGCCTGCCACCGACACCGACCTCTTGAACCTCTCCCACGCTCTCGACAACATCGAAAGGCAGGTCGCACAGTCGTGACTCAGCCAGCAGCAGCCGCCACTGCGACATCCGACAGCGCACGGAATGCGTTGTTGATGCTGCGCAACGAGATCGCCAAGGTGGTCGTCGGGCAGGACGCAGTCGTCAGCGGACTGGTGATCGCCCTGCTGTGCCGGGGGCATGTACTGCTCGAGGGTGTGCCGGGCGTGGCCAAGACGCTGCTCGTGCGCACGCTCGCCGCGGCACTGCAGTTGGAGTTCAAACGAGTTCAGTTCACCCCGGACCTGATGCCGGGCGACGTGACCGGCTCGCTGGTCTATGACGCGCGCACCGCCGAGTTCGAATTTCACGCGGGCCCGGTCTTCACCAACCTGCTGCTGGCCGACGAGATCAACCGCACCCCGCCGAAGACGCAGGCCGCGCTGCTGGAGGCGATGGAGGAGCGACAGGTCAGCGTCGAGGGGGAGCCGCGTCCGCTGCCCGATCCCTTCATCGTCGCGGCGACGCAGAACCCGATCGAGTACGAGGGCACCTACCAGCTTCCCGAGGCGCAGCTGGACCGGTTCCTGCTGAAGCTGAATGTGCCGCTGCCACCGCGCGACCAGGAGATCGCGATCCTGGATCGGCACGCCCGCGGCTTCGACCCGCGTGACCTGTCCGCGGTGCAAGCGGTGGCAGGCCCTGCCGAACTGGCCGCAGGGCGGGCGGCGGTGCGCGGGGTGCTGGTGGCCGACGAGGTTCTCGGATACATCGTCGACATCGCCGGTGCCACAAGGCATTCACCGGCTCTTCAGCTCGGCGTTTCACCGCGCGGCGCGACCGCACTGCTGGCGACCGCGCGGTCCTGGGCGTGGCTGTCCGGACGCACCTACGTGACACCCGATGACGTCAAGGCCATGGCACGCCCGACGCTGCGGCACCGGATTGCACTGCGACCGGAGGCCGAGTTGGAGGGTGCGAACCCAGACGGTGTGCTCGACGGCATCCTTGCTGCTGTTCCGGTGCCGCGGTAGTGGTGCTCACCGGCCGTACCGGGCTGGTGGCGTTGATATGCGTGTTGCCGATCGCACTGTCGCCCTGGCCCGCAACGGCGTTCGTTGCGCTACTGGTTCTTCTCGTCACTGCGATCGCGGTTGATGTCGCGGCGGCGGGCAGCACCCGCAGGCTCAGGTTCGTCAGGTCCGGGGAAACCGCCGCGCGACTGGGTCAGCCCGTCGCCGCCGGGCTGACGATCCACAACGTCGGCCGCAGGCGGTTCCAGGGCCAGGTCCGCGACGCCTGGCCGCCGAGCGGACGCGCCGAGCCGCGCATGCACCCGCTGGACGTGGCCGCCGGAAAACAGGTGCATCTGCAGACCTGGCTGCGGCCGGTGCGCCGCGGGGATCAGCAGTCCGCGTTGGTCACCGCCCGCTCGATCGGTCCGCTCGGCCTTGCAGGCAGGCAGGGCTCGCACCGGGTGCCGTGGGAGATACGGATCCTTCCGCCGTTTCTGTCCCGCAAGCACCTGCCGTCGCGACTGGCAAAGCTGCGGGAGCTGGAGGGCATGGTGCCGGTGCTCATTCGCGGACAGGGCACCGAATTCGACTCCCTGCGTGAATATGTCATCGGCGATGACGTCCGGTCCATCGACTGGCGTGCCACCGCGCGCCGCGCCGACGTCGTGGTGCGCACCTGGCGGCCCGAGCGCGATCGCCGTGTGGTCATCGTCTTGGACACCGGCCGCACATCGGCGGGCCGGGTCGGCGTCGATCCCACCAGAGCCGACCCCGGCGGCTGGCCCCGGCTGGACTGGTCGATGGATGCCGCGCTGTTGTTGGCGGCCTTGGCATCGCGGGCCGGTGATCACGTCGACTTCCTCGCGCACGACCGGGTCAGCAGGGCCAGCGTGTTCAACGCATCTCGGACCGAACTCCTCGCGCAGCTGGTCAATGCGATGGCTCCGCTGGAACCGGCGCTGGTGGAATCGGATGCCACGGCGATGGTGTCCGCGGTGCAGCGTCGGGTGCGTCGACGCGCGCTGGTGGTGCTGATGACCGACCTGAACGCCTCGTCGCTCGACGAGGGCCTGATGACCGTGTTGCCGCAGCTGTCTGCCAAGCACCAGGTGTTGTTGGCCGCGGTCGCCGACCCTCGAATCGACCGGCTCGCGGCCGGCCGGGACGACCCCGCACAGGTCTACGATGCCGCTGCCGCAGAGCGCGCGCGCAACGACCGGCGGTTGATCGCGTCGCGGCTGCGTCGCCACGGCGTCGATGTCGTCGATGCGGCGCCGGAGGAGTTGGCACCCACGCTGGCCGACCATTACCTGGCGATGAAGGCCAGCGGTAGGCTTTAAGCCGCCGCGTCAGCCGGTCGGCACGACGTCCGGTGCGTCGTCGATATCGCCGGTCTCGTTGGCCGCGACGGCTTTTCGGCCGAAGTGAATGACGTAGGCCAGGAAGCCGGCCTCGGCGAGCACGCCGATCCCGATCCGGACGAATGTCGGCAGCGGTGACGGCGTGACAAGGGCTTCGATCAGCCCGGCGACCAACAGGACGACAACCAGTCCGACCGCGACGGACATCACCGCCCTGCCCCGTTCTGCCAGCACCTGCAGGCGTGGCCGGTTACCCGGCGAGATGACCGACCAGCCCAGTTGCATTCCCACCGCGCCCGCCAGGAACACCGAGGTCAACTCGATCAAGCCGTGCGGGGCGAGGAGCCCGAGCATGATGTCGCCTTTTCCCGCGTTGAACATCAAGCCGCCGATCACGCCGAGGTTGGCGGCGTTCTGAAACAGCAGATACGGGATCGGGATGCCGAGCAGCAACGCGAACGCGATGCACCGGGCGGCCACCCAGGAGTTGTTGGTCCACACCTGCAGCGCGAACGAGCCTGCCGGGTGTTCGCTGTAGTAGTCGGCGAACTCGTGGTTCACCAATTGGTCTATCTCACTGGGGGTTCCGACGGTCGCCTGCACTTCCGGATTGCCCGCCACCCACAGGGCGACGATGACGACGACGACGAAGAAGGCCAGCGCCGTGGCGGCCCACCACCGCCAGCAGCGGTAGGCAACGACCGGAAACGACACGGTCCAGAACCGGACGAACTCACTCCACAGCGGCGCATGGGCGCTGGTGACTGCCGACCGGGCCCTGGCAACGAGCGACGACAACCGGCCGACGAGCACCGAGTCGCCGGATGCGGTGCGCACCATCGACAAGTGCGTCGACACCCGCTGGTAGAGGTCGACCAGTTCGTCGACCTCCGCGCCGGTCAGCCGTCGACGCCGCTTGACGAGCTCATCGAGTCGCGTCCACGTCGGCCGATGGGCGAGCACGAACGCATCGACATCCACCTGACGAATCCTAGTAGCGTGGACTTTCATGGTCGGGCAGGCAGAACAGGTGGTGACCGGCGACGCCGTCGTTCTCGACGTTGCGATCGCGCAACTCCCTGTCCGGGCGCTGTCGGCGCTGATCGACATCGCGGTGATCTTCGTCGGCTATGTCGCTGGCGTGATGTTGTGGGCCTCGACCCTCGGCGACTTAGACCCCGCCTTGTCCGGCGCGGTGCTGGTCATCTTCACCGTGCTCACGATCGTCGGCTATCCGTTGATATTCGAAAGCGCGACCCGGGGCAGGACGCTGGGCAAGATGGCACTCGGACTGCGGGTGGTATCCGACGACGGCGGTCCTGAGCGTTTCCGGCAGGCGCTCTTTCGGGCGCTCGCATCGGTGATCGAGATCTGGACGTTCTTCGGCGGACCCGCGGTGATCTGCAGCCTGCTGTCTTCGAAGGGCAAACGTATCGGGGATGTGTTCGCAGGCACCGTCGTAATCAGCGAACGCGGACCGAAGCTTCCACCGCCCCCGGTGATGCCTCCGTCGCTGGCGTGGTGGGCATCGTCGCTGCAACTGTCGGGGCTGGGTCCCGAGCAGGCTGAGCTGGCCCGCCAATTCCTTTCTCGCGCATCGCAGTTGGATCCCCAGATTCGCGAACAGATGGCTCATCGCATCGCTGTCGAGGTGGTCGCGCGGGTTTCCCCGCCGCCGCCTCCCGGCGTGCCACCGCAGTACGTACTCGCCGCTGTGCTGGCGGAGCGGCACCGGCGGGAGTTGGACCGGTTGCGACCCGCACCCGCGCAGACGCCGCCGCCACCACCGGCGTGGGGTGCTCCTGCGCAGTGGACACCACCGGCACAGGCGTGGCCGCCGGTGCAGTCACCGCCTGTCGCACCGCCACCCGACGCAGGCGGCTTCGCCCCGCCGGGGTGAGCGGGTCAGCGATACCGCGCGCCGATCAGCATCAGCACGGGCGCCACGATGGCGGTGACGGTGCGGACGTGATTCCACGCCGTCCATGTCGAGAAGTAGGCTTGCCAATCGCGTGCGGCGTCAGCGAGGGACAGTCCCGCAGGGTCGACGGTGTCGAGATGGTTGTTCAGCGGCACATTGAACGCCATCGTGATCACGGCGCCGAGCACGCCGAAGATCGCCCCGGCCAACAGCCATCCGCTCCCGGGTTGGCGAATCTGGACGACGGCCACCGCCCCGACGGCCGCAGCGAGCAGCGCCGCCCCGA
>Ga0164298_10000150_pt1 | contig 23797 bp, 14 predicted proteins | sample Whisoiple_216_MG_FD_109713 | JGI IMG/M metagenome (GOLD analysis project Ga0164298, IMG submission 109713) | Unamended control soil microbial communities from upstate New York, USA - Whitman soil sample_216_MG | ecosystem: Environmental > Terrestrial > Soil > Agricultural land ...
CAACGTCCTCGGTTGCGGGGGAAGCGACGGTCTCCGACGTCCCGGTGGCGTCCTCAGATGAGGCGTCGGCCGGCTCCGAGCCACCCATGAGCGGCACTTCGGATGCGGGTTCACCAGGTGCGGCCGGGACTGCTGGCGCGGTGGCTTCGGATGTTGCGGGGGAGGCTTCGGCGTCGGGCGTAGCGATGGTGTCGACGGGTGAGGCGGGAGCGGGTGAGGTAGGGATTGCCGGCCCGGATAGCTCGGACGTTGAGGAAGAAGCCTCCACGTCCGGCGTTGCGGTGGCGTCTGCGGGTGAGGTGGCGAGTACCTGCGCGGTGGCCTCGGTCGAGGCGTCGTCCAGGGCCGAAGCCGCGGACTCTGAGACGTCCGTGGCAGGTTCGGCCGGGGAGGTCGCCGTCGGGGGCGAAGGTTCGGCTTCCGGAGTGGAACTCGTCGGGGAGGTCGGCGATGCCTGCGTCTCGGTCGCTACAGCGGATGGGATGGCAGGTGGGCTGGTCGCCGCTGACTTCGGTGCCTCCGGGTGAGGAACCTCGGTCGTAGGTTCGGCTTGGGTGGCCGGTGGCGGTGCGGTGCTGGTGGCCGACGCCGACGTCGGGACCGGAGCTGAGGCCGGAGCCGCAGACGCAACCGGAATCGGAGCCGCGACCGGCTGGTTCGGCGTCTGTCCAGAATCGCCGGCCGGGACGTCCGGTGCGTCTTTGGTGAGGGCCGGACCGGCGGGATCGTCGGGGCTCGTCGGCGCGCTGGATTTCGGAGGGCCGGACGCTCCCACTTCATCCCGTTCGTCCCGTTTCAGCGGCTGAGTGCCGCGCGGGGGCATCGACGGGGGTTGGGCGAACAGCATCGGCGCCGTCTGTTCCGCCGCGGTGGGTGGCGGTGCCTGCGGCGTGAGCCACTGGAACTGGGCAGCCTGCTGCTGGGCGGGCGGTGCCTCCGGTCGGCTCGTCGGCTGGGGGAACGCGCCCGTCGAGTAGGGCATCGGCTGCTGGCGGGCGTGCCCCGCGGGCGACGTGGGCCCCGCAGGCGACCCGGGTCGCTGGGCCGGCGTGCCCCGGCGTTCGAGCTCCTCGACCACCATGTCCAGGAACTCGTCCACCTGGTCCTCGTGGTAGCCGCGGCGGATGAACGGGGCCGGGTCGAACTCGACGTCGCGGACCTCCCGCGCCGTCAGGGTGTCCTTGCCCTCCAGCGTCGCCTGTATGCGGTCCAGGAAGTCGTCGACCTGGTCCTCGTTGTAGCCGCGCCTGCCCAACGGGGCGCGGTCGAACGTCACGCAGTCGACGACCACCGGGGTTAAGGGAACGACCTCCAAGGTCCACTCCTACCGTGCGTGGAAGAGGTTCTGCGCCGCTTCCAGGCCCTTGCCCACCAGCGCCTCCGCCGCGTCGGCGCAGTGGTCGACGTTGAGCGCCAGCTCCTTGCGTTCGGTCGCCGAGAAGTCTCGCAGTACGAAGTCTGCGGGGTCCATCCGGCCCGGCGGCCGTCCGATGCCGAACCGTACTCGGAGGTAGTCGCGTGTGCCGAGGGATTTGGAAATCGAGCGTAGACCGTTGTGACCGTTCTCCCCGCCACCCAGCTTGAGGCGCACGTTCGCGTACGGCAGATCCAGCTCGTCGTGGATGACCACCAGGTCCGCTGGGGCCACCTTGTAGAAACGGGCACTCGCCACCACCGGTCCGCCGGAGACGTTCATGAACGACCTCGGCTTGGCCAGGATCGTGCGCCGACCGGCCAGGCGGCATTCGAGGATCTCGGCGCCGCCCTTGTGCGCCTTGAACTTGCCGCCGACCCGTGCCGCCAGCTCGTCGACCACCAGGAAGCCCACGTTGTGCCGGTTGCCGGCATAACGCGGGCCCGGGTTGCCGAGGCCGACAACCAGCACGGGTTCGTCAGCGGAAGTCATGCCCTAAAAAGTAACCGGGCGGTCCCCAGCGAAGGGAACCGCCCGGTCTTCGAGACTCACTCGTCGGTGGACTCGGCCGCCGGCTCGGCGGCCTCTTCCTCTTCCTCGATGTCCGTCGCGGTCGGGGCGACGTTGACCGCCAGCACCAGCGCCTCACCGTCGGTCACCAGCTCCGCGCCGGCCGGCAGCGGGACGTCGGCGGCGGTGATCTGCGTGCCGGGCTCGGCGCCCTCGATGGACACCTCGAACTGCTCGGGGATGTGCAGGGCCTCGACCGACACCTCGACGGTGGTCAGGTCCTGCGTGACCAGCGTGCCCGGCACGGCCTCGCCGGTGACGACGATCGGCACCTCGACCGCGACCTTCTCGCCGCGCTGGACGAGCAGCAGGTCGACGTGCTCGATGTAGTTCTTGATCGGGTGCGTGGTGACGGTCTTGGTGAGCGCCAGCTCGGTCGTGCTGTCGAACTCCAACGTCAGCACCGCGTTGTTGCCGTGCTCACGGACCAGGCGGGCGAACTCGAGCGCCGGCAGTGCCAGGTGCTTCGGGTCGGAACCGTGGCCGTAGAGCACCGCGGGGATCTTGCCGGCGCGACGGGTGCGGCGCGCGGCGCCCTTGCCGAACTCAGTACGTGCTTCGGCGGCGAGACGGACCTCGGACACGGTGGTGCACTCCTTGCTACACGAAAACCTTCGGGGGCGGCGGTGGCCAGCGGCGACGAAGTGGGAACGCGCGGCAATATGACACCGCCGCGTCGATCACGCCAGGCGTAGTGCCTGCCCTCGCCGAGGCAACCGCGATAGTCTACGTCGCTGGTTTTCGCAAGTGCACGGCGGGTTGGAAATACGGTGGCCGACTGACCGGCGGATCCCCCGCCGGCGGCCCGGAACCCGCTGATCGACGGCTCGCCGCCGGGCCACCCGGGCACCGCACGCGAGCCGTCCGGGCTCAGGCGTTGCCGTCGAACAGGCTCGTCACCGAGCCGTCCTCGAAGACCTCCTGGATGGCACGCGCCAGCAGCGGCGCGATCGACAGCACGGTCAGCGACGGGAAGCGCTTCTCGTCCGGGATCGGGAGGGTGTTCGTGAGCACGACCTCGCGTGCGCCGCACCTCGAGAGCCGCTCGGGCGCCGGGCCGGACAGCACGCCGTGGGACGCGGCCACGACCACGTCGCGGGCGCCCTCGCCGATCAGCTGCTCGGCGGCCTTCGCGATGGTGCCGCCGGTGTCGATCATGTCGTCGATCACCACGCACAGCCGGCCGCGCACCTCACCGACCACGCGGTTGGCGACGACGTCGTTGGGGCGCAGCGGGTCGCGGGTCTTGTGGATGAACGCGATCGGCACGCCGCCGAGGTCGTCCGCCCACTTCTCCGCCAGCTTCGTGCGACCGGCGTCCGGCGACACGACCGTCACGTTGTCGGTGCCGTAGCTCTCCCGCACGTACGACGACAGCAGCGTCTGCGCGAACAGGTGGTCCACCGGGCCGTCGAAGAAACCCTGGATCTGCGCGGTGTGCAGGTCCACGGTCATGATCCGGTCCGCACCGGCGGTCTTGAACAGGTCGGCGATCAGGCGCGCGGAGATCGGCTCGCGGCCCTTGTGCTTCTTGTCCTGCCGCGCGTACGGGTAGAACGGCATGATCGCGGTGATCCGCTTGGCCGACGCCCGCTTCAGGGCGTCCACCATGATCAGCTGCTCCATCACCCACTGGTTGATGGGCTCGCAGTGGCTCTCGATGACGAACGCGTCGCAGCCGCGCACCGACTCCTCGAACCGCACGAACGTCTCGCCGTTCGCGAAGTCGTACGCCGACTGCGGCGTGATCGACACGTTGAGGTGCTTGGCGACCTCCTCGGCGAGCTCGGGATGAGCCCGCCCGGAGAAGAACATCAGGGTCTTCTGCGGCGTCCCGGACTTGGCGTTCATGTGTCCTCCGTGATCCCGAGCGCACGTTGTGCGGCCTCGGCGGCCGGCGTGCCAGGCCGTTTGCGCACCACCCAGCCCTCGATGTTGCGCTGGGTGCCCGCGGACACGGCGAGCGCGCCGGGCGGCACGTCGTCGCGCAGCACGGCCCCGGCGCCGCTGTAGGCGCCGTCGCCGACCGTGACCGGTGCGACGTACATGTTGTCGGAGCCCATCCGCACGTGCGACCCGACGACGGTCCGGCGCTTGGTCACCCCGTCGTAGTTCACGAACACGCTGGCCGCGCCGATGTTGGAGTGCTCGCCGATGGTCGCGTCGCCCACGTAGGACAGGTGCGGGATCTTGCTGCCCGCACCGATCTCCGAGTTCTTGACCTCGACGAACGTGCCGATCTTGCCCTTGTCGTGCAACACGCTGCCCGGCCGCAGGTAGGCGAACGGGCCTACGTTGGCGCCGTCGCCGATGGTCGACTCGCTGCCGTGCGTGCGGACGACCTTCGCGCCCGCGCCGATCCGCACGTCGGTGAGCGTGGTGTCCGGCCCGACGACCGAACCCTCACCGACCGTGGTGGCGCCGCGGAGCTGCACGTTCGGCTCCAGCACGACGTCGCGGGCCAGCTCGACGCCCGCGTCCAGCCACACCGTGTCCGGGTCGACCATGGTGACGCCGGCCCGCATCCAGTGCTCGGCGAGGCGCCGGTTCAGCTCCTTGCCCAGCGCGGCCAGCTGGACGCGGTCGTTGACGCCCTCGACCAGCCACGGATCCGTGCACACCCACGAGCCGACCCGCTGCCCGTCGCCGCGGGCGATGGCCAGCACGTCGGTGATGTACTGCTCGCCCTGCGCGTTGTCGGTGGACAGGCGGCCGAGTGCGTCGGCGAGCACTGCCGCCTCGAACGCGTACACGCCGGAGTTGATCTCGGTGATCGCCGCCTGCTCCGGGGTGGTGTCCTTCTGCTCGACGATCTCGGCGACCGTCCCGTCGGCGTCCCGGACGATCCGGCCGTAGCCGTGCGGGTCGGGAACGTCCGCGGTGAGGACGGTCACGGCGTTGCCCGCGGTCCCGTGCTCGGCGAGCAGCGCGGACAGCGTGACGGTGTCCAGCAGGGGCACGTCCCCGTAGGTGACGAGGACCGTGCCGGCGAGTTCGCCGAGGACCTCGAGTGCGCAGCCGACCGCGTGCCCGGTGCCGTGCTGCTGGTCCTGGACCGCGACCGTGATCGCCGCGTCGACGCCCTTCTCGACCTCGGCGAGATGCTCGGCGACCGCGTCCCGCCCGTGGCCGACGACCACCGCCATGCGAACCGGTCCGAGGCCCGCGGCGGCGCGGACGGCGTGCTCGACGAGCGAGCGGCCGGCCAGCCTGTGCAGGACCTTCGGTGTGCGGGAACGCATCCTGGTCCCCCCACCGGCGGCGAGAATGATCGTGCTGACTTCACCGAGCCCACTACGGCTCTCCGGCACAGCCGTCTCCCTTTGGCGCGATCGAATTCGGGGAGGTGCTCCGACCCCGGATTTCGATCCTACGTTGCCGCGCCGGGACCTTCAGAGCCGCGCCGGGCTGCCCTCCAGGGCGCCCGGGACCTCGACGGAGTCGTCAGGGCGCCGGGTCGGGGACGGCGTCGGCGGAGGCCGAGTCGGTCTCCGCCGAGTCGGCCGGCTCCTCGTCCGAGATCGCCACCACGTCGTTGCCGCCGCCGCGTTTGGCCTGGTACATGGCCGCGTCGGCGCGGGCGAGGGCACGGGCCGCGGTCTCGCCCTGGCGCAGGGACACGACGCCGACGGACAGCGTGACACCGTGTGACAGGTTCTGCGGCAGGCTGTTCACCGCGTCCGCGGCGCGGCGCAACGCGGCCGTCGCCGGCTGGAGCGGCGCGCCGGGCAGCAGGACGATGAACTCGTCGCCGCCGTACCGGGCGACCATGTCCGAGCCGCGCAACGTGTCGCGGACCGTGCTGGCGATCACCCGCAGCACGTCGTCGCCGTCCGCGTGGGACATCCGGTCGTTGACGCCCTTGAACCCGTCGAGGTCGACCAGCGCGATGGCCAGCGGCTTCTCGTCGACCCGCGCGGCGAGCTCGGCCAGCCGCTCGTCCAGGGCGCGCCGGTTCGGCAGCCCGGTGAGCGGGTCCTGCAGGGCCTGGCGCGCGACCGTGCCGTGCCGCCGGGACAGCCGCTCGTGCTCACGCCGGGTGTCCAGTGTGGCCTTGCGGGACCTCCGGTCGTCGGCCAGCTGCGCCTCAAGCTCGGCGACGTACAGCTGTAGCGCCGAGCTCGTCCGCTCGCCGCCGTCGTCGGGCCCGTAGGAGGACAGCCGGGCGAACTCCCGGATCAGGCACAGGTACAGGCCCTGCTCCGACGGGCTGCTGTGCAGGCGCTTCTGCACCGCGGCGATGGTCTCGACGGCCTCCTCGATCATCCCGGAGTCCTCGAGGCAGCGGGCGACCGCGATCCCGATGAAGATCAGCTCACGCTGCGGCGCGATCTCCAGCAGGCCGATGAGCCGGTCGAGGTGCTCGGCGGACGGGTTGGCCAGCGCGTGTGCGGCGCCGATGACCGGGACCTGGTCGGCGGCCGACTTCTCGGGGTGGCGCCGGAACAGCGACTCGCGGAACGGCAGCTCGATGGCCTCGGCCATGGCGGCCGCCTCCGCGAAGTGCTCGGCGGCCGCGGTGGACTCGCCGGCGCGTTCGAGCCGCAGGGCCCAGCCGAGCTGCAGGCGGGTGCGGGTGAGCAGGTGCACGGAGATGTCGTGCGAGCCGGCGCCGTTGCGGATGTGCCGGTTGGCCTTCTTCATCACCGTGTCGGCGGTCTCGTACACGCCGAGCTGGCCGAGCACGGTGCCGAGGTCCATGAGCGTGGACGCCATGAGCACGTGCCACACGCGGATGCCGAACTTCAGGTCCGGCACGACCTTGTCGTCGAGCATGGCGAGGCCGACCGCGACCTCGGAGAGCGCGTCGTCCTCGCGGCCGATCAGCAGCAGGCGCAGGCCACGCAGCGCGTGCGCGTCGGCCTGCAGCACCAGCAGGTCGTTGCGCTTGGCATGGTCGAGGAACTCCTCGACCATGTCGCTCGCGGCCTCGGCGGTGGCCTGGTCGACGACCCGGATGGCGGTCGCGGCACGCAGCAGCTGGGCGACCATCCTGGGCTCGCTGCGTGAGCGGGCCTGGTTGAGCAGCCGGTCCATCTCGTTGATGTGGCGGCCCACGTCCGCCCGCTCGCCCGCCTGGGTGATGGCGAGGAGCTCTCGCGCACGGCCGACCAACCACGCGTCAGAGCGCTCGTCCAACGCGACGAGATCGTCCCGTTCGCCAACCACGTGGCTGCCACCTTCACGCCTTTTCGAACCGCTGCCCGCAGGGGCACGAGCAGCTCCGCCGCCAGGGATCGAACCTGGACCATCAGAACCAAAATCTGAGGTGCTGCCTTTACACCACGGCGGATCGCGAGTGTTGGTTGTCACCCACGGTTGAACATCGTGGCATGCATGCCCGCGCGGTGGCAGTGGTACCCGGGCAACAGAGGGTAGGCGCGTCCAAATGGGTGTGATGCAGATCACGCGAGTGGCGGTGTGGCCACTTCGCCTGGTTCATTGGGACGCGTAAGTTACGGTTCCGTAGGCGAGGCAAGCCTAAGTAGGCGAGGAAGACGGGGTAGCTAGATGACGACGACCCTCGACGAGACATCAGGCGGCGCGGCGCCACCCGGTAAGGGCCCGAAGCCGATCACCGTGGGCCGCCGCAACAACTATGTCCAGCTGGGGGTGTACATCTTCATCCTGGTGCCGTTCGCGGCACTGATCGCCGCGGTGCCGCTGGCGTGGGGATGGGGACTGACCTGGACCGACGTGATCCTGGCGGTGATCTTCTTCGAGCTCACCGGGCACGGGGTGACGATCGGCTACCACCGGTACTTCACGCACGGGTCGTTCAAGGCCAAGCGGCCGTTGAAGGTCGCGCTCGCGATCGCCGGCAGCATGGCCGTGCAGGGCCCGCCGATCATCTGGGTGGCCGACCACCGGCGCCACCACGCGTTCTCCGACAAGGAGGGCGACCCGCACTCGCCGTGGCTGTTCGGCACCTCGCCGTTCGCGCTGGCCAAGGGTTTCTGGCACGCGCACATGGGCTGGGTGTTCGACCGCGGCCTCACCAACAAGGAGCGCTTCGCCCCGGACCTGATGGCCGACAAGGACATCGTCAGGGTCAACAACCTGTTCGCGATCTGGACGACCGCGACGTTCCTGCTGCCCGCGGTGCTCGGCGGGCTGATCAGCTGGTCCTGGTGGGGCGCGCTGACCGCGTTCTTCTGGGCCGGCCTCGTGCGGGTCGCGATCCTGCACCACGTCACGTGGTCGACCAACTCGATCTGTCACATGATCGGCGACCGGCCGTTCGTGTCCCGCGACAAGGCCGCCAACGTGTGGCCGCTCGCGATCCTGTCCTTCGGCGAGTCCTGGCACAACCTGCACCACGCCGACCCGACGTGCGCGCGTCACGGCGTGAAGCGTGGCCAGATCGACACCTCGGCCCGGATGATCTGGCTGTTCGAGAAGTTCGGCTGGGTGCACAGTGTCCGGTGGCCGACGCCACAGCGTCTGGCGAAGATCTCGGCGGGTGCGGAAGCGTAAATAGACCGCCGACTGTCGGTCCGCCCCTCTAGGGTGAGGCGAATGGCGGCAAGGCGGCGAGAACGGGCACGTACGGCGCCTCCCCGGCGAGGGGAGGCGCCGGTGCCGCGTGTGCGGATGACGGGCGAGGAGCGGCGGCAGCAGCTACTGGACGTGGCGCGGTCGCTGTTCGCGGAGAAGGGTTTCGACGGGGCGTCCGTCGAGGAGATCGCCCACCGGGCGAGCGTGTCGAAGCCGGTGGTGTACGAGCACTTCGGTGGCAAGGAAGGCGTGTACGCGGTCGTCGTCGACCGGGAGATGCACTACCTGCTCAGCCAGATGACCTCCGCGCTCCACGAGGACGCGCATCCCCGGATGCTGCTGGAACGGGCGGCCGTGGCGTTGCTGGACTACGTCGAGGGGTCGGCGGACGGGTTCCGGATCCTCGTGCGTGCCTCGCCGGTCGCGTCGGCCACCGGCACCTTCTCCTCACTGCTCAACGACATCGCGTCGCAGGTGGAGAACATCCTCGGGGTGCAGTTCTCCTCGCGCGGGTACGACCCGAAGCTGGCCGCCCTGTACAGCCAGGCACTGGTGGGGATGGTCGCGCTGACCGGGCAGTGGTGGCTGGACGTGCGCAAGCCGCGCAAGGAGGAGGTGGCGGCGCACCTGGTGAACCTGTCGTGGAACGGACTGTCCCACCTGGAGAGCTCGCCCCGGCTGCTGGAGAAGCACTGACGGTCGCGAGCGTGCGGTCCCACAGTTCGGCCTCGTGTCGAGGTTGCCGAGGCGTCGATTCCCTGTAGTGCCAACAGGAACTCGGCAGTCGCACCAGCCTGTCGACGCCCGGCCCGCCGACGGGACGGACCGGTTCGTCGGCCCACTGTGGAAGCTGGCCCGTGACGAGCCGGGCAACCGTTGCGGCGTCTGGGTCCTGTGGGTCCGGCACACCGTCCATCGTCGCGGGCGGCGGCCACCCGATCAGCCCAGCGAGGCACGCAGCGCGTGCTTGTCCGGCTTGCCGCTGTCCGCGACCGGCACCTCGGTGAGATACGTGATCGTCTTCGGGACGGCGTCCAGGCCCAGCGCGTTCAGGACGGCGCCGCGGAGCGCGTCGTCGAACGGCACGCGGCCGCCCGTCGGAACCACGAACGCGTGCACCGCCTCGCCGGTCAGCTCGTCCGGCGCGCCGACGACGTAGGCCTGGTCGACGTCCGGCCGCGCGGTCAGCACCGCCTCGATCGGGCCCGCGTACTGGGGGAACGCGTTCACGATGATGACGTCGCGGGCCCGGCCGGTCAGGTGCACGAAGCCCCGTTCGTCCAGGTAGCCGAGGTCACGGGTGCGGATCCAGCCGTCGGTGAGGACCTCGGCGGTCTCCTTCTCGTCGTCCCAGTAGCCGTCGATCGCGTAGCGGGTGCGCACGTACAGTTCGCCGCCACGCACCGCGACGTCCACATGGGCGTGTGGGCGACCGACGGAGGAGAGGATCTCCGGGCCGTACTTCGCGATGTGCGCAGGCGTCAGCACGGTCAGGTTGCCGGCCTCGCTCTGGCCGTACGCCTGGTACATCACCGGGCCGAGCCGGTCGACGGCCTCCTGCAGGCGGTGCGGCGGCAGCGGGGAGCCCGCGACGATCATGCCCTTCAGCGACGAGGTGTCCACGTCGTCGGCGCGCAGCACGTCGAGGAAGTGGTACAGCCGCGGCACGTTCATGATGGTGCCGGTGATGCGGAGGCGCGGGATGGCCTGCGCCAGCGGCTGGTTCGGCTCCGGGATGACCGCGGTGCCGCCGTTGTGGAGCGCGAGCACGGCGTAGTCCTGCACGACCGCGGAGGCGAGCGTGCCGAACAGGAGGTAGCGGTCGCCGCAGCCGGCCAGGTCCCTGGTGTCCTCGTCCCACATGTGGGGCGCCCAGGACCAGTGGTCGGACATCGCCGCGTAGCTCTGCATGCAGCCCTTGGGGGTGCCGGTGCTGCCGCTCGTGTAGATGAGCCGGGCGACGTCGCCGGGGCGGCCGTCGGCGTGTTCGTCGAGCGGCGTGCCCGCGTCGAGCTCGCCGATGGTCAGCGTCCGGCCGTGGCTGGTCCGGCCGTCGGTGACCAGCGCGTCGACGCCGGTGGCCAGGATGTGCGCGAGCTGGCTCGGCGAGTACCCGGGGCGCACGCCGATGACCCGGCAGCCGAGGACGCTCGCGGCGAGGTACGCGGCGAACGCCTCCGGCGTGACACCGGTCAGCATGGCGACGCCGCTGGCGTGGCCGAGGCCGGCCGCCCGGAGCGCACCCGCCATGCGGCGGACGGTCGCCAGCAGTTCGCCAGCGGACACCCGCCGCTCGCCGTGCTCGATGACCGTGCGCCCCGGGTCGGCGGCGAAGGAGTCGAGCAACGGCTGCGGGAAGGTGCTCATGCGGCCTTTTACGCCGTGGCGCGCCGCTCGGTTCAGGCCGGGGTGACGCGCAGGAGCCTGTCGTCGTCGCCGTTGCTCGTGGTGATGTACAGCGCACCGTCCGGGCCGGTGCGAGCCGCTCGCAGCCGGCCGAACGTGGAGTCGAACTCCTGCGGCACGGCCACCGACTTCACGTCGCCCTGTTCGGACAGTGTCAGGAAGATGACCTTCGCGCCCTTGAGCGCGGTGATCACCAGCGTGCCGTCGAGCGTGCCCCACTGGTCACCGTCGAGGAACGTCGCCGCGCACACGGCCTCGGTGATGTCGCCGGTCTGCCACTTCGCCGGGACCGCGTCCGGGAAACGGTCGAGGTCGGTCATCGGGACACCCTCGTCGTAGCCGCCGACCGTGCCGCCCTGCGCCGGGTCCCAGCCGTAGTTCTTGCCCGCCTGGATGAGGTTGACCTCGTCGTTCTTGTCCGGGCCGTGCTCGGCGGTGAAGACCTGGTCGGATTCCGGCCGCAGCGCGACGCCCTGGATGTTGCGGTGACCGTAGGTGTAGACGTACCGCTCGTTCTTGTTCTTCGAGTCGATGAACGGGTTGTCCGGCAGCGGGTCGCCGGTCTTCAGGTCGAGCCGCAGCACCTTGCCGCCCAGCAGCGTGCGGTCCTGCGAGATGTTGCCGCGTGCGGTGTCGCCGGTGCCGACGAGCAGCGCGCCGTCGCGGGCGAGCGTCGGCCGGCAGCCGGAGTGGCGGCCGGACGGGTTCAGCGGCAGGCCGGTGAGCAGGTCCTTCACCCGGGTGGCGACCTTCTCGTCGTCGGACAGGCGCCAGGTGACGAGGCGGATGTCGGTCGGCTGGCCGTTGTTGGTGTGGGTCTGGCAGGTGGTGAACTGCCGGGACTGGGCGAAGTCGGGGTGCACGACCAGGCCGAGAAGGCCGCCCTCGCCCTGCACGAGCACGTCGGAGAGGTCGGCCTTGAGGCCGGTGACCGTGGCGCCGGGCGCGCTGCTCGACAGGAGCGCGAGCTTCGCGGGCCGCTGGGAGACCAGGACCTTGCCGCCGGGCAGGAAACCGATGTCCCAGCCGTGCGACAGGCCACCGGCGACCGTCTCGATCTTGAGCTGCGGCGTCTTCGTGCTGCTCGGCGCGGTCGGCTCGCTCGTGCCGGTGCCGGGGACCTGTCCGACGTCACGCTGTGCCGGCGACTCGGTGCAGGCGGTGAGCGTGGCGAGCGCGGCGACGACCGCGGCGAAACTCGTCCGGGTTCGCATGGGTCCAGAATGCCGGGACGCGCGTCGCACTGTTGTGTGGTGACCCGTCCAGGGAGGACTCGTGAGCGACAACTGGTGGACCGACTACTCGCAGAACAAGCGACTTTCGGGCCTTGAGCAGGACCTCGGCAACGTCAGTGCCGCGCTGTCACAGTCGCGGGCGTCACAGGCCCGGCTCAGGGCCGAGCTGTCGAAGGTCAGCGGCTCGATCGAGCAGCGGCTGGTCAGGCTGTCGGCGGCGTTCGACGCGTTCGTGGAGATCAGCGACCTGCGGGTGACGCTCGGGTTGTTCGACCGGCACGGGCGGGTCCGGCACCAGGCCAAGCAGTTGCTTCTCGGGCAGTCCATCGTGGACGTCGACGACGCCGAGGGCTACTGGCTCGCGCCGGCGCTGGTAGCGGTGCGCGGCGTGGCCGACGGCGCGGTCGACCCCGACGCGCTGGCTCTGGCCGTGGCCCGCGACCCGCTGCGCGCCAAGGCCTTCCACGTGCTGGCGGCGGCGGTGCTGGGCGGCCGGCTGCCGGTTCTCGACGACATCCTGACGTCGGTGACGGACCCGGTGCCGAACTACCAGCGCGCGGCGTGGCTGCTCGCCGCGGACGGCTTCTTCGGGCCGGTCGCGTGGGAGCGGTGCGCGACCCTGCTGAGCGCGGTGGCCGACGAGTCACTGGCGGACACGGTCCGCCAGCTGGCGGTGCCGACCACGGTCGTGGAGGTGCCCAAGGACCTCGACGGCGGCGGCGAGCTGGCGACGGCGTTGCAGGCGTGCGAGCGGCTGACGGCACTGCGTGCGTCGGTGACCTCGACACTGGATGCGTACAGCGGCGAACCGGCGGCCACCAAGGACCCACTGGTGCGCCGCTCGCTGGACCTGCTGATCGACGAGGGCAGCCCGGTGGAGCTGCCACTGCTGGCGCGCGAACGCGAGCTGCGGGCGACCATCGAGAACAGGAAGACCGCGTCGGCCACCTGGGACAGCCCGGCCGGGTCGGCGACTGATCTGCTGCGCGAGGACCTGATGTCGGCGGTGCCCGACCGCCGCGCGCTGGCGCTGCGCGCGAGTGCCGACGTGGTCATGTCGGTGGCGGAGAAGTACGCGGAGACCGCGCGCACGCCGGCGCCGGACGCGCTGGCGGTCCGCACGCGGTACGGCCAGGTGACGATCACCCCGACCGAGGCGGACCGGACGACCCTGGAGAAGGCGGTGGCGACGGTCGCACAGATGACGAAGGTCGAGTCCAGGCGTCGCCAGGCCGCGATCGGCGCGTTCGCCGTGGCCCTGGGCTTCGTCGTGCTGGCGGTCTTCGCCGGCTGGGGCTGGGCGATCGTGGCCGCGGCCGCCATCGGGATCGGGGTGTACCAGCAGGTGGTGGACGCGCGAGACCGGCGCAGTGCGGCGGAGACGACGAGTCAATTGCAGGAGACCCTGCGCAACGACGTCGCGAACCGGGTGGAGATGTTCGCGAAGACGAGGCGTGAGCTGCAGGACCGCCAGACGAGGGTGACCGAGGATATAGCGGCGCTGCGGGCGGTGCTGTCTACGGTGAATGCGTGACGCTGACCCTGGAGACAGCCGGCGCGGTGGCGGTCCTGACGATCGACCGCCCCGAGAAGCGCAACGCCATGAGCTTCGAGATGTGGTCGGCGCTCCCCTTGTTGTTGGAGAAGGTGGACGCCGACGAGTGGGTGCGGGCCCTGGTGATCCGCGGCACGGACCATTTCTCGGCGGGCGCGGACATCAGCGAGTTCACCAGCCTGCGGGCCGATCCCGCGGGCGCCCGCCGCTACAGCGCCGCGGTACACGCGGGCGAGCGCTCGATCGCCGAGCTGACCAAGCCAACCATCGCGGCCATCACCGGCGTATGCGTGGGCGGCGGCTGCGAGATAGCCCTGGCATGCGACATCCGAGTGGGCGCGGACGACGCCCGCTTCGGCATCACCCCGGCGAAGCTGGGCATCGTGTACCACGCGACGTCAACGAAGCGCCTGGTCGACGCGGTGGGCCCGGCGTGGGCAAGCCAGATCCTGTTCACGGCCGAGCTGGTGGATGCCCCGACGGCCCTACGGATAGGCCTGGTCAACGAACTGCATCCGGCCGCCGAGGTGGTCCAACGCGCACTGGCCCTGGCCGAGACGATGGCAAGCCGGTCCCAGGTGTCGCTCAGAGGCGCCAAGACAATCATCGCCCGAACCCGGGACGGCCACCCCACCGACGACGAGACGGTCCACGAGTTGTACGAGGCCTCGGTAACCAGCCCCGACTACGCGGAAGGCGTCCAGGCGTTCCTCGAGAAGCGCCCACCCCGCTTCTGACCCTCGGAGACCAAGGCAGACGCCACCAACCGGGCGCGGCTTTCGCCCGGCCTGGCTTCTTCCGGCCATCCTCATATCCTGCTCGATCCCGGCCCACCCGCCCGCCCGGCCCGCCCACCGCGCCACCCGGTCCGCCCCGCCTCATCCAGCCACCCCCACCCGGCACGGCCTTACCCGGCCCGGCCCGCCGCGCCCGGCCCGCCGCGCCACCCCGGCCTGCCCGGCCCGCCGCGCCCGGCCCGCCGCGCCACCCCGGCCTGCCCCGCCCACCCGGGCCCGGCCCACCCCGTCCCCACCTCGCCCGCCCGCCCCCTCACCCCCGCCCGGCGTTTCGTCGGGCAAGTCCCTCGTGTGGGCGCGCGACATGAAATCATTGGGTCGGTGCACGTAGGCTGGGTAGTGAGAACCCCTCCGCCGGGCTCGTCCCGGGCAGGGGTATGTCCGCGCGTGCTTCGAGGGGTTATTTCCAGTGTCGCTGTCCGGTCTGCTGCAAGCAGTGCTGCCCGACCCAGCCCTGACCAAGATCTCCGAGGCCGTGGGCGTCGCCAACCTGGAGCTGGAAGGCCCCACCGCCGTCCGGCCGCTGGTCACCGCCGCCCTGGCCACCCGCAAACCCGTACTGGCGATCACGGCGACCGGCCACGAGGCCGACGACCTGACCGCCGCCCTCCGTGACCTCATCGGGCCGGGCACCGTCGTCAGCTTCCCCTCCTGGGAGACGCTGCCGCACGAGCGACTGTCCCCGCGCGCGGACACCGTCGGCCGCCGCCTGGAGGTGCTGTACCGCCTCGGTGGTGACAGTCCGCCACAGGTCGTCGTCGCCACCGTGCGTAGCCTCATCCAGCCCATGGCTCCCGGCCTGGGCAAGCTTGAGCCCGTGCACCTCACCGTCGGTGACGAGCACGACTTCGACGGCCTGGTCGAACGCCTCGTCGAGCTCGCCTACACCCGCGTCGACATGGTCGAGAAGCGTGGCGAGTTCGCCGTCCGCGGCGGCATTCTCGACATCTTCCCGCCCACCGCCGAGCACCCCGCCCGCGTCGAGTTCTGGGGCGACGAGGTCTCCGAGATCCGTTGCTTCGCCGTCGCCGACCAGCGGTCGCTGCCGACCGAGATCACCGAGGTCAACGCCCCGCCCTGCCGCGAGCTGCTGCTCACCGAGGACGTGCGCCACCGGGCCATGGAGCTCGCCGAGGAGCACGCCGGCGACGCCCACCTCGCGGAGATGCTCGTCAAGCTCGCCGACGGCATTCCGGTCGAGGGCATGGAGGCGCTCATCCCCGTCCTCTGCGAGGGCGAACTCGACCTGCTCACCGACGTCCTGCCCACGGGCGCACACGTCCTCGTCATCGATCCCGAGAAGGTCCGCACCCGCGCCCACGACCTCGTCCGCACCGGCCAGGAGTTCCTCGAGGCGGCGTGGATGGCCGCGGCCGGCGGCGGCAAGTCACCACTCGACCTCGGCGCCTCGGCCTACCGCGAGCTCGGCGAGATCGCCACGCACGCCCGGGACACCGGCCACCCCTGGTGGACGCTCTCCCAGCTCACCACCCCCGGCGAGAACGTGGTCCAGCTCGACATCTCGGCCGTGGAGGGCTACCGCGGTGACGTCACCCGCGCGTTCACCGACCTCCGCGCCCACACCGCGACCGGCGGCGCCGCTGTGCTCGTGGTCCCCGGCGCCGGCACCGCTCGCCGCGCGGTCGAGCAACTGTCCGACGCCGACGTTGCGGCGACCTTCGCCGAGGACGGGCTGACCGAGCCACCCGCCGGCGGCGTCGTCACCGTCGTCCGCGGCGCCCTCGAGGAAGGTTTCCTCGCCCCGGAGCGGGCCCTGGTGGTGCTGACCGAGACCGACCTGACCGGCGGCCGGCACGGCACGTCCACCAGGGACCTCTCCACGAAGATGCCCTCCCGCAGGCGCAACGCGGTAGACCCGCTCGCCCTCAAGACCGGCGACTACGTGGTCCACGAGCAGCACGGCATCGGCCGCTACGTCGAGATGGTCCAGCGCACGGTCGGTGATGCGACCCGTGAGTACCTGGTTATCGAATACTCCTCCTCGAAGCGCGGCCAACCCGGTGACCGCTTGTTCGTTCCCACTGACCAGCTCGACCAGATCTCCCGCTACGTCGGCGGGGAGCTGCCCACCCTCAACAAGCTCGGCGGCTCCGACTGGAAGAACACCAAGGCCAAGGCGCGCAAGGCCGTCAAGCAGATCGCCGCCGAGCTCGTGCAGCTCTACGCCGCCCGCCAGTCCGCCCCCGGCCACGCGTTCGGCGCCGACACCCCGTGGCAGCGTGAGCTCGAGGATGCCTTCCCGTTCACCGAGACCCCCGACCAGATGGCCGCGATCGACGAGGTCAAGGCCGACATGATGAGTGGCGTCCCCATGGACCGTGTGATCTGCGGCGACGTCGGCTACGGCAAGACCGAGATCGCCGTGCGTGCCGCGTTCAAGGCCGTGCAGGACGGCAAACAGGTCGTGGTCCTGGTGCCCACCACGCTGCTCGCCCAGCAGCACCTCAACACCTTCACCGAGCGCATGGCCTCCTTCCCGGTCAACGTGAAGGGCCTGTCCCGGTTCACGCACGGTCCGGACGCCGACGCCGTCATCGAGGGCCTTGCCGCGGGCGAGGTCGACGTCGTGATCGGCACGCACCGCCTGCTGCAGACCGGCGTCCGCTACAAGGACCTCGGCCTCGTCATCGTCGACGAGGAGCAGCGGTTCGGCGTCGAGCACAAGGAGCACATCAAGGCGCTCCGCACCCACGTCGACGTGCTGACCATGTCAGCCACCCCGATCCCGCGCACGCTCGAGATGTCGCTCGCCGGCATCCGTGAGATGTCGACCATCCTCACCCCGCCGGAGGACCGGCACCCGATCCTCACCTACGTCGGCGGCTACGACGACAAGCAGGTCGGCGCGGCCATCCGCCGCGAGCTGCTGCGCGACGGCCAGGTGTTCTTCGTGCACAACCGGGTCTCCTCCATCGAGAAGGCCGCGCGCCGGCTTCGCGAGCTGGTGCCCGAGGCCAGGGTCGTCACCGCGCACGGCCAGATGAACGAGGACCGCCTCGAGAAGATCATCGAGGGCTTCTGGGTGCGCGAGTTCGACGTGCTGGTGTGTACCACGATCGTCGAGACCGGCCTCGACATCGCCAACGCCAACACCCTGATCGTCGAGCGCGGCGACCTGCTCGGTCTGGCCCAGCTCCACCAGCTGCGCGGCCGGGTCGGCCGCGGCCGCGAGCGTGGGTACGCCTACTTCCTCTACCCGCCGGAGGCGCCGCTCACCGAGACCGCCCACGACCGGCTCGCCACCATCGCCCAGAACACCGAGCTCGGCGCGGGCATGGCGGTGGCCATGAAGGACCTGGAGATCCGTGGCGCCGGGAACATCCTCGGCGCGGAGCAGTCCGGCCACATCGCCGGCGTCGGCTTCGACCTCTACGTCCGGCTCGTCGGCGAGGCCGTGGACGCGTTCCGCAAGCACGCGGGCGCCGAGCCGGGCGAGGAAGAGGAGGAGCTCCCCGATGTGCGGGTCGACCTGCCGGTCGACGCCCACATCCCGCACGACTACGTACCGGGCGAGCGGCTGCGGCTCGAGGCGTACCGCAAGATCGCCGCCGCGCCGGACGCCGACGGGCTCACCGCCGTCGAGGAGGAGCTGAAGGACCGCTACGGCGCGCCGCCGCTGCCGGTGCGCCGGTTGTTCGCGGTCGCCGGCTTCCGGCAGGCGTGCCGCGCGTACGGCGTCCGGGAGGTCGCGCTGCAGGGTAGCTCGGTCCGCTTCGCGCCACTGGAGCTGCGCGACTCGCAGACCGTCCGGCTGAAGAGGTTGTATCCCAAGGCCAACTACAAGGCAGTGAGCCAGTTGATCACCGTGCCGAGGCCGACCGAGGGCGCCGCGGGCGGCCGGATCGGCGCCCCGCCGCTGCGTGATGTCGAGCTGCTGGAATGGTGTGCGAAGCTCCTGGAGTCGCTCGTGATCGCCCCCGCGCCGGTGGGATAGGGGGCTGTGAGAGGGTTGGTGACCGTGACGAGTGTCCTCCGCCGTGTCGTAGCGCCGTTCGCCGCCGTGACCGCGCTGGTCGCGACGATGTCCGCGTGTGGGACCGGGCCAAGCCAGATCAATTCGGCAGTCATCATCGACGGCCACGTCATCTCGGTCGACGAGGTGCAGAGCCTGGTCGACAAGGTCGTGAAAGAGCCTGCGGCCCGCCCGCTCGCCGCGCAGCACAAGCTCGACCTCGTCGCGCGCGAGGCCGTGACGCAGCTGGTCAACCATCGCCTCATCGCCGAGGTGGCCCGGGAGGAGAACCTCCGGGTCGACGAGAGCCAGCTGTCGCAGCTGCGGCAACAGAACCCGCTCGCGCAGAAGCTCCCCACCGACGGGAGCGTGCCCACCGAGCAGCTGGTACCGATCCTCGTCGACCGGGCACGGGGCTTCGACGCGTACGCCAACGACAGCCTGCTGCTGATGGAGTTGGCGAAGAAGTACCTCGGCAGGGCCGAGGCCACGATCAGCGTCGCGGGCTTCAGCGACTTCGGCAAGGCCAAGGCGCTCGCGGAGAAGATCGCCGCCCAGCCGGACAAGGGCGCCGACCTCATGCGGTCGGCAGGCGCCGACGGAGAGCCGCAGCTGAACGTGAACACCGGCCCGACGATGCTGGCACTCCAGCTGCAGCTGCCCAAGCAGACGGTCCTCGTCGTCAACCAGCCGGGCACGGCGCAGAGTGCCGGCGGTTACTTCGTCGTGCAGGTGCTGTCGACGAAGGTCGCGTCGAGCCCGTCGCCCAACGCCGACTCCAGCCAGACGGACCCGAACCAGCTGCCGCTGTACGGCAAGTACCTGCTTCGTGAGCGGCTGACCGACAAGGGCATCCAGCTCAGCCCACGCTACGGCGCGTGGAACACCGCCGAGATGAAGGCCGTGCCCAAGTCGGAGGCGGACCTCACCGGCATGTTGCTGCTGCCGAAGAACGACAAGCAGTGACGGTAGCGACCGAGCCCGTCCCGTCGGGAGCGGTCGTCGTGCTGCTCGGGCCCGGTGGGTCGGTGCCGGCGGCAGCGGTGTCCCTGATCCGTGCGGCCAGCGCCGTGTACACGACGGCGGACGCGCCGCCGCCGGTCGCGCTTGCCGAGGAGGCACAGGCAGGTTCGGTCGTGTTGCTGACCGCGGACCTGGACGATCCCGCAGCGACCGCATTGCTGGCACACGACGCGCCGGTCGTCCGACCGGAGCCGGTGTACGGGGCCACCCTGTTGGACGCGGTCGCGGTGATGGACCGCCTGCGCTCGCCCGGTGGCTGTCCATGGGACGGGGAGCAGACCCACGAGTCACTGCGGCAGTACCTCGTCGAGGAATGCTTCGAGCTGCTCGAAGCCATTGAGGACGGCGACCGGGCCGCGCTGCGTGAGGAGCTCGGCGACGTCCTGCTGCAGGTCCTGTTCCACGCACGCGTGGCGCAGGAGTCGGCGGACACGCCGTTCTCCATTGACGACGTGGCCGCCGAACTGGTGGCGAAGCTGGTCGGCCGCCACCCACACGTGTTCGGCGGCGGTGACCCGGCGGTGCGGGACGCACGCTCGCAGGAGAATCGCTGGGAGCAGCTGAAGCAGCAGGAGAAGAAGCGCGAGTCCAGTGTGGATGGTGTGGCCATGGGTCAGCCGGCACTCGCGCTCGCGGCGAAGCTGGTGCAGCGCACGGCACGCGCGGGTCTGCCACCGGACCTGCTGCCCGGCTCGCCGCTGTTCGCCGCGGCGGCTCGGGCCAAGCTCTCCGGCGATGACCCGGAGGGCCTGCTGCGCGCGGAAGCCCGCCAGTTCGCGGCGGACGTCCGGGCCGCGGAGCAGGTGGCCCGCTCCGAGGGCCTGGACCCGGCCGGCATGGGCGAGTCGGACTGGCGTCGTTTCTGGCCACGCTGACGTCGGTGCTGGTGGCGTGCTGTGTTCGCGTCATGACCCCACGATGCAGTCCACCAATGGTCGTTGTCACGCCAGAAGCCGTGCGAAAGGGACTCTCGTACGACTTTCTCCGTCGGCGCGTCCGCAAGCGCTGCTCTGTTCGGTGATTCGGCCGCCAACTACGCCATGCGGCTCAGTTGAATGAGCGTCTCTACCTAGGCCGCGCTGCACGAAAGTCCCTTTCGCTCGGGTTCGTTCCAGGAAGTCGCCATTTTTCGGTGGCGTTGTCGGTGATCGCGGCTAACGTGGCGGCCGTGAACGACTCGTACCTCCGCTTTCCCCACCTCCACGGCGAACTCGTGACCTTCGTGGCCGAGGACGACGTGTGGCTCGCGCCGCTCGGCGGCGGCCGTGCGTGGCGGGTTTCCGCTGACCAGGTTCCGGTGCGCTCGCCTCGGTTCTCGTCCGACGGCACGCAACTGGCCTGGAGCAGTGAGCGTGACGTCGAGCCGGAGGTGCACGTCGCCCCGGTCGACGGTGGCCCCAGCCGCCGGCTCACCTACTGGGCCGACGCCAACACCGACGTGCTCGGGTGGGGCGCGGACGGTGAGGTGCTCGCCATCAGCACGGTGGGGCAGCCGAGCATCCGCCGTACGTGGGCTTACGCGGTCGACCAGGACGGCGCGTTCCGGAGGCTGCCGTACGGTCCGGTGTCCGGCATCGCGAGTGGGCCGGACGGTGCCGTCGCCCTGCTCAGCGCCAGCTCGCGGGAGCCGGCGTGGTGGAAGCGATACCGCGGCGGCACGGTGGGCAAGCTTTGGCTCGACGCCAACGGTTCCGGTGAGTTCACCAGGTTCCTGCCCGAGCTCGACGGCAACGTGCAGTCACCGATGTGGGTGGGTGACCGCGTCGTGTTCCTGTCCGACCACGAGGGCGTCGGCGACCTGTACTCGTGCCTGCCGGACGGGTCCGACCTGCGTCGCCACGCGGTCGACGCTCCCGGCGGGTTCTACGCGCGCAACGCCAGCACGGACGGCCGTCGGGTGATCTTCCACCGCGCCGGCCGGCTGTGGTTGGTCGACGGGCTGAACAGCGAGCCGCGGGAGCTCGACGTCCGGCTCGGCGGCCCACGTCTCGCCAGGACGCCGTATCCGGTGCGCGCGGCGGACGAGCTCGGTGACGTCGGACCGGACCACACCGGGCGGGCGAGCGTGGTCGAGGTGCGTGGCAACGTTCACTGGCTCACGCATCGCGACGGTCCTGTCCGTGCCCTGTCGGCCGAGCCGGGGGTGCGGGCCCGGCATCCACGCACGCTCGGCGAGCAGGTCGTGTGGGTCACCGACGCCGAGGGCGAGGACGCGCTGGAGATCGCGCCCGTTGACGGAGTGGCTGCGCCACCCCGCCGCATCGGTGTGGGCCGGCTCGGCAGGGTGCTGGAGTTGGCGGCATCGCCGGACGGGCGGCGGGTCGCGGTCGCCACGCACGACGGACGCCTGCTGTTGGCGGACACGGACAGCGGTGAGCTCCGCGAGTTGGTGCACACCACGGAGGGCGATCCGTGCGACCTGGCGTTCTCCCCCGACTCGTCGTGGCTCGCCTGGTCGCACCCCGGGCCGAACCCGCTGCGCCACATCAGGATGGCCAGCACGACGGATCTGTCCATTGTGGACGTCACGCCGTTGCGGTTCGTGGACACCGACCCGCAGTTCACGGTCGACGGCAAACACCTCGCGTTCCTGTCCGTGCGGAGCTTCGACCCGGTCTACGACACGCACGTGTTCGACATGTCGTTCCCGTACGGCTCGCGACCGCATCTGGTGCCGCTCGCGGCGACCACGCCGTCGCCGTTCTCGCCCCAGCTGCGAGGCAGGCCGGTCGAGGAGGAGCAGCCCGGCAAGGACAAGGACAAGGAGGGTGACGACGACGCGCCGCCACGCACCGAGGTCGACTTCGACGGGCTCGCCGAGCGGGTGGTCGCGCTGCCCGTCCAGTCCGCGCGGTACGGCGACCTGTACGCGGTGAAGAACGGTCTCGTGTGGCTGCGATATCCGCTGGCCGGTGTGCTCGGTCATGACGGGGACGGCGAGAACGACGACAAGACGGAGCTCGAGCGCTACGACTTCACCAAGCGCAAGCTGGAGACGCTGGCCGAGAACGTCGACGGCGTGTGGGTGACCGGCGACGGCGAGCGGCTGGTGATCCGTGCGGGCAGGCGGCTGCGGGTGCAGGCGGCGGACCACAAGTCAGACTCGTCGGACGACAGTGACGACGTCGTGCGGGTGGACCTGTCCCGGGTACGCGTGCAGGTAGACCCGTCGGCGGAGTGGCGCCAGGCGTTCGACGAGGCCGGCCGGCTGATGCGGGACCACTTCTGGCGGGCGGACATGAACGGCGTCGACTGGGCGGGTGTGCTCGACCGGTACCGGCCGCTGGTCGACAGCGTCAACTCGCACGACGAACTGGTCGACCTCCTGTGGGAGGTACAGGGTGAGCTGGGCACGTCGCACGCGTACGTGACGCCGCGGGGTAGCGGGGCGGAGCCCGCGCGACGACTGGGCTTACTCGGCGCGGACCTGGTGCGGGACGGCGATGTCTGGCGGATCGAACGGATCCTGCCCGGCGAGTCGTCGGACCCGCACGCGCGTTCGCCACTGCGTGCGCCCGGGGTCGCGGTCCGGGCGGGCGACGCGATCGTCGCCGTCGACGGCCGTCCGGTCGATCCGGTGATGGGGCCGTTCCCGTTACTGGCGGGCACAGCCGACAAGCCGGTGGAGCTGGTGGTGGCGCCGGGCGGCGGTGGTGCGAACCGGAGCGTGGTGGTGGTCCCGCTGCTGGACGACATGCAGCTGCGGTATCACGACTGGGTGGCGGGCCGGCGTGCGTACGTGCACGAGGCCGCCGGCGGGCGGCTCGGGTACGTGCACGTGCCGGACATGATCGCGAGCGGCTGGGCGGAGCTGCACCGTGATCTGCGACTGGAAGTCCGGCGCGAAGGGCTGATCGTCGATGTGCGGGAGAACCGGGGCGGGCATCTGTCCCAGCTGGTGGTGGAGAAGCTCGGTCGCAAGATCATCGGCTGGCAGATCACCCGGGACGGCAACGCGGCGGAGAGCTACCCGGCGGACGCGCCGCGCGGGCCGGTCGTGGCGGTGGCGAACGAGTTCTCGGGCTCGGACGGGGACATCGTGAACGCGGCGATCAAGGCGTTGGGGATCGGGCCGGTGGTCGGGACCCGGACATGGGGTGGGGTCATTGGGATCGACATGCGCTACCACCTGGTGGACGGGACTCTCGTGACGCAGCCGCGGTACGCCACCTGGATGCGGGGGCCTGGGTGGGGCGTGGAGAACTACGGCGTCGATCCGGATGTCGAGGTTGTGATGGCGCCACAGGATTACGCCGCTGGGCGGGATCCGCAGTTGGACGAGGCGGTTCGGTTGGCGTTGGCCTCGTTGGAGGAGACGCCTGCGGC
>Ga0164298_10000151_pt1 | contig 23470 bp, 11 predicted proteins | sample Whisoiple_216_MG_FD_109713 | JGI IMG/M metagenome (GOLD analysis project Ga0164298, IMG submission 109713) | Unamended control soil microbial communities from upstate New York, USA - Whitman soil sample_216_MG | ecosystem: Environmental > Terrestrial > Soil > Agricultural land ...
CGACGGTCGTGTGGTGTTCGTTTTTCCGGGTCAGGGTTCGCAGTGGGTGGGGATGGCGCGGGAACTGTTGGGTTCGTGCGAGGTGTTCAAGGCGCGGATGGGTGAGTGTGCTGAGGCGTTGAGTGGGTTTGTGTCGTGGTCTTTGTTTGATGTGTTGGGTGATGAGGGTTTGTTGGGTCGGGTTGATGTGGTGCAGCCGGTGTTGTGGGCTGTGATGGTGTCGTTGGCTGAGGTGTGGTGTTCGTTTGGTGTGGTGCCTGCCGCGGTGGTGGGTCATTCGCAGGGTGAGATTGCGGCTGCGGTGGTGTCGGGTGGTTTGTCGTTGGTGGATGGTGCGCGGGTGGTGGTGTCGCGTTCTCGTTTGTTGGTGGGTTTGAGTGGCGGCGGGATGGTCTCGGTGGGTTTGGGGGTGTCTGAGGTTGAGACTTTGCTGGGTGGGGTTGGGGGTGTTGGTGTTGCCGCGGTGAATGGTCCGTCGTCGACGGTGTTGTCGGGTGATGTGGTGGGGTTGGAGCGGGTAGTGGGGGAGTGTGAGCGTCGGGGGATTCGCGTTCGGTGGGTGCCAGTGGATTATGCGTCGCATTCTGGCCAGGTTGATGTGCTGGAAAAGTCCATCCTTGAGGTGTTGGGGGAGGTGGTCCCTCGTTCTTCTGAGGTGCCGTTCTTTTCGTCGGTGACGGGTGGATGGTTTGATTCCGCGGGGTTGGATGGTGGGTACTGGTTCAAGAACTTGCGTGAGCGAGTGTTGTTTGGTGATGCTACTGAGGCGTTGTTGTCGGCTGGTTTCTCTGTTTTTGTCGAGGTGAGTCCACATCCGGTGTTGACGATGGGTGTGGAGGAGAGTGTCGAGGCGGCTGGGGTGGACGCGGTTGTGGTAGGGACCCTGCGTCGCGATGACGGTGGCATGACACGCATGACCCGGTCCCTCGCGCAGGCTTGGGTTGGTGGCGCTCCCGTTGACTGGTCGGGTTTCGTTGGTGGTGGGTCTCGGGTTGAGCTGCCGGTGTATCCGTTTCAGCGGCGTCGGTTCTGGTTGGACGCACCTACCGGCGGCGGTGGGATGGGTGCGGCCACGGGGCATGCGTTGTTGGGAGGGATGGTGCGGCTCGCCGACTCCGGCGGAGTCGTGTTCACGGGCAGCCTCTCCACCCGCACTCACCCCTGGCTGGCCGACCACACCGTCCTCGACACCGTCCTGTTGCCCGCCACCGCCTTCGTCGACCTCGCCATCCGGGCCGGTGACGAAGTCGACCGCGACCGCGTCGAAGAGCTCACCCTCGAAGCCCCGCTCGTCCTCGGCGACGAACCCGTCGACCTCCAGGTCGTCGTCGGCCCACCGGAAGACGGTGGCGCCCACCCGGTGACCATCCACTCCCGACCCTCGGGAACCGAGGACTGGACCCGACACGCGACCGGCCTGCTGACCCGAGGCGCCACCACCCCGGCACCCCTGCCATGGCCGCCCATCCAGGCGACCCCGATCACCGTCGACGACCTCTACCGCGACCTCGCCGACAACGGGCTCGACTACGGCCCCCTCTTCCGAGGACTGCGCGCCGCATGGCGCCACGGAGCCGACGTCATCGCGGAGGTCGCCCTCCCCAACGGCAGCGACACAGGCACAGGCACCGACAGCGATACAGCCACCGCCACCGACGGTTTCGGCATCCACCCGGCACTCCTGGACGCCGCCCTGCATGGACTCGCGCTCACCGACCAGACCGTCGAACCTGGCGCGGTCCTGCTCCCGTTCACCTGGACCGGCGTCTCACTACACGCCACCGGCAGCACGTCACTCCGCGTCCGCATCACTCCGGACGGCGCCCTCACCGCCACCGACACCGCCGGCCAACCCGTGATCTCCGTCGACGCACTCGTGCTCCGCCCCGTCTCCGCCGACCGGCTGCGCGTCGACCGTGGTGTTCGGTCCGACTCGCTGTTCACCGTCGACTGGGTGCCGGTCGCACTACCCGAGCCCGGCCCGGAACCCACCCCGTTCGACCCGGACCTCGATCCGGTGCCAGACGTCATGGTCGCCCGCCTCGAAGGCGGGTCCCCACGGGAGCTGGCGGCCGACGCCCTGCACCTGGTGCAGACCTTCACCAGACAAGAGCGCTTCGCCGACTCCCGCCTGCTCGTCGTGACCGAGGGCGCCGTCGCCGTGGACGGGCGCAACGCCGTCACCGACGTGGCCGCCGCCGCCGTGTGGGGACTGGTCAGGTCGGCGCAGTCCGAGCACCCGGGGCGGTTCGTGCTGGCCGACATCGACGGCACTGTGCCACTCGGTGCTCTGCCCGCGCTGGACGAACCGCAGGTCGCCGTCCGAGGAGGCCAGGCGTTCGTACCGCGCGTGACCGCCGCCGCCGACCAGCTGACCCCACCCGACCAACCCGGCTGGCGGCTGGACGTCGTCAGTCCCGGCACCGTCGACGGGGCGGCCCTCATCCCCTCACCGGAATCAGTGCGCCCCCTCGACGCCGGTGAGGTCAGGGTCGCGGTTCGGGCCGCCGGGCTGAACTTCCGCGACGTCGTGCTCACGCTCGGCATGCTCGCCGACCAGGAGGTCATGGGCAGCGAAGGCGCCGGAGTCGTGGTCGAGACCGCACCGGACGTCACCGACCTGCGGCCCGGCGACCGGGTGATGGGCCTGTTCCCCGGTGCCTTCGGCCCGTACGCGATCGCCGACCACCGCATGGTGGTTCCCGTCCCGCCCGGCTGGACCTTCGCCACCGCCGCGTCCGTGCCGGTCGCGTTCCTCACCGCCTGGTACGGACTCGTCGACATCGCCGCGCTGCAACCGGGCGAACGCGTGCTCGTCCACGCGGGCGCGGGCGGGGTCGGCATGGCCGCCATCCAGCTCGCACGCCACCTCGGCGCCGAGGTGTTCGCCACGGCGAGCCCCGCGAAATGGGACACGCTGCGGGCACTCGGGCTCGACGACGACCACATCGCCTCGTCCCGCACCACCGACTTCGAGCACGAGTTCCGTGCGGCCGGCGGGTTCGACGTCGTGCTCAACTCACTCGCCGGCGAGTTCGTGGACGCGTCCCTTCGCGTGCTGTCGCCCGGCGGCCGTTTCGTCGAGCTGGGCAAGACCGACCTCCGCGACCCGGGAGCCGGCATCGCCTACCGGGCGTTCGACCTGGTCGAGGCCGGGCCGCAGCGAACAGGCGAGCTGCTGCACGACGTACTCGACCTGATGTCCCACGGCGACCTGGCGCCACTGCCGTTGACCACCTGGGACGTCCGGCACGCGCCGGAGGCGTTGCGGTGGGTCAGCCGCGCCCGCCACGTCGGCAAGATCGTGCTGACGGTGCCCGCGCCACTCGACCCGGCCGGGACGGTCCTGATCACCGGCGGAACCGGGGTGCTGGGCGGACTGGTGGCCCGCGGACTGGTCACCGAGCACGGAGTGCGCCGCCTGGTGCTCACCAGCCGGCGCGGCGGGCGCGCCCCCGGCGCGGAGCGGCTCGTCGCCGAACTGACCGAGCTGGGCGCCGAGGTCACCGTCGCCGAGTGCGACGTGGCGAACCGGGACTCGCTGTCCGCCGTGCTCGTCGCCGCACGGGCCGACCTCGGTCCGCTGACCGCGGTGGTCCACGCGGCCGGTGTGCTCGACGACGGCATCCTCGACGCGCTGACCCCCGACCGCCTCGACCTCGTGATGCGGCCGAAGGTCGACGCCGTCGACGCGCTGCACGAACTGACCCTCGGCGACGACCTCGCGGCGTTCGTGCTGTTCTCCTCGGCCTCCGCCACGTTCGGCGGCGCCGGGCAGGCCAACTACGCCGCCGCCAACGCCTACCTGGACGCCTTCGCGCAGCGCCGCCGTGCGGCAGGACTGCCGGCCCAGTCGCTGGCCTGGGGCCTGTGGGCCGACCGCAGCGAGATGACCGGCGACCTCGGGGCCGCGGACGTGGCGCGGATGGGCCGGGCAGGCGTGGTGCCGCTGTCCACCGAGGAAGGCCTGAGCCTGTTCGACACCGCGCTGCGTGCCGCACCGGCGGTCCTGCTCCCGATGCGGCTGGACCTCCCCGCGCTGAGGGCCGCCGCGGACGGTGTGCCCGCCCTGCTGCGTGGCCTGGTCGGCACGCGCCGCGCCGCCGCGTCCCCCGCGGGCGGTGGGCCCGCGCTGGCACGGCGGCTCGCCGGCCTCTCGCCGGGGGAGCAGGATGCCGTCCTGCTCGACCTCGTCCGCTCGGCCGTGGCCGCCGTGCTCGGCCACACCTCGGGCGACGCCGTCCCGGTCGGCAAGGCGTTCAAGGAACTCGGCTTCGACTCGCTCACCGCCGTGGAACTACGCAACAGGCTCAACGCCGCCAGTGGGCTGCGCCTGCCGGTCACCGTGGTGTTCGACCACTCGACGCCCGCCGCGCTGGCCGAGCACCTGCGGACCGAACTCGTACCGGACGCCGAGACGACCGGCGAGGCCACGGACCCGGAGGAGACCAGGATCCGCGCGGCCATCGCTGGTCTGCCGGTGTCCAGGCTGCGCGACGCCGGCGTTCTCGATGTCCTGCTCGGGCTCGCGGGCCTGGACACGGCGACCGGCACCGACCAGCCGGCCGAACCGGCGGACGACTCGATCGACGCCATGGACGCGCAGACCCTGGTGCGGATGGCCCTGCAACAGACCCAGTCCTGACCGACCACGGGGAGACCACGCGAATGACCGCCGTGAACGACACCCCGCGCACGAGCGACGGCGAGGTCCTCGCCGCCCTGCGCGCGTCGCTCAAGGAGACCGAACGGCTGCGCCGGGAGAACCGGACACTGGCCTCGTCCGGCGAGCCGATCGCGATCGTCGCGATGAGCTGCCGCTTCCCCGGCGGTGTGCGGTCCCCGGAGGACCTGTGGCAGCTGGTCGCCGACGGCCGGGACGCGATCGGGCCGATCCCCACCGACCGGGGCTGGGACCTCGACGCCTTCTACGACCCCGACCCCACCCGGCGTGGCACCAGCTACGTCCGTGAAGGCGGGTTCGTCGACGGCGTCGACCAGTTCGACGCGAGCTTCTTCGGCATCTCACCGCGCGAGGCACTGGCGATGGACCCGCAGCAGCGGGTGCTGCTCGAGTTGTCGTGGGAGCTGTTCGAACGGGCGGGGATCGACCCCCTTTCGTTGCGCGGCAGCAGGACGGGAGTGTTCGTCGGTGCGGCCCAGCTCGGCTACGGGTCCGGTGCCGCCACCTCCGACAGCACCGTCGAGGGCCACCTGCTGACCGGAAACGCCGCGAGCGTGATCTCCGGGCGGGTGTCCTACGCGTTCGGGTTCGAAGGGCCCGCGGTCACGGTCGACACCGCCTGCTCGTCGTCGCTGGTCGCACTGCACCTCGCCGGCCAGGCGCTGCGCCAACGCGAGTGCACCCTCGCCGTCGTCGGCGGGGTCTCGGTGATGGCGGCGCCGACCATGTTCGTCGAGTTCAGCAGGCAGCGAGGACTGGCCGCGGACGGTCGCTGCAAGGCGTTCTCGGCGAACGCGGACGGCACCGCCTGGGGCGAGGGAGCCGGGGTACTGCTGGTGGAACGGCTCTCCGACGCCACCCGGCTCGGCCACCCGGTCCTGGCCGTGGTGCGTGGCTCGGCGGTGAACTCCGACGGCGCGTCCAACGGCCTGACCGCACCGAACGGCCTCGCCCAACAACGGGTGATCGCACAGGCCCTTGCCGGCGCGCACCTCACCGCCGCCAGGGTGGACGCGGTCGAGGCGCACGGCACCGGCACCAGCCTCGGCGACCCGATCGAGGCGCAGGCGCTGCTCGCCGCCTACGGACAGGACCGGCCGGCGGACCGGCCGCTGTGGCTGGGCACGGTGAAGTCCAACATCGGCCACACCCAGACCGCCGCCGGTGTCGCCGGGATCGTCAAGATGGTCATGGCCATGCGGCACGGCGTGCTGCCCGCGACCCTGCACGCCGACGAGCCGACACCGCTCGTGGACTGGTCGGCAGGCGCGGTGTCGCTGCTGCGCGAGCAGCGGCCCTGGCCGGCGACCGGCCACCCGCGCCGCGCCGGGGTGTCGTCGTTCGGCATCAGCGGCACCAACGCGCACGTCGTCCTCGAACAGGCCCCACCCGTCGAGGTCGCCGATCCCGACGGTGCCGATCCCGACGGTGCCGAGCCGCCGGCCCTCAGGCCGTGGGTGCTGTCCGGTCGCGACGAGGAAGCACTGCGCGCCAACGCGGCACGGCTCGTGGCGGCGGTCGAGGGCAGGTCCGTGGCCGACATCGGGTACACGCTGGCCGCTCACCGCGGCGCGCTCGAACACCGGGCCGTCGTCCTTGGTGACCACCTGGCCGGGCTCGAGGCCCTGGCCAGGGGTGAGGCCACCCCCGGCGTGGTGACCGGTGCGGTGGTCGATGGCAAGGTCGCGTTCCTGTTCTCCGGTCAGGGTGCGCAACGGCCCGGCATGGGACGGGAGCTGTACGAGGCGTTCCCGGTCTTCACCGCCGCCTTCGATGACGTCTGTGCCGAGCTTGACCGCCACCTGGACAGCCATGTGCGCGATGTCGTGTTCACCGGCGGCGCGGACGAGCTGGCACGCACCGTCAACACCCAGAGCGGCCTCTTCGCTATCGAGGTGGCGCTGTTCCGGCTGCTGGAGTCCTGGGGCGTGCGCCCGGACTTCCTCCTCGGCCACTCCGTCGGCGAGCTGGCGGCCGCGCACGTGGCCGGGGTGTTCTCGCTGTCCGACGCCTGCCGGCTCGTCGCGGCGAGGGGCAGGCTGATGGACCGGCTCCCGGCCGGCGGTGCGATGGTCGCGGTGGCGGCCACGGAGGACGAGCTGCGGCCGGTGCTCGTCGACGGTGTGGACATCGCCGCCGTCAACGGCCCCCGGTCGGTCGTGCTCTCCGGGGACGAGGACGCCGTGCTCGCCGTCGCCGGGCAGTGGGAGGCGCGCGGTCGCCGCGTCCGGCGCCTGCGGGTGAGCCATGCCTTCCACTCCGCCAGGATGGATCCGGTGCTCGACGAGTTCCGCGCGGTCGCGGCGGGCCTCACCTACGGCAGGCCGGACATCGCGCTGGTGTCGGACCTGACCGGCAGGTTGGTCCCGGCCGACGAGGTCGGCACCCCCGACTACTGGGTGCGGCACCTGCGGCACGCCGTCCGGTTCCACGACGGCATGCGGTGGCTGCGGGACCAGGGCGTGGTCACGTGCGTCGAGTTGGGACCCGACGGCGTGCTGGCGGCCATGGCCGCCGAGAGCGTGCCAGGCACCGCGACGATCCCACTGATGCGCCGCGACCACCCCGAGGTCACCACCGTCACGACCGGGCTCGCCTCGGCGCACACCCGGGGGGTGTCGGTCGACTGGACCAGGTTCTTCCCCGACGGCTCCCGCGTCGGGCTGCCGACGTACGCGTTCCGGCGGCACCGGTACTGGCTGCCCAGCGGCGGGATCGCCGCCGACGCGACCTCGCTCGGACTGGGTGCCGCGGACCACCCGATGGTCGGCGCGGTCGTGGCGCTGGCCGACCAGGACCGGATCGTCCTCAGCGGCAGGCTCTCGCTGCGGACCCAGCCGTGGCTGGCCGACCACGCGGTCGCCGGGCAGGTGCTGCTGCCGGGCAGCGCGTTCGCCGAACTCGCGACGCTGGCCGCGCACCGGGCCGGCTGCGGCACGGTCGACGAGCTGAGCCTGGAGACCCCGCTCGTGCTCGCCGGCACCACCGCGGCCCAGCTGCAGACCGTGGTCGGCGCACCGGGTCAGGACGGGAGCCGCTCGGTCGAGATCTACTCCCGCGAGGACGACGCCGCGGCCGAGTGGACCCGCAACGCGCGGGGCACCGTCTCGCCTCCCCGGCACACCGACTCATGCGAATGGGCCACGGAATGGCCGCCGCCTGGCGCGCAGGCCCTCGACACCGAGCACTTCTACGAGCGGTTGGCCGAGGTCGGGTTCGACTACGGGCCCGCGTTCCGGTGCCTCGGCCGGGCGTGGTCGCTCGGTGGCGAGGTGTATGCCGAGGTGCGTCTGCCGGCGGACCAGCACGAGCACGCGGTGCGGTGCGGTCTGCACCCGGCACTCCTCGACGCCGCACTGCACGCCGGCACGCTCGGCACCCTGTTCGCCGACGCCGACCAGATCCGGTTGCCGTTCCTCTGGTCGGGCATGAGCCTGTCCGGGACGGGTGCCACCGCCCTGCGGATCCGTGTGTCCTCTGTAGACAGCGACGAACTCGCGCTGTCGTCGGCCGACGAGCGCGGTGCGCCGGTGCTGTCGGTGGCGTCGCTGCGGTTCCGGCCACTGACCGGCGCGCCGGGACCGGCGGGCGGCTCGCTGCTGCGGGTCACGTGGACGCCCGTCGTGGAGCGGTCCAACGCCCCGGCGGCGGACACCGTCGTCGTCCCCGTCACCCCCGGTCCGGTCGGCGAGGTGACCGGCCGAACCCTGGCCACGATCCAGGACTTCCTCGCGGACGCGGACTCGGCGGGGTCCCGGCTGCTGCTGCACACGACGGGCGCGGTGGCCGTCGAGCCCGGCGAGGACGTCGACCCCGCGATGGCCGCGGCATGGGGGCTCGCCAGGTCGGCACAGTCCGAGCACCCCGGGCGCATCGTGCTCGTGGACGCACCCACCGCCCCGGTGCTCGTGCCCGCCGAACACCAGCTGGCCGTTCGGGGTGAGCACGTGTTCGCCCCACGACTGACCCGGGTGTCCACATCGGACACATGGCCCGGCGTGGACCCGGCGGGCACGGTCCTCGTCACCGGCGCCACCGGCGCGCTGGGGCAGGCCGTGGCCGAGCACCTCGTCGCCAGGCACGGCGTTCGCCACCTGCTCCTCGTGAGCAGGCGGGGTGGCACCGTGGACGTGGCCGGGACACCCACGCGGGTCGACGTGTGTGACGTGTCCGACCGGGACGCGCTCGCGGCCGTCCTGGCCGGCATTCCGGCCGAACACCCGCTCACGGCCGTGTTCCACCTCGCCGGGGTGGTCGACGACGGAGTGGTGGCGACGATGACCGGTGACCGCCTCGACGCCGTGCTGGGGCCCAAGGCACGCGGGGCGTGGCACCTGCACGAACTGACCAGAGACCGCGACCTGGCCGCGTTCGTGCTCTTCTCCTCGGCCGCCGGGGTGCTCGGCGCGCCAGGCCAGGCGAACTACGCCGCCGCCAACGCGTTCCTGGACGGCCTGGCCGCCCACCGCCGCGCCGCCGGCCTGCCGGCCACCGCACTGGCCTGGGGACGATGGGACACGCGCGCCGGCATGACCGGCGAATTGTCCACAGTGGACAACGCGCGGCTCGCGCGTGCCGGCGTGGCCGCGCTCGACGCCGAGAACGCGCTCGCACTGCTCGACACGGCACTCGCCGACGGCGCCGAGGCGCTGGTGCCCATCGCGCTGGACACCGCCGCTCTGCGCCGCGCACCAGACCTCGTGCCACCCATCCTCCGCGACCTGGTCCGCCTGCCCGTGCGGCGCGCCGCACCGGCCGCACCCGTTCGTGAGATGGCCGACACCGACCCGCTCGAGCTGGTCCGCGACGAGGTCGCCCTCGTGCTCGGACACGCCTCCGGCACCGACATCGACTCCGACCGGCAGTTCGGCGAACTCGGGTTCGACTCCCTGATGGGAATCGAGCTGCGCGACCGGCTCGCCAGGGCGGCGGGACTCCCGCTGCCCGCGACCCTCGTGTTCGACCACCCGACCCCGAGGTCCCTCGCCGACCACCTCCGCGCCGAGCTGTCCGGCGCGGGCGGCGCGCCCACGACCGTGACCGCGTCCGCCGCCACCGACGAACCCATCGCGATCATCGGCACGAGCTGCCGGGTCCCCGGCGGTGTCCGCACCCCGGACCAGCTGTGGCAGCTGGTACTCGACGGCGGCGACGCGATAGCCGGGTTCCCGGCCGATCGCGGCTGGGACCTCGACGCGCTGGCGAGTCGGAGCGACACCGGGGAGGGCGGGTTCCTCTACGACGCCGCCGACTTCGACGCCGACCTGTTCGGCATCGGGCCACGCGAGGCGACCGCGATGGACCCGCAGCAGCGGTTGCTGCTCGAGGCGTCGTGGGAGGTACTCGAACGGGCCGGCATCGACCCGCTTTCCCTGCGCGGCAGTAGGACCGGCGTGTTCGCCGGTGTCATGTACTACGACTACGCCACCCGGCTGTCCGCGCTCCCCGAGGGCGTCGAGGGGCACGTCGGGACCGGCAACACCGCGAGTGTCCTTTCCGGCCGGGTCGCGTACACGTTCGGGCTGGAGGGCCCCGCGGTCACCGTCGACACCGCCTGCTCGTCGTCGCTGGTCGCTCTGCACCTCGCCTGCCAGGCACTGCGACAGGGCGCCTGCACGATGGCGCTGGCCGGCGGGGTGACCGTGATGGCCAGTCCCACGACGTTCGTCGAGTTCAGCCGGCAGCGCGGTCTCGCGCCGGACGGCCGGTGCAAGTCCTTCGGCGCCGGCGCGGACGGCACGGGATGGTCCGAGGGCGTCGCGGTGCTGATGGTCGAACGGCTGTCGGACGCCCGTCGCAACGGCCACTCGGTGCTCGCGGTCGTCCGGGGCACCTCGGTCAACCAGGACGGGGCCTCCAACGGGCTCACCGCACCCAACGGCCCTGCCCAGCAGCGGGTGATCCGGCAGGCACTGGCGAACGCCCGGCTCACCCCCGACCAGGTCGACGTGGTCGAGGCACACGGCACCGGGACGGTGCTCGGCGACCCGATCGAGGCCCAGGCACTGATCGCCGCGTACGGCGGCGAGCGCGAGCACCCACTGCTCGTCGGGTCGGTCAAGTCCAACCTCGGCCACACGCAGGCCGCGGCCGGCGCGGTGAGCGTGATCAAGATGGTGCAGTCGATGCGGCACGGCGTCGTCCCGCCGACACTGCACGCCGACGAGCCGTCCCCGCACGTCGACTGGTCCTCCGGCGCGGTCGCGCTGGCCACCCGTCGACAGGACTGGCCGGCGACCGGCAGGCCCCGGCGTGCCGGGGTGTCGTCGTTCGGCATCAGCGGCACCAACGCGCACGTGATCCTCGAACAGGGTGACCCGCTTCCCGCGCCGGAGCCGGGAGACGTTCCCCCGGTGGTGCCCATCCCGCTGTCGGCCAGGAGCACCAGGGCGTTGCGGGCTCAGGCGGCGGCACTGCGCGACCACCTCGCGCACCGGCCCGCGACGCGGGTCGCGGACATCGGCAGCTCGATGGCGGCGACCCGCGCGACGTTGCCGGTGCGGGCCGCCGTGGTCGCGGCCGACCTGCAGGAGGCCATCCGCGGCCTCGACGCGTTCAGCCGCGCCCAGCCCACCGGCAACGTCGTGGAGGGCCGTGCCGGTCAGGGCGGGCTGGCGTTCCTCTACACCGGACAGGGCGCGCAGCGGCACCGGATGGGCCAGGCCCTCTACGAGGCGTACCCGGTGTTCGCGCGGTCGTTCGACCGGGTCTGCGACCTGCTCGAACAACCGGTGCGTGAGGTCGTCTTCGGTGCTTCCCCCGATGCGCTGGACCAGACGGCGCTCGCACAGTCCGCGCTGTTCGCGATCGAGGTCGCGCTGACCGACCTGTTGGCACACTGGGGTGTTTACCCCGACCACGTGATGGGGCACTCGATCGGCGAGCTGACGGCCGCGCACGTCGCGGGCGTGCTGGACCTGCCGGACGCGTGTGCGCTCGTGTCGGCCAGAGCCCGGCTGATGCAGACCATGCCGGCAGGTGGCGCCATGGTCGCCGTCGAGGCGGGACTCGCCGAGGTGACCGAGTCGCTGGCCGGCATGGCGGAGTTCGTCTCGGTCGCGGCGGCGAACGGGGCGCGGGCCACGGTGCTGTCCGGTGACCGGGACGCCGTGCTGGACATCGCGGGACAGTGGCACGCCGAAGGACGCAGGACCAGGCGCCTGCGGGTGAGCCACGCCTTCCACTCCCCGCACATGGCCGGGATGCTCGACGAGTTCCGTGCGGCGGCCGCCGAGCTGACCTACCGGCCGCCACGGATTCCCGTGGTGTCCAACCTGACCGGGGACGTGGTCGAGGAGTACACCGCCGACTACTGGGCCCGGCACGTGCGTGACACCGTCCGGTTCCAGGCGGGCATCACCAGGCTGACCGGCCTCGGCGCGAAGGTGATGCTGGAGGTCGGGCCGGACGCCGTGCTGACCGCCATGGCACGGGAATGCGTCGAGGACGCGGTGCTGGTCGCGAGCATGCGGCGGGACCAGCCCGAGGTCGCCGCCCTGACCGCGGCGGTGGGCCGCCTGTACGCACACGGCGTGGAGCTGGACTGGGCCGGGGTGTTCGGCGGCGCGCGCCGGGTGGAGGTGCCGACGTACTCCTTCCAGCGCGAGCGGTACTGGATGGCGGAACCACCCGCCCAGGAACCGGTCTCGGACCTCGACCAGGACGCACTCGCCGACTCGCTCGGCGTCGACCGCACCGCCATGGCGGCCGCGCTGGCGGCGCTGCGCGAGGGCGCCGACCTCCACGTCCACCGGATCCGCTGGGAACCGGTGCCCGACAACGACTCCACCCCGGCCGGGACCTGGCTGGTGCGTGCCGAGGGCGGCGACCCGACGGCCGCCGCGATCACCGAAGCGTTGGCGTCGTGCGGCGTCCAGGTCGTGACGGCGACGCCGGGAGAGCCCACGCCTGCCGGACTTTCGGGCGTGATCTCCCTGTCCGGCGAGCAGATGACGGCCGGCGCTCCACTGTGGAGGGTCACGAGCGGTGCCGTCGCCGTCTCCTCGGTGGACCCGGTCGACCCCGCGCAGGCGGCGGTGTGGGGTCGCGGCCGGGTCCTCGCACTCACCGACCCGGTGCGGTGGGGTGGGCTGGTCGACCTGCCGGCGGCCCCGGGGCCCCGTGAGCTGGCGAGGCTCTGTGCGGTGGTGACGGGCTCGGAGGACCAGGTGGCGATCCGGCCGTCGGGAGTCTTCGCCAGGCGACTGGCCCGAGCCCGCGCCACCGCCGAGGACTGGTCCCCACACGGCACGGTGCTGCTGTTCGGTTCCTCGTCCCGCCGGGGCGCGCACCTCGCCGAGTGGTTGCGCGGCGAGCCGGTGGACCTCGTGCTCGCGCCGGCGTCGTGCGACGTGTCCGACCGTGCCTCGGTCGCGGCGTTGCTCGCCGAACACACCCCGGACGTGGTCATCCACGCCGCCGAAGCGAGTGCGGGTGTCCTGGCTGAGCTCGTCGAGGGGCACTACGTGGCGTGCACGTCGCTCGCCGGCGTGATCGGTGGCACCGACCAGGTCGCGAGGGCGGAGACGGACGCGTTCGCCGACGCCGAGGTAGCACGCCGGCACCGCGACGGAAGGCCCGCCACCGCCGTCGCCTGGGGACCGTGGCTCGACGACCCCGCGGCGGACGAACTGGCCGCGGCCGGGCTGCGCCCACTGCGGCCGGACGCGGCCATCCGCGCGCTGCGGTGGGCGATGGCGAGTGCCGAGACCGAGGTGCTGGTCGCCGACATCGACTGGGACCGCTTCGCCCCGCTGCTGACGATGACCCGCCCCAGCCCTCTGATCACCCGTCTCGTGGCCGACCGGACCGGCACTCGGGAACCGGTGGGCGACGGAACCGGCCTCGCCACCACGCTCGCCGGTCTGACACCGGCCGAGCAGGACGTCACCCTGCTGGACCTGGTCCGTGCCAACGCCGCCGCGGTGCTGGGACACGACTCCCCGGACGCGATAGACAGCCACCGCGGCTTCCTCGAGATGGGGTTCGCCTCACTGGGCGCCATCGAGCTACGCGACCGGATCAACACGGCGACCGGCCTCGCGCTGCCGGCCACCGCCGCGTACGAACACCCGACGCCCCAGGACCTCGCCAGGTACCTGCGCACCCTGCTGCTGCCCTGAGCCTCGCTCGCGCCCTGGCCGACCCGGCCGGGGCGCGAGACGGGTCCCGGCACGGAAAAAGACACCACCGAGCGCGTCGGTGGTGTCTTTTTTCGCGGGTCTTCGCGGTCAGACGCGGCGGATGGCCTGCACGAAGCGGTCGACGCGCTCCTGGTCCGGTTCCTGGGGCCGCCATTCGCGGACGGCCTCGTCGATGGTCGGCAGGACGCGCGGGAACAGCGGGCCACCCATCGGGTCGCCCGGCTCGATGGCCGGGTCCCACAGCATCGGCAGGACACCGCGGTCGGGCTGGAAGGTGACGCCGTCGCCGAGCCAGCGCGAGCAGAACGCGCGGCGGTCGCGTTCCGGGCCGGTGCCGGTGGCGCCGTGCAGGGCGGCCGGGTTGAACGCGACCGCGTCGCCAGGCACCAGGTCCCACGCGAGCAGGTCCTTCTCGTCCCACTCGACCACGTCGTGCCTGGCCGGGGCGGGTGCTGGCGCCTCGGCGGCCGTCCCCTTGCCGCCCTTCATCATCGAGTGCATCAGGCTCGAGGTCATGGGTGCGCCCGCGGTGTCCCACTCGTGGGAGCCGCGCACCACCTTCAGGGCCGCCGATTCGGGCCCGCAGGGGTCCAGCGCGATCCAGATGGCGACCACCTGGCCGCCCTCGATGGGGAACGAGCTGGCGTCCTCGTGGAAGGGCGTCGGCTGACCGGTCGCCTTCGGCTTGGCGAAGATCTGGTCGTAGAAGGCGTTCACGGTCCGCGAACGCAGCAGCTGCTGGGCGATCCGCGCGGCGGGCGAGGTGAAGACGAAGTCGTGGAACGTCTGGTGCGTCTTCCACATGAACGCGTCGCCGGTGCCGCGTCCGCTGGCATGGCTCGCCGTCGCCCGCGCGAGGATCGACGGGTTGTCGAGCACGAAGTCGACGCCTTCGCTGAGCCGGGTCACCCATTCCGACGGGAAAACCCCCGAAATACGAATGGCGCCGTCCCTGTGGAATGCGTCGACCTCTTCCGCCGACAGGTCACGCAATGGCGCTTCTGGAGCGAGCACGCTCATGTTCCACCTCGAGTTCCGATGTCGACGCCACGTCGATGGAAACGCTAATGATTCCGGTGACACCTGCCCAACCCCTAGTCCTGCCCGCTCGCGGCGAGGAAATGCCGGACTGGAGTGGTAAGGGACCACTAGGGGTTGGTCGGGTCTCGTCGCCTCAATAGCGTTTCCGCTGGAGCCGATACCGCGAGCCGCCGGATCCGGCCGACCGACGAGGGGAAAACGTGGACACCGATGTGATCGTGGTCGGCGCAGGCCCCGCGGGCCTGATGCTGGCGAACGAGCTGGTTCTGGCCGGACTCACGCCGGTGGTGCTGGAGCGGCACCCCGAGCCGACCGGGGAGTCCCGGGCGCTGAACCTGCACCCGCGCACCGCCGAGATCCTCGACTCACGGGGGATGCTGGAGCCGCTGCTCGCCCACCGGCTCGACCTGCGACTGCTGACGAACAGCTTCTTCGGCGGCCTGCCCGTTCCGCTGGACTGCACGGCCATGCGCTCGCGGTACCCCAACCAGACCGGTGTGCTCCAGGCCAGGGTCGAGGAGATGCTGGAGCGGCGGCTGGCGAGCACGGGTGTGGCGGTGCGCCGAGGCTGTGAGCTGGTCGACCTCGCGGCGGACTCCGACGGCGTCACCGCGACCGTCGAGGACGCCGGCGGCCGCCACGCGATCACCGCGCGGTACCTCGTGGCGTGCGACGGCGCGCGCAGCCGGATCCGCAGGATCCTCGGTGTGGCGTTCCCCGGCACCGACGGCGGCCCGCACCTGCGCGTCGCCGCGGACGTCGTGCTGGTGCGGCCATCCGACGACTGGTTCACGGCGATCCCGGACGGCGGCGACGCCGAGGTGCGGTTCATTCCCAAGGTCGGGCTGACCGGCGAGGTCTCGCTGGAGGAGGGTGCGAAGCGCACCCACTTCTCCCTGGTCAGCCTCGAGAACGACGTGCACAGGCTCATGTTCTCCGACATGGGTCGCCGCGTCGACAGAGACGAACCGGTCACCGAGGACGAGGTGCGTGCCGTGCTGGTGGCGGCGGCGGGCGGGTCACTCGAGCTGAAGGAACTGCTGTGGGGGTCGCGGTTCGGCGACGCGTGCCGGCAGGCCGAGCAGTACCGCGTCGGCCGCGTGCTGCTGGCCGGCGACGCCGCGCACATCGTGTTCCCGATCGGCGGCCAGGGCATGAACCTCGGTCTCCAGGACGCGTTCAACCTCGGCTGGAAGCTCGCGTCGGTCGTCAAGGGCACCGCCCCCGACGACCTGCTCGACACCTACCACGACGAACGCCACCCGGTGGCGCAGGAGGTGCTGCGGGCAGCGACCGCCCAGGCCCTGCTGCTGGACCGGGAGCGGGACGTCGAGGCCATGCGCGAGATCCTCACGTCCCTGCTGCGTCTCCCGGAGACCAACCACCACCTCGCCGGCATGATCTCCGGTCTCGGCATCCGGTACCCGATACCGGGTGAACACCCGCTGACCGGCCTGCGGATGCCCGACGAGGACCTGACCACCCGTGCGGGCGCTCGGACCAGCATCAGCGAGCTCCTCCACCCCGGCCGCGGCCTCCTCGTCGAGTTCGACGGCCAGGACACCCGGGCCCGCGTGGCGGGCTGGGCAGACCGCGTCGACCACGTGAGCGCCACCGGCCAGGGCGACGCGGCCGCGATACTGGTCCGCCCGGACGGCTACGTCTGCTGGGCAGGGCAGCCGACCGAGGACGACGGTCTCCATGCGGCCCTGACCCGCTGGTTCGGGCCGCGCAACACCTGACGATCTGACGACGCGCCCGTCCCCTGCAGCTCAACTGCCGGGGACGGGCGCGTCGTCAGCCTCAGCGACCTTCGAACTCCGCCTGTGCCGGGCCGCGCTCCAGGAACGCCCGCATGCCCGTGACCCGGTCCTCGGTGGCGAACAAGCCCGCGAACAGCGACCGCTCCATCGCCAACCCCGAGGCGAGATCGGTCGCGCAACCCTGATCGATCGCGGACTTCGCCGCCCGGACCGCGAGCGCGGGTGCGGCACGGAACCTGGCCGCCAGCGCGTACGCCGTGGCGGCCACGTCAGCGGCCGGCACGACCTGGTCCACCAGCCCGATCGCCAACGCCTCGGTGGCGTCCAGGGTCCGGCCGGTCAGGATCATCTCCTTGGCCCTGCCGGGACCGACCAACCGAGGCAGGCGCTGCGTCCCCCCGGCACCCGGCATGACACCGAGGTGGATCTCGGGCAGGCCGATCCTCGTGTCCTCGGCGCACACCCGGAAGTCGGCGGTCAGCGCCAGCTCGCAGCCACCGCCAAGGGCCGGCCCGTTGATCGCGGCGACCACCGGTTGGGGAATGTCGGCGACCGCGGTGAACGCGGCCTGCAGCAGCCCGGCATGGCCGACCATGTCCTGGTAGGACATCCCGGTCATCTCCCGGATGTCGGCGCCGGCGCTGAACGCCGACCGGCCGCCGTAGAGCACCACGGCCCGCACCTCGGGATCGGCCGACGCCGCCTCGGCCGAGGCCCGCAACCGGGCCTGGGCCGCACGGTCGAGGATGTTCAGCGGCGCGCGGTCCAGCCTGATCGTGCCGATCCCGTCCGCGACCTCCAGCCACACCGTCGTCGGACGGTCGGTCATGACCACAGCAGACCCCCGTTCACCTCGAGCACGTGCCCGTTCACGTAGGAGGACTCGTCGGACGCCAAGAACACCGCGGCGTCGGCGGCCTCCTCCACCCGGCCGGGCCGCCCGAGCGCGAGGCGCTTGCTGTAGTGCGCCCAGATCCGTTCGTTGGCGATCAGGTCCTCGCCCATGCCCGTGTCGAGAATGCCCGGGGCGAGGCAGTTGACCAGGATGCCGCGCGGTCCCAGCTCGATCGCCGACACGCGGGTGAGCATCTCCACCGCGGCCTTGGTCGAGCAGTAGGCGGCCGCCCCGATCGCCACCCGCGTGGCCATGCTGGACGACACGTTGACGATCCGTCCCCGGCCCGCCGCGGTCATGTGCGGCACGACCTCCCTGGTCGCGAGGTACACGCCGGTGAGGTTGGTGCTGACCACGTCGTGCCAGTCGTCGACCGGCAACCTGTCGACGCGCCCGTCGCGGTTCACCCCGGCGTTGGCCACCAGCACGTCGATGCTCCCCAGCGTGTCCACCGACCACACCATCAGCTCGCGGACCGAGTCGGCGTCGGTGACGTCGACGGGGTGGTACCAGGCCCGGTCCGGGGCAGCGTCGAGCACTTCCTTGACGTCGTGGGTGTTGCGTGCCGCGCAGACCACCCGAGCGCCCTCGGCGAGGTAGCGTTCGGCGATGGCGCGCCCCATGCCCCTGGTGCCGCCGGTGATCACGGCGGTCGTTCCGGCCAGTCTCATCGGACTCCTCAGGTGATGTCGTCGCGCAACCCGCAGGTCGCGGTGCCGAGCAGGTCGAACGACGAACCGCACGACCGGCACGAGAACGGTGTGCGGCACACGCCGCCGCCGAACCGGCCCGCCCGCGTCACGTCGTCGGAAAGGCAGTAGGGGCAGGACGTGTCGCCGCCGGCCACGCGGTAGCCGGCCGAGGTGAGCGCGCGGATCCCGGCGCCGGAGACGTCCTCGGGCCGCCAGGTGCCGCGCAGCCACTCCACCTGGACCGCGACGCCGGGCGCCACCCGGTGCACGGCCGCGCGGACCCGCCTGCCGATCTCACCGAGCGCGGGGCAGCCGATCCGGGTGGGCGCCAGGGTGACGACGACGCGGTCCCGTTCGGTCAGCACGGACCGCACCACGCCCAGCGCGGCCAGGGTCACGTCGATCTCCGGATCGAGTACGCCGCCGACGGCGTCGTTCAGCGTCATGTCGCCAGGAAACGGGCCGCTCACAGGAAGGTCCCCGGCCGGTAGCGGTCGCGCACGACCTTCGCCCTGCGCAGCACGGCGGGCAGCGGGCTGTTCGTCGGGTCGGCGGCCCTGGGGGTCGGCCGGTCCGTCAGCTCACCGGTGACCGACTCCTTGAGCAGCGCCGCGAACCGGGTGTGCACCGACGCCAGGTCCGCGGCGTCGGTCGGCAGCCGCGAGCCGGGCAGCGACATCGCGGGGCCACCCAGCAGGTCACCCGCGCACGCCACGATGTCTCGGCAGTCGGTCGTGAACTCGGCGGTGGTGGCCTCGTCGGCCGCGAGCGCCGCCACCCAGTGCCGCCAGTGCTCGAGGTGCATGGCCTGCTCGGTGCGGATCGCGGTCAGCTCGGGCACCAGCTCCGGGTCAGGGTCCACGGCGAGGGTCTCCTCGGCGAGCGCCACCACGGCCGCTGCCACGACGAGCCCGCTGACCACGGTCGCGGGCCACGAGTCCAGGTCGCACAGGCTCACCCCCGACGGGCACCAACAGTGCGCCGGACGGTCGAAGAAGTGCGCGTCGGCGCCTGCCTCGGTCAGTCCGCACTGCTCGACGATGCGGCGGGCGTGCGCGGTGGCCTCCTGGCTGATCGATCCGGTGGCCAGTGAGTCCTCGATGTCGATGTAGTCCACGACGTGCCTGCTCAGCCGGTGGCCGAGCAGGAAGAGGTCGTCGGCGAGTGCGAACCAGAGCGCGGTCAGGCTCGGCGGGCCGGAGGTCGGCCGCCCCACCTCGACCGGCGCCGCGACCGGCTCGCCCGTCCGGTCACGGCGCCGGGCGACCGGGTAGCCGGCCTGCCGGAACGGCATCCGGGTGCGTGCCGTGAGTGCCGGCAGGTCCTCGGGCCCGGACACGATCATGTCGCCCCGGCGCACCACCCACAGCCGCGCGATGTCGTCCCGCCGGCAGTAGGTCTCCTTCGCCAGGTACCACGCCTCGTCGGGGCACCCCGTGACCAGTGAGCCGACATGCGTCAGGGCGTTGCTCACCCCGGCCTGCACGAACACCTCGAAGATGTCGCCGTCCGCCGGCGCGACGGGGCTCATGCGGTCCGTCCCATCGCCCTGCGGTACCGCGCGTTGCGGTCCAGCACGCCACGCACCCACGCCAGCCGCTTCTCCGACGCAGGCCCGCCATTGTTGATCACCGCACGCACCTGCGACCAGTCCGGCATCGCGTAGGTCCAGGTGCCGGACTCGTCCTGCCTGGCGAGTGCCGGGTCGACGTCGATGCCGAGCCGCACGAACACCGGGATGATCCGGGTCAGCCACCGCTGCCGCTGCACGTCGTTCGAGTCCGGTTTCATACCGAGTTGCCACGCCCGGTTCTCGCCGATGGTGTCGCCGTCACGCGGCCCGAAGTAGGCCAGCACGCGCGGCAGCCAGGTCTCGAACGACCGTTGCGCGGTGCGCCGCTGGTCGGCGTCGCCACGCAGCATCACCTCGTGGATCATGTCCTGGGCGTGCTGGTAGTGGAACGACTCCTCCCGCTCGATCCTGCGCAGCGCGCGGCCGTAGGGCAGGTAGACCCCGTGCATCAGCGACTGGAACTGCACGATCGCGGCGGAGTTCTGCAGCAGGAGGCCGGGCCCGAACTCCTCCCATGACGCGAAGTCGTAGTGGAAGATGTTGTGCACCTTGGACTTTCCCTCGACGTAGTCGAGCAGGACGCGTTCCCTGGCCACCCCGAGGTCCTCGGCGAGCCGGGCCGTGACGTGGCCGTGGCCCACCTCGTCCTGCACCTTGGCCATCAGCATCTGCTTGCGTGCGTGACTGGGTGCCCGGTCGACCCACTCCGAGTAGGGCAGTGCGCCGACGAACTCGTTGAGCGCGTGCACCACGGTGAACCGACGGGCCAGCGCCCGCACCTCTGCCGGCATCGAATCCGACAATTCGTATGTGGTCACTCCGTCCATTCCTGCTCCCGGAGTCGGCGGAATATCATTTCGCCTCCCAGTGGCGACGTGCCCCGAATCGCCACGATAAACGAGTCGACGACAATGCGAGAATGGTCTGCCAAACCCATAGGGGAGCTAAGGGCCGCCTAGGGGTGGCTCGTCGCCGCGCATCCGCATTAGCGTCGCTCTCGACTGTTTCACCCTCGAAATCACGGCGCGGAATCACCGGTGGAGGTCGTTCGTGCGGTTGATGGAATTCTCGGACTACGCGGTCGAGCCGGGCCGGATCGTGCAGTGGCGGATGGCGGAGAAGACCAGGGCCGCCGCCGAGGCGGCACCGGACCACGACGCGCCGCCCTCGTACAACCAGGAGATCCACCTCAGGGTCCGGCTGGACCACCGTGCCGGCAACGCCGCACCGCACTGGATCGTGACGACCACCGACATCCCCGGCGCGGTGGACGTCGACGTGCTGCAGGGTGTGCTGGAACGTTTCGTCCGCAGGCACGGCACCCTGCTGAGCGGGTTCAGGATGACCGACGGCGAGATACGCCGGTTCGTGCTGGACCCGGCGGTGGTCGCGCTGGAACGCGTGGACGGGGTCGACTGCGCCACCACCGACGAGGTGCGCGCACAGCTCAAGACGACGTTCGCGAGCCTCGACGACCCACTGGCGTGGCCGGCCTACGGTTTCGGCGTGGTCATCCGCGAGACGGCGTCCACGGTGTTCATGGTGTCCGACCACACCAACATCGACGGCCAGTCCTCCGCGGTCGTCGCGTCGGACATCCAGCAGCTGTACGCCGCGGCCGTGGCAGGCAGGGAAGCAGATCTGCCGACCCCCGCCAACTTCGTGGACTTCTGCGCGACGGAGCGCGAACGGGTCGCGGCGAACCCGGCCCAGGTCGAGGCGGCCGTCCGATACTGGCGCGACTTCGCCGACGCATGCGGCGGCGTACCGCCCACGCTGCCCCTGGACCTCGGGGTAGCCCCCGGCGAGGCACTTCCGCACGAGGCAGAACAGATCGACCTGGTCGACGAGACCACGGCGGCGGAGTTCGCCCGCTGGTGCAGGGCCAACGGCGGCAGCTTCTTCTCCGGCCTGCTCGCCTGCGTGGCGGCCACCGCACGCGACCTGGGCGGACGCGAGGACTTCCTGGGTGTCGTCCCACTGTCCACCCGAGGCGACGCGGGGTGGACAGAGTCCGTCGGCTGGTTCGCGAACGTGGTCCCGATCCGCTTCGACGCACATGCCACCGCGACCTTCAGGGAGGTGATGGTAGGCGCGCACGAGTCACTGCGCGTGGCGTTCCGGCACGCCGACGTCCCGTTCCCACGCGTGATGCGAGAGCTGCGGGATGTCTTCCAACCCTCGAGGCTGAAGATCATCGAGACGCTGAACTACCAGGACTTCACCCGCTCGGACCGTTTCGAGGCGTTGGAACGCTGGAAGGCCCACCTGTTGCCGGGAGCCTCGGTCGGGGACCAGGTGCACCTGTTCGTCAACCGAACCCACCACGGCGTGTACGTGCACGCACGCTACCCGGACACCGAGACGGCCCGGGAGAGCGTGCACCATTTCCTGGACCTGACAAGCAAGGCGATAGCCGACATCGCCCGCCTACCGACGATGTGAGGCCGCCACGCTGTCCGTGACGGTACGCGTGGCTGAGGTGGGGCGCGCTGCGCTCTGACCTAGCGGACCTGGCCGACGTCGCCCCGGAGCTGGCGCGCCGCCTGCGGTCGCCGCGGGAGCGGGTCGCCGAGGTCGACGGCGCGGGCTGCCGAGGACTTGACGCGGCGCTGGCGGGACTACGAGGAGCTGGTCGCGTCGGTCCGCGCCCTGCCCGGCTTGTCGCGGATCCTGCTGCCGCCGGCGCTGGCGGAACTGCGGCCGTCGGGCGAGAGGGTCGCGGTGTCGTCAACATGAGCCACGTCCGCGGCGACGCCGTCCTGGTGCGCGGCACAGGCGCCCCGACCACTGCCCGACCTGCGTCACGACGAGGCACTGACGTGGGTGCGGCGGCCGCGGGGAGGCCACCGCGACACACGGGTCGTGGGCGACGTGTGGGACGTGGCCGCGGGACCCGGGCCGCGCGACCGCGTGGTCACCACCGTGGCCGGCGTGGGAAGGAGTGGATCGGCGGGTGATGGCGGCCCGGCCGACCAAGCGGAGCTGACCGACCCGCAGAGCATCGAGGTCGCCGCGGACGGTTCGCTCTACGTCGCTGAGCGGTCGGGCAACAGGATCCGCCGCATCGACGCCGACAGGACCATCAGCACCGTCGCGGGCACCGGCGGGGCGGGTTTCAGCGGCGACGGCGGCCCCGCCGTGAACGCGCAGCTGACCGGCCCGTACGCCACCACCACCGGCGACGGCACCGTGTACATCGCCGACGACGAAGCACACCGCGTCCGCCGAGTGGACCCGTCCGGCATCATCACCACGGTCGTAGGCACCGGCGAACGAGGCCTACCGTCCGACGGCGACTCCGTCAGCAGCGCATTCCTGGCCACACCGGCCGGGATCAGCACCACACCTGACGGCACGCTACTTATCACCGACATCGACAACAACCAGGCCTACTCCGTCAAGGACGGTGTCCTACACGTCCTCGCCGGCGGCGGCCGAGCTACTGCGGCACCGGGTGTTCCGGCCCGCCAGCATGCACGTCACCGAGCTGCCGCGGTTCCTGTGGCCGCACGCGTCGGATTGTTATCAGCTCGACGGTCCCCGCGTTGAGCAGGCGGGACTGTTTCAAGATCGGTGTGTTCGGCCCGACACGCCGGGCCGAAGGTCCGGCGGGATGGGCACTGTGAGTGATGACATCTGATGTTGTGAGTCCACGCAAGAGTGACCGGATGCCGGC
>Ga0164298_10000152_pt1 | contig 23428 bp, 21 predicted proteins | sample Whisoiple_216_MG_FD_109713 | JGI IMG/M metagenome (GOLD analysis project Ga0164298, IMG submission 109713) | Unamended control soil microbial communities from upstate New York, USA - Whitman soil sample_216_MG | ecosystem: Environmental > Terrestrial > Soil > Agricultural land ...
ACTCGCTGCACTCCGCGGTCGTCGAGATCATCGTGAAGAAGGGCGCCCGCTGCCGCTACACGACCATCCAGAACTGGTCGAACAACGTCTACAACCTGGTCACCAAGCGCGCCAAGGCCGAAGAGGGCGCGACCATGGAGTGGATCGACGGCAACATCGGCTCCAAGGTCACCATGAAGTACCCGTCGGTGTTCCTGATGGGCGAGTACGCCAAGGGCGAGGTCCTGTCGATCGCGTTCGCTGGCGAGGGCCAGCACCAGGACGCGGGCGCCAAGATGGAGCACCTCGCGCCGCACACCTCCTCGACCATCGTGTCGAAGTCGGTGGCGCGCGGCGGCGGCCGGACCTCCTACCGCGGTCTGGTCAGGGTGGCCAAGCGTGCCCACCACTCGAAGTCCACGGTGAAGTGCGACGCGCTGCTGGTCGACCAGATCAGCCGGTCCGACACCTACCCGTACGTGGACATCCGCAACGACAACGTGTCCATGGGCCACGAGGCGACCGTCTCGAAGGTCAGCGAGGACCAGCTGTTCTACCTGATGTCCCGCGGCCTCACCGAGGACGAGGCGATGGCGATGGTCGTGCGCGGCTTCGTCGAGCCGATCGCCCGTGAGCTGCCCATGGAGTACGCACTCGAACTGAACCGGCTCATCGAGCTGCAGATGGAAGGGGCCGTCGGCTAGATGTCCGACACGATTCTCGACTCGGCAAGCTCGTCCCCGGGCGTCACGCCGACACCGCACTCCCATGGTGCGGTGGTGCCCGCGGCGTCCCGCGCCGAGCAGTTCGCCTCCTTCGACGTCGAGGCCTTCGAGGTCCCGGGTGGACGCGAGGAGATCTGGCGCTTCACGCCGATGAAGCGACTTCACGGCCTGCACGACGGGACCGCCCTGGCCTCGGGTGAGCTTTCCGTCGAGGTGGAAGGCGGTTCCCCGGACGGCGCCGTCCGGGTCGAGACCGTCGGCCGCGAGGACTCGCGGCTCGGCCAGGGCGGCGTCCCGGCCGACCGGGTCGCGGCGCAGGCGTACAGCTCCTTCCAGCAGGCCACCGTCATCACCGTGCCGAAGGAGACCCGGCCCCCCGTCACGACGGTGCGGGTCACCGGTCCCGGCGAGGGCAAGGTCGCCTACGGGCACCTGCAGATCCACGCCGAGCGGTTCGCCGAGGCCGTCGTGGTCATCGACCACCGGGGCAGCGGCACGGTCGCCGACAACGTCGAGGTCATCGTCGGCGACGGCGCTCGGTTGACCGTCGTCAGCGTGCACGACTGGGCCGACGACGCGGTGCAGGTCTCCGCGCACCACGCCAGGCTGGGCCGCGACGCGACGTTGCGGCACCACCTGATCGCGCTGGGCGGCGACCTCGTCCGGGTCAGCCCGACGGTCGCCTTCGCCGGCCCGGGCGGCGACGCGGAGCTGAACGGCCTGTACTTCGCCGACGCCGGCCAGCACATCGAGCTGCGCACGTTCGCCGACCACGCGCAGCCCAACTGCAAGTCCAACGTGGTCTACAAAGGCGCGCTCCAGGGCGCCGACGCCCGCACGGTCTGGATCGGCGACGTGCTGATCCGCGCGGCGGCCGAGGGCACGGAGACCTTCGAGCTGAACCGGAACCTGGTGCTCACCGAGGGCGCGCGCGCCGACTCGGTGCCGAACCTGGAGATCGAGACCGGCGAGATCGCCGGCGCGGGCCACGCCAGCGCCACCGGCCGGTTCGACGACGAGCAGCTGTTCTACCTCCAGGCCCGCGGCATCCCCGAGGGCGTGGCGCGCCGGCTGGTCGTCCGCGGCTTCTTCCACGAGCTGCTGATGAAGATCGACGTGCCGGAGATCCGGGAGCGCCTGGAAGCCGCGATCGAGGCGGAGCTGGAAGCGGTAGGGGTATGAACCGCGCGTGTGCGCTGTCCGACCTGGACGACGGGAAGCCGTTCGGCGTCGAGGTCGACGACGAGCCGGTAGTCCTTGTGCGCCAGGGGGACGAGGTGCACGCGCTGCGGGACGAGTGCAGCCACGCGACGCTCTCGCTGTCCGAGGGCGAGGTGACCCGCAAGGGCATCGAGTGCTGGCTGCACGGCTCCTGCTTCGACCTGCGGACCGGGCAGCCGTCGTCGCCGCCGGCCACCGAGCCGGTCGACGTGTTCCCGGTCGAGATCCGCGACGACGACGTGTACGTCGACGTCACCGTCACCACCAACTGACTTGAACACCAAGGAGAAAGCGCAAGAGATGGCCACGCTGGAGATCAAGGATCTGCACGTCTCGGTCAACACGGACGAGGGCGCCAAGGAGATCCTGTCCGGGGTCAACCTGACGATCAACTCGGGCGAGACGCACGCGATCATGGGACCGAACGGGTCCGGCAAGTCCACTTTGTCCTACGCCATCGCCGGTCACCCCAAGTACGAGGTGACCTCCGGTTCGGTACTGCTCGACGGCGAGGACGTGCTGTCGCTGACCGTCGACGAGCGGGCCCGCGCGGGCCTGTTCCTGGCCATGCAGTACCCGGTCGAGGTGCCCGGCGTGTCCATGTCGAACTTCCTGCGCACCGCGGCCACCGCGGTCCGTGGCGAGGCCCCGAAGCTGCGCCACTGGGTCAAGGAGGTCAAGGAGGCCATGGCCGACCTCGACATCGACCCGGCCTTCGCCGAGCGCTCGGTCAACGAGGGCTTCTCCGGCGGTGAGAAGAAGCGGCACGAGATCCTCCAGCTCGCGTTGCTGCGGCCGAAGATCGCGATCCTGGACGAGACCGACTCGGGCCTGGACGTCGACGCGCTGCGTGTCGTGTCCGAGGGCATCAACCGCGTCAAGGCCGGTGGCGAGGTCGGCGTCATGCTGATCACCCACTACACCCGCATCCTGCGCCACATCAGGCCGGACTTCGTGCACGTGTTCGCCGGCGGCAAGATCGTCGAGTCGGGCGGCTCCGAGCTCGCCGACCAGCTCGAGGAGCACGGCTACGTGCGGTTCACCGGCAAGCAGGAGCCGGCCGCGATCGGCTGACCAGCCCCGCAGTGTTGCGCTCCGCAAGCTCCGCGAAAGGGTTCCCGGCCATGACCACCACAGCCGCCGGCCTGGACGTCGAGACGATCCGCAAGGACTTCCCGATTCTGTCCAGGCTGGTTCATGGCGACAAGCCGTTGGTGTACCTGGACAACGCGGCGACTTCCCAGAAGCCGCGCCAGGTCATCGACGCGATCGTCGACTACTACGAGAAGCACAACGCCAACGTCCACCGCGGCATCCACACGCTCGCCGAGGAAGCCACGGCGATGTACGAGGGCGCCCGCGACAAGGTGGCCGCGTTCATCGGCGCGCCGAGCCGGGACGAGGTGATCTTCACCAAGAACTCGTCCGAGGCGATGAACCTGATCGCCCGCGTGCTCGGCGACCCCGGCTCCGCGCGCCTGGTCGGTCCCGGTGACGAGATCGTCATCACCGAGATGGAGCACCACAGCAACATCGTGCCGTGGCACCTGCTCGCCGAGCGGACCGGCGCGACCGTGAAGTGGTTCTCCATCACCGACGAGGGCCGCCTCGACCTGTCCAACCTGGACTCGGTGATCACCGAACGCACGAAGATCGTCTCGATGGTGCACGTGTCGAACCTGCTCGGCACCATCAACCCCGTCGAGCTCATCGCCAGGCGGGCGCACGAGGTCGGCGCGCTGGTGCTCGTGGACGCGTCGCAGTCCGCGCCGCACCTGCCGCTCGACGTGACCGCGCTCGGCGCCGACTTCGTGGCGTTCACCGGCCACAAGATGTTGGGGCCAACGGGAATCGGGGTGCTGTGGGGGCGGCTGCCGCTCCTGCGCGAGCTGCCGCCGTTCCTGGGTGGCGGCGAGATGATCGAGATCGTCACGATGGAGAAGTCCACCTTCGCGCAGCCGCCGCACAAGTTCGAGGCCGGCACCCCGCCGATCGCCGAGGCGGTCGCGCTGGGTGCGGCGGTCGACTACCTGACGGTCGTCGGCATGCCGGCCATCGCGGCACACGAGCACGAGCTGACGTCCTACGCCCTCGACGCGCTGTCCGCGGTGGACGGTGTGAAGATCATCGGTCCGCCGACCGTCGAGGATCGGGTGGCCGAGATCTCGTTCACTCTCGATGGCGTTCATCCACACGATGTCGGCCAGGTGTTGGACGAGCTGGGCATCGCCGTGCGGGTCGGCCACCACTGCGCACGGCCGGCCGTGATCCACTACGGAATTCCGGCGACGACCCGGGCGTCCTTCTACCTGTACAACACGACCGCCGAGGCCGATGCGCTGGTGGCGGGGCTGGCACAGGTGAAGAAGGTCTTCGGATGAACCTCGAGTCCATGTACCAGGAGATCATCCTGGACCACTACAAGAACCCGCACGGGCGCGGGCTTCGCGAGCCGTTCGACGCCGAGTCGTTCCAGGTCAACCCGACCTGCGGTGACGAGGTGACCCTGCGGGTCGCGGTGGCGGACGACAAGGTCACCGACGTGTCCTACGAAGGGCAGGGCTGCTCGATCAGCCAGGCCTCGACGTCGGTCATGACCGACCTGGTGACGGGCCGCCCGGTCGGCGAGGCGTTGTCCACACTGGACGCCTTCGTCGAGATGGTGCAGGGACGTGGCCAGGTCGTGCCGGACGAGGAAGTGCTGGAGGACGGCGTCGCGTTCGCGGGCGTGGCCAAGTACCCGGCCAGGGTCAAGTGTGCGTTGCTCGGTTGGATGGCGTTCAAGGACGCGGTGGCGCGAGCCGGTGCGGGAGGAGCAGCATGAGCGAGGAAGTCACGCGCGGAGTCGACGCGCTGCCGGAGCCACCGGCGCCGAAGGCGGACGTGGCCGCGATCGAGGACGTCGAGGAGGCCATGCGCGACGTCGTCGACCCGGAGCTCGGCATCAACGTGGTCGATCTCGGCCTGGTGTATGACATCCACGTCGAGGACGACAACTCCGCGACACTCGACATGACGCTGACGTCGGCGGCCTGCCCGCTGACGGACGTGATCGAGGACCAGACCCGGGCCGCGCTGACCGCCGGTCCCGGTGGCGGGCTCGTGAGCGACTTCCGGATCAACTGGGTCTGGATGCCGCCGTGGGGCCCGGAGAAGATCACCGACGACGGCCGCGAGCAGCTGCGCGCCCTCGGCTTCACCATCTGACGTTCGCCGACCGCCGGCGCACCCGTGCGATGTTCGACATCGCGGGTGCCCCGGCCGGCTCAGCCGGCCCAGATGTTGCACGCCGCCGGGGTGCGCTGCTGGAAACCCTTGTCCAGCAACGACTGCGCGTTCGGCGGTGCGTCCACCGTGGTCAGTCGCTGGTGGATCTCGTTGACGATGTTGCTGTCCACGGCGCCACGCCCGGCCATCGCGCCGCCGGCCACGCCCGCCAGGCAGGTCGCCTGCTGGTCGACCCGGGTGTCCAGCTCGGCCGCCGAGCCGGTGGCGACCCTCGTCAGCAGGTCGTCCAGACCGGTTGTGTCCTGGAGCCCCCGCGCGTACTCGCGGAGGAAGATCCCGAAGTACTTGCCGGGATAACGGCCGAGCTGCTCGGTGTCCCGCAGGTAGGCCGGGGCCAGGTAGACCGTGCCGTCGCATTCCGTGGGGGCGCTGGTCGGTGCCAGGTCCCCACAGGACTGGGTCCCCACCGCACCCGTGACCGTCACGACCTTGACCTCGCCCGACAGTCCGGCCGCCGCGAGCACCGGCCGCCAGGCGTCGTCGGCGCACTTCTTCGCCGCGGTGTAGAACTCCGCCTGCTTGTCGTCCGCCGGGTCGAAGCGGGGGAGCACGCACGTCGTGTCCGGCATGCGCGTGGTGGAGCTGGACAGCGGGTGCGCGGCCAGCTCGGCGAACGGCCCGGTCCGGGGCGGCGCGGTCGAGGACGTGGCCGGTGGCGGGGTCGTGCCCGAGTCGCTGATCCGGGGGACGGCCGCGGTCGCGGTGCCGGCGACCTCGTGTCGTGGCCGCAGGACCGTGACCAGCGCGGCAAGCGCGACCAGGGCGATGACCAGCACCACCGACGCGCCGAGCCCGACGTAGTAGGCGGGGCTGCGGCCGGCGAGCGGCGCCGCGGGCGCCGCGTCCGGTCGCCAGGCCGGTTCGGGGGGCGGTGGTGGCTCGAACTGGTCGAAGGGCCAGCCGCCGGTGGTGGGCTCGGTGGCGGCGGGATCGTCGCCGAGGATCGCGACAGTGGGCTCGTCGACGCCGGCCACGAAGGGCTCGACGACGGTGGGTCCGTCGACGGACGCCGACCCGTGGAAGGCCGGTGCGAAGGCCGGCTCGTTAGGGGTCGGTTCGGAGGCTGACTCGTAGGTCGGCCCGTCGAGGGCCGGTTGGGCGCGCAGCTGTGTCGTCTCGTCCGGAGGGTGCTCCGTGAGTGCCGGCTCGGAGGCTGGCTCGTCGGAGGTCGGTTCGGAGGCTGACTCGAAGGTCGGCCCGTGGCGGACCGGTTGGGCGTGCAGTCGAGTCGTCTCGTCGGGAGGGTGCTCGGTGGGTGCCGGTTCGACCGGTTCGGTGGGCTGGTCCGCCGGGGTCGTCTCCTCCGGCAGCCCGCCGTGCAGTCGGCCGCTCGCCGGGCTCATCGCGGTAGGGCCGTCCACCGACGGCCGGGTGTCGTCGTCGGTCATCAGGCCGGGCTGGTCTGGCTTTCCCGGCGCTGGGACAGGTTTCGCTGGTAATTGGCGATCTTCGCGCGGATGTGGTCCTGCTCCACCCGCAGATGGGCGATCTTGTCGTCGATGTCGCGGTCGTGCTCGCGCAGCACCTCCAGCCGCTCGGCCACGGTCTCGTCACCGCCGCGGGCCAGCTCCGCGTACCGGACCATGCGCTGGATCGGCATCCCCGTCTCCCGCAGGCAGCGCAGGATCCGCAGCCACGCGACGTCGTCCTCGGTGAACACCCGCTGGCCGCCCGAGTTGCGCGCGATGTCGTCGAGCAGCCCGATCCGCTCGTAGTACCGCAGCGTGTCGAGGCTGAAACCGGTCTTTTCGGCCACCTGACCTGGCGTGAACTGCTCCATATGCAGTGAGTCTAGGCCGGGGCGGGCACGACCCGGCCCCGAAGCACGTCGACGGGTACCGCCGCCGCGACGTTCACCGAGCCAGCCAGCGCGCGTACTGCTGCCGGTCCGACTTCGTGACCTTTGCCCGTTCGGTGACGGAGAGGGTGAACCAGTCGGGCCGCAGCTGGTGCGGAGACTCGGCCCAGGCGAGCACATCGCGGTGGTCCTGGCAGGCGGTGTGGACATAGTGCGTCGGGGAGTCGCGCCGGTCCTCGTCCGAGAGCTTGACGATGGCGAGCTGGACGCGGAGCCGCTCGGGCCCGGTGTACTGGTCGAGCTGGCGCTTGATCTCGGTCGGGTCGGCGTCGGGGAAGACCTGCCGGATCTTGGTGAGGAGCTTCTCGAGCGTCATGGGGTGACCATCTTCCGGCGGAGGTGGGCGGGGGCGCGGGCGAACAGGACGGCCATCGCGGCGGTCACGCCCGCGAGGTCGGTGCGTCCGGACAGGTAGGCCCGCTGTCGGCGTTCGGGAAGTGCGAAGAACAGGTCGAAGAACTCCTCGTGCTCGGTGGCGGTCGGGCTGAGCAGCGTCGCCAGCCCACGGCGGCGCAACCGATACACGAGCCGAGCCGGCGCCGGCCACAGGACACGCCGCACCGCCGCGGGGCCACCCCGAAAGGCTGACGCGACGGCCGGTGCCAGCCGGAAGGTGTCGGCAAGGCTGAACCCGGTCGCCGGATGCACGAACCCGGCGGCGGCCCCGAAGGGAATCGCGCCACTCGCCAGTAGCGGCGGGGGAGGGACGTCGACGGGGAACCGGACCCGCTCGACGGGCCCGTCGAGCGGCCCGAGCCGCGCGTGCAGGCGGTCCCGCAGCTCGGCGAAGCCGAGGCCGGGTCGCCGGGCGAGACAGGTCTCCTCGAGGAGGACCCGGCCGTCGGGGCGGGGCACGGCATAGAGGAACGTGGCCGGCTCACCGAACCCCGGCGGCCGGCGCCAGTCCATGAACACGGCCTCACCCGGTGCCACGACGGAAGCGGCCCGCTCGGCCGGTACCACCACGCCGAAGGCGGTCTGCTCGACCCGGTTCGCCGCACCGAGCACCCCGGTCGCGTCGAAGACCATGCCCGCCCTCAGCACCTCGCCGTGGGCCAGGCGGGCCCCGGTAGCCGTCATGGCCGCCACGCGGGCCCTGACCACCTCGATGCCCGGGTGGGCGCAGGCCGCGAGCACGCTCTCGTTGTCCAGGACCGCGTACCCGCGTGCCAGCCCCCGAACCCGCGCCGGCACCCAACGCGCACCGGCGGGCAGCACGGACGTCTCGTCCAGCCACATCCCGTACGTGGCGGGCCAGGTGTTCGTGGGCGCCACCAGCGTGACCCGCAGCCCCGACCGCGCGCACGCACGAGCCAGCGCCCAGCCGGCCGGCCCGCCACCCGCGATCACGACATCCGCGACCAAGACATCCGCCACGAGTCGATCTCACCATCCGGCTGCCTCGCACCGCGCGGCGCGTTCTTCGTCGGGCATGAAATCCGGATCGCCGCATTGTCGGCGAGCTCGTGCCCCGCTGCCGCCGGTGTCCGAGTGGCACCCTCCAGTGTGGACGGTCGCGCCGTCTCGCCTTCCAACACGAGGAAATCGGCGCGGCCGTCGGTCCGCGGTTCGGGGAATCGCCGATTGCCGAACGGGTCGCCGGGCATTCCGGGAAATCCGGTGGCCCGCGTTCGGCGAACAACGAAAAACCCGCGTCGACAAGGACCAGCCGACGATCGTTGCGGCCGGCGGAAAACCGGCGGCGGTCTTTTCCCGTCGCGCCGGAAACCTCCGCGGGGCTGGACCGGCAGGCAAATGTATTCATCCGTTCGGCTCAGCGGCTAAGGTCGTCGCATGAGTGATCGGGAGGAGCGCCGCTCCGAGAGACCCGGCGGGCCGGCGGCCGGGGATCTCGCGGCCAGTCCGTTCCGGATCGACCGCGACCGGATCGTGGCCTCGCCGTACTTCGCTCGCCTCGGGGGTGTCACCCAGGTCGTCAGTGCCAGTGGCTCCGGCCTGCTGCACAACCGCCTCACGCACAGTCTCAAGGTCGCCCAGGTCGCCAGGGCCATCGCCGAGCGGCTCCGCACCGACTTCACCCCGCTGCTCGACAAGCTCGGCGGCTGCGACCCGGACGTCGTCGAGGCCGCCGGCCTCGCGCACGACCTCGGCCACCCGCCCTTCGGCCACCTCGGCGAGCAGGTCCTCGACCGCCTCGCCCGCCACCGGTTCGGGCTGCCCGACGGCTTCGAGGGCAACGCCCAGAGCCTGCGAATCGTCACCACGACCGACACCGGCGGCCCCAGCGCCGTCGGACTCGACCTCACCGCGGCCGTGCGTGCCGCCATGCTCAAGTACCCCTGGACCCGCCTGAGCCACCCGGACCCGCATCCGCGCCACCTGGCCACCCCGCCGCGCGGCGCGTCCGAGCCACCGGACGAGCCCAGCACCGGGTCCGCCAAGTTCTCCGTCTACGTCACCGAGCTCGACGACATGGCCCAGGCCCGCGCCCCCTTCGCCGGCCGGCTCGCGAACTGGCAGCAGACCGTCGAGGCCTCCGTCATGGACCTCGCCGACGACATCGCCTACGCCATCCACGACCTCGAGGACTTCCACCGCATCGGCGTCCTCCAGCACGCGCCCGTCGCCGCCGAGCTGGGCCACTGGCTGAACAACGCGCTCGACCTGGCCGCGGTCGACGACCGGACGCTCGCCGCGCAGGCCCGCCGCCCCGGCTACTCGCTGGAGCGGCTCCGCCGCCGCCTGCACCGCCGGGACGCCTGGGTGGTCGACGACGACGCGTTCGTCGCCGCGGTCGGACGGGTGCGCACCGAGCTGGTCGACGGCATGCTCGACACCCCGTTCGACGGCTCGGTCGAGAGCGAGCAGGCGGTCGCGCGGTTCTCGTCGGTATGGACCGTCCGACTCGTCGACGGCATGACCGTCGTGATGGACCCGCCCACCCGCTCCGGCCACGTGCTGCTCGCGCCCGCCCAGTGGCACGAGGTCCAGGTGCTCAAGTTCGTGCACCGCCGGTTCGTGCTCCTGCGGCCCGACCTCGCACTGCACCAGCGCGGCCAGGCCACGCTCGTCACGTCGTTGGTCGAGGCGCTCGCGCAGTGGCTCACGGATCGTTACGAATCCGACCGGTTACCCCGCCGGCTCCAGGATCTCGTCGAACTGGCCGCGACCGAGTACCACGCACTGGCACAGACCGATTTGTCTACTTTGGTCGGCGCGTTGGGTGAACCGCCGAGCGGTGAGCACGGAATCCGTGAGTTAGCAAGGGGACGGGCCGTGATCGACTTCGTCTCGTCCCTTACGGACAGTCAGGCAGCGTCGCTCCTCGGCGCCCTTACGGGCCGAAGTGCGCAGCCCTGGTCCGACGCTTTTGTACTCTAAGTCGTTCACGTACGGCAACTGTTAACACACACCGAGTGTTATTCGGCCAAATGGCCGCTGCGTCCCATTGGTTCCGACCCATACGTTGGGCCTGGCCGGGGGCACCGGCACCGGGCGTCGTGAGTCGGGGCACGGCCAAGCATCACGCGGAGGGCATCCGTGCGTTTACCTGCACACGCATCACGAAGATCACGCTACATCCTGACCGGCGCGGCCTGCCTGCTGGCGGTCGTGGGGTTGGCCAGCCCCGCGGTAGCGGCGCCGTCACCGGGGGACCAGAAAATCTCCGCCGAGCAGAACGCGGCGAACCAGATCGCCACACTCCAGGACCTCAAGAAGAGCATGTCCCCGGCGGAAGCCAAAGTGGACACCCAACTCTTCCTGCAGCAACGCCTAGCCGCGAACAAGACGGCGAGCGGAACGGTTCCGTTGCTACAGAACGGAGTCGAGAAGACCGCGAGCGGCAAGGTGCTCGTGGACATCCGCGGCACCGTGAGTGACAACCTGGTCAAGTTCCTCACCACCAAGGGCGCCGCCATCCGGTCGACGTCGACCCGGTACGGCACCGTGCGTGCCGAGGTGCCGCTGTCGGCGGTCAACGCGATCGCCGGTCGGGCGGACGTGAAGGCGGTTCAGGAAGCGGTCGGCGCACTGACCGCCCGTGAACTGAGCCCGAAGCAGAAGTCCGAGCCGGAGTCCAAGGAGCAGAAGGAAAAGCGGATCGCGCAGAACACGCGTGCCGCGCTTTCCGACCGTGCCGGCGCGATCGACAGCGAGGGCGACCGGGCGCACAACGCCGACGGCGCACGTGGGGACATCGGCGTCACCGGCGTCGGCGTCAAGATCTGCGCGCTGTCCGACGGTGTCGACTCCCTGTCCACGTCCCAGGCCGGCGACGAGCTGCCGGCCGTCGACGTCCTACCCGGCGAGGCCGGTTCGGGCGACGAGGGCACCGCGATGCTGGAGATCATCCACGACGTGGCGCCGAACGCCGCGCTCGGCTTCGCCACCGCCTTCAACGGCGACGCCAGCTTCGCGGACAACATCCGCGCGCTGCGCTTCGACCTCGGCTGCGACATCATCGTGGACGACGTCATCTACTTCGCCGAGCCGTATTTCCAGGACGGGATGATCGCCCAGGCCGTGAACGACGTCGTGGCCGACGGCGGGCTGTACTTCTCGTCCGCCGGCAACGAGGGCAACACCGTGGACGGCACCGCCGGCCACTGGGAGGGCAACTACGTCAACTCCGGCCAGGTGATCGGCAAGTTCGCGGGCTACGCCCACGACTTCGACCCCGGCCCCGGCGTGCAGGTCCTCGAGCCGCTCTCGAACGAGTCGGGCGGGGCACCGGTCCTGCTGAACTGGGCGGACCCGCAGGGTGCGGCCAGTGACGACTACGACCTGTACCTGGTGGACTCGGCCGGCAACGTGCGTGCCGCCAGCCAGAACTTCCAGACCGGCACCCAGGACCCGTACGAGCGGGTCGACGTGCCGGGCGGCACGAACCTGCGGCTCGCGGTCGTGAAGTTCGCCGGCGCCGACCGGTACTTCGCGCTGTCCGCGCTGCGCGGCCGGTTCAAGGACCAGGCCGGTCTGAAGGCGTTCACGACGACGGGCGAGACGTTCGGCCACTCGGCCACGCGTGGCGCCTTCTCCGTCGCCGCGGCGCCGGCGGCCGACCCGCTGCCGTTCGACCTCGAGACGGGCGACCCGGCGAACCCGGCCGGCCCGTTCCCGAACGCGTACGGCCCGGACCAGCGGCAGGAGCGGTTCTCCTCCGACGGCCCGCGCAAGGTGTTCTTCGAGGCCAACGGCACGCCCATCCCCGGTGGCGAGGTGCGGCAGAAGCCGGACATCACCGCCGCGGACGGCGTCTCGACCAGCGTCGAGGGCTTCTCACCGTTCTTCGGCACCTCGGCGGCCGCGCCACACGCGGCGGCCATCGCGGGTCTCGTGCTGTCCGGCAACCCCGGCATCGACCCGGCCGAGGTGCGGGACGCGCTGACCAGCACCGCGCTCGACATCGGCGCGCCCGGTGTCGACCCGGTCACCGGTCACGGCGTGCTCCTGGCCGACCGGGTGCTCGGTTACACGGGCGCCAGCCCGCAGCCGCTCGCGGTCGCGGAGACCCCGAAGGTGACCGCGGACGACGGTGGCGCGTTCATCGACCCGGGTGACACGGTGACGGTCCAGCTGCCGGTGACCAACGTCGGCGACGCCACGGCCGTGTCCACCAGCGTCGTGCTCACCACGTCCACTCCGGGTGTCACGATCACGCCGCGCGCGCAGTCCTACGGGGCCATCCCGCGCGGGGAGACCGTGATCAAGAGCTACAAGGTGACGGTGCCGGCGAACCACGAGGTCGGCGTGCCGATCCAGTTCGCCACCAGGGTGACGTTCGCCGGTACGTTCTCGCCGAAGACGTCGTCGTTCTCGGTCGACGTCGGCCAGCCGTCCGCGACGGCCACCACGTTCAGCTACAGCGGCGCGGCGGTCCCGATCCCGGACAACAGCTCGGTCGGCGCGACCGTGCAGATCCCGGTGGCCGGCTTCGGCCGGGCGTCGAAGATCACGCTCTCGATCGACGGCTCCGCCTGCAACGCCGACACGGGCTCGACGACGGTGGGCATCGACCACACCTACGTCGGTGACCTGGTCGGTCAGCTGATCGCGCCGAACGGTGCGACCGCGACCGTGTTCAGCAACAACGGTGGCAGCGGGAACAACCTGTGCAAGGTGGTGTTCGACGACAGCGCGGCGGCCTCGTTCGCCAGCGTGACGTCGGGCGACGCCCCGTACACCGGTTCGTGGCAGCCGATCAGCCCGCTGGACGCGCTGCGTTCGGCATCGGCTGACGGCACGTGGAAGTTCTTCGTCCGTGACACCGCCGGGGCCGACACCGGTTCGGTCCGCGCGGTCACGCTGAACCTCTACGGTTACGTGCGCCCGTAAGTAGTCGAATGAGATGGCCGCCCGCCGGTGCGAACCGGCGGGCGGCCGTACTCTTTCTGCCGTGGCAAAGGTCAACGCGACGGCTCTGGTACCGGCGAGCCCCGACCAGACATGGGCGATGGCCTCGGACCTGTCCCGTTTCGACGAGTGGCTGACCCTGCACGACGGCTGGCGCGGTGAGGTGCCGGCCGTGATCGGGAAGGGGACGGCGCTGACGTCGGTGGTCAAGGTGATGGGGCTGCGGAACCGGATCAGCTGGCGGGTCGAGTCGTTCACGCCACCGACGGCCTTGTCCATCTCGGGCCGTGGGGTGGGCGGAGTGCGGGTGGCGCTGACCCTGTCGATCCGCGCGACGGGGGAGTCGGCGTCGAAGGTGACGATCGACGCGGAGGTGACGGGTCGACCGGTCTTCGGGCCGGTGGGGATGGCCATCGGCCGGGCCGTGCGAGCGGACGTCCGCCGCTCGGTGGCGACCCTGGCGAGGCTCGTCAGCTGACCCACGGACGCCTGTCAGCCCGCCGCCCGGCTGCTGGTGAGCCCGAGCCGAGTGCCCGGCAGGCTGGGTGTCACCCTCCGCGGCTGGAGACACCGGCGCTCACCCGTGCGCGAGCGCCGGTGTCTCCAGCCGCCGTTCGGCCAACGCCATCGCCTCGGCGAGTGGGGTCGTGCCGTGCGACGCCGCCGACGCCAGCACGGACGCGGTCGTCTCCTCGATGGCCGCCACCCGCGCGAGTGCGTCCTCGTGCGAGAGCCCGGCCGCCTCCCGGCTCAGCGTGTAGATCGCCCCGCCGCCGCTCGCCACGAAGTCCGGCACCCACACCACGCCGGCACGGGCCAGCTCCGCGGCCACCCCGTCCGACACGAGCTGGTTGTTCGCCGGCCCGACCACCAGCGGCGCCCGCACGTCCGTCCCGACGACCCCGCCGACCGCCGCCGGCACCAGGACGTCCGCGTCCACCGAGTACGACACCGGCACCTGCTCGTACCCGGCACACCGCGCCGGGTCCACGTCCGCGACCGCCACCGACGCGCCGCCGGCAGCCAGCTCCCGCGCCACCAGCGAGCCCACCGACCCCATCCCGATCACGACCACCCGCCGCCCGGACACCGACGCCGACCCGAACACCGCCGCCAGCCCGGCCCGCATCGCCGCCAGCACACCGCGCGCCGTCGGCCCGCTCGACGAACCGGTCCCACCGGCGGACTCCGGCAGGCAGAACACCCGCGACGTGAAGGACCGCATGTACACCATGTCCTCCGACGACGTGCCGATGTCCGGCCCGGCGAGGTAGGTCCCGCCGAACGACTCGATCAGCTCGGCCGCGTCCGCCAGCACGTCCGCCCGCACGGACGGGCTCACCGGGGACGGCAGCGCGACCACCGTCTTCCCGCCGCCGAACGGCACCCCGCCGATCGCGTTCTTGTACGTCATCACCCTCGACAGCCGCAGCGCGTCGGCCAGGCCGTCCTGCCAGGTCGGGTACTGCCGCAGCCGGATCCCGCCCGCCGCCGGTCCGAGTCGCCGCGAGTGGACCGCCACCGTCACCGGCACCCCGGACCGACGGCCCAGCCGCGTGACGACCTCCTCGTGCTCCCATGGTTCGCCCACCGAGTCCTCCTGCCGAACAGAAAACAACCGACGGGTCTGACGCTAGGCAGATAGCCAGCCCAACAGCGGGGTGTCCGAACATAATTCGGCATCGGTGGTCAGAATGACCCCATGGACGAAGTTGATTCGGCGATCATCCGCGAACTGCAGGAGGACGCCCGCCAGCCCAACCAGGACATCGCCCGCAAGGTCGGCATCGCGCCGTCGACCTGCCTGGAGCGCACCCGCCTGCTGCGCCAGCGCGGCGTCATCCGCGGCTACCACGCCGACATCGACCTCGCGGCGCTCAACCGCGGCGTCCAGGCACTGATCGCCGCGCAGATCCGGCCGTTGTCACGCAGCGTGATCGAGGCGTTCCAGAACCGGGTTGCCGCGCTGCCGGAGGTGCTCGCGGTGTTCACCCTCGCCGGCAGCGACGACTTCATCGTCCACGTGGCCGTGCAGGACATCGACCACCTGCACGCGTTCCTGATCGACCGGTTCACCAGCCGCCGCGAGGTCGTCGGCTTCCGCACGTCGATCGTCTACCGCCACCAGGTGAACAACGTCCTGGAGCTCCTACAGTGAGCCGGTCGCGAGCATCCCGCCGTCGACCCGCACGGTCTCGCCGGTGATCCAGGTCGCCTGGTCGGAGGCCAGGAACACCACCAGCCGCGCCACGTCCTCCGGCTCCCCCAGCCGCTTCATCGGGTACCGGGCCGCGGTCGCCTCCTCGTCGGCGGTGTAGAGCATCTCGGCGAACTTCGTCTTGACCACGGCCGGCGCCACCGCGTTGACCCTGATGCCCGGTCCGAGCTGCCAGGCCAGCTCCTCGGTCAGCCGGATGAGCGCCGCCTTCGACGCGCCGTACGCCGAGATCACCCCGGACGACCGCAGGCCGGCCACCGACGCGATGTTCACGATCGACCCGCCGTGCTCGCCCATCCACGTCTTCACCGCGAGCTGTACGAACCCGAGCGCGCCGACCACGTTCACGTCGAAGAGCTTGCGCACCGCGCCGAGGTCGGCGTCGACGAGCGGCCCGTACGTCGGGTTGATGCCGGTGTTGTTGATCAGTACGTCGAGCGAGCCGAACTCCTCGACCGTGCGGCGCACGACCTCGGCCCGGTCGTCGTCGCTGCCCGTGTTCGCCGGCACGGCCAGCACCCGGGCGCCCGGCACCTGCGCACGCAGCTCGTCGGCCGCCGCCGCGATCTGGTCGGCCTTGCGCGAGGAGATGGTGACGGCCGAGCCGCCCCTGGCCAGCTCCGCGGCGATCGCGAGGCCAATGCCCCGACTGGCGCCCGTGACCAGCGCGGTCTTTCCCTTGAAGTCCGGTGTCATGGCTGATGACTCTAGTGCGGTGTCCACCAACGTTCGCCGGGTCTCTCGGCGGCCCAGCTTCCCGCTGGCGGCGTTGCCGATCCGCCCAAGTACGTCCAGTACGAGGGCGGATCGGCGCCTTGCCAGCGGAAACCTGGATCCACCGATAGACCCACCGACATTGGTGGACACCGCACTCGCTAAGCGCCCGCTTAGTCCGCGACCGCGCACGAAAGTCTCTTGCCGCTGACACGTATAGTGAGGGTGTGGTGATCCGTACGGCCTAGGAGGCAGGCGAGCCCACCGGTCACGGCCGGCGGGCGATGAAGCCCTGCCCACCAATAAACCGGAGTCTCCGAAATGATCACCGCTACTGACCTCGAACTGCGTGCCGGCACCCGCATCCTGCTCTCCGACGCGACGCTGCGCGTCCAGCCCGGCGACCGCATCGGCCTCGTCGGCCGCAACGGCGCCGGCAAGACCACCTCGCTGCGTGTCCTCGCCGGCGAGGGCGAGCCCTACGCCGGCCACCTGCTCCGCAAGGGCGAGATCGGCTACCTGCCGCAGGACCCGCGCGAGGGCAACCTGTCCGTCACCGCGAAGGACCGCGTCCTGTCCGCGCGTGGCCTCGACGAGCTGCTGCGCGAGATGGAGAAGGCCCAGACGGCCATGTCCGAGCTGGTCGACAACGCGCAGCGCGACCGCGAGGTCCGCCGCTACGGCCGGCTCGAGGAGCGGTTCGCCGCGCTCGGCGGCTACGCGGCCGAGAGCGAGGCCGCGCGGATCTGCGCGAACCTCGGCCTGCCGGACCGGGTGCTGGCCCAGCAGGTCGGCACGCTCTCCGGCGGCCAGCGCCGCCGCGTGGAGCTGGCGCGCATCCTGTTCGCCGCGTCCGAGGCCGGCTCGGGTGGTGGCGGCGCGGGCACCACGCTGCTGCTCGACGAGCCGACCAACCATCTCGACGCCGACTCGATCAACTGGCTGCGTGGCTTCCTCAAGGGACACAACGGCGGCCTCGTCGTGATCAGCCACGATGTCGAGCTGCTCGCCGACGTGGTCAACAAGGTGTGGTTCCTCGACGCCACCCGCGGCCAGGTCGACACCTACAACATGACCTGGCAGCGCTACCTCGACGCACGTGCCGCGGACGAGAAGCGTCGCCGCCGCGAACGTGCCAACGCTGAGAAGAAGGCGTCCGCGCTGCAGGCGCAGGCCGACAAGATGCGCGCGAAGGCGACGAAAGCCGTTGCCGCGCAGAACATGGCGCGCCGCGCCGAACGCCTCCTCTCCGGTCTGGAGGAGGTCCGCCAGGCGGACAAGGTCGCCAGGATCCGCTTCCCGGATCCGGCGCCCTGCGGCAAGACCCCGCTCACCGCCGAGGGACTGTCGAAGTCGTACGGCTCGCTGGAGGTGTTCTCCGGCGTCGACCTCGCCATCGACCGTGGCTCCCGGGTCGTCGTGCTGGGGCTGAACGGCGCTGGTAAGACCACGCTGTTGCGTCTGTTGGGTGGCATGGAGCCCGGCGACGCCGGCGAGGTCGTGCCTGGTCATGGGCTGCGCATTGGTTACTACGCCCAGGAACACGAGACGCTCGACCACAACGCGTCGGTGTGGGAGAACGTCCGGCACGCCGCGCCCGACACGCCGGAGCAGCAGCTCCGGTCGCTGCTCGGCACGTTCCTGTTCACCGGCGAGCAGCTGGAGCAGACGGCGGGGACGCTGTCCGGCGGCGAGAAGACCCGGCTCGCGCTGGCCGGTCTGGTGTCGAGCGCGGCCAACGTCCTGCTGCTCGACGAGCCGACGAACAACCTCGATCCGGCGTCCCGAGAACGTGTTCTCGACGCTCTGCGCGGATATACGGGCGCAGTTGTCCTCGTCACGCACGATCCGGGCGCGGTGGAGGCACTTGAGCCCGAACGGGTGATCCTGCTGCCCGACGGGACCGAAGATCACTGGTCAGCGGACTATCTGGAACTCGTCCAGCTCGCGTGAGCGCCGCCGGCGCCTACGCGCGGGGCCGCCGATCGGTTGCTCCGTCCCGGTGAGGCGTGAGCGATTTCATAGGTATTTTCGATCTCGCCTGGCATTCCACGCGATCGTGTTCGATCATTGCCACGGCAGGTGTTCTGGAATACCTCCGTGACACGCTACGGAAGGCGGACGACGTGGCTGATTTGAAGAAGGGCGCGCGGATCACCGGCAGTACGCGCGACAAGCTGGCTGCCGACCTCAAGAAGAAGTACGAGAAGGGCGCCAGCATTCGAGCCCTGGCCGAGTCGACGGGGCGGTCGTACGGTTTCGTGCACCGCGTCCTGTCGGAATCCGGGGTGACGTTGCGCGGCCGAGGCGGCGCAACGCGAACGAAGAAGAAGTAGCGATCGGGTTCAAGCTTGGCTGCCGCGGGCGTCGGGGCTCGCGATCGGACGGTTGAGACCTTCGTAGGCGTCGTCGTGGGTGACGTCGTGATCACCGTCGGTCGGGCCCGCGGCTGTCCTGGTCCCCTCCTCCCGTGCTTCCTTCGGTTCAGCTGTGGAGAAAGCGAGCATCGCGCCGGCCATCGCCAGCGGGTACACGAGGTACCCCCAGCGGGTCGCCGGCGCGAGGACGATCGCCGTCCCCAGCCCGACCGCGGTGCGCAGCATGACGTCCGCGGGGTCGCGGGGCGGGCGGACCACCAGCCAGACCGTGATCGCGCATGCCGCCGCCGCGAGCAGCGCGAGCGATGCCGCGTGCCCGATCGGGCCGAGCTGTGCGATGAGGTGCCCCGGCAGCGGACTCGCCGCCGGGGAGCCCGCCTCGCCGAGCCCGGCCGGAAACAGGATCACGTGCTCGACGAATGCGGCCGGATCCACCAGCAACACCGGTAGCACCAACACCGCGCTCGTGATGATCACTGTACCAAAGAAGATCAACAACGCACGCCTGCCGCGGGCCGCGAACACCGCGATCGCCAGCACCAGAAGTGCCGGCAGCGCGGTGAGTTTCATGTTTATCACCAACGCGATCGCGAGTCCCGAGGTTATCGGCCCCCCGAAACTTCCAGCCCTGAAGGCAAGTGCGGCGGCGAGCACGATCAACGCGATCACCGGGATGTCGTCGCCGGCGACGGTGATCGTCAGCAGTGTGAGCGGGCTGACGGCGGCGAGCTGCGCGGCGAGCACGGGAACCCTGGGCCGGCCCATGACCTTCAGCGCCAGCGCGACCAGCAGGACGGTGCCGACCGCGAAGGCGATGCGTGCGTCGGTGAACGGGCTGTCGCCGAAGAGGGCGCGGGGGAGGCCGAAGATGGTCATCCCGGGGCCGTACGGCGTGTAGTCGTCGGGGACCGGCGGCCGGCCGAGCAGGCTCAGGTCCGGGTAGGGCGTGCCGTTGTCGAGCAGCAGGCGGGCCGACCGCTCGACGACCCACACCTCGGGCTGCGACGGGAACGCCCACGGCCACCTGCCCCACACGAAGCCGGGGTCGCGCACGAACACCAGGACGAGCAGCGGCACGACCCCGGCGAGCAGGCCGGCCACCCCCACCGGCGACCAACGCGAGCGGACTGTCGGTGGCATGCGGGAGGATGCCTGTAGGACCGTGAGCACGAACGCGATCAGGTAGCCGGCCGTCGCGAAGTTGCCCCAGACGCGATAGCCGTAGAACTCGGAGAAGATCGCATTGCCGGCGGCGAACGCGAGGCCGACGCCGTAGAAGAGCAGGTCGAGGCGCCAGCTACGGCGTCGGGTCGGCTCCACCGGGGCAGGCTACCGGGAGCGGAGCGGTGGAGCGGACCCGCCGGGCCGACGAGCACGAGGCCCGGCGACGAACGAGCCCCGCGCCGCCGCGCGCGGGAGGGAAGGAGGCGGGTGAACGGGCTGCGAGCGCGACCGGTTCGACGCCGCCGTGTTCGCTGTGCGGTTAACCGGGAAGGTCGCGGGCGGGTCGCGCGTTGGTCCTGGCCAGGGCAGATGTGAGGGGTAGACGTGGACAACGCGTGGATGTTGATGCACGGCGCGATGCGGGACGCGCCGAAGGGCCTGCGCAAGGGCACCGTCCGGCGGGTGTACGAGTTCGCCGGGCCGCACCGGGGCAAGCTTGCGGTGTTCCTGCTGCTGACGATGATCTCGGCCGTGCTGGCGGTGTCGGCGCCGCTGCTCGCCGGCCAGGTCGTGAACGCGATCGTGGGCGGTGGCGCGGTCTCGACCGTGGTGTGGCTCGCGGTCGTGATCGCCGGCCTGGCCGTGCTGGACGCGGGCCTGGGGCTGGTCGAGCGGTGGCAGTCGTCCCGCATCGGTGAGGGCCTGATCTACGACCTGCGCCGCGCGGTGTTCGGCCACGTGCAACGGATGCCGGTCGCGTTCTTCACGAGGACCCGCACGGGTGCCCTGGTGTCGCGGCTGAACAACGACGTCATCGGGGCACAGCGGGCGTTCACGTCGACGCTGGCCGGCATGGTGACCAACGTGATCCAGCTGGTCCTGTCGGTCGGCGTGATGTTGACGCTGTCGTGGCAGGTGACCGTGCTGGCCCTGGTGCTGCTGCCGATCTTCGTGCTGCCCGCGCGCCGGATGGGCCGGCGCATGGCGGATCTGCAGCGGGAGTCGGCGGGCCTGAACGCGTCGATGACCACGCAGATGACCGAGCGGTTCTCCGCGCCCGGGGCGACGCTGGTGAAGCTGTTCGGGCACCCGCGTGCCGAGCTTGCGGAGTTCGCCGGCCGGGCGGCGCGGGTGCGGGACATCGGCATCCGCTCGGCGATGCTGACCCGGTGGTTCATGACGAGCCTGTCGCTGGTGTCGGCCCTGGCGCAGGCGCTGGTGTACGGGCTGGGCGGCTACCTCGCGATCACGGGTGCGCTGGCGCCCGGCACGGTGGTGGCGCTGGCCCTGCTGCTGACGAGGCTGTACACGCCGCTGACGGCGCTGGCGAACGTCCGGGTGGACATCATGACCGCCCTGGTGTCGTTCGAGCGGGTCTTCGAGGTGCTCGACCTGCCGCCGATGATCACGGAGCGGAAGAACCCCGTGGCGGTGCCGGCCGGCGGCGTCTCGGTCGAGTTCGACGACGTGCGGTTCGCCTACCCGCCCGCGGAGAAGGTGTCGCTGGCGTCGCTGGAAGACGTTGCGGTACTGGACAAGCGCGGCGGTGACGAGGTGCTGCACGGGGTGAGCTTCCGCGCGGCGCCGGGGGAGATGGTGGCGCTGGTGGGCTCGTCGGGCGCCGGGAAGTCGACGATGGCGTCGCTGGTGCCCCGACTGTACGACGTGGACGGTGGCGCCGTCCGGCTGTCCGATGTGGATGTGCGGGACCTGTCGTTCGACGCCCTGCGCGACACGGTGGGAGTGGTGACCCAGGACGGTCACCTGTTCCACGACTCGATCCGCGCGAACCTGCTGTACCCGAGGCCGTCCGCGACCGAGGAGGAGCTGTGGGAGGCCGTGACCCGCGCCCGCCTGGCGGACCTGGTGCACTCACTGCCCGACGGACTGGACACGGTCGTGGGGGAGCGCGGCTACCGACTGTCCGGCGGCGAACGTCAACGCCTGACGATCGCCAGGCTGCTGCTGGCCCAACCGCAGGTGGTTATCCTCGACGAGGCGACGGCCCACCTGGACTCCGAGTCGGAGGTCGCCGTGCAGGAGGCCCTCGCGGACGCGCTGACCGACCGGACGGCGATCGTGATCGCGCACCGCCTGTCCACGATCAGGGCGGCGAACCAGATCCTCGTGGTGGAGGCCGGCAAGATCGTCGAACGCGGCACCCACGACACCCTGCTGGCGGCGGGCGGCCGGTACGCGGACCTCTACCGGACCCAGTTCGCGAACCAGTCGACGGCGGCGGCCTAGGGCAGATCTAGGGCAGATCCTCGGGCCGGTCGACGTCGGCGCCGCTGGCGATGTCCTCGCACGGCACGGCGGTCACCTCGTGCCGGGCGAGATAGGGCCGGGCGCCCTCGTCGCCATCGGCCAGCGCCGCCACGCCGGCCCAGTGGTTCCGCCCGATCAGCACGGGATGGCCGGGCACGCCGTCGTAGGTCGCCCTCGCCAACGCGTCGGGGTCCGCCATGGCCGCCAACCGCCGGACCGCCGCGGTGGTCACTCCCGGTGTGTCCACCGGCAGCACGACGACGGCCGTCGCGTCACCGCCGAGTGCGGACAGTCCCACCCGCAGGGAGGTGCCCATGCCGGCCGTCCAGTCGGGATTGTCCACAAGCGACGACCCGCTGAGCGCGGCGGTGGTCCGCACGTCGTCGGCGAGCGCCCCGAGCACGACCACGACCGGCGTGCACCCGCCGTCGTGGAGCACATCGGACGCGAGCTCGACGAACAGCCGACCCCGGTGGCGCACGAGGGCCTTGGGCATCCCGTACCGCCGCCCGGCCCCCGCTGCCAGCAACAACCCCGCAACGGTCATACCGACAGCGTAGTTCTCCGGGCGTCAGCGAAAGGCCGCGACGTTGTCGCGGGCCCACTGGGCGAACGTCCTCGGCGGGCGGCCCAGGACCTCCTCGACCGTCGGTAGCGGGGTGAGCGCCGCCGACCAGTCGACGTCCTCGAACGACGGGCCGCCTGCCGAGTAGTCCGCGAAACCCAGCAGGAAGTCCGCGTTCGCCGCGGCCCACCCGCCCTGCGCCCGCAGGATCTCACGGGCCTCCGCGGCGTCGACCTCCTCGAACCGCACCTCCTCGCCCAGCGCCTCGCCGATCGCGGCCACCTGCTCCCGCCGGGTGATCAGTGCCGGACCCGTCAGGTCGTACCACCGCCCGGCATGCCCGTCCGACAGCAGCGCCGCCACGCCCACCGCCGCGATGTCGGCCTCGTGGATCGCCAGGCTCGGCGCCGCCGGCTGCGCGAACCGGACCACCCGCGAGGACCGGATCATCGGACCCCACAGCCGCAGCGTGTTCGACGCGAAGTCACCCGGCCGCAGGTGCGTCCACGCCACCCCGGACGCCTCCACCGCCTGCTCCACCGGCAGCTGGAAGTCGGTGTCGAAGCCACCCGTGACCGCCCCCGACGACAGCGTCACGATCCGCGACACGCCCGCCTCGACCGCCCGCGCCACGACCTCGCGCGCCGTCCGCGGCTCCGGGAACAGGAACATCCGCGACACCCCGTCGAACGGGACCGACGCCGGTGCCAGCAGGTCACCGCGCACGACCTCCAC
>Ga0164298_10000153_pt1 | contig 23422 bp, 25 predicted proteins | sample Whisoiple_216_MG_FD_109713 | JGI IMG/M metagenome (GOLD analysis project Ga0164298, IMG submission 109713) | Unamended control soil microbial communities from upstate New York, USA - Whitman soil sample_216_MG | ecosystem: Environmental > Terrestrial > Soil > Agricultural land ...
GGTCGGGGGTGGGCCCGCCCCCACCTCGGTCGTGGTGACCGGCGGTGCCGGGGGTCGTCGGTCCGGGTCCGTCGCCGTTGTCGGCGGGGGCGCCGGCAGCGGGGGCGTTGTCGTCGCTGTTGTCGCTGTCGTGTCCGGCGGGGGTGGTGTCGTGGTCGTCGTGACCGGTGGCGGGGTCTGCGGGTGGGTGTGCGGCGGGGACTGGGGCAGCACGCAGATCGTCACGTTGACCACCACCGCGACGACGATCCCGATCAGGCAGTTCATCGCAGCCTCTCCAGTGCGGACCGGAACGCCGTCGGACCCACCTGCGCGCCGCCGCTGTACGGGTTCTGCAGCTGCTTCGTCGAGAACAGGAGCATGGTCATCGTCGCCGCCAGGATGGACACGATGAGGACCTGCGTCCCGGGTCTGGGGCCACCGAACAGGATCGGCAGTGCCACCGCCATCACGGCCCCGGCCACCAGCGCGAACCACACCACCGAGTTGACCTCGTCGTCCGACGCCGCGTTCAGCCGGTCCTGCCGTGCCTGGTACACCTGCCACAGCCGGGTGGCGGCCTCGATCTTCTGGCTGTTCGTCCAGTCGTCGGTCGCCGGGGTCGCGGCCACCGCGGCGCGCAGCTTCGCCAGCGTGTCCCACCCGGCGTCGCCGACGGGCTCGCCCGCCCGCATGCGCGGCCACTCCCGGTCGATCACCTCACGCGCGTAGTCCCGTGCCTGCGGCGCGACGTCGTTCGCGTGCATCGCCTTCGTGGCCCACACCGCCGCCACCAGGCTGTCCGCCTCCCGGTAGGAACCGGCCTCCGCGGCGGACACGCCGTCGAGCAGGGAGATCAGCACGAACGCGAGGAGTACCGCCTGTAGCCCGCCGACCAGCGTGAACACCTGGCCCGCCGCATCGTTGTTCCTGACGAGGCCGTCCGCCTCGCCGGTTCTGCGCACCAGGTAGGCCAGCCCGCCCGCGAGCATCGCGATGCCGACGACCCACAGCACGCCGGTGACGTACAGGTTCATGCCCAGTCCCGATTCCTCGCCGCGGTGACCCGCGAGGGCCGCCGTCCCGGCTTCACCGTGGGGAGCCCGAGTAGTGTCATCAAGCCGCCTTCAGTCGCTTGAGGACGGTCGCCGTGATGCCGTCCGCGTCCAGTCCGTGTGCCTTCAGGATCTCCGTGCGGCCGCCGTGTGGGAGGAACGCCGGCGGCAGCGCGAACGTCGCGACATGGCCGGGGTTCGTCAGCGACTGGGCGAGCCTGCCGCCCAGCGCCCCGGTGGCGGTGGTGTCCTCCACGGTCAGCACCAACCGGAACTCCGCGGCGAGCCGGACCAGGCCCGGATGCAGGGGCACTGTCCACTGTGGATCGACGACCATCGTGGGGACGTCGTGCCGGGCCAGCTCGTCCGCCGCGGCGAGGCAGGCGGCGGCCAGCGGACCGACCGCGACCAGCAGCACCGACGCGCCGGGCACCTCGCGCAGCACGTCGTAGCCGTCCGCCCGCCGCACGGCGGGGATGTCCTGGCCCGCGGGCGCCTTGGGGTACCGCAGGACGGTCGGCGCGTCGGAGACGCCGACCGCGGTGTCGAGCAGGGCGCGCAGCGTCGCCGGGTCGCGTGGCGCGGCCAGCCGCAGGCCGGGTACGACCGGCAGGACCGACGCGTCCCACATGCCGTGGTGGCTCGGCCCGTCCGGCCCGGTCACCCCCGCGCGGTCCAGCACGAACGTCACCCCGAGCCGGTGGAGCGCGACGTCCATCAGCACCTGGTCGAACGCGCGGTTGAGGAACGTGGCGTAGATGGCGACGACCGGGTGCAGGCCGCCCATCGCGAGGCCCGCCGCGCAGGTGACCGCGTGCTGCTCCGCGACGCCGACGTCGAAGACCCGATCGGGGAACCGTGCCGCGAACGGCCCGAGCCCGGTCGGCAGGGTCATGGCGGCGGTCAGGCACACGACATCCGGCCGTGCCGCGCCGAGTTCGACGACGGCGTCGGCGAACACCGAGGTCCAGGACCGGGCCTCGCCCGAGGAGGACGGGCCGATCGCGTGCATGCGGTCGGCGTCGTCCTCCTCCGCCGGTGGGTAGCCCTTCCCCTTCTCGGTGACGCAGTGCACGACCACCGGCCGTCCCAGCGCGGCCGCGTACTGGAAGGCCTTCTCCAGCGCGACGACGTCGTGCCCGTCCACCGGGCCCAGATAGGCGAACCCCAGTGTCGTGAACAGGTTCGTCGCGGCACGACCGGCACGCAGGCGGGCCAGGTGCGCCGCGAGGACGCCGACGGTCGGCGCGTACGAGCGGCCGTTGTCGTTCAACACGATGATCACGCGCCGCCCCGGCGCGGCGCCCAGGTTGTTCAGTGCCTCCCAGGCCATCCCGCCGGTCAGCGCGCCGTCACCCACCACCGCGACCACCCGGCGGCCGGTGTGGCCGCGCAGCTCGAACGACCTGGCCAGTCCGTCCGCATAGGACAGTGCGGTGGACGCGTGGGAGTTCTCGACGAGGTCGTGGACGGACTCGGTGCGGGACGGGTAGCCGGACGGGCCGCCGGCCTGCCGCAGCGCGCCGAGGTCACCGGCGCGGCCGGTGAGCAGCTTGTGCACGTAGGCCTGGTGGCCGGTGTCGAACAGCAGCGGGTCCCGCGGTGAGTCGAAGACCCGGTGCAGCGCGATGGTCAGCTCCACCACGCCGAGGTTCGGGCCGAGGTGGCCGCCGGTGCGGCGCACGGTGTCCACCAGGAACGCGCGGATCTTCGCGGCCAGCGCCATGAGGTCCACCACGGACATTCGGCGCAGGCCGGCGGACGTGGTCAGCGCGGTCAGCGGCATCGCGGAAACCTGAGGGGACGCATGGGTCTCCTGTCGTGGGAGGCGCAGCAGGCACGCCTCTTCATGGCACCGGGGACGGGGTCAGTGGTCGCGGTGGATCAGGTGGCGGGCCAGGTCGGTCAGCTCGGCGACCGGGGTCGTCGGGTCGAGGCCGTTCAGCTGGGCGATGGCCCTGACCAGCAGCTCGTCGGCCTGGGACTGGCTCCACGCGCGACCGCCGGCCTGCTCGACCAGGTCAGCCACGCGCGGCAGCTCGTCGTCGGGTGGGGGAGCGGTTCGTGCGTACACGTCGGCGAGCTCCCTGCCCGCCAGGTTCTCCGCCGTCAGCGCCGCGACCACCGGCAGGGACTTCTTGCGGTTGCGGAGGTCCGAGAACACCGGCTTGCCCGTCGTGTTCGGCCGGCCCCAGATGCCGAGCAGGTCGTCGACGTGCTGGAAGGCGAGACCGAGCTGTTCGCCGAACGCGCGCAGGTGCCCGATCTGGTCGATCGTCGCGCCGCCGAACAGGGCGCCCACCGCGCACGCGCCACCCATGAGCGCCGCGGTCTTGCCCATCACCATGTTCTCGCACTCGGCAAGGTCCACAGTGGACCGTTGCTCGAACGTCATGTCCGCCCACTGGCCGTCCACCAGGTCCTGCACGGCCTCGGTGAGCGTCCGTGTCGCCGGGCCGGCGGCCGGATGGCCGCTCGAGGCGAGGACGTCGAGCGCGAGCGTCAGCAACGCGTCCCCGGCGAGGATCGCCGCGCCGATGCCGAAGAGGCTCCACGCGGTGGGGCGATGCCGCCTGGTCAGGTCGCCGTCCATGACGTCGTCGTGCAGCAGCGAGAAGTTGTGCACCAGCTCGACCGCCACCGCGGCCGGCACCGACTCGCGGGGCGAGCCGCCGACGACCGCCGCGGACAGCAGCACGAGCGTCGGGCGGATAGCCTTGCCGCCCTGCGTCGACGCGTGCGAGCCGTGCTGGTCCCACCAGCCCAGGTGGTATCCGGCGATCCGCCGCATGGACGGCGGCAACGTGCCCACGGCCGTGCGCAGCGTGGGTTCGACCAGCTCCCGGCTCCACGCCAGCGTCTGGTCCGTGCTGATGATCTGCTCCGGTGCCACCATGGTCATCGTCCGATCTCGACGTTCTCGAGGACCCCCAGCGCGTCCGGAACCAGCACCGCCACCGAGAAGTACACGCTCACCAGGTACGACAGGACCGCGTGGTCGTCGATGCCCATGAACCGCACGTTCATGCTCGGCCGGACCTCGTCGTCGATGTCCACGGTGTGCAGGCCGATCACGCCCTGGTCCTCGACCCCGGTACGCACCACGATGATCGACGAGGAGTTCCCCTCGGTGATCGGGATCTTGTCGCACGGCAGGATCGGCACGCCGCGCCACGTCTGCACGGCCGAGCCCTCCAGCGGCACGTTCGCCGGGTAGATCCCGCGTTTCGTGCACTCGCGCCGGAACGCGGCGATCGTGCGCGGGTGGGCCAGGAAGAACCGGGACTTGCGGCGCCGGGACAGCAGCTCGTCCAGGTCGTCCGGGGTCGGTGGGCCGGACCGGGTGAAGATCCGCTGCGACAGGTCCGCGTTGTGCAGCAGGCCGAACGAGCGGTTGTTCACCATCTCGTGCTCCTGGCGCTCGCGCAGGGCCTCGATGGTCAGCCGCAGCTGCTCCTCGGTCTGGTTCATCGGGTCGTTGTAGAGGTCCGCGACGCGGCTGTGCACGCGAAGCACGGTCTGTGCCACGGACAGCTCGTACTCGCGTGGCGCCAGCTCGTAGTCGACGAACGTGGCTGGCAGCTCGGCCTCGCCGGCATGCCCCGACGACAGCTCGACGGCCGCCTCACCGGCCCGGTTCCGCGCCGGCACCGGCCGGGACAGCGTTTGTCGCAGGTGTTCGCGCAGGGTGTCGGACCGGCCGTTCAGCTGCTGGAACGACTGCCCGGCCAGCACGAGCACGGTGCACGGCGTGCCGGCCCGGACCGTGAAGCCCCAGGTCCCCTCGGTGCCGGCGAGCGCCTCGCTGCCGAAGTGGTCGCCGTCCGCGAGCACCGCGGTCACCTGGTCGTCGCCGTACGGTCCCGGGGTGATCTTGTTCGCCCGGCCGTGGGCCAGCAGGAACACCTCGGTGCGCGGCTGTCCCGACCCGACGATCACGTCACCGGCCGCGTACTCCCGCTGCTCGAACCGGTTCGCGAGCGCGGTGAGCACCTGCTCGTCGGCGAAGTCCCGCAGCAGCGGCAGCTCCCGCAGCTCGGCCGGCACCACGCGGACGGTGGTGCCCTCGCTGACGAACGACAGCCGGCCGTCGCCGACCGCGTAGGTCAGCCGGCGGTTCACCCGGTACGTGCCGCCCGCCAGGTCCACCCACGGCAGCATCCTGAGCAGCCACCGCGTGGTGATGTTGCGCATCTGCGGCCTGGACTTGGTGGTCGTGGCGAGGTTGCGGGCGGCGCCTGTCGTCAGGCTCGTCCTGGTCGCCTCGACAAGCGGAGTCTCCACAGTGGACACCGGGTCAGCCTTCCCTTCCCAGCTCGACGTTCTCGAGCACCCCGAGCGCGTCGGGCACGAGCACCGCACACGAGTAGTACGCGCTGACCAGGTACGACATGATCGCCTTGTCGTCGATGTTCATGAACCGCACCGAGAGGCTCGGCTGGTACTCGTCGGGGATGCCGGTCTGGTGCAGGCCGACGACGCCCTGCCGCTCCTCGCCGGTACGCAGCAACAGGATCGAGCTGGTGCGGTGCTCGCTCACGCCGATCTTGTTGCACGGGAGGATCGGCACGCCCCGCCACGCCGGCACGCGGTGCCCGTGGTGGTCGACGGAGTCCGGGTAGACGCCGCGCCGGCTGCACTCCCGGCCGAACGCGGCGATCGTGCGCGGGTGCGCCAGGAAGAAGCCCGGGTCCTTCCACACGGTCGCGAGCAGGTCGTCGAGGTCGTCCGGGGTCGGCGGGCCGGACCGGGTGTGGCGGCGTTGGGACAGGTCGGCATTGTGCAGCAGCCCGAAGTCCCGGTTGTTGACCAGTTCGTGCTCCTGGCGCTCGCGCAGGGCCTCGATGGTCAGCCGCAGCTGCTGCTCGAACTGGTTCATCGGGTCGTTGTAGAGGTCGGACACGCGGCTGTGCACGCGAAGCACGGTCTGTGCCACGGACAGCTCGTACTCGCGTGGCGCCAGCTCGTAGTCGACGAACGTGCCGGGCAGCCGGGCCTCCCCCTCGTGCCCGGACGACAGCTCGATCCGGGCCTCACCATGCGGGTTCTGTGCCCGCGACCGCCCCGACCGGAACGCGGCGACATGCGCCCGCAACGAGTCCGACCGGCCGAGGACCTCGTCGAAGACGGGCTGCGGCAGCACGAGCACGGTGCACGCGGTCTTCGCCCTGACCGAGTACTCCCACATGCTCTGGGGGTCGGCCAGCGTCTCGTCGCCGAAGTGGTCGCCGTTCGCGAGCGTGTCGAGCACCGCCTCGTCGCCGTAGCGGCCGGGGCCGACCTTCTGGACCTTGCCGTGCGCGATGAGGAAGGCCTCGTTCGACTCATGTCCGAACTCGACGACCGTGTCGCCCGCCGAGTACTCCCGCTGCTCGAACCCGTTCGCGAGCGTGTCGAGCACCTCGTCGTCCTCGTAGCCCCGCAGCAGCGGCAGCTCGCCGAGCTCGGCCGGGATGACCTGGATACCGTTGCCGCCACCGGTGAACGTGAGCCGGCCGTCGCAGACGGCGTGGGACAGGCGGCGGTTCACCCGGTACGTGCCGCCCGAGACCTGCACCCAGGGCAGCATCGCGAGCAACCAGCGCGACGAGATCGCCTGCATCTGGGGGACGGACTTCGTGGTCGTGGCGAGGTTCCGCGCCGCGTCCGTCGCCAGGCTCCGCCGTGGCCGGTCGCCGTTCGTCCCGGCACCGGACGCCACCGGTTCCGTCACCGTCACAACACACCACCAATCATGTGGTCGAGCTGTCGGAAAATGTGATCAAGTACGCGAGTTCATTCATTCCTACACCCGGACGGAACCGGTCCACAGTCGACCAAGAGAGTGACCACGAGCGTGGTCGGAAATTATCTGGGGATCACCGCGTATTCACTCGATCGTCGGGTGATGGTCGGCCGGCAAATTATCTGAGTGTGCGGCCGATATGCGGCACGAGATATGGTTGGGACGAAAGTGTGGTGGTGGGGACACGATTGGCTGAACCTCGGTAAATGCTGCGCTCACCGTATCGGCCTAATCCGTTCGGCCGGTTATATACGGTCAGTCGAGGACCGTTACGCAGACAGATCGGCACGGTCGACGAACTTACCGTCAACCGTGCCGGAATTCTGTTGTCGTGATTGTTTTGTCAGGCGCCCGCGGTGTCCAGCCGTCGCAAGTGATCTTCGGAGAGCTTGATGTCGAGCGCGGTCATCGAGGCGTCGAGCTGTGCCAGGGTGCGTGGCCCGGTCAGCGGTGTCACGGTCGGGTTCATCTGGTGCAGCAGCCAGGCGAGCACCAGTTGGTTCGGCCGTACCCCCAGTTCCGCGGCGAGGCCGGTCAGTGCCGCGAGCCGCGCGTCCGAGTCCGGGCCGGCGTAGTCGGACATCTTCGGGTCGACCGCGCGCTTCGCCGGGTCGTCGTAGATCCCGTTGAGGATCGGGGAGTACGCGACGAGTGAGATCCCCGGGTTGGCGCGCAGGTGGCTCAGTTGCTCGTCGTCCACAATGGACAGTGTGGCGGCGCCGCCGCGGGGCCGCAGGTAGCTGTGCTGTTGCTGGATGGCGACCGGCGCGGGCCACCCGTTGCGCTCGCAGAGACCGAGGATGCGCTCCAACCGCCAGGTGCGCACGTTCGACCAGCCGACGTAGCGGATCTTGCCGGCGCTGACGAACTGGTCGAGTGCCCCGAGCGTCTCCTCCAGCGGGGTGTCGAGATCGTCGACGTGGACGTAGTAGAGGTCGATGTGGTCGGTGCCGAGCCGGCGCAGGCTGGCGTCGAGCGAGTCACGGAGGGTCGGTGCGCCGGCGCCGACGTACTTCGCCGGCCAACCGTTGCCGCGCTGAGCATCCGGGTCCTCGACCCAGGCGCTGCCCTTGGTGGACAGGAAGACCCGGTCCCGGTTCCCGCGGCTGGCGAACCAGCGGCCCAGCACGGTCTCGCTCTCGCCGCCGGTCAGGCCCGGCTCGGGCCACCAGGCGTAGCAGTCCGCGGTGTCCACAAAGGATCCACCGAGGTCGAGGTAGCGGTCGAGCATGGTCAGTGAGGTCGGCTCGTCGGTGCGCGTACCCATCCACATCGCCCCGAGGGCGAGCTGGCTGACCTGCACACCGGTGCGGCCCAGTTCTGTCGTCTGCACGTCTTCGACACTATGTTCGCCCCGACTGATACGTCCAATGCAAACTTCGGCCCGGTTCAATACGCTGGACGTATGGAACTACGTCAGGCGGCCGCGTTCGTGGTGACGGCCGACGAGGGGCACGTGGGCCGGGCGGCGGCCCGGCTGCACGTCACGCAGCCGACACTGTCCAGGCAGATCGCGGCGCTGGAGCGGTCGCTCGGCGTGCCGCTGTTCGACCGGACCCGCAGGCAGCTGGCGCTCACGCCGGCGGGGGAGGTGTTCCTGGCCGGGGCGCGGGAGCTGGTGCGGCGGGCCGACGAGCTGGCGGCGGCGGCACAGCGGGCGCACCGGGGCGAGCTGGGCGTGCTGCGGGTGGGGTTCGTGCAGTCGGCGACGTTCGCCGCGCTGCCGCGGTTGCTGGGTGCGTTCCGTGCGGCGGTGCCGCACGTCCGGGTGGAGGTCACGGCGATGACCACGCTGCGTCAGGTGGACGCCCTGGCCGACGATCGCATCGACGCGGGCCTGCTGCGGCCCCAGTTCACCGTGCCCGACCTGCGACTGCGGACGATGTCCCACGACGAGCTGTGCGCCGCGCTGCCCGGCGGGCATCCGCTGGCGCGCCGCCGGCGGGTGTCGCTCGCGGACCTGGCGGACGAGTCCTTCGTGTTCTACGAAAGGGATTCCGGGCCCGCGGTGCACGACACGATCGTCGGGCACTGCCGGGCGGCGGGGTTCAGCCCCCGGATCGTGCAGGAAGCCGTTGACGTACAGACGATCGTGGCCCTGGTGGCCGCGAACCTCGGCGTGTCACTGCTGATCACGCCGACTCCGCACACGGACGAGAAGGCGGTCGTGTACCGGCCGCTGGTGGAGAAGCTGCCGACCTGGGAGATGTCCCTCGCCTGGTCGGTGCACAACAGGTCACCGGTCCTGGCAAGACTTCTGGAGTCCGCCCCGGCATGACGGCCAGTGACCAACCACGCCGCTCGGGTGAACTCGACGCATCGCCGCTGGACTACCTATGCTGGCCGGGATGAGCCACGTACCGAGCCGGGTCCTGGTCACCGGGGCGGCTGGCCGGCTCGGCAGTGCGGTGCTGCGCGTTCTCGCGGCACAGGGCGCGGCCGTGGTCGGCCTGGACCGCGTCGACCCAGGCGGCGTTGAAACGTTCTTCACCGGCAGTGCCGGCGACGTCGACCTGGTCGCGCGGGCCGTTGCCGGCGTCGACGCCGTGATCCACCTCGCCGCCATCCCGCGGCCCACCCTCGGCGCGCCCGAGGAGGTGTTCGTCAACAACGCGGCCGCCACGTTCGTCGTCCTCGACCAGGCGGCGCGGGCCGGCGTACGGCGCGCGGTGATCGCGAGCAGCCTGTCGATCACCGGGCTGCCGTTCTCGCCGCGGCCGGCCGTGCCCGGCTACGTGCCGGTCGACGAGGCGATGCCGCTGCAGATCGGCGACCCGTACGCACTGTCCAAACTGGCCGATGAGGCGACCGCCGAGATGGTCGCGCTCCGGGACGGCATGACTGTGGTCCCGCTGCGGTTCCCCATGCTCGGCGAGCCCGAGTTCCTGGTCGCCGAGGCCGAGCGGCACCGCGCCGACCCGGCGTACGCCGCCGCCTCGCTGTGGGCCTACCTCGACATGCGCGACGCCGCCATGGCCTGTTGGCTCGGCCTCACCGTGCCGGCGACCGGCGTGCACCCGCTGTACCTGGCGGCGCCGGAGACGCTCTCGCCGTACCCGACGGAGGACCTCGTCGCACGCTGCTTCCCCGGGGTGCCGGTCCGTGCCCCGCTGCCCGGGCGCACCGTGCCGATCGACACGTCCGCGGCCAGTTCGCTGCTCGGTTTCACCGCCGCGCACCTCTTCGACATCACCCCGGCGGAGCTGCCATGACCTACCTCGACGAGTTCGCGCCGCACCAGGGACTGCGCACCCCACGCGCGTACCTGCGCACCGACGCACCGCGGCTGGCGCTGGACGGGGACTGGCGGTTCCGGCTGTCGCCGATCGCCGACCTCCCGGCCGACTTCGCCGACCCGGCGTTCGACGACGGTGGCTGGGACACACTGGCGGTCCCGGCCCACTGGACGCTGCACGGATACGGGAGTCCCTGGTACACCAACGTTGTCTACCCGTTCCCGGTCGACCCGCCGCACCCGCCGGAGGAGAACCCGACCGGTGACTACCGTGTCGCGTTCGACCTGCCCGACGACTGGGCGGGACGGTCGGTGGTGCTGCGGTTCGACGGCGTCGAGTCGTGCGCGAAGGTCTGGCTCAACGGCACGGAGTTGGGGTTCTTCACCGGGTCGCGGCTGCCGGCGGAGTTCGACGTGACGCCGGTGCCCGGCCGGAACGTGCTGGCCGTGCGGGTGCACCAGTGGTCGGCCGCCAGTTACCTGGAGGACCAGGACCAGTGGTGGCTGCCCGGCATCTTCCGGTCGGTGACCCTGGAGGCACGCGGCGACCTCGACGACGTGTTCGCCCACGCGTCCTATGTGGACGGACAGGGCACGTTGCTGGTCGACGCCTCGGTGCCGGCGACGGTGTCCGTGCCCGCGCTCGGCATCTCCGTGCCCTCCGGCACGTCGGTCACGGTTCCGGTCGAGCCGTGGAGCGCCGAGCGGCCGCGGCTGTACGACGCCACGGTGTCGACCCCGGCCGAGACGGTCGAGCTGCGCATCGGGTTCCGCACGGTGTCCATCGTGGACGGTGTGCTGCTGGTCAACGGCGAGCCGGTCCAGTTCCGGGGCGTGAACCGGCACGAGTTCCACCCCGACCACGGGCGTGCGGTGCCGTCCGAGACGATGCTCGAGGACGTGCTGCTCATGAAGCGGCACAACATCAACGCCGTGCGCACGAGCCACTACCCGCCACATCCCGCGTTCCTCGACCTGTGCGACGAGTACGGCCTGTGGGTGATCGACGAGTGCGACCTCGAGACGCACGGGTTCACGTTCTCCGGCTGGGAGAAGAACCCGTCGGACGTGTCCTCCTGGCGCGACGCCTATCTGGACCGGATGCGCCGCACGGTCGAGCGGGACAAGAACCACGCGAGCATCGTGCTGTGGTCGCTGGGCAACGAGAGCCACACCGGCGCGAACCTCGCGGCGATGGCGTCGTGGACGCGGCAGCGGGACCCGTCCCGGCCGGTGCACTACGAGGGTGACGCCGACTGCGCGTACGTCGACGTGTACAGCCGCATGTACGCCTCGCACGCCGAGGTCGACAAGATCGGGCAGGAGCCCGGGATCCCGTTCCTGCAGTGCGAGTACGCGCACGCGATGGGCAACGGGCCGGGCGGGTTGGCCGAGTACGTCGCGTTGTTCGACAAGTACCCGCGCATCGCCGGCGGTTTCGTGTGGGAGTGGATCGACCACGGGCTGCGGCATCCGGAGTTCGAGTACGCGTACGGCGGTGACTACGGCGAACCCATCCACGACGGGAACTTCGTGGTGGACGGGCTGGTGTTCCCGGACCGCACGCCGTCGCCGGGCCTGCTGGACGTGAAGAAGGCGTACGAACCGCTCCGGATCTCCTTCGTGGACGGGCGGGTGGTCGTGCGGGAGCTGCGACCGGTGCCGCCGCTGCGGTTCGAGTGGACGGCTGGTTCCTCGTCGGGCGTGCTGGACGCCTCGTTCACGCTGCCGTCCCTGCCGCCGTCCGCCGAGGAGACGTGGCTGACCGTGCGGGCGGTGCTGGCGTCGGACGAGCCGTGGGCGCCCGCCGGGCACGAGATCGCGTGGGCGCAGCACCAGCTGTCGGCCGGGGACGACTCGGTGCCGGCCGGCCCCGATCGTCCACAGTGGATCGACAGTGGGATCTCCTTCGGCACGGCGGAGTTCGACCGCTTCGGCCGGTTGACGACCTTCGGTGGCCTCGCGGTCGGCGCGCCGCACCTGTCGCTGTGGCGGGCGCCGACCGACAACGACCGGGGCGAGTACGTCAACCTGCACGAGACGTGGCGGGCTCTCGGCCTGCACCGCCTGACACACCGGTTCGACTCGCTGACGGCCGGCGACACGCTGGTCGTGCGGGAGCGGACGGCCGCGGCGGCGCTGGCGCGAGGCGTGCAGGTGACCTACGAGTGGGCGTCGGCGGGTGACGGGCTCGCGCTGACGGTGCGGGTGGACCCGGACGGCGAATGGCCGGAGCCGATCGCGAAGCTGGCGCTGACACTGCCACTGCCGGCGTCGCTGGACCGTGTGACATGGTTCGGCCGCGGTCCCGGCGAGTCCTACCCGGACACCGGCCTGGCGACGCGGTTCGGCCGGTTCGAGTCCACTGTGGATGATCTGCAGACGCCGTATGTCAGACCGCAGGAGAACGGCCGGCGCGGCGAGGTCCGCTGGGCGACGCTGACCGACACGCTCGGCCGCGGCCTGCGGGTCGGCGGCTCGTTCGGCTTCGCCGTGCGCAGGTGGACCGACGCCGACCTGGCCGCCGCGCGGCACCGGAACGAACTGGTCGCCGGTGACGGTCTGTGGTTGACCATCGACGTGGGGCAGCAGGGAATCGGCACCGGATCGTGCGGACCGGGCGCTTTGCCCGAATACCTGCTCACGCTGCGGAAGACCGAGTTCACCGTCGTGTTGTCACCGTTGTCGTGACCCGGTTGTTCTGCCAGTATGCGTGGCCATGGCAAGCACACTGAACCCGTACATCAACTTCGCCGGCAACGCCCGGCAGGCCATGGAGTTCTACGAGCAGGTGTTCGGTGGCACGCTGCGGCTGAGCACGTTCGGTGACTTCGGTTCGGAGGACGCACCGAACGGCATCATGCACGGCCAACTCGAGACACCGAGTGGCTACACGCTCATGGCCGCCGACAACCCACCCGGCCAACCACACCAGCCGGGCAACAACATCACCGTCTCCCTGAGCGGCGACGACGGTGAGGAGCTACGCGGCTACTTCGACAAGCTGTCCAGCGGCGGCACCGTGACCCTGCCCCTGGAGAAGCAGGCTTGGGGCGACGAGTTCGGCATGGTGGTCGACCGGTTCGGCATCGCCTGGATGGTCAACATCGGCACCGCCACGGAAGGTTAGGCGCCTTCCCGAAGAGGCGTCCTGAGTCGAGCGGCGGTGCATGGGATGGAGCGGCGACGGGTGCTGCCATGCCGGTGCGGCACCCGTCGCCGTGCCTAGGGGTTCAGCCGACGTTCCACTTCTGGCTGGCCGCACCGGTGCAGGTCCAGATCTGCAGGCGCGTGCCGTTCGCCGAGCTGCCGCCGGTCGCGTCGAGGCACTTGTTGGCCCCGACGTTCGCGATGTCCTTGGCCGCCTCGACCCGCCACTTCTGCGCGTTGGATCCGTTGCAGTCGTAGAGCTGGATCTTCGTGCCGTCGGCCGTGCCGGCCGCGGTGACGTCCAGGCACTTGCCCAGCGCGCGGATCGTGCCGTCCGAGCCTACGGTCCACTGCTGGGCCGCGGTGCCGTTGCAGTCGTACAGCTGGACGGCGGTGCCGTTCGCGGTCGCGGCGCCGGCCACGTCCACGCACTTGCCGCCGATGCCCGTGATCCGGCCGCCGGTGCCACCGCCTCCGCCGCTCGTGTCGTTGGTGACACGCACGTAGTCGACGGTCAGCGTGTTCGGCATCGGCGTGCTGCCGTCGGGGTCACCCGGCCAGTAGCCGCCGACCGCGAGGTTCAGGATGACGAAGAACCCGTGGTCGTACACCCACCGGTTGCCGTTGAGGTCGGCCGGAGTCCTTGTCTGGTAGGCGTTGCCGTCAACCGACCAGACGATCTTGTTGGGGGACCAGTCGACGCGGAACGTGTGGAAGCCGTCCGCGAACGGCGAGCCGATCGAGTAGCCTGCGCCGATGCCACCGGAACCGGAGTAGCCGGGGCCGTGGAGCGTGCCATGGACGGTGTTCGGCTCGAAGCCGACGTTCTCCATGATGTCGATCTCGCCGTCGGTCGGCCAGTTGCCGCCGCCCAGCAGCCAGAACGCCGGCCACATGCCCTGTCCGCGCGACATCTTGAGGCGCGTCTCGAAGCTGCCGTAGGCCTGGGAGAACTTGCCGGACGTGTTGAGCCGGGCCGAGGTGTACTCGCACCGGCCGTACCAGCAGTTGTAGTTGCCGGGGTTCTCGCGCCGCGCGGTGATCACCAGGTTGCCCTGGCCGTCGTGCACGGCGTTGCTGGTCGAGTTCGTGTAGTACTGCCGCTCGTGGTTGTTGACGTTGTCGCCCGTCTCCATGTTCCACTTCGAGCCGTCGACCGGCGTGCCGGCCGGTGCGTTGAACTCGTCGTCGAACGTGGTTGCCGCGATGCCGACGTCGCTGCGGGCGTTGTCGGCCGGCGCGGCGGCCAGCGCGGTGTGGTTCGCGGGTGTCAGTACTGCCGCGGACGTGGTGAGCACGGCCGCGATCGCCAGTAGAAAACGTCGAGAGGGGTGCGTGGACATCTATGTCACCGCCGACGCTCGTGTGTTTGTTGTCTTTGGCAACAAAGAGTGCCATGGTCCAGACCACGCGACAAGGGGTCAGACCAATTTTCTGAAACCGGTTCCGGCGCCCCGATCTTAACCCATCGCTTAACAGGCGGCTGCGATACGGTCACTGTCCGCGTAGCTTGGAGTGATGACTGGAGCACGAGACCAGGCAGCTGTGCGGGACATCTGGGAGCTGAGCGGCGCCGAGCTGCCGCAGGGACACGGCAAGGCGTGCAAGGCCATGAAACACGTCGGTTTCGCCGAGGTGGACGACGACCTCCGCGCCGCGTGGCGGGACAAGCTGGCGCGTGAGGGCAAGCTGGGGTCCCGGACCGTCGCCGACCTGTTGGCCGAGCGTCGCGGTGACTGACGGTGGTGTCGCCGGCCTGACCGAGGCCCTGCGGGAGGGTGGCTACCTGGCCGATCGTGGGCTCGCGACCGCCGTGCACGTCGCGTTGTCGCTGCGGCGGCCGCTGCTGCTCGAGGGCGAGGTCGGGGTCGGCAAGACCGAGATCGCGAAGGTGCTGGCCACGGTCCTGCACCGCGACCTGATCCGGCTGCAGTGCTACGAGGGCATCGACACGAACCAGGCGCTGTACGAGTGGGACTACTCGCGCCAGCTGCTGCACCTTCGAGCGTCGTCGCAGGCCGCCGACCTGTTCGGCCCGGAGTTCCTGCTGGAACGGCCGCTGTTGCGGGCCGTCCGCGCGGGCGAGCGGGCCGTGCTGCTGATCGACGAGATCGACCGCGCGGACGACGAGTTCGAGGCGTTCCTGCTGGAGGTGCTGTCGGACTTCCAGATCAGCATCCCGGAGATCGGGACCGTTGCGTGCGAGCGGCCGCCACTCGTGATCCTGACGTCGAACCGGACCCGCGAGCTGCACGACGCGTTGCGGCGGCGGTGCATGTACCACTGGATCGACTACCCGTCGTTCGATCGCGAGGTCGAGATCGTGCTGCTGCGGTCCCCCTCGGTGCCGGCGGCGCTGGCGCGGTCGGTGGTGGCGGCCGTGACCCGGTTGCGCGGCCTCGACCTGGTCAAACCGCCGGGCGTGGCGGAGACGATCGACTGGGCCACGACGCTGGAGTTCCTCGGCGCGGCCGGGCTGTCGCTGCCGCTGGCCGAGGATACGCTCGGCGCGGTGGTGAAGGAGCACGACGACCTGGCGCTGGTGCGGGAGTCGCTGGGCGAGATCGTCTCCGATGCATGAGCTCGTCCGGTCGCTGGTGGGTTTCGCACGGGCGTTGCGAGCGGCCGGGCTGGTGGTCGGCACCGGTGACGCGGACGCCTTCTGCGCGGCGGCCGCCTGCCTGGACCCGACCGATCTCGCCGATCTCTACTGGGGCGGCCGGTGCACGCTCGTGACGCGGCACGCGGACATCCCGTTGTACGACGCGGTGTTCCGGCGGTACTTCCTCGGCGGGGCCGATGCCGCCGCCGTCGGGGAACCGCGTCCGGCGCCGGCCGCGGTCCGCTTCGGGACGTTCACGGTGCCGTCGGTGGAGCCGGGTGCCGCCGAGCTCGAACAGGAGTCCCTGGGACTGGTGGCGTCCACTGTGGACATCGCGCGGCGGCGGGTGTTCGTGTCGTGCACGCCGGCGGAGCTGGCCGAGCTGCGGCGAATCCTCGCCCGGCTGCGGCTGACCCCGCCGCGACGGCGGACGCGCAGGCTTGGCCCCGCGCGGGCGGGGCGGGTGCTGGACCTGCGGCGGATGGTGCGTGCGGCGCTGCGTACGCAGGGAGAGCCGGCCTCGTTGCGGTGGCGCGAGCGGCGGTCGCGGCCCAGGCGGCTGGTGCTGCTGCTGGACGTGTCGGGTTCGATGGCCGCCTTCTCCCGGACGCTGCTGCAGTTCGCGCACACGACGGGGCGGTCGTCCCGGCGGGTGGAGGTGTTCTGTTTCGGGACCCGGCTGACGTACCTGACGCGGGTGCTGCGGAAGCGGTCGGTGGACGAGGCGCTGCGGATGGCCGGCGAGACGGTGGCCGACTGGGAGGGCGGCACGAGGATCGGCGCTTCGGTGGACGCGTTCGTGCGGGGGTGGGGCAGGCGGGGGATGTCCCGCGGGGCGACGGTCGTCATCTGCTCGGACGGGTTGGACCGTGGCGAGCCGGTGCTGCTGGCGTCCTCTTTGGACTCGCTGGCGCGGCTGAGCCACCGCATTCTCTGGGTGAGCCCACATGGGACGGCTCGCTCGGTGGCGATGATGGTGGCCGAGCCGTACCTCGACGCCGTCCTGCCGGCGGCCTCGCTGGGGGACTTCGCGCGGCTGTTGCCACTGTTGGGCTGACTCCCCAGGCATGCGCGCGCCGCGGGTCAGTCCGGGGTCCTCGGGGAGGTGAGCGGGCTCGCCGTGCGGGTCTCGTACTCGCCGATCCATTCCGGGCGCCAGCTGTTGTCGAACTTCTGGGTGTTGCAGTGCGGCTCGTACATGGCGACCAGCTCCGCCACTATCCGTTCGCGGTGGGGGCGGGTGTCGCCCGGTACCTCGAACCACGCGACGTGGAGTTTCCACCTGTCGCCTGCCCGTGCGGTCCAGCACGGTGTCCTCGGGTGGCGGAACGGCAGCCCGGCCGCCGACAGGTCGTCCGCCTGGTCGGCGTGGATCACCGCGTAGCGGGACGACGGCGGTAGCCGGTACATGATCACGTAGACGCCCGGCCTGCCCGGCGGCACCCAGCCACCGAGCAGGCGTGGGCCCTCGAACAGGTAACCCGCGGCCGACCCCAGTCTGATCACTTCGACCGGTAGCCCACCGTCTCGTGTAGACGCGACCGCCTCGTGCCCGACGCCGGGCGCGCCGGGCCGCGTGGCGGGACGGCCGACGCCGCACCCACGATCCGTTCCGCGAAACCGTAGAGCAGCGGCAACGCCGAGGCCACCACCTTCCCCGTGCGGTTGATGTGCTCCACCCCGGGCACGATGTCCGCGGCGTGGCCGCGGATCTTCTTCACCAGCCGCGCGCATTCCGCCAGGTTCGTGGCGATCCGGGTCAGCAGCGTGCCGATCCAGAACAGGAAGAACGCCAGGCCCGCGATCAGCACCACGATCTCGACCACCGTCAGCACGATCACGACGCACCACCCGACGCCACGCGGCCCAGGAACAGGTGATGCCGCAGGCCTTCCGCCAGCACCGCCTCCACCCCGTCGGCCGTCCTCGGGACCAGGGCGGCGTGTTCGGTGTTCTCCGCCACCGACTCCAGCGTGTGCCGGACCTCCGCCACCCGCCGGTCGATCAGCCTCACGAAGTACACCAGCAGGCTCAGCAACGCCACCACGGCCACGATCACGACGGCGCCCAGCACCAGCACCAACGTCCAGTACTCGTTGTCGGTCATGTCAGCCTCCCAGCCTGGCTCGGCCCCGCGCGAGACCGGCGACGATCTTCTCCGCGTGGTCGATCGTCGTCGACAGCGCGGCCAGTGGCGCCGTGTTCGTGCGCGCCTGGACCAGGGCGCGGTCGATCTGCGTCGCGCGTCCGGCGATTCCGCGTGCCAGCAGGATGATCGGCGTCACGAGCGCGACCACCGCCACCACCACGACCAGCCCGATGATCAGGCCGAGTGTCCAGCCGCTCATGTCACACCCCCTCCGCCCACTCGCGGACAGGTTTCAGGTTGGCGTTGACCGAGGTCAGCCTCGCCGGCACCGTGCTCGTGCGGTCCGCGATCGACTCGACGCCGCCGATGACCGCGTCCAGCGTGTGCGTCACGTGTCGCAGGTGGACGATCACGCGCAGCAGCGCGACCGCGGTCAGTCCGATGATCAGTGCCGCGGCCACCAGTGTGACCCACGCTACGGCAGGCATTACCCCTCCAACAGCTTCTGCACGCTGCCGGCGTAGCGGACCGCGCCGACCTGGACTTCCTTGATCGTCTCGTCGCTCGTCGCCAGCAGTCCGGGCACCGGTTCGAGGTCGTCGTTCAGCCCACCGCCGTCGGCGAGGATCTCGTCGCCCGCGTCGCGAATCCGTTCGACGGCCGCGAGGATCCGGTTGAGCAACGCGATCACGACCGGCAGCACCACGACCAGCAATGCCAGCGCGCCCACCCACCACAGAGCCATGTCAGACACCCTTCGTACGGAGACGCCGCGCGTTCGAGCCGAAGAACCGCCAGAAGACCCGTCGCAACGCGGTCGTCGCGGCCGCGAGGCCGATCGCGAAGCCGCTCACCGAGCCGGCGCCCCCGGTGCGTTCCTCGCCGCGGGCCCAGCGCGGGATGTCCTCGGCCACGTTCGTCGCGAACCGTCCCAACAGGACGTTCGTGACGTCGGTGATCATGCCGCGGCCGTACTGGGCGGCCGCACCCGCGATCGTGAGGTCCTGCTCGACCGCGATCCGGGTGCCGCCGGCGGACTTGCTGAGCGTCGCCGTCAGGACCATCGACGCGTGGCCCTTGCCGCGTTCCTCCGCGCCGGCCGCGTTCAGCACGACTCGCCGCCCGGCCTCGTCGCGCTCGACGATCCGTGCCGTGCCGGCGAAACGCAGGGACACCGGACCCATCCGGACGCTGACCCGGCCCTTGTAGTTGTCCTCGTCCACGACCTCGGTCAGCTCGGTGCCCGGCAGGTTGGGTGCCATGCGGGGCACGTCGAGCAGGTAGGCCCACACCCGCTCGACCGGTTGTGGCACCTCGAAATCACTGGTGATCAGCACGTCAGCTCCTCACCGGGGGCGCGCCGGACACGTTCTGTCCGCTGTTGATGGCCTCCCACACCCGGTCCGGCAGCAGCGGCATGTCGATGTTGCGGACCCCGGTGTCGGACAGGGCGTCCAGCACCGCGTTCACGAACGCCGCGGGCCCGCCGACCGCCGCGCACTCGCCGACGCCCTTCGCGCCAAGGGGATGGTGCGGACACGGCGTCACGACCTCGTGCAGCTCGAAACCCGGTGTCTCCCAGGCGGTCGGCAGCAGGTAGTCCATGTAGTTCGAGCCGACGCAGTTGCCGTCCGCGTCGAACGTGATGAACTGCATGTTCGACATCGCGTACGCCTCGGTCAGGCCGCCCATGATCTGCCCCTCGACGATCATGGGGTTGATCCGCACGCCGCAGTCGTCGACCGCGACCACGCGCAGCACGTCCCACACGCCGCTCTCCGGGTCGACCTCAACCGTCACGATGTAGCAGGCGAACGGCCAGGTCAGGTTCGGCGGGTCGTAGTAGGCGTTGTTCTCCAGGCCGGGTTCCATGCCGTCGGGCATGTTGCCGTACGCGGCCGCCGCACACTCCTGAATGGACACACCGCGGTCCGGCGCGCTGCGGATGTAGAACCGGCCCAGCTCCCACTCGACGTCCTCCTCGGACACTTCGAGCAGGTGCGCGGCGAGCTTGCGTGCCTTGGCGCGGATCTTGCGGGCCACCATGGCCACCGCCGCGCCCGCGACCGGCGTCGACCGGGACGCGTAGGTGCCCATGCCGAACGGCGCGGTGTCCGTGTCGCCCTCCTCGACGACCACGTCCGCGGCCGGGATGCCCAGCTCGTGCGCGACGATCTGCGCCCACGTGGTCTCGTGACCCTGCCCCTGCGTCTTCGCGCCGGTCCGCAGGATCGCCTTGCCGGTCGGGTGCACCCGCAGCTCGGCCGAGTCGAACATCTTGATGCCCAGGATGTCGTACTCGCGGCTGTTGCCGGCGCCGAGCGGCTCGGTCATCGTGGAGATCCCGATGCCCAGCAGCCGTCCGTGCTTCGCGGCCTCCTCCTTCTCGCGGAGGAACTGCTCGTAGTCGATGGCCGCCAGGCCGATGTCGAGACACTTCTGGTACTGGCCGGAGTCGGTGAGGAAGCCGAACGGCGTGCGGTAGGGGAACTGGTCGTCGCGCACGAGGTTGATCCGGCGGAACTCGGCGGGGTCCATGCCGAGGTCGGCCGCGGCCGCCGCGATGATGCGTTCCTGGAAGAACATCGCCTCGGTGACCCGGAACGAGCACCGGTACGCCACACCACCCGGCGCCTTGTTCGTGTAGGCGCCGCGGGCCGTGATGTGCCCGGTCGGGATGTCGTAGCAGGCGAACGCCGAGTGCACGAGCCCGATCTTGAACTTGCTCGGCTGCGCGTCGGAGAAGAACGCGCCCTGGTCGGTGTCCGCGTGGAACCGGACGCCGAGGATCCTGCCATCCCTGCGCAGCGCCAGCTCCCCGTCGAAGTACATGTCCCGCGCGAACCCGGTCGAGATGAGGTTGCCCGACTTGTCCTCGATCCACTTGACCGGCGTGCCGAGCAGGATCGAGCACAGGATCGCGCAGACATATCCGGGATATACCGGCACCTTGTTGCCGAACCCGCCGCCGATGTCCGGCGAGACGATCCGGATCATGTGTTCGGGCAGCTCCGCCACGAGCGCCACCGCGGCCCGGATGATGTGCGGCGCCTGCGTGGTCATGTAGACGGTGAGCTTCTCGGTCGCCGGGTCGTAGCTGGCGACCGCGCCGCAGTTCTCGATGGGCGAGGGGTGCGAGCGCGGGTAGTGCAGCGACAGCTTGGAGACCACGTCGGCCTGCTCGAACGCGCGGTCGGTGGCCGCCTTGTCGCCGACCTCCCAGGCATAGCAGGTGTTGTCGGTCTGGCCTTCCTTGTCGTCGCGGATGATCGGCGCGTCCGGGGCGTGTGCCTGCCGCGGGTTCACGATCGCCGGCAGCGGCTCGTACTCGACGACGATGGCCTCACAGCCGTCCTTCGCCGTGTACGGGTCGTCGGCGACCACGCACGCGACCTCCTGGCCCTGGAAGCGAACCTTGTCGGTCGCGAGCACGGCCTGCGTGTCGTAGGACAGGGTCGGCATCCACGCGAGGTTGCGCTGTGCGGCCATCTCGCCGGTCAGCACCAGCCGGACACCGGGAATCTCCCACGCCTTGCTGGTGTCGATGGACTTGATGCGCGCGTGCGCCACCGGGCTGCGCAGGATCTCCATGTGCAGCATGCCCGGCAGCGTGATGTCGTCGACGTAGTTGCCGCGCCCGCGGATGAACCGCGCGTCCTCGACGCGTTTCCGGCTGGCGCCGAGGCCGCCGATGCCTATCTCGTCGAGCTGCGATGGGTTGGTCACCTCACACCTCCGCGGGCTTCATCTTCGCGGCGGCCCACAGGACGGCCTTGACGATGTTCTGGTAACCCGTGCAGCGGCACAGGTTTCCCGACAGCGCCCAGCGGACCTCCTCCTCGGTCGGGTCGGGATTTCGTTGCAGCAGGGCCATCGCGCTCATCATCATGCCGGGAGTGCAGTAACCGCACTGGAGTCCGTGCTCCTCTCGGAAGCCCTCCTGGACCGGGTGCAGCTCGCTGGCCTTCGCCATGCCCTCCACGGTCGTGACCTCGTGCCCGTCCGTCTGGACGGCGAGCATGGTGCACGACTTGACCGCCGTGTTGTCGACGAGGACGGTGCACGCGCCGCAGTTCGTCGTGTCGCAACCGATGTGGGTACCGGTCAGGCCGAGTCCCTGGCGCAGCAGGTGCGCCAGCAACAGGCGCGGCTCGACCTCGGCCGTGCGCGTGGCGCCGTTGACCGTGACGGTGATGCTTCGCTTGTCCACGTGATCCCCTTCAGACGGCGACCGGCGTCAGCTCGAGCGCGCGGGTGACGAACGTCCTGACGACGTGCCGTTTGTAGTCCGCGCTGCCGCGGTGGTCGGTCCGTGGCTGGGCGGCCTCGGCGGCGAGCCGGGCGGCCTCCTCGACGACCTCGGGTTCCAGCGCGCTGCCGGCCAGCACCTGTTCGGCAGCGACCACCTTGATGTTGTTGGCCCCCACCCCGGTCAGGGCGACGCCGGCCGTCAGCACCGTGCGCCCGGCCAGCTCCAGCGCCACCGCGACACCGGCGGTCGCGAAGTCACCGACCCGGCGTTCCAGCTTGAGATAGCGGCCGAACGGGGTCCCGGTGGGCACCGGGATCCGGGCCGCGATCGCGATCTCCCCTGGCAGCAGGGCGTTCTGGAACGGTCCGGTGACGAACTCGCCGGCCGGGACGACCCGGCGGCCGTTCGGTCCGGTCGCCACGATCGACCCGTTGAGCGCGAGCATCACGGACGCCCAGTCGCCCTGCGGGTCTGCGTGACACACCGACCCGACGAGCGTGCCGCGGTTGCGCACGATCGGGTCGGCGATCAGCGGCGCGGCGGACGCCATGAGCGGCCACCGGTCGAGTCCGGTCGAGTACTCCAGGTCGACGTGCCGGCAGAGCGCGCCGACCTCCAGCGCGCCGTCGCGGACCTCGTGGTACCCGAGGTCGGGCAGGCCGTTGATGTCGACGAGCAGCTCCGGTGTCGCGAACCGCAGCTTGACCATGGGGATCAGGCTCTGTCCACCGGCGAGGACCTTGGCCTCCTCGCCGTAGGTACGCAGCAGTTCGAGCGCGCCGCCGAGGGACTCCGGTGCCTCGTAACGGAACCGTGCCGGGTACATCAGGTCTGCTCGGGTTCGCGCACGGCAACGGGCAGGGACTCGTCGTCGGGGTCCGGCCGCGGCTCCTGATGCGGCGGCCACGGCCCGGCGACGGGCTGCGCCGCCACCTTCAGCCAGCTCACGACCGACGGAAACGCCCAGATGGTGGGGCTCTTCCCGGTCCTGGGCGCATCCTCGAACAGCTCATACATACGTGGGTTCCCGCCGTCCATGCGCTGATCGTCGTAACGCGGCTCGACCGGTCGCAAGCACTCCGTAACCGATTGCTTAATGCCCCATAAGCGTTCCCGGTCCCGCTGGTGTCCCGCGCCGGAAATCAGGCAACCAATTCGGCGGCCCAGCTTCCTGCTGGCGGCGTTGCCGGTTCGCCCAAGTACGACCCAGTACGACCCAGTACGAGGGCGAACCGGCGCCTTGCCAGCAGAAACCCGGATCCACCGACTTAATCA
>Ga0164298_10000154_pt1 | contig 23411 bp, 21 predicted proteins | sample Whisoiple_216_MG_FD_109713 | JGI IMG/M metagenome (GOLD analysis project Ga0164298, IMG submission 109713) | Unamended control soil microbial communities from upstate New York, USA - Whitman soil sample_216_MG | ecosystem: Environmental > Terrestrial > Soil > Agricultural land ...
CTCGTGGCCCGCCGCCGTGGTGGTCTCGCCGTGGGTGCCGAGGAGCGAGACCGAGCCGCTGTGGGTGCCGGCGGTCGCGGTCAGCCGCAGGACGACGACGTCGTCCGGGTGGCTGGCGTAGACCTCACGCCGGTAGTGCGCCCCGCCGATCCGGTAGCTCGCCGAGACGACGCCGTTGCTGAGGTCGAGCTGTCGCCGGTAGTCCGCGTACGCCTGCGGGGTGTGGCCGGTCACCGCGACCCGCACCTGGGCGAGCACGCCGAAGCTGCCGAAGCCGGTCCCGTCGTAGGGGAGCTGGCCGTCGTCGGTGGGCACGTCGTTGCGGCCGCCCGACCAGAACGAGCCGTCGGTCAGGTACAGGACGTCGTCGGCGGGGTCGCCCCCGGTCAGCGCTCCCAGGCGCCCGTTCCCGATCGGCAGTCCCTCCCGGATGATCTGGTCCTCGCGGGCAGGCGTGCGGTACCAGAGCGTCGTGGCCTCGGCGCCGGGGACGAGGTCGGGTTCCACGGGCCGGGCCGGTTCGGCGTGTGCGGCGAACGGCCGCGCGCCGCCGATCGCGGCGCCGGCGCCGGCGACCCCGGTGAGCCGCAGGAAGTCACGGCGGGAGGGAGCGGACACGGATGGTCCCCTTTCGACGCAAACATCGGACGTTTGGACAATAAATTCGATAATTAGTAATTGTCAACAACGGCCTTGACCTTGACACCGTGACAAGGTCTTCACTGGGTGCAGGAGGTGGTCCCCGTCAACACGACACACCCGAACTCACCGGACACCCGCCTGCTGGCGGCGTTGTCGGCCGACAGCTCGTCGACGCGGCTCCAGGCGGTGCTCATGGTCGGCACGCATCCCGACGAGTCCGTCGTCGACGCACTCGTGGCCCGGTGCGCGGTCGAGCCGGACTTCTTCGTGCGCGACATGCTGACCTGGGCACTGACCCGCCTGCCGGTGGAGGTCACGGTGCCGAGGCTCCGCGCGGAGCTGCGGTCCGCGCACGCTCAGGCCAGAAGCCAGGCGTTGCACACATTGTCCAAGATCGGGGACCCGAGCGCGTGGCCCGCGATCACGCCGTCGTTGCTGGGCGACGCCGACGACGAGGTCGCGCGCAGCGCGTGGCGGGCAGCCGTCGTCCTTGTGCCACAAGGGGAACGGCTCCGGCTGGCCGAACAGCTCGCCGCGCGGCTCGGCCACGGCGACCGGGCCGTGCGGCTGAGTCTCAGCCAGGCGCTCGTCGCCCTGGGCGAGGTGATCGAGCCGGTCCTGCGGACGGCGCTGGCGAGTGCCGACCCGCGGGTGCGTGCGCATGCCCGCGCCACGGCGGGGCTCCTCCGCGACCCGGACGCCGGTTTCGACCTGGCCGTCGACGAGGCGACCCGGATCCTCGTGCTCGGCCCGGAACAGGGCTGACCGATGCTGATCGGTGAGGTGGCCCGCCGCTCGGGCGTGAGCACCCGGATGCTCCGGCACTACGACTCGCTCGGGCTGGTGCGGCCGACGGGCCGCACCGTGGGTGGCTACCGCGAGTACTCCGCCGAGGACATTCGTCGGATCTTCCACGTGGAGAGCCTGCGGTCCCTGGGGCTGTCGCTCCGCGACATCGGCCGCGCGCTGGAGGATCCCGCCTTCGCGCCGGCCGAACTGGTCGGCGACCTCATCCGCCGGACCGAGGACCGGCTGAGGCGGGAACAGGAGCTGCTCGACCGGCTCCGCGCGGTCGACGCCTCGTCGCCGTTCGGCTGGCAGGAGGTCCTGCGCGTCGTCGAGCTCCTGCGCGGGCTGAGCTCGCCGAGCGCCGCTCGCCGGCAGCAGGCCGTCCTGGCCCCGGCCGAGGACGTGCCGGTGCCCACCGAGCTGCTGGCCGAGGCGGTCCTCGCCGAGTCCGATCCGAACGTCGCCGGCGCCCTGCGATGGGCCCTCGCACGGGCGGGCGGCGACGGCGTGGCGAGCCTGGCGGCCGGCCTGGCCGCGGCGAACGTGGAGACCAGGCGGCGTGCGGTCCTGGCACTGGCCGAGATCGCCGGCGACGAGGCGACCGCGGTGCTCGCCGGCGCGCTCGGAGACCCGGACCCGGCCGTACGCGGGCCCGCCGCCCTGGCCGCGGGCACCCGCGGCGTGCCCGCGGCCGTGCCTACGCTCGTCGGCATGGTGGTCGAGGGCACGAACGACGTCGAGGCGGCCGAGGTCCTCGGCGCACTGGCACAGGACCTCGCCGCCGCGGACCGGATCACGACCGCACTGGGCGACGAGCTGGCCGCGCACCCCGCGGACCCGGCGGTGCGGATCCGCCTGACCCAGGCCCTGGTCGAGCTGCCCGCGCCGCTGGCGGAGGACCTCCTGCGCCGGCTGACCCACGACGACGACCGGGCCGTCGCCGCCATCGCCTCGGCGCTCGTGACCGCCAGATCGCGACAGTGAACCGGCACGTCGGTGCACTGTCGCACGTGAGAACAGCGGTGTGGCGCCGGACGGTTCCGCCAAACGGACCTCGTCGGCGGGTCCGCTCTGGCAGGATCGACTGCCGTGCCGCTTCCCACGCCGCCCGGGCCGGCGAACTTCGTCCGCACGATGCTGACCTACCCGAAGGCGCCGCTGGCGTACCTCACCAACGTGGTGGACACCTACGGCGACGTCACGTCGTTTCGCCTGGCCACCACCAGGGTCACGCTCCTACGCCACCCGCACCACATCCGGCGGGTGCTACAACAGAAGTCGGCGGTCTACACCCGCGACTCCATGGCGTACAGGATGACCCGCAACCTGTTCGGCCGCGGGCTCGCGACCGTCGAGGGTGGCGCGGAGTGGCGGTCGATGCGGCGGATGATGCAGCCGTCGTTCCACTACCAGCGGGTCGCGTCGATGACCGAGCACATGCTCGCCGTGATCCGGGAACGCCTCGCGCACTGGGACGAGCTGGCCGCGGGCGGCGCGGTCATCGACACCGCGCAGGAGATGCGCGGCCTGACGCTGCGGATCGTCGCGCGGGCCCTGTTCGCGCTCGAGGAAGGTGAGGTGGTCGACCGGTTCGCGGCCGCCATCGACACGGTCGACCACGAGATCGGCGAGTGGGTGCGGTTCCCGCTGGTGCCGATGTCGGTCCCGACGGCCGGGCATCGGCGTTACCACGCGAGCAGCGCGATCGTCGAGGAGATCATCGACTACGTGATCATGCAGCACCTGACCGACCAGGTGGACCGTGGTGACCTGCTGTCGATGCTGATCATGACGAAGGACGAGGAGACCGGCGCCGGCCTGACCGACGAGCAGCTGCGCGACCAGGTCATGATCATGCTGTGGGCCGGCCACGAGACCAGCGCCAACGTGCTTACCTGGACGTGGTACCGGCTCGGCATGCACCCCGAGATCCAGCAGCGGGTGCTGCGCGAGGTCGACGGCGAGCTGGAGGGCAGGCCACCGGCGCTCGCCGACTGCAGCAAGCTGACCTACACCCGCTCCGTGCTCGACGAGGCGATGCGGATGTACCCGCAGGCGTGGCTGGGGTCGCGGCGCGCGATGGAGGACGACGAGATCGGCGGCTTCCGCGTCCCGGCCGGCACGGAGATCTTCTTCAGCTCCTACCACGCACACCGGCACCCGGAGTTCTGGGACGAGCCGGAGGAGTTCCGCCCGGGGCGCTTCACCGCCGAGGAGGTCGCGAAACGCGACCGCAGCGCGTACTTCCCGTTCGGCTCCGGCCCACACCTGTGTATCGGCAACCAGTTCGCGTTGACCGAGATGCTGCTCGTCATCGCCAGCACCATGCAGCGGTACCGCATCGAGCTGACGTCCCAGGAGCCGGTCGAGCCGCGGCCGCTGCTGACCCTGGGCGCGGACAGGCCGATCCGCGTGCGCCTGGTACCCCGTGGCCGGCCGGCCGGCTGACCGTGCCCACCGGCGGCCGGCTCACCCTCAGCCGGTGGGCACGGTCAGCGACGCCATCGCGCGGTGGACCGCGTCGACGCGCTCCGCGTCCCAGGTGACCGTGGGGTCCGGCTCCAGGAACGACGACGCGATGCCGGCCAGGCTCAGCGCCGGTAGGGACCACTCCGCCGGCTCCGTCGCGCCGAAGGGCCGGGCCTCGGTCCGCTCGGCCGCTATGTCCGGTGTGGACAGTCCCATCAGGATCAGGCCGCGGAGCGCGGCGCTGGCCATGGTCGCCACCGTGGCGAAGGTGGCGCCGCACTCCGGGCGCAGGCGGTAGCCGAACAGGCCGGTCAGGTTTCGCCAGGACGCGGCCACCCGGTCGACGAACCCCTGCTCGGACTGTCGGAGGATCTCCTGGACCTGGTCCCGCAGCTCGCCGTCGGCGAGGCTGAGGAACGTCGCGTGCAGGGCCAGGTAGGTCCGCCACTGGGCAGATCCGTACAGGGCCTCGAAGTCCGTGAGCGCGGCCCGGCGGACCAGCTCGACGAGCAGGCCGTGGCGTCCTTCGGGGGACGCGAGGTCCTCGGTCCGCTCGGCGACCACCCGCTGGATGAGGCCGACGATCGCGTCGTTGGCCGCGGCGTCCGGGATCGCCGCCTTCGCCAGCTCGGTCACCACGTCGCTGAAGAACAGGTCCTTGTACGGCCAGTGCCGGTAGACCGCGCTGCGCGCCACCCCGGCCTCCCGGATCACGTCCTCCAGGCTGAGGTGGTCGAGGCTCACCGTCAGGCCGGTGCGGTTGATCATCTCCAGCGCGGCCGACAGCATCCGCTCGGCCGTCTCCTGGTCGGACAGCCGGCGAGCGCGACGACCCAACCCGGTCGGCCCAGGCACGGAACCGGCCACGCGGACCACCTCCTCGGGACTTAGGACTCTATGTCTCAAGTTTCGAATCTCGGATCCTTCGAGTGTAGGGAACCACGAGTCGAGGAGGCGAGATGTGGCCGTACTCAGCGGAACGGTTGCGGGCGATGTACGCGGGTGGCCGGGCGGGACCCGCCGCGCGCGGGTTCGCCCGGTTCTGGTCGGTGGTGTTCGCGCTGGGGTTGCAGCCCCGGCGATGGGTCACCCTGGAGGTGCGTGGCCGCCGCTCCGGCCGGACACGCGCGTTCCCGCTCGGCATGGCCGACTGGCACGACCACTGGTACCTGGTGCCGATGCTCGGCGAGCGGAGCAACTGGGTCGGCAACGTCCGCGCCGCGCACGGCCGGGTCGTCCTGCGGCGCGGCCGGCGAAGGCCCTGCCTGCTGACCGAGGTCCCGGTGGCCGAACGGGCGCCGATCCTCCGGCGCTACCTCGCCACCGTGCCCGGCGCGCGCCCGCACATCCCGGTCGACCGGCACGCGCCACTGGCCGACTTCGCCGCCATCGCGGCGCACTACCCGGTCTTCCGGGTCGATCCCCCCGCCGCCGACCGGCGGCACCTCACCGAGGAGGCCTCGACGTGAACACCGACACGACCACGAACCCCGCCGCGCCCGTCCCACGGCACCGCCGGCGCCACTGGCTTCGGTGGACGCTCATCGCCCTCGGCGCCGTCATCGTGCTCGTCGTGGTGGCGGTCCAGGTCTACGTCTCGAACGCGCCGGTTCCCGCGCCCCTCGCACTGCCCGCGGCGGCCGGGCGACCCACCGGTCCGCTCGCCGGCACCTGGGCGGTCACCGACGGCTCCGCGGCCGGACTCCGCATCAGGCAGACCGTCCTGTTCGCCAGCGGCGACGTCGTGCAACGCACGCACTCCGTGACAGGACGGGTGACCACCACCGCGACCACGATCCCCACCGCGACCTTCACCGTCGACCTCACCGCACTCACCGACGACGGCTCGCCGGACGGGCGGAGGACGCCACAGGTGGCGATCAGCCTCGACACCCGCCACCACCCCGACGCCACCATCACCCTCACCGAGCCGCTGGACCTCGACCCGGCCATCGAATCCGGGACCGCCGTCACGACGACCGCACGGGCCGAGCTGACCCTGCGCGGCCGAACCCACCCCGTGACCATCGCGCTCACCGCCCACCGCGACGGCGCCCTGCTCCGCGCGGCGGGCTCGTTACCCGTCGCGTTCACCGACTGGGACATTCCCAACCCGGAGGGGTACGGACCACTCGGCTCCCTCGCCGACCACGGCACCGCCGAGTTCCTCCTGGTCCTCGAGCGGAACTGACCGACAGGCCCCGGGTCCTCGGTGTGGTCCGGTTCCGTCCCGCTCCGCCAGGACTCCGCACGACGTCGGCGGCGACCAGCACACCACGTCGTCCCGCCACCGACGGATCCCGCCCAGCCACCGGCCGACCGGGCCGGTGGCTGGGCGGTCGCCGTGCGTGAGCAAGGGCCGGCCGCGGAGCATGGGTGAGCCACGCGCTCGGCGTGGCCAAGAACGTGCTCGGTGGCCTCGTCCACCGGCACGATCCGGCCCGGCACTCACGCCCGTGTCGGGGGGTTGCCACGCAGGGTGGTGAGCCGGGTCCGGTACTCCTGCTCGTCGATCTCGCCGCGGGCGAAGCGTTCGGCCAGGATCTGTTGGGGCCTCGTGTCGCTCGGTGTGCGCTGGTCACCGACCAGATGGCGGACCAGCAACACGACGCCGGCGACCACCAGGGCCGTGACCAGGAACGTGAACGCGTAGCCCCAGCCGTTCATCCCGTGGTCGTACCAGGACATCATCGGGACCTCCTCGGGTTTCTCCGTGTCTTCACCGTCCTCGGCGCGTGTCCGCGGCGGTAGGGACCTCCGACCCCGTATGCGGTGTCCGACTGCTCTACTCGCGGCCGGTCTCCCGCGCGGAGGGTGGTGACGGATGAGGAGGAGGACGTCATGGTTGAGACACGGGCCCACGACGCCGTGACCACCGAGCAGGTCTGGCGGCGGCTCGCGAGGGCGACGTTCGCGGTCGTCAGCGAGGTCACCGCCACCGGTGCGCCACGGTCGAGCGGGGTGCTGTACTCCGTCGCGGGCCGGCGGCTGTACGTGGTGGTCGGCACCGACAGCTGGAAGGCACGTCACCTGCGGGCGAACGGGCGCGTCGCGGTGACGGTGCCCGTGCGGCGTGGCGGTCTTCTCGCGTCACTGGCCCCGATTCCGCCGGCCACCATCAGCTTCCACGGCATGGCCACTGTTCGGGCGGGCGGCCAGGTGCCCGCCCGGTTGGCGTCGCTTGTGCCACCGGAGCGACGCGAGGAGTGCGCGCTCGTCGAGATCGTGCCGGAAGGCGAGTTCCTGTTGTACGGCATCGGGGTGTCGCTGCTCGGCATGCGGACGCCGGACACCGCGCGGGGCCGCGTCCCGGTGGGGGAGTGAGCTCCGCACGCGCAAGCCCGGCGTCGCCACCGACCGGGGGCTCGAGCTTGGCCGGAGCCCTCCCGGTCGGTACGCGGACGCCGGGGGTGGGCCCTCCGGTGTCCGCGTCGGCCTCAGGTGATGCCGAACCGCCACCGGTGGATGCCCACCCCCGGCCCACCCGGCGTCTCTCACCGCACGCGCGGGGGCTGGGTGATGTCGACCGTCATGGCCTCGGGCATGCGGGTGTGGGTGTCGTCGTGGCGGTAGGTCATCGACACCGTGACGTCGACCACGCCGTCGATGTGACCGACCATGTCCTCGACCAGGGAGAGCTGGCTCCTCAGTTCGAGTTCGCCGGCGATGACGACCTCGCCCGCACGGACGTCGACGGTGACCGTGGCCGGGTTGACGGCCACGCCGATGCCGTGCTCGAAGACCCGTTCGACGATGTCGTGGCGGATGTCCTCGTCCTTGCGGAGGAACACGGTCAGCACGTCCCTGCGGCTGACGATGCCCACCAGCTTCCCGTCGTCGTCGACGACCGGGAGGCGCTTGACGCCGTGCTCGGTCATGGTGCGGGCGGCACCGGCCACAGTGCACCTGGCGCTGACGGTGATCGCCGGCGTGGTCATCAGCTGGCGGGCCGTTGTCGCGGACGCGCGGCGGTGGTTGACCCGGTCGCGCCACCAGTCCCACAGCGACCGGGAGTACTGGATCTCCTGTGTGCCCTGCTTGACCAGCAGGTCGCCCTCGGACACCACGCCCAGCCCGTGCCCGTCCGGGTCGACGACCGGAAGCGCGCTCACGTCCCGCTGGGACAGTATGCGTGCCACGTCCTTGAACGGCGTGTCCGCACGGACCGTGGCGACGTCCGTGCTCATTACGTTCCTGACCTTCTGGTGGCTCATCGAGACCTCCTTCGCCACCTACAGCCTGCGTTCACGGCGTCCGTGGCGCTGCGGTCCGTTGGCCCGGGATCGCAGGGACTTCCGTCCCTGTCTGCCCAGGGTGGCGTCGGCGAGGCTGGCGGGATGGACGAGGAGGCGGAGATGAGTGGGTATCGGACCGTCCTGATGGTCGCGGCCGTCACCGCGCTGGCGGCGGCCGGGGCTCCCCACGCCGTCGCGGCACCGAACGAAGTGCCGGGATCGGTTGTGCTGCAAGGGGTTCCCGGCTCCCTGCGCACCCAGGCGGTGGACATCGACAACTACGGCGTGGTGCTCGGCACGTCCGACGGCACGCCGGTGCGCTGGGACCCGTTCAGCACGGCCACCAGCCAGGCGGTGGGCATCGACAACGCGGGAACGATCCTGGGCGTACGGGACGACCAGACCGTCAGCTGGAGCCGGCTGGGCCTCGGCAGCGTCACCGTGCTGCCACCGCCGCCCAACTTCACGTCGTACCGACCCGTCGAGCTGAACGACAGCGGTGTGCTCCTCGGCCAGGGCTCGACGAACGAGATGATGGTGGATCACCCGATCCGGTGGGACAGTCACGGACGCGCGACCGTCCTTGGTGGCGGGTACAATTTCCACACCTGGGCGAGCGCGATGAACAGCAGCGGCACCGTCGCCGGCACCTCCGACGATGGTTGGCACATGCCCAACGTCCCGCGGTACTCCGTGGCCGTGTTGTGGGACCGCGCCGGGACCGTGTCGTACCTCGGCGGGCCCGTCGGCGGTTGGAACACGGCGACCGGCATCAACGACAGTGGCGTCGTCTGCGTCGACAACGACGGGACGGACATGCACGCGGTCCTCTGGAACTGGCGGTAGCACATGGCTGGGATCGACACCTCGCCGGAGACCGGCATCGCGCACAGCCTGTCCACTGTGGAGCTGGCGGATCGGTTCGGTGTCTCGGCGAGCGGTGGCCTCGCCGAAGCCGAGGCCGCCGCCCGGCTGCGGCGGTTCGGGCCGAACGTCATCACCCGGGAGGACGGCCCGGGCTGGGTGCGGCGGGTGCTCGCCCAGCTGAACAACCCGCTCATCTACGTGTTGCTGGCCGCCGGTGTGGTCACCGCGGCGTTCGGCGGGTTCGTGGACGCCGGGGTGATCGCCGGTGTCGTCGCGCTGAACGCGGTGATCGGGTACGTGCAGGAGTCGCGGGCGCGGAACGCGCTGGACGCGTTGTCGCGCATGGTGCCCGCCGAGGCGACCGTCGTCCGCGACGGCGAGCCGCGCCGGGTGCCGGCCGCCGGGCTGGTGCCCGGGGACGTCGTGTTGCTCGCCGCGGGCGACCAGGTGCCGGCGGACGTGCGGCTGGTCGATGCGCGGGCCTTCGAGGTCGACGAGTCCGTGCTGACCGGGGAGTCGCTGCCGGTGGTGAAGGGGACCGGGACGCTGCCGGCGTCGACCGGGCTGGCCGACCGGGTGAACATGGCGCACGCCGGCACGGTGGTGAGCCGGGGGTCGGCGCGGGCGGTGGTGGTCGCGACCGGCGACGCGACCCAGCTCGGTGTCATCGATCGGCTGGTGGCGGGCACCGAGGCCGTGGCGACCCCGTTGACCCGCAAGCTCGCCGGGTTCGCCCGCCAGCTGTCCGTGGTGATCGTCGTGGTGGCCGCGGTCGTGTTCGTGGTCGGGTTGGTGCGGGGCATGGCGGTGGCCGAGGCGTTCACGGCGGTCGTGGCGCTCGCGGTGGGTGCGATCCCGGAGGGACTGCCGGCCGCGGTGTCGATCGTGCTCGCGATCGGTGTGGTGCGGATGTCCCGCCGCAAGGCGGTGGTCCGGCACCTGCCCGCCGTGGAGACCCTGGGCGGCACGACCGTGATCTGTACCGACAAGACCGGCACGCTCACCGCCAACCGCATGACCGTCACCGCCGTGGTGCCGGCGGCGGGCGAGCGTGACTGCCTGGTCGCGGGAACGCTGTGCAACGACGCCACCCTGCGCCGTGCGGGCGACGAGTGGGTGGTCGAGGGAGATCCGACCGAGACCGCGTTGGTCGCCGCCGCGCGGGCCGCCGGGCTGGACCCCGGTGCGCTGCGCGAGGAGCTCCCGCGGGTGGACGTGGTGCCGTTCGAGTCGGCCCGGCGGTTGATGGCGACCGTGCACCGGCGTCCGGACGGCACTCGCGTCGGCTACCTCAAGGGCGGGGTGGAGGAGGTGCTCGCGCGCTGCGCCGGGGTGGATGCCGAGGCGGTGCTGGGGGACCAGCACGCGTTCACCGCCGACGGCCTGCGGGTGCTGGCGTTCGCCACGTTCACCCCGACGGCCGCGCCCCTCGAGGCCCAACTGGACAGTCCACAGGGGACTTTCCTCGGGCTGCAGGCCATGCACGACCCTCCGCGGGCGCAGGCCGTACGGGCGGTCGCGGCGTGCCGGGCGGCCGGTGTCCAGGTCAAGATGATCACCGGCGACCACGCCGACACGGCACGGGCGATCGCGGCGGCTGTCGGCGTCGTCGACTCCGCCGCCGGGGCCACGGTGCTCACCGGCGCGGAGCTCGCGCGGCTGGGCGGAAGTCCCATCGAGGCGGACGTGTTCGCGCGGGTGTCACCGGAACAGAAGCTCGACCTGGTCAAGGCCCTGCAGGACGCGGGTCACGTGGTCGCCATGACCGGTGACGGGGTCAACGACGCACCCGCCCTGCGCCGCGCGGACATCGGCGTGGCCATGGGAGCCGGCGGCACCGACGCCGCGCGGGGCGCGGCGGACATGGTCCTGCTCGACGACGACTTCGCCACGATCGAGGCCGCCGTCGAGGAAGGCCGCGGCGTGTTCGACAACCTGCGCCGCTTCATCGCGTGGACGGTGCCCACGAACATCGGCGAGGGCCTGGTGATCCTCGCCGCGGTGCTCGTCGGCGCGACGTTGCCGATCGTGCCGGTGCAGATCCTGTGGATCAACATGACCACCGCGGTGTTCCTCGGGCTGACGATGGCGTTCGAGCCCAAGGAGAACGGCATCATGACGCGACCGCCGAGGCCACCGGACCAACCCCTGCTGACCAGGACGCTGCTGTGGCAGATCGGGATGGTCGGCGCACTGCTCGTGGTGGCGTCGTTCGTCGCGTTCCACTGGGAGGTCGCGGCCGGCGGGTCGGTGGCACAGGCCAGGACCACGGCGGTGAACGTGTTCGTGTGCGTGCAGATCGCCTACCTGTTCAGCTGCCGCGCACTCGACCGTCCGGTACTCGGCGCCCGGCTCGGCCGCAACCCGATGCTCGTGCTCGGCATCGGTCTCACCGCGGGGCTGCAGCTGCTCATCACCTACCTGCCCGCGATGAACTCGCTGTTCCACACCGCTCCCGTCGGTCTCCACTCGTGGCTGTTCGCCGGCGCCGCCGCCGTCGTGGCCTTCGCGGTGGTCGAGGTCGACAAGATGGTCGGGCCGGGCGCGCGCCGCTGAACGGCCGTGGCGGGACCCCGCGCACCACGCGGTGCCGCACGGCGACACGGCCGAAGGTCCCGACCCGACGAGGACCTGTCTCGGGACCTTCGACGGGCTCGGGGGTGCCTCCGCCTCTGATCACGGGACCGCCGCACGGCGAAGCTGGTGTCAGAGAGATCTACGCTCGAGGAGGCGTGATGAACGCGGTGACGACCGGGATACCGGCGATGACCGTCGGGACCGTGATGACCCGGTGCCCGGTGTCGGTTCGGGCCGGCGCGCCGTTCGCGACCGTGGCGGCGCTGCTGTCGCGCGACGCCATCGGCGCGGTGCCGGTCGTCGACCGGGACGGGCGGTTGGTCGGTGCGGTGTCCGAGGGCGACCTGATCGGTGGCCGCGAAGGCGCCGGGGTGACCGCGCGGGACGTGATGGACCGTCGTCCGCACACCGTCGCCGAGGACACGCCGCTGCCGGCGGCGGCCCGGCTGCTGACCGAGCCCGGCGTGCGGCGGCTGTACGTCACCGAGCACGGCCGGCTCGTCGGCGTGGTGTCGCGGCGCGACCTGCTCACCACCTACCTGCGCGACGACGACGCGATCCGGGAGGACGTCGAGCTGGCTCTCGCGGACCAACCGCCGCTGTCGGTGAGCGTGCGTGCCGGGGTCGTCCTGCTGCTGGGGCGCGTCGAGTGGCGCAGCGGCAGGGCCGCGCTCGACGAGCGGGTCCGGACGGTGCCCGGCGTGGTGGAGGTACGGAACCGGCTCGGGTACGTCTTCGACGACGGCACGCGGCCACCTGCCGGCGGGACCACCCGATGACCGCCGCGATCGGCGCCCAGGGCGTCCGTGCGCTGCTGGCCGACGGCCGGGTCGTCACCATCCGCGCCATCGGCCCCGGGGACGCCGCCGAGGTGCTGTCCCTCCACACGCGACTGTCCGACCACGACAGGTACCTGCGCTTCTTCGGCACCGGGACCTCGATGCTGCACACCATCACCCAGCGGATCACCCGCGCGGCCGACGGAGAGCACGCCGCCATCGGCGCCTGGCTGGGCGAGCGGCTCGCGGGGATCGCGCACTACGAGGCGAGGCCGGCCGGCGCGACCGCCGAGGTCGCGCTCGTCGTCGACGGCACGGTGCAGGCGCGCGGGCTCGGCACGTTGCTGCTCGAACACCTGGGCTCGATGGCCCGGCACCGCGGCGTGACCCGGTTCGTGGCCGAGGTGCTCGCCGAGAACAGCAGGATGATCCGGGTTTTCATCGACGCCGGCATGCCGTACCGGATCACGACCGACGGACCCGAACGGCACGTGGAGATCTCCCTGACCGAGGACGAGACGTTCGCGGCGGCGGTCGACGAGCGGGACCGGGTGGCCGACGTCGCGAGCCTGGCGAAGGTCCTGCGGCCCGCGTCGATCGTCGTGGTCGGCGCCGGTCGCCGGCCCGGTTCGGTCGGGCACGCGGTGCTGAGAAACCTGCTGGACGGCGGCTTCACCGGCCGGCTCACCGCGGTGAACCCGCACGCCGAGGAGATCGCGGGAGTCCCGTGCCGGCCCTCCATCGAGGAGCTGACGGAGACCCCGGAGCTGGCCGTGATCTGTGTGCCGGCGGAGTCGGTGCCGGACGCCGTCGAGGAGTGCGGCCGGGAGGGGATCCCCGCCGTCGTCGTGATCTCGGCCGGACTGTCGGGCACCGACCTCGCCACGAAGGTGCTGGCGTCGGTGCGGCGGCACGGCATGCGGCTCGTGGGGCCGAACTGCGTCGGCGTGGTCAACACGGCGGCCGGTTTGGACGCCACGTTCACCAGGGGGGACATCCCGGTTGGCGACGTGGGGATCGTGACGCAGTCGGGTGGCGTGGGCATCGCGTTGGTCGAGTTGTTGCGCCAGTTGGGTCTCGGCGTCTCGACCATGGTGTCCACCGGCGACAAGTACGACGTCAGCGGCAACGACATGCTGCTGTGGTGGCGGCACGACGAGCACACCGCGGCCGCGGTGCTGTACCTGGAGTCGTTCGGCAACCCACGCAAGTTCAGCCGGCTCGCCCGCGGCCTCGCCCGCACCAAGCCGGTCATCGCGGTCCGGTCCGCCGAGAGTGACGTCGCCCAGCGCGCCGCGGCCTCGCACACGGCCGCCGCCGCGACGCCGGCCGTGACCAGGGACGCGTTGTTCGAGCAGGCCGGCGTCATCGCGGTCGACACCGTCAGCGAGGTCACCGACGTGCTCGCCGCGCTCGCGTGGCAGCCGCTGCCGGCCGGCAACCGGGTCGCGATCCTGTCCAACGCGGGTGGCGCCGGGGTGCTGGCCGCCGACGCCTGTGTCCACAACGGACTCGTCGTGCCGTCGCTCGGCGCGGCCACCCGGGCGAAGCTCGCCGCGCTGCTCCCGGCACAGGCCACGGTGGACAACCCCATCGACACCACGGCCGGGATCGACGCGGCCACCTTCGGCGCCTGCCTCGAGGTCCTGCTCGCCGACGACACCATCGACGCCGTGCTCGCCGCCGGCGTGCCGACCGCCCTGGCGGATCCGGTGACGGCGAGCGCCGCGCTCGCGCGAGCCCGGCGCAAGACCGTCCTCGTGGTCCGGCCGGGGCAGCTCGCCTCGGTGACCGGACTCGGCGACGGGACGCCCGCGACGGCGAGCTTCGCCGACCCCGCCGCGGCCGCGGCCGCGCTCGGCCGGATCGCCACCTATGCCCGGTGGCGCCGGCAACCCGCCGGCGCGGCGGTCGACCCCGGCGACCTCCAGCTCGACCGGGCGCACGCCCTCGTGGCGGAGTTCCTGCGTGCCGAGCCGCGCGGCGGCTGGCTGCCGCCCGACACGACGATGCGGTTCCTGGACCTCTTCGGCATCCCCGCCGTGCGCTCGGTCCTGGCCCGCGACACCGAGACCGCCGTGCGGGCACTGGCGGATCTGGGCGGCCCGGTCGTGGTCAAGGTCGTCGCGGCCGGCGTGCTGCACAAGGCCCGGGCCGGCGGCGTGGTGCTGAACGTGGCGACCGAGGAACAGCTGCGGACCACCATCGCGACCTTCCGCGACCGCTTCGGCGGCGCCATGCAGGGTGTGCTGCTCCAACCCATGGCCGCCCCCGGCCGCGAGCTGATCGTCGGCGTCGACTCCGACGAGGTGTTCGGCCCGCTCGTCCTGTTCGGCCTCGGCGGCACCGACACCGACCTCATCGCCGACCGCGTCGCCCGCCTCACCCCGCTGTCCGGCCGCGACGCCGGGTACATGGTGGGTGGGCTGCGGTCCTCGAAAGCCCTGTTCGCCGGCGACGGCGCGCTGCCCACCGAGGAGCTCGTCGACATCCTCACCCGGGTGAGCCACCTCGCCGAGACCATCCCCGAGGTCGTCGAGCTCGACCTCAACCCGGTCGTCGTCCGCCAGGACGGCTGCCAGGTGCTGGACGCGCGGGTGCGGCTCGTACCCCGCGACCCGGCAGACCCGTTCCTGCGCCGGCTACGCGCCTAGAAGGAGAGATTTCGATGCGTGCACGCGACATCATGACCACCCCGGTGACCACGGCACGGCCGGAGACACCGGTCAAGGAGGCCGCCGCGGTGCTCGCCGGCAACGGCTTCACCGCGCTGCCGGTGGTCGACGGTGACGACCGGCTGGTCGGCATCGCCACCGAGGCCGACCTGGTGCGGGACCGCGTCCCGCGCGACCCGAGGGCACTGTGCCACCCCGGCGAGGAGCTGCCGACCGTGGCCACCACGACGGTCGGCGAGGTGATGACCACCGCGGTCGTCGCCATGAGCCCCGGCACGGACGTGGCGGTGCTGGCCAAGGCACTGCTGGACGCGGGCTACCGCAGCATGCCGATCGTGGACGGCTCGCGGGTGGTCGGCATCGTGACCCGCCGCGACATCGTCCGGGTCATCGCCCGCGACGACCACACGATCGCCGACGACGTCCGGCACCGCCTGGCGGTCTACGGCGGCGACCGCCGCTGGCAGGTCGAGGTGCACGACGGCATCGTCGCCATCGGCGACCAGTTCGACGACGAGACCGACCGCCACGTGGCCACCGTGCTCGCCGAGGCCGTGCCCGGCGTCGTCCGTGCCACCGCGTTCGCCGCCCGTGACGAGGACGACCGATGAGCGGGGTGAACACCCCGGTCGTGGCCGGGGTGGACGGTTCGGAGTCCGCGCTGCACGCCGTGCGGTGGGCGGCACTCGAGGCCCGGCGGCGTCATGCCGGGCTGCGACTGGTGCACGCGTTCGGCATCCCCGTCGGGTACGCGCCCGGGTTCGTCGACTGGCACGCCCTGCACGAGGCGGTCGTGGCGCAGGGCAGGACCTGGCTCGACGAGGCTCGGAAGGCGGCCGAGGAGACCGTCCCGGGGCTGGCCGTCGAGCTGGTCGAGGTGAAGGCCGGGTCCGTGCCGGTACTGCTGAAGGAGTCGGCACACGCGGCCCTGGTCGTGCTCGGCACCCGAGGTCTCGGCGGCTTCACCGGACTCGTCATCGGCTCGACGGCGGTCGAGGTGGCCGCGCACGCGCACTGCCCGGTCGTGGTCGTCCGGGGTGCCGACACGGGCACGGGCCCGGTCGTCGTCGGCGTGGACGGCACACCGGTGGGGGAGGCCGCGATCGCGTTCGCCTTCGCCCAGGCGTCCACACTCGGCACCGACCTGGTCGCCGTGCACACGTGGACCGACCTGATCCTGGAAGCGGCGTTCGCGGGTGGTGCGACGGCGCTGGACTTCGCCCCACTGGCGCAGGAGGCCGAGGAGGTCCTCGGCGAGCGGCTGGCCGGCTGGCAGGAGAAGTACCCTGACGTGCCGGTCAGCCGTCACGTCAGCAGGGAACGTGCGGCCAAGGCGTTGCTGCGGCACGCCGAGCACGCCCAGCTCCTCGTGGTCGGCACCCGGGGACGCGGCGGTTTCCGAGGGTTGCTGCTTGGCTCGACCAGCCAGCACCTGCTCCACCACGCACCCTGCCCGGTGGCCGTCGTCCCGACCGCCGCGCCCCAGGACGAACAGCCCTAGGACCGGATGGCGGTCGCTGGATAAGCTGATCTCGTCAATCGTCCGTCGAGTCGGGGTATCGGTTGCGAGAGCGGAGCAGACATGATGCCGGACGCCGCTGACGGGGTCGGTTCGAGACGGTCGTCGGTGGGCGTGTCGCTGGCCGGGCTTCGGCTGGACGAGCTGCTCGCCGAGCTGCAGGACCGGCTGAGCGAGATCAGCAAGACCCGGGACCGGCTGCAGGGCCTGCTCGACGCCGTGGTCGCGGTCGGCGCCGGCCTGGAGCTGGCGGGGACGTTGCAGCGGATCGTGGAGACGGCGGTCGAGCTCGTGGACGCCCGGTACGGCGCGCTCGGTGTGCTGGGCGACGAGGGCCTCTCGGAGTTCGTCTACGTCGGCGTCGACCCGCAGACCCGGGCGAAGATGGGGCACCTGCCGGAGGGCAAGGGCCTGCTGGGGCACCTCATCGCGCACCCGTTCCCGATCCGCCTGCCGGACCTGGCCGACCATCCGTCGTCGGTCGGCTTCCCACCCAACCACCCGCCGATGCGCAGCTTCCTGGGTACGCCGGTGCGGGTGCGGGACGAGATCTTCGGCAACCTCTACCTCACGGAGAAGAAGGGCGAGGCCGAGTTCAACGACGACGACGTCGTGGTGCTGGAGGCCCTCGCGGCCGCCGCCGGCGTCGCGATCGAGAACGCCCGCCTGTTCGAACAGGCCCGGCGGCGGGAACGCTGGCAGCACGCCTCCGGCGAGGTGAACTCGCTGCTGCTGGGCGGTGCGGAACGCGCGGAGGCGTTCGACCTGATCGCGCGCCGCACGTGCGAGCTGTCCGGCTCGGACATCGCGCTGATCCTGCTCGCCGTCGACGGCGAGGACATGCTGCGCGTGGAGGCCGGCGCGGGACCGCGGGGCATGGAGATGATCGGCCGGGAGGTGTCGGCCAGCATCCCGGTGATCGCGGCGGTCATCACCGACCGGGAGCCCGCCGTGTACAGCGACTTCGCGGAGGTGCTGGGCCCGGAGGCCGACCTGTTCGGCGAGTTCGGTCCGGCGGACGTCGTGCCGTTCGGTCCGGCGACCGGGGCGACCGGCCTGCTGCTGGCGATGCGGAACAAGGACGGTCACCGGTTCACCGGGGAGCAGCTGCCGATGCTGGCGTCCTTCGCCGCGCAGGCCGCGCTGGCGCTGGAGCTCGCGGACAAGCAACGCCAGCAACGCGTGCTGGACCTGCTCGCCGACCGGGACCGCATCGCCGGCGACCTGCACGACCACGTCATCCAGCGGCTCTTCGCGTCCGGGATGAGCCTGCAGGCCGTCGTCGGGCGGATCACCGACGCCGAGGCACGCGGCCGGGTCAACGCCGTGGTCGGTCAGCTGGACGACACGATGCGGGAGATCCGCACGTCGATCTTCGACCTGCACACCTCGGGGGAGGAGAACCCCACCAGCCTGCGCCGGCGGATGCTGGACCTGGTGGCGGAGGCGAGCGCGAACACCCACCGGTCGCCCGCGGTGCGCATCTCGGGCGCGGTCGACACACGTGTCCCGCCGTCGGTGGCCGAGCACGCGCTGGCCGTCCTGCACGAAGGGGTCAGCAACGCCGTCCGGCATGCGCAGGCCACCGACATCGTGGTCACGGTGGAGGCGGGCGCCGACCTGGTCATCGACGTGACCGACAACGGCATCGGCATGCCCGCCGACGTGGGCCGCAGCGGCCTGCTCAACCTGGACCGGCGCGCCGCGGAGTGCGGCGGCACGATCTCGGTCTCGCCCAACCCGAAGGGTGGTACCCGCCTGGTGTGGCGGGTGCCGCTGCCCGTACGTCCCCTGCCCTGAGGACGAGGTCAGAGCCGGCTCACATGTCGTGCTGTTCGGTCCTGCGGGTACGCAGCTCCGCGGCGAGCGCGGCGGCCTGGGTGCGGCGCTGCATGCCGAGCTTGTTGAGCAGGTGGGAGACGTAGTTCTTGATGGTCTTCTCGGCGAGGAAGAGCTTCTCGCCGATCTGGCGGTTGGTCATGCCCTCGCCGATGAGGTCGAACACCGCACGCTCCTGCTCGGTGAGCTTGTTGAGCGGGTTCTGGTCCTCGCGTTCCAGGCGGATGCGGTTGAGCAGGGCCGCGGTCGTTCTCGGGTCGAGCAGCGAGCCGCCCGCACCGACCGTGCGGATGGCGTTGAGCAGGTCCAGGCCCAGCACCTGCTTGAGCACGAACCCCGACGCGCCGGCCATGATCGCGTCGAACAGGGCGTCGTCGTCGGCGTAGGAGGTGAGCATCAGGCAGTTCAGGTCCGGCATCGCCGACTTGAGGTCGCGGCACAGCTCGATGCCGTTGCCGTCGGGCATGCGCACGTCCAGCACCGCGACGTCCGGGTTGATCTGGGGCGCCCTGGCCAGTGCCTCGGCGACCCCGGACGCCTCGCCGACGACCTCGAGGTCCTCAGCGGTGCCGATCAGGTCGGCGATACCCCTGCGCACGATCTCGTGGTCGTCGACCAGCATCACCCGAACGGTCATCGCCGCCTCCTCGCCTTCGTTCGTGCAACGGTATTCCCATGGGCAAGTCGGCACCGGGTCCTCATGGCACGAGATCCCAGGGACGAAAGTCCCTTTCACAGTACGGGCCGAACCTGTCGGGTGGTTCCACACCCTCGCGGGCGGGGGTGACGGGTGGCCACCACGTGGTTCCGCCGGCCACCCGAGGGGGTGACCGGCGGAACCGGACGGGTCGGTCGGACTGTTCAGCGCAGCCACGGGTTCTTCTTGACGAAGTCGAGGTTGCCCCAGACCTTGCCGAGGCCCCAGGTGTTGCCCGCGGCGAGGGCCGCCACGGCGATGAGCACCAGTGCGTAGATGATGTGGTAGTCGATGATCGGGTTCGTCGACATGGTGGGCTGTCCCGTGTCGCTGAACTGGGCGAGCGGCCACTCCGCCGCCCACATCATCAGCATCAACAGGGTGCCGGACACCGCGGCGACCCGCAGCCCGATGCCGAGCAGCAGTGCGACGCCGACACCGACGAGGGCGAGCATGAACAGCCAGTCCGCGAAGCCGGCGCCCGCCCAGTCGCGGAACATGGCGCCGAACGGGCCGTGGTCGATGCTGCCGAGGAAGCCCTTGGTCGGCGACCCGCCGTTGATCCACGCGCCCTTGTCCGGGGTCGCGTAACCCCAGCCGAAGGTCTTGTCGAGGAACGCCCAGAGGAAGGTGAACCCCAGGACGATCCTCAGGACGGCCGCGATGGGACCGGCCGCGGAGGGACCCGCGGTGGGGCCCTGTGCGGCCGCCGCGGCTGGCGTGGGCTGGGCCGAAGTGTTCCTGTGCTGCTGCGGGTGGTCCTTGATGGACATCGCTTGCCTCCCTTTCCGTTTGGTTCGATCTCAGTCTTGGCCAGCGGCGCCGCCTGGTCTGGAGTCCAAGGTCCCTCTTGTCGTCAGCGTTGGTCCCTGGTTTGGTGAGCGGCCCGCCGCGACTGTGGTGTGGTGACCGAGATGAGGCCCTTCGCCGCCGTACGGGAGACACACATCGGGGTGTTGTTCCTGGTCGGCGACCGCGTGTACAAGCTGAAGAAGCCGGTGAACCTCGGGTTCCTGGACTTCAGCACCCCACAGCGCCGGCTCGAGGCCTGCCGGCGCGAGGTCGAGCTGAACCGTCGCCTCGCACCCGACGTGTACCTCGGTGTCGCCACGATGTCCGATGTGGACGGCGAGGAGCCCCTCGTCGTGATGCGTCGGATGCCCGAGGACCGCAGGCTCAGCACACTGGTCCGGTCGGCCGCACCGCTCGCCGACACGATCACCCAGCTGGCGCGGGTGCTCGCCGCGTTCCACGCGGCCGCCGAACGCGGACCGCTGGTCGACGCCGAGGGCACACCCGAGGCCCTGTCGGCACGCTGGGAGGCGAGCTTCACCCAGGTCGACGAGGTGGGCGCGGACGTCGTCGCCGAGCCGCTGCGTGCCGAGATCGCTTACCGGACAAGGAACTTCCTCGCCGGTCGCGCCGGTCTGTTCGCGGCCCGGATCGCGGCGGGCCGGATCGTCGACGGCCACGGCGACCTGCTGGCCGACGACATCTTCGTCCTCGACGACGGGCCGAGGGTGCTGGACTGCCTCGAATTCGACGACCGCCTGCGCCGGGTCGACGTCCTCGACGACGTGGCCTTCCTGGCGATGGACCTGGAGCGGGCCGGCCGGGCGGACCTGGGCGCGCTGCTCCTGGACCGGTACGCCGAGTACAGCGGGGACCCCGCGCCGGAGTCGCTGCGGTCGCACTACGTCGCCTACCGGGCGTTCGTGCGGGTGAAGGTGGCGTGCCTGCGCCACGCCCAGGGCGAGTCGTCCGCGGCGGACGAGGCACGTGCGTACGCGGACCTCACGGTCCGCCATCTTCGGCGTGGCGAGGTGCGGCTCGTGCTGGTCGGCGGCCTGCCCGGCAGCGGCAAGACCACCCTCGCCGGCCTGCTCGCCGACGAGCTGGGCGCCGTGCTCCTGTCGAGCGACCGGCTGCGCAAGGAGCTCGCCGGCCTCGATCCCGCCCGGCACGCGGCGGCCCCCTACCGGTCCGGGATCTACTCGGCCGCGCACACCACCCACACCTACGGCGAGCTGCTGCGCCGGGCCGAAGAGCTGCTGGCACGCGGCGAGTCGGTGGTGCTGGACGCGTCGTGGTCGGACGACGTGCACCGCGACCTGGCCGCGAGGCTGGCGCGGCGGACGCACAGCACGTTCGTGCCGCTGCGCTGCACCGTGCCCGAGGCGGTCGCCGTGACCCGGGTGCGCGAGCGGACCGGCTCGATCTCCGACGCCGACCCCGCGGTCGCGCGTGCCATGGCGGCGGATGCGGCACCATGGCCTGCGGCCACCGCCGTCGACACCTCGGGCGAGCCGGCCGCGGCGCTCACCGAGGCGGTGCGGATCGTCCGGCGGAGTTAGCGGCGACGCGGGCGGCCCGGCAGTCTCGCGGGGTCAGTCCGGCGGTTCGCTGTCACGGAGGTAGGTCTCCATGGCGGCACGGAGGTTGTCGGCGGCACGGGCGATGAGAGCCAGCTGTTCCGTGGTGAACTCGCCCAGTGTCTGACCGAGCTGCTGTTGCAGTGGCTCGAAGAACGCGTCGGCGGAGGCGTTGATGCTCGTGGTCGAGCGCAGGGTCACGATCCGCCGGTCGGGGCTTTCCCTGACACGCTCGATGTGTCCTGCCTGCTCCAGGCGCCCGAGCAGGATCGAGGTCGCGCCAGGAGACAGACCCACACGCTCGGCCAGCCGCGCGGGCGTCAACGGCCGGCCACGGTTCTCCGCCTCGATGATCAGCACGATGGCGTCGGCGTCCGTGGTGTGCATCCGCACACTCCGGGCGAAGACCCGGGCGAGCTCCTTCTGGGTGGCGCTGAAGGCCGTGAAGCTGCGCATCACGCGCTCGTACGCCTCGCCCCGCTCAGCCTCGGACATGACCAACCCCTTCGCCGTCTCGGAGACCCTACGCACCCACGGGATAGTTTTGTGACATAATAACTTTGTGACTCGAAGTCTAGGCCGACCGCGGCGGGTCACGCGAACGAAGGAGCCATCACCGTGCACGGATCGATCACCATCATCGGAGCCGGCCTGGCAGGTCTGACCCTCGCCCGCGTCCTGCATGTGCACGGCATCGCCTCGACCGTCTACGAAGCGGAGGCATCACCGACCGGACGTACCCAGGGCGGCCAGCTCGACATCCACGACTTCAACGGCCAGGTCGCCCTCCAGGAGTGCCGGCTCCTGGACGAGTTCCGCTCGATCGTCAACATGGGCGCCGAGGCCATGCGCTTCCTCGGCCCCGATGGAGAACTCGTCGGCGAGATCCCCGACGACGGGGAGCTGAGCAACCCCGAGGTCCTGCGCGGGGAGCTCCGGCGGATCCTCATCGAGTCACTGCCCCCTGGCACGATCCGGTGGGACCACAAGATCGTCTCGATCACCGCCGGCGGCGACCGGGGACAGCACACTGTCAACTTCGCCGACGGCTCGGCTGTCGCCACCGACGTGCTGATCGGCGCCGACGGAGCCTGGTCGCGGGTCAGGGCGTACCTCAACGGGGCCGCGCCCGAGTACCTGGGAACCCTGTGGGTGGAGACGTTCCTCCACGACGTCGAGAAGCGCCACCAGCTCAGCGCCGAGCTGGTCGGCAGCGGCGCGATGCTGGCGATGGAGCCGGGGCGGGGAATCTTCGGCCACCGCGAGGCGCACGACGTGATCCACACCTACGTCGTGCTGAAGAAGCCGCTCGAATGGACGGAGTCGGTCGACTTCACCGACCGCGAGGGCGCACTGAGGAGCGTCGCCGAGCAGCTGGGGCACGGGTGGGCGCCGGAGCTGCTCGAGCTGGTGACCAGGGGCGAGACCACCCCGGTCGCGCGCCCGATCTGGGGACTGCCGCTGGGGCACACGTGGGACCGCGTACCGGGCGTCATGCTGATCGGTGACGCGGCACACCTCACCCCGCCCGATGGCGACGGAGCGAACTGGGCACTCTACGACGGCGCCCAGCTCGCCAAGGCCATCATCGCCACACCGGCCGACATCGACACGGCGTTCACCGCCTTCGCCGAGCAGATGCTGCCGCGCAGTGCCACGTCCTCGGTCGAGGGCTACCAGTCCTTCGAGCAGACCTTCGGCTACAACGCGCCCGCGAACCTGCGCGACATGTTGAACCGCGCGCAGACCTACGGTCGCCAACACCGTCACTGACAGCCCAGCCGCTCCCACCGAGATCAACTGCCCGGCCGACGTCGCGTGTCGAGCTACTAGTGTCCCGCGCCGGGAATGCGGTGATTAAGTCGGTGGATCCGGGTTTCTGCTGGCAAGGCGCCGGTTCGCCCTCGTACTGGGTCGTACTTGGGCGAACCGGCAACGCCGCCAGCAGGAA
>Ga0164298_10000155_pt1 | contig 23291 bp, 19 predicted proteins | sample Whisoiple_216_MG_FD_109713 | JGI IMG/M metagenome (GOLD analysis project Ga0164298, IMG submission 109713) | Unamended control soil microbial communities from upstate New York, USA - Whitman soil sample_216_MG | ecosystem: Environmental > Terrestrial > Soil > Agricultural land ...
ACTAATTCGGCGGCCCAGCTTCCTGCTGGCGGCGTTGCCGGTTCGCCCAAGTACGACCCAGTACGAGGGCGAACCGGCGTCTTGCCAGCAGAAACCTGGATCCACCGACTTAATCACCGCATTCCCGGCGCGGGACACTAGTGTGGGCCGGTGGAAGGAGGTGCCATGAGGCTTCGTCTTCTGGCCGCGGTGGCGGCGGTTCTGCTGGGTGTGGCGGTGGTCGCCGTGTCGAGCGCCGGTGCGTCCGAGTCGGTGGCGACCGGCGGCACGATCATCGTCGAGAACTGAGCTGCCCGATCTCCGAGGTGTGGGGGTCCGCTAGTCTGCGGCCCACGACTTTGGGGGTTGAGCGATGTTCTACTTCGGGGGCCTGTTCGGCCTGTTCACGTTGGGCCTGTGGCTGTTCTGCCTGATCGACGTCATCACGACCGGCGACGGGGACACCAGGAACCTGCCCAGGATGGGCTGGCTGCTGATCGTGCTGTTCTTCCCGCTGGTCGGCTCGATCGTGTGGCTGGTCGCGGGCCGGCCGATCGGGGCCGTCGCCCGACGGCCCGGTGCCCACGAGCGCGACATGCCGGCCTACCCGGAGTACGACCGCCCCGGCCGCTTCGCCGCGACCGACTCCGACGCCGATGCGGAGTTCCTGCGCCGCTGCCGCGAGCGCGCCGAGGAACAGCGCCGCAAGGCCCGCGAGACCGGCGGCGAGACCTCCGCCTGACGTCATCGCGTGCGGAACGTTCGGCGGTAGTGGTCCGGCGCCACGCCGACGACACGGTTGAAGTGCCGGCGCAGCGTGGCCGCGGTGCCCATGCCGGTCCGCTCGGCGATCTGGTCGATGCCGGCGTCGGTCGTCTCCAGCAGTTCCTGCGCCAGCGCGAGCCGCTGGTTGTGCAGCCACCGCAACGGTGTCGTGCCGGTGGTCGCCACGAAGTGCCTCGCCAGGTTGCGGGTGCTCATGCTCGCCCGCGCCGCCAGCTCCCGCACGGTCAGCGGCCTGTCCAGGTGCTCGATCGCCCACCGCATCACGGTTTCCAGCGGGTTGCCGGCCACCGGCGACGGCGCGGTGATGAACTGCGCCTGCCCACCCGACCGGTGCGGTGGCACCACCAGCGTCCGCGCCAGGGCGTTGGCGACCGCCGCGCCGTGGTCGGTGCGGACCACGTGCAGGCACAGGTCCATGCACGCGGCCTTCCCCGCCGACGTCAGGATCGGCTCCTCGTCGACGTACAGCACGGTCGCGTCGACCTCGACCCGCGGGTACCGGCCGGCGAGCTGCTCCGCGTGTGCCCAGTGGGTCGTCGCCCGCCTGCCGTCGAGGAGTCCGGCGGCGGCCAGCACGAACGCCCCGGTGCACAGCGACATGATTCGCGCGCCGCGGGCGTGCGCGGCGCGTAGCACGGCCACGACCGCGGCCGGCGGCTCGGCGTCGACGTCATGGCACGACGGGACGATGACGGTGTGCGCGTCGCGGATGGGCCCGTAGCCCGCGGACGTGCTGACGTGGGCCAGCTCGCCCAGCCACGCCGCCCGCGGGCCGCAGACCGTGAACTCGTACCACCGCCGCGCGAGCTCGCGGTCCACGCCGAACACCTCGATCGCGGTGGCGGCCTCGAACAGCATGGCGCCCTCGTACAGGGCCAGCACCACTGAGCGCATGTCCGAAAGTGTACGGATGTAGTCGGATCGGCCACTGGCCCGGCAGCCGACGAGACCTGACCATGGTCCGGTGAACAACACTGTCGCGGTCGTCGGCGCCAACGGGCACACGGCCAGGTTCGTCCGCACCCACCTCGACGCGCTCGGTCTCGTCCCGAAACCCGTTGGCAGGGAAGATGCCTCGATCGACGATCCGTCCTCTTTGGACCACGCGCTCGCCGGTGTGGCCGCGGTGGTCAACTGCGCTGGCCCGTTCGCGGACACCGCCTTGCCCGTCGTCGAGGCGGCGCTGCGCGCGGGCGTCCACTACTTCGACATCGCCGCGGAGCAGGCGGTGACCATGGACCTGCTGACGAGGTTCGACGCACCCGCGAGAAGGACCGGCGTCGTGGTGGCGCCGTCGATGGCGTTCTACGGCGGACTCGGCGACCTGCTGGCGACCGCGGCCGCCGGCGACTGGCAGGCGGTCGACGAGGTCGCGATCGCGATCGCGCTCGACAGCTGGCTGCCGACCGCCGGCACCCGCCGCACGATCGCCCGCAACGCCGGCCGCCACGTGGTGTACGCCGACGGCGAGTTCACCCCGCCCGCGGCGCCGAGCACGGTGCGGTGGGAGTTCCCGTTCGGCGAGCGGAAGCTGACCGAGCTGTCGACGGCCGACCAGGTGACCATCGCCCACCATCTGCGCACGCGGCGGATCACCGTCCACATGAACGACGAGCCACTCGCCGACCTCGCCGACCCGACCACCCCGGCGCCGGTTCCGGTCGACGACCTCGGCCGTTCGGCGCAGACGTTCCACGTCGACGTCGTGGTCCGCCGAGGTGGTGAGGAGCGCCGGGCGAGCGCGGCGGGCCAGGACATCTACGCGGCCAGCGGGCCCATCGTGGCCGGCGCGGTCGCGCGGGTGCTCGGCGGGCGGTACCGCGGCGCACTGACCGCGGGCCGGCTGCCGCCCGACTTCATGCGCTCGCTGGCGCCGTTTGTACGTGTCTTGTAGCCGGGGTTGCCAGCATGCCCGACGACCCTGACGAACGGAGCGTGCTCATGACCCAGTACTCGAGGCGCCGGCTGCTGTCCTACGGCGTGGCCGCCGGCGCGGCGCTCGCCGCGCCGGCCCTGACCCGCGCGACGGCCGGCGCGCTGGCCGCGGTGGACATGGAGCAGGTGCTCGTGGCCTGCCAGGTGGACCCGCCGAAGGCGGGCGAGGACACCACACCGGGCGCGGCGTCGCACGTGCTGCTCGTCGAGCAGGCGCTGGTCGCCAAGGGGCTGCTGAGCTCCTCGCTGGCCGACGGGCACTACGGCACGTCGACCCTCGACGCGTACGCGGCGTGGCAGCGCAGCCTCGGCTACACGGGCATCGACGCGAACGGCGTGCCCGGGCGCACGTCGCTAACCCAGCTGGGCTCCGGGCGTTTCGACGTGACCCGCCCGGTGGCGACCGGCTCCCGCACGGACTCGTACGGCGGCGAGCGGGTGAACGCCAGGACCGCCGACATGCTGGCCGCGGCGGACGCGAAGCTGTCGTGGAGCATCACGCTGACGCAGGGCTCGTACAACTCGAGCAACCCGGACTCGGCCGGCACCCACGACGGTGGCGGGGTGGTCGACATCAGCGTCAGCAGCCTGTCGACCACCCAGCGCTGGCAGACCGTCCGCGCACTCCGGACGGTCGGCTTCGCGGCCTGGCTGCGCACCCCCAGTGACGGGTTCCCGTACCACATCCACGCCAACGCCGTGTCCGACCCGGACATGTCCCGGCAGGGTCGCGACCAGATCCACGACTACTACTTCGGCAGGAACGGCCTGGCCAACCACAACGCGGACAGCACCCCGTCCGAGTACCGCGTGGCCTTCACCTGGTGGGAGAAGTACCGGCGCGCCTGAGGTGGCGGGCCGGTGGTGAGCCGGCCCACACCGGTCGGGCGGGCTCGCGGCGGCGTCGGTATCGTGCGTGGCAGCGGCGGTGGGGCTCGCCGTTCCGGAACGGAGAACCGCAACGGTTGCCAACGGTCCCTACTCGAGCCGGGCTGGTGTGCCCGCCGGAAGAGTAGGAGAAGCCAGGTGGACGTCGGGGAACCCATCGACCCGGACATCGATCTCCGGGTTCCCGTCCAACGTCGCGAGCTGGCCGCGCACCACGGCCGGGTACTCGCCGCGATCGCCCTCGGCGGCGGGCTCGGCGCGCTCGCCCGCTACGGACTGGCCCAGCTCTGGCCCACCCGTCCCGGCGGCTTCCCCTGGGCCACCTTCGTCACCAACGTCGCCGGCTGCCTGCTCATCGGCGTGCTCATGGTCCTGGTCACCGAGGTGTGGGCCGTCCACCCGCTCGTCCGGCCCCTCCTCGGCGTCGGGTTCCTCGGCGGTTTCACCACCTTCTCCACCTACGCCGTCGAGACCCGGGGCCTGCTGACCCCCGGGACTGTCGGTCTCGCGTTCGGCTACGTCGCCGGCACGCTCGTCGCCGCCCTGCTCGCCACGCCGGCCGGTGCCCACGCCACCCGGGCCCTCGTCCGCGGGCGGGCGACCACATGACCGCCGTCCTGGTCTTCCTCGGCGCCGCGGTCGGCGCGCCGCTGCGGTACCTCACCGACCGTCTCGTCCAGTCCCGCCACGACAGCCTGTTCCCATGGGGCACACTCACCGTCAACCTGGCCGGCTGCCTGGTCCTCGGCGCCCTCACCGGCGCCGCGGTGTCCGACCCCGTGCTCGCCGTCGCGGGCACCGGGTTCTGCGGGGCACTCACCACCTACAGCACGTTCAGCTACGAGACCTTCCGGCTGGCCGAGCGGAGGTCGTACTTCTACGCCGCGACGAACGTGGTCGTCAGCGTCGTCGCCGGGCTCGGCGCCGCCCTGCTCGCCTACACGGTCGCCGCCGGCCTGGTCGGGTAGCGACCGCTCCACAGTGGATCGACGGTCGGCGTGAGTAACGCGTAAAGATGACCCCAACCGGTGTCAAGGTTCCGTCAGGCTCCCTGGGAAGGCGCCCCGCACGCGGGCATGCTCGCGTTCGGTTGGCCGCCGTTGGGGCGGTCCCGGGCCCGGAAGGGGCATGATGGCCGATCTGGCCTACGCCGTGCTGCTGATCGCCGGCTTCCTCCTGCTCGCGCTGACGTTGCGTGGATTGGAGCGGTTGTGAACGGGGCTTGCGGAGCGAACCAACGGACGCTGAACGACCGTCGCGAGGTGTGGTCGTGAGCGGGACCGGAGTGCTGGCCAACGTGATCGGTGGCGTGCTCGCGCTGCTGCTGATCGGTTACCTGTTCGTGGCGCTGATCCGGCCGGAGAAGTTCTGATGTCCGCGACCGTGGCCGGCCTGCTGCAGGTCGGACTTCTCGTGGTGGCACTGGTCGCCGTGTACAAGCCGCTCGGTGACTACATGGCGCGCGTGTTCACCAGTGGGAAGCACCTCGCCATCGAGCGGGTGGTCTACCGGGCCGTCCGGGTGGACCCGGACTCGGAGCAGAACTGGCGGACCTACGCCGCCGGTGTGCTCGGCTTCTCGTTCGCCTCGATCGTGCTGCTGTACCTCGTTCAGCGGCTGCAACCGTTGCTGCCCTTCAACTTCGGCCGCGGCGCGGTCGATCAGGGCGTCGCGTTCAACACAGCGGTCAGCTTCGTCACCAACACGAACTGGCAGTCCTACGTGCCCGAGGCGGTCATGGGCCACACGGTACAGATGCTCGGGCTGACGGTGCAGAACTTCCTGTCCGCCGCGGTCGGGCTCGCCGTCGCGATCGCGCTGGTTCGCGGGTTCGTCCGGTCGAGGACCGACCGGCTCGGGAACTTCTGGGTCGACCTCACCCGAGGCACGGTCCGGATCCTGCTGCCGCTGGCGTTCATCTTCGCGATCGTCCTGATCGCGCTGGGGGTCGTGCAGAGCCTGCGGTCCGGATTCGACGTGACCAATGTGGACGGTCGGAGCAACGGGGTCGCCCTCGCGCCGGCCGCGTCGCAGGAGTCGATCAAGGAGCTGGGCACCAACGGCGGCGGCATCTTCAACGCCAACTCCGCGCACCCGTTCGAGAACCCGAACGGCTGGACCAACCTCATCGAGATCTTCCTGCTGCTGGTGATCCCGGTCTGTCTCACCAGGACCTTCGGTCAGCTGGTCGGCAACAAGAAGCAGGGTTACTCGCTCCTGTCGGTGATGGCCGTGCTGTGGGGCGCCATGCTCGCCGTGATCTGGTGGGCCGAGGCGCACCCGAACGGCCCGGCCGCGTTGCTGGCGGGCGGTGGCATGGAGGGCAAGGAGGTCCGCTTCGGCGTCGCCGGCTCGGCGTTGTTCGCCGACAGCACCACCGGCACCTCGACCGGCGCGGTCAACTCCATGCACGACAGCTACTCCGGCCTCGGCGGCGGAGGAACGATCCTGAACATGCTGTTCGGCGAGCTGTCGCCGGGTGGGGTCGGCACCGGCCTGTACAGCATCCTGGTGGTCGCGATCATCGCGATGTTCCTCGCCGGGCTCATGGTCGGCCGGACACCGGAGTACCTCGGCAAGAAGCTGGGCCGCCGCGAGGTGACCGCCTCGGCGATCGCGATCCTCGCGATGCCGACCGTGGTGCTGATCGGCGCGGGCATCGCGATCATGCTGCCCGGCACCCCCGGCTACCTGGCGAACCCCGGCAGCCACGGCTGGTCGGAGGTGTTCTACGCCTACACGTCCGCGTCGAACAACAACGGCAGCGCGTTCGCCGGCATCACGGTCACCAGCCCGTGGTTCCAGTCGAGCCTGGCGATGTGCATGCTGTTCGGCCGGCTGATCCCGATCCTGGCGGTGCTCGCACTCGCGGGCTCGTTGGCGGCGCAGAAGAAGGTGCCCGAGACCTCGGGCACGCTGCCGACCACCGGCGCGCTGTTCCCGGCCATGCTCGGCGGCACGGTCGTGCTGGTCGCGGCACTGACGTTCATCCCGGCGCTCGCGCTCGGCCCCATCGCGGAGGCACTCGCATGACAACCGTTGAGAAACCCCGCACACAGCCGGAGTCCGGCCAGCGCCACGCGGAGAGGACCGGCCGCATCAGTGCGGGCGTGTTCAACCCGCGGCAACTGGTGACCTCCCTGCCCGACGCGCTTCGCAAGCTCGACCCGCGTACCCAGCTACGCAACCCGGTCATGTTCGTGGTCTGGGTCGGTTCGGTGCTCACCACGGTGTTCGCCGTTGGTGACCCGGGCGTGTTCACCATCGGTGTCGCCCTGTGGCTGTGGTTCACCGTGCTGTTCGCGAACCTGGCCGAGGCGGTCGCCGAGGGCCGGGGCAAGGCGCAGGCGGAGACCCTGCGGCGCACCAAGAAGGAGACCGTCGCGCGCCGGCTCACCGAGGACGGTGCCGAGGAGTCCGTCCCTGGCGTGGAACTGCGTGTCGGCGACCTCGTGGTGGTCGAGGCGGGCCAGGTCGTCCCCGGCGACGGCGAGGTGGTCGAGGGCATCGCGACGGTCGACGAGTCGGCGATCACCGGCGAGTCCGCGCCCGTGATCCGCGAGTCCGGCGGCGACTTCACGTCGGTCACCGGCGGCACGACGGTGCTGTCGGACCGGATCGTCGTGAAGATCACCACCAGGCCCGGTGAGTCCTTCGTGGACCGGATGATCGCGTTGGTGGAGGGCGCGCAGCGGCAGAAGACGCCGAACGAGATCGCGCTGACGATCCTGCTGTCCACGCTGACGATCATCTTCCTGCTCGCGGTCCTGTCGCTGCAGCCGGTCGCCGGCTACTCCGGCAGCCTGCAGTCGGTGATCGTGCTGACCGCGTTGCTGGTCTGCCTCATCCCGACCACGATCGGCGCGCTGCTGTCCGCGATCGGCATCGCCGGCATGGACCGCCTCGTCCAGCGGAACGTGCTGGCGACGTCCGGGCGCGCGGTCGAGGCGGCCGGGGACGTGTCGACGCTCCTGCTGGACAAGACGGGCACCATCACCTTCGGCAACCGGCAGGCGACGGAGCTGATCCCGACCGGCGGGGCCACGGTGGCGCGGCTCGCGGCGGCGGCGCGGCTGTCCAGCCTGGCCGACACCACGCCGGAGGGCCGCAGCATCGTGGACCTGGTGGCACGCGACCACGGGCTCGCGACCGAGGCGAGCGAGGAGGAGCGGGCCGGCGAGTTCGTGCCCTTCACCGCCCAGACCCGGATGTCGGGCATCGACCTGGGTGGCCGGGAGATCCGCAAGGGCGCGGCGAGCGCGGTCCGGGAGTGGGTCGCCGAGCGGGGCGGCCAGGCGCCGGCCGAGGTCGCCGAGGCGGTCGACCGGATCAGCGCCGAGGGCGGCACACCGCTGGTGGTGGCCGAGGACGAGCGGGTGCTCGGTGTCATCCGCCTGTCTGACGTGGTCAAGCCGGCCATGAAGGAGCGGTTCGCCGAGCTGCGCAGGATGGGCATCCGCACGGTGATGATCACGGGCGACAACCCGTTGACCGCCAAGGCCATCGCCGCGGAGTCCGGAGTGGACGACTACCTCGCCGAGGCCAGGCCGGAGGACAAGATGGCCCTGATCCGCAAGGAGCAGGAGGGCGGCCGGCTCGTCGCTATGACCGGCGACGGCACCAACGACGCGCCGGCGCTGGCCCAGTCGGACGTCGGCGTGGCGATGAACTCCGGGACCATGGCGGCCAAGGAGGCCGGCAACATGGTCGACCTCGACTCGGACCCGACGAAGCTGATCGAGATCGTGGAGATCGGCAAGCAGCTGCTGATCACCCGGGGTGCCCTGACGACCTTCAGCGTGGCCAACGACCTCGCGAAGTACTTCGCGATCCTGCCAGCCATGTTCGCGGGCATCTTCCCGCAGCTGGACAGGCTGAACATCATGCACCTGCACTCACCGAGCTCGGCGATCCTGTCCGCGGTGATCTTCAACGCGCTGATCATCGTGGTGCTGATCCCGTTGGCCCTGCGTGGTGTGCGGTACCGCCCGTCCACCGCATCGGCGCTGCTGCGGCGAAACCTGTTGGTCTACGGGGTCGGCGGCATCGTCACGCCGTTCATCGGCATCTGGCTCGTCGACCTGCTCATCCGACTCGTCCCTGGAATGTGATCGTATGAACTCGCTGGCCAAGCAGACACTGGCCGGGCTGCGGATCCTGCTCGTGCTGACCGTACTGACCGGAGTCCTCTACCCGCTGGGCGTGTGGGTGGTGAGCCGGCTCCCCGGGCTACAGGCCAACGCCGAGGGCTCGGTCGTCAACGTGAACGGGCGGACGGTCGGCTCGGACCTGATCGGCATCGACCCGGTGGCCAAGGATCCCAGCCACGACCCGTACTTCCACACCCGGCCGTCCGCCGTCGCCCAGGACCTCGACGGTGACGGCTCGGCCGACCAGCTCGGCCCGGCCGACGCGTCCACCTCGATGGGCTCGAACAAGGGCGGGTTCGACCCGGACCTGGTCGCGACCATCAAGGCACGCAAGGAGATCATCGCCAAACGGGAGGGCGTCGACGAGTCCCGGGTGCCGGCCGACGCGGTCACCGCGTCCGGATCCGGCCTGGACCCGGACATCAGCGCTGCCTACGCTGACCTCCAGATCCCCAGGGTCGCAAGGGAGAACGGGCTGTCCGAGGAGCAGGTCCGCCGGCTCGTCGACGAGAGCACCGACGGCCGCGGCCTCGGCTTCCTCGGCGACCCGGGCGTGAACGTGCTGAAGCTCAACATCGCCGTCCAGGCGGCCCGGCGGTGACCTCCGCCGACGGGGCGGCGCTCAGGAAGAGAGGCGAGCTGCGGATCTACCTGGGCGCCGCCCCCGGGGTCGGCAAGACCTACGCGATGCTCGGCGAGGCCCATCGCCGCGCCGAGCGTGGCACGGACGTCGTCATCGGTCTGGTCGAGACGCACGGCCGGGAGAAGACCGCACGGCTGATCGGCGACCTGGAAGTGTTGCCCCTCAAGCGGATGACCTACCGGGACCACGAGCTCACCGAGATGGACCTCGACGCGCTGCTGACCCGCAGGCCCGAGGTCGCCGTCGTCGACGAGCTCGCGCACACCAACGTCCCCGGCTCCCGCAACGCCAAGCGCTGGGCGGACATCGACGAGCTGCTCGACGCCGGCATCGACGTGCTGTCCACGGTGAACATCCAGCACCTGGAGAGCCTCAACGACGTCGTCGAGAAGATCACCGGGGCACACCAGCACGAGACCGTCCCGGACGACGTGGTCCGCCGCGCCGAGCAGCTCGAGCTCGTCGACCTCACCCCGGAGGCGCTCCGCAGACGCCTCGCCCACGGCAACGTCTACCCTGCGCACCGGATCGACGCCGCCCTGGCCAACTACTTCCGGCCCGGCAACCTCACCGCGCTACGTGAGCTGGCGCTGCTGTGGGTGGCGGACCAGGTCGACGTCGCGCTCCAGCGCTACCGCAGCGAGCAGGAGATCACCGACACCTGGGAGGCCCGCGAACGCGTCGTCGTGGCCATCACCGGCGGGCCGGAGAGCGAGACCCTCATCCGCCGCGCCAGCCGCATCGCGACCAGGGTCGGGGCCGAGCTGATGGTGCTGACCGTGCTCCGCGGCGACGGCCTCGCCGGCGTCGACCCGGTGATCATCGGCCGGCTCCGCAGGCTCGCCGACGACGTCGGCGCCACGTTCCACACCGTCGTCGGCGACGACGTGCCGGCCGCGCTGCTCGACTTCGCCCGCGGCGCCAACGCCACCCAGCTCGTGCTCGGCACCTCCCGCCGCACCCGGCTCGCGCGGTTGTTCGACGAGGGCATCGGCGCCGCGGTCCTGCGGCGGTCCGGCCCGATCGACGTGCACATGGTCACCCACGACGAGTCCGATCCCGGGCTGTTGCCGCGCATGCGCCGGGCGGCCCCTCGCTCGCCGGCCCGGTCGCGGGGCTGGGTGCTCGCCGTCGCCGCACCCGCGCTGATGACGCTGGCCGGCGTGGTCCTGCGCGACCGGCTCAGCCTGTCCACGGAGGTGGTCGGCTACTTCCTGGTCACCGTGCTCGTCGGGCTGTTCGGCCTCGGGCCGGCGCTGGTGACCGCGTTCCTGAGCGCGGGCCTGCTCAACTACTTCTTCAGCCCGCCCCTGTACACCCTCGCCGTCCATGATCCGGAGAACATCGTCACGCTCGTGGCCATGGTGATCGTCGGCACCGTCGTGGCGGTCGTCGTCGACCGGGCCAGCCGCCGCGCCGAGCAGGCCGCGCACGCGCGGACCGAGGCCGCGCTGCTGGCGTCCTACGCCCGTACGGTCCTCAGCCACGACGAGCCGCTGAAACGGTTGCTGGAGAAGGTGCGGGAGAACTTCGGCCAGAGCTCCGTCGCGCTGCTGGAGAAGCAGGAGGGGGTGTGGCGGCAGATCGCGTGTGCCGGCCCGGGCGGCTGCGCCGAGCCGGACGAGGCCGACGTGGACGTCCCGGTCACCGCCGAGGTGCATCTGGCGCTGCGCGGCCGAACCCTGCCCGCGACCGACCGGCGGGTGCTGGAGGCCGCGGCCGGACAGGCGTTGCTCGCGTTGCGGCAGCAGCGAGCCGCCGCCGAGACCGCCGAGGCCCGGCGTCACGCGGAGACCACGCAGCTGCGCACGGCGCTGCTGTCCGCGGTCGGGCACGACCTGCGTACGCCGCTGACGTCGATCAAGGCCGCGATCGGCAGCCTTCGCGCACCCGACCTTCGACTGTCCACAGAGGACGAGTGGGAACTGCTGGCCACCGTCGAGGAGTCCACCGACCGGCTCACCGGCCTTGTCGGCAACCTGCTGGACTCCTCCCGGCTGGCCACCGGCGCCGTCGAGCCCCAGCTGCGGCCGGTGACCTACGACGAGATCGTCGCCCGCGCGCTGACCGGCCTCGACACCGCGGGGGTCGTGGTCGACGTGGCCGAGCAGCTGCCGGCCGTCACCGCCGATCCCGGGCTGCTCGAACGCGTCGTCGCGAACATCGTCGACAACGCGTTGCGGCACGGCGTCCTCGACCCGGTGGCGGCCGGCGGCGACGAGCCGGCGGTCGCGGTCCGGGCCAGCACGCACGGCGAGCGGGTCGAGCTGCGGATCGTCGACCACGGCAGGGGCCTGCCACGGCGTGCCGCGATCTTCACGCCGTTCCAGCGGCTCGGCGACCGGGACGCCGGCGGCCTCGGCCTGGGACTGTCCGTCGCAAAGGGATTCGTCGACGCGATGGGCGGCACGATCGCCACCGAGGACACCCCCGGCGGCGGTCTCACCGTCGTGATCTCCCTGCCCGTCGCCGCGAACCTCGTCGAGGCACCGTGACGCGGCCGGCCTTTCGCGGATGACGGTTCCCGGAGAACAGGCCGGCCCGGGCGCCGCCGCCCGGGCCAAACCTGAGGGGAGAACTCTACTCCGCGCCGTTCGGCGGTTCCTGCTGGCCGGGCCGGCGGAAACCGCTGAACACCTTGTCCGCCACGCCGGAGATCGCGCCGCCCACGTCGCTGAACACCTTGACCAGTGGGTCGGTCGAGTTGCTCCACGCGTCCTTGTACGACTTGGCGGCACCCTTGACGTCCTCGCCGAGCGGATTGTGCTCGTCCTCGGCGTCGCGGCGCCGGTACTCGCCGGCCAGGATCGCCCGGTACTCCTCGGAGGCGGCCCAGCGCTGGAGCTGCGAGGCCCGCACGACCGAGAACGGATGCGTCTGGCCCTCCACCGCGAGCAGCTTGATCACGCTGTCGCGGATGTCCTCGATCTCCTCGTACTCCTTGGCCTGCGCCAGGAACGACGGGATGTCGATCTGCGTGAGGTCGGTCGCGCCGGCCATGTACAGGTGCGCGCGCAGCGCCGCCTGCGGGTCCTGGCCCGCCAGCAGCCCGGCCCGGTCGCAGCTCAGCTCGGACTTGCGTTGCCACTCGTGCAGCGCCGCGATCACGGCCCGCAGGCCGATCACGCCCAGCGGAACCCACGCGACCGACCGCTGCAGCCGCGACAGCCGGTCCAGCAGCGTGAGCAGGACGGCATGCCCGGACAGCACGTGCCCCAGTTCGTGGCCGATCACGAACCGCAGCGCGTCGGTGTCCAGCGCCTCCACCAGCCCGGTGGACAGCACGATGAACGGCTCGTCGATGCCGCGTGTCCTCGCCACCGCGTCGGGGTCGCGGGCCACGTAGATGTTGGGCACCCGCGGCAGGTCCAGCACCTCGGCGCACTCGTTGCGCAGCTGGTCCAGCACCGGGTACTGCGACGGGCCCACCCGCACGTGCGACGCCACGGCCATCAGCCGCTCGGCCCGTTCGTTGAACAGCGAGTTCAACGCCTTGAGCACGTCCGCGACGCCCGGGACGCTGCGTAGGGTCGCCATCGCGCCCTTGTCGGCCGGATGTTCGTACGCCCGCGGGCTGATGCCCGGGAACCGCACGCGCTGGGCCCCCTGTTGAACGTCGGATTCGGTCACTGTTCCCCTCCCTGTGGTTACGGCCCAAGCTACGCGTGGTCACCCTGCGAAAGTGGTGCTCAGGCGGCATATCCGGTGGATCTCAGGGTTCTCCCTGAGCGCGGGTCGGGGATCGGACTTGTGCACCATTCAGACCAACTTTCGACTGAGATTTGCGAAAGTCTTGTCTCGATAGGACAGGTCCGGTACTTCTTGAACAGGACCGCACAGAAGTTCACACACCGGAGTGGGTGCCGATGTCGTCACGTCTCGCGCTTGCTGTTCTGGCCAGCGCCGGCCTGCTCGTCGGCGTCCCGCCGGTCGCGGCCGCCGCGCCGCCGACCCACTGGGTCGTCGCCGGCCCGGAGCTGGCCGCCGACGTGCGCCTCGGGCCGGACGGCGGGCTGACGCTCGCGGTCGCCCGCGGCGGCCGGGAGGTGCTCGCGCCCGCCCCGCTCGGCCTGTACACGGAGGACGCCGACCTCTCCCGCGGGCTGCGTTTCGCCGGGTCCAGGAGCCGGACCGTCGTCGAGCACTACACGATGACCACCGGCAAGCGCCGGGACCGGACGGCCAGGATGACCGAGCGGCGCCTGTCCTTCGCGGGTGACGGGGGAGCGCGGCTGGACGTGGTGGTGCGGGTCGCGCCCGACGGGGTCGCCTACCGCTACGAGCTGCCCGCGGCGGCCGTGATCACCGGCGAGGCGTCGGCGTTCACGCTGCCGGCCGGCGCGCCGGCCTGGCTGCTGCCCTACAACGCCTGGTACGAGGCCAACCGCGTCGCGACCACCGCGGGTGGCGCCGCGGCAGGCGACTTCGGCAACCCCTCGCTCTTCCAGGTCGGCGACACGTTCGCGCTGCTCACCGAGTCCGATGTGGATGGACGGTACTCGGGCAGCCGGCTGCGCCACGACGCCGGCACCGCCACCTACCGGGTGGCGCTCGCCGACGAGCGGGTCACCGCCCGGGGCACCCCGTGGCGCACCGCGATCATCGGCGACCTCGGCCGGGTCACCGAGTCCACGCTCGTCGACGACCTCGCGTCGCCGGCCCGGTTCGCGGACACGTCGTGGGTCCACACCGGCAAGGTCGCGTGGTCGTGGCTGTCGGAGCACGCGAGCCCGTCGGACTTCGAGCGGCAGAAGGACTTCGTGGACTTCGCGGCCCGTAACGGCTGGTCCGCCGTGCTGGTCGACGAGGGCTGGAGCGCGGACTGGGTGCCGGCGCTCGTCCGCTACGCGCGGGCCCGCGGTGTCGAGGTGATCCTCTGGTTCCACTGGACCCGCTTCGACACCGAGGAGGAGCGGAACACGTTGCTGCCGCTGGTGAAGAGCTGGGGCGTGCGCGGCGTGAAGATCGACTTCATGGAGTCCGACACGCAGGCGCGGTACCAGTGGTACGACCAGGTGCTCGCGAAGACCGCGCGACTGCACCTGATGGTGAACTTCCACGGGTCGACGATTCCGCACGGGCTCGCACGCACGTGGCCGCACCTGATGTCCATGGAGGCCGTGCGCGGCGCGGAGAACAGCCCGCCCGCGGCGAACAACCCGGTGCAGGCGTTCACACGCAACGTCGTCGGGTCGATGGACTACACCCCGGTCTCGCTCGACGTGGGCACCCACGAGGCGACCGTCGCACACGAGCTCGCCCTGCCGGTGGTGTACGAGTCCGGCTGGACCCACCTCGCGGACAAGCCGGAGGCCTACGAGCATTACCCGCAGGCACTGCGGTTCCTCGACCAGGTGCCGGCCGGCTGGGACGAGACCCGTTACGTGGCGGGGCATCCGAGCAACGGCGCGGTGCTGGCGAGGCGCTCGGGCCCCCGCTGGTTCCTCGGCGCCGTCTCGGCGGGACCCGCCCGCACGGTGACCGCGCCGCTGCGGTTCCTGGGCGGCGGCACGTGGACGCTGGAGTTGGTTCGGGACAACACCTCCGGCGAACGCGGCGACGTCGTGTGGTCGCGTCGGCGGGTGCGGTCGGGCGACACGCTGTCGGTCGACGTGCCGGCCAACGGCGGCTTCGCGGCGATCCTGTGTCGTGGCAACGACTGTGCGCGGCCGACGCCCGTGGTGCCCACGTCGTCGGTGTCGGTGACGCCGACCACGCTGGACGCCGCACCGGGCTCGACGTTCGAGGTGACCGGCACGTTCACGGTCTCGTCGGGCACCGCGCGGGACGTCCGCCTCACCGCGGCCGCGCCGGCCGGCTGGACGGTGCGTGGCCCGGTCGTCACCCGGACCCGGGTCGGCGCGGGTGAGTCGATCACCGGCCGCTGGACCGTCCAGGTAGGACAGTCGAAGGGGTACGTGGACGTGCCGGTGTTCGCCGAGTTCCGTGCGCCGTCCGGGTTGTGGTCGCGGCGGGTGCATGTGGAGGAGGCGACGCGGGTGTTCGTGCCGCCGCCTCCACTGACCGGGACGCCGTACCTGAGCGACCTCGACTTCGTGAGCGAGACCAACGGCTGGGGCCCGGTGGAACGGGACAGTTCGGTTGGCGAGTCCGACGCGGGCGACGGCAACCCGCTGACGCTCGGCGGTGTGACGTACGAGAAGGGCCTGGGCACCCACGCGGCCGCGGAGATCCAGATCTACCTCGGCGGGCGATGCACGTCGCTGACGGCCCAGGTCGGCGTGGACGACGAGGTCACACAGCCCGGCTCGGTCACCTTCCAGGTACTGGCCGACGACACGGTGACGTTCGACAGCGGCGTGGTCCGGTCCGGTTCCACGGTGCCGCTCACTGCGGACGTGACCGGCGCCCGCATGCTCACGCTACGAGTGACCGATGCGGGCGACGGCAAGAACTTCGACCACGCCGACTGGGCCGACGCCCGCCTCGCCTGCGGTTCATGAGCGGGTCAGGAGTGCCCGTACCTCGACGCCGTCGTGGGTGAGGACCGCCGGGGGCGATGGTGCCGGCGGAATCTCAACCCGCACCGGCCGGGGCGCCGCCGGGGCCATGGGCCGTTCCTGACCGCGCGCGGGCGATGGCTTCGGGTGCGAGGTGTTCGGCCAGTGTCTCCAGGGCGGTGGTGATCTCGGCTATCCGGGGTGGATCGTCGGTACCGAGTGCCGCCTCGAGGGTGGCGGTGATCGGGGTGCTGCGTATTCGCGCCACTCGTTCGGAGATCCGGCGCGCCGGCCGAACGAGGAGGCGGCGACGGTCGGCGGGATCGGTGGTCGTCTCGATGGCACCCCCTTCGCGCAACCGGGCGACACAGGCCGACACCTTGCTCTGCGCGAAGCTCGTTCGCTCGGCGATGTCGCCGACGGAGCTGTTCGGATGTTCGAGGATGTCGCTGGCCACGATCAGGACAGCTCGGTTGCTGGTGGAGTACTGGGGGAGTCCTTCGGTCGGGATGGCCTGCTCACCGAGCTTCATCAGCGTGCGTCCCAGTAGGAACAACTCGACTCCGTTCATCTCGCCAGCATACATCCGTTCAGATGCATCCATTTAGATACATCTGTATGGATGCATTATGCTGGCGACATGTCCGACGACACGACCGGCGTGCTGCCGGTGCGGGGAACCCGTCTGTACTACGAGATTCGTGGGGCAGGGCCGCCCCTGCTGATCCTGCCGGGTGGCGACGGTGACGCCGGCCGGTCCCGCGACCTGGTCGACCAGCTCACCGACACCTACACAGTGATCACCTACGACCGTCGTGGCTTGTCCCGCAGCACCATGGACGATCCGGCGCGGCCCGCGACCCTCGACACGCACGCCGACGACGCCCACCTGCTGTTGGCCGAGGTCGCCGACGAGCCTGCGAGGGTCCTCGGCTCCAGCTTCGGTGGACACATCGGGCTGGTCCTCACCGCCCGGCACCCCGAACAGGTACACACCCTCGTCGCCCACGAGCCCGGTACGCCCGTGCTGCTCCCCGGCCCGGAGCGCACGGCGATGGAGCGGGCGATCAGCGATCTCGTGGAGATCCACCGCGAGCAGGGCATCGCCTCGGCCATGTCGGCGCTGGCCGCACTCGTGGGTCTCGACCTCGCCGCCATGGTCACCGAGCCCGGCCTCACCCCACCGCACGAGTCACCCGAACAGCGGGCCGCCAATCTCGATTTCCTGCTTGGCAACGACATGCCCGCCCTACTGCACTGCACGATGACCATCGACGACATCGTCGCGGTGCGAACCGGACCCGCTCGTGGCGTGGCCGCCGCCGGCCGTGTCACGCCACGAGCCGCCTTTCCCCGCCGCTGCGCGGCGGAGCTGGCCGTGCTCCTCGGCAGTGAGGTCGCGGAGTTCCCCGGTGGCCACAACGGCAACTCCACCCACCCGCGTGCGTTCGCCACCCGGCTCCGCGCTGTCCTCGCCACGACGTGAGTGGCCTACGGTTTTGCCGGTTCCTCGAAAGCCAGCGCAGGGAGGCGTTATGCGGTCGGATCGGGCTTACCTGCGGGCACGGCTCCGAGAGACGTTCACCTGGCTCGGAGACCGCACCGACGAGCGCCACCACGCGGAGATCTCCGCGTGGTGGCGCGACCCTGGACTCCTGTCCGACATCGGTTCCTCGCTCGCAGACCTGTTCCGGGGACGCGGCGTCACGGCGGTACTGGGAGTCGAGGCACGCGGGTTCGTTCTCGGGCCGCTCGTGGCGGTCGGTCTGGGCGCCGGTTTCGTCGAGGTCCGAAAGGAACCGTCGGCGGCCAGCGACAGCGACCGCTGGATCCGGCGTGTCACCCCGCCCGACTACCGCGACAGGAACCTCACACTGGGGGTGAGGCGAGACCTCATCACCTCCGCGGACCAGGTCCTGCTCGTCGACGACTGGGTGGACACCGGGGGGCAGGCACTCGGTGCTCGCCGCATCGTCGACGAGGTCGGCGCCACCTGGGTCGGCACCGCCGTCATCGTCGACGCGCTCGAGAACAACGCCGTTCGCCGTGAGCTCGGGGTGAAGTCGCTCCTGCACCATCGCGACCTCCCGTGAGGTGCGCGTACTTGGCGCGGCTGACGAGCTGACCGTGACACGCTTTCGCCGGCACGGTCAACTCCCTCGGCGTCCGGCCCGATCTCCGCGGGGCCGGCCGCCACCCGGCCGGCCCCGCGGTTCACCTACCAGCCCTGGATACCCGCGCCGTACGGGTAGAGCGGGTTGCCGTAGTTGGTCGGTGGGCTCTGCCCGGCGTCGATCTTGGCGCGGATGTCCGCCCGCTGGGCGTCCGTGGCGCCGAGGTCGTACGGCAGGTCCCAGTGCTCCACCGCGTCTGCGGGCACGTCCGTCCCACCCGGTCGCAGCACCTGGTCAAGGCTCCTCGGCAGCTGCCAGGGCAGCTTGCCGCGTGGCGCGTAGTCGCCGAACAGCAACCCGGCCGCCGCCGGACCCATCTCCTCGCCCCCGCGGTAGGTGACCACGATGGCGTCGGCCAGTCCCTGCCACTCGGTGATCACGTACGGCCGTGGCAGCACCAGCAGCACGACCACCGGAATCCCCTGGTTGCGGAAGTTCTGGATCACCGCCAGCTGGTCCGCCGGCAGGTACGGCTGCTCCTTCACCCAGTTCGTCGCGTGGGTGTACGAACCCTCGCCGACGGCCACCACCGCCAGCTTCGGCGACGGCCCACTGTCCTGGTACACGTTCACGCCGGCGGTCGCGGCTCGGGTCCGGATCGCGTCCAGGATCGTCTGCGACCCGTACTCCTGGTGGAAGTAGCTGGTCCAGATGCAGCACGCGAGCCCGTCGGCCGCCCGCGGCCCGGCCACGACGATGTTGTCGCCGCGGTTGAGCCGCAGCGGCAGCACGCCGCTGTTCTTCAGCAACGTCATCGACTCCCGCGACGCCTGGTTCACCAGCGCCGTGTACGCCGGGGTGTGCTGCCGGTACGGGCCGTTCACCGGGTCGCCGTACGGGTTCTCGAACACACCCAGCTTGAACTTCAGCCGCAGCACCCGCCGGACCGCGTCGTCGATCCGGCTCGACGGCACCTGTCCGGTGAAGTCGGCCATCGAGAAGCCCGCTGCGCCCGGGTCCGCCCCGCCCATCACGTCGGAACCCGCGTTGGCCGCGCTGACCCACGCGCCCGAGGGCAGCCAGTCCGTCGTGATCAGGCCGGTGTAGCCCAGGTTCTGCCGCAGGTACGCGAGGATCGGCGCGCTGTTGCCCGCCCCGGGACCGCCCGGGTCCAGCAGCGAGCTGCCGGCGTAGCCGGGCATGATGTTGACCGCGCCGGCCTGCATCGCCGCCCGGAACGGGATCATGTGGTACTTGATGGTCACCGCGTCGTAGGTGATCAGCGCCTCGCCGCCGGCGCCCTCGCCCGGCCAGTGCTTCACCGTGGCGAGCACCGAGCCCGGGTTCAGCTCCGGTCCGCCCTGCAGCCCGGCCACGAGCGCGCGGACCTGTGCGGCGGCGACGTCGGCGTTCTCGCCGTTGCCCTCCTGGATGCGTGGGTACAGCACCTTCGTGCCGACCTCCGCGAGCGGCCCCAGCACGCCGCGGGTGCCGACCTCCAACTGCTCACGGCGCTGCATGTCGCCGAGCTGGTAGTCCAGCGCGTAGTCCTGACCGGCGGCCAGCGCGCTCTGCGTCGGGTAGGTGGTCTGGTAGCCGTGGATCGTGTCGCCGGCCGACACGAACGGGATGCCCAGCCGCGTGCCGGACGCCGTGAGCAGCGTGTTCTGCAGGTCCTGCGGCTGCGCGGGACCGAAGTGCCAGCCCGACCGCGGGAACGCCTGGGCGTTGTAGAACATCTGGTACGCCTTCTCCTCGAGCGTCATCCGCCCAAGCAGGTCGTTGACCCGGGTCTCGACCGGCAGGTGCCAGTCCTCGTACGGTTCGATCGCGCCGCTCTTGTTGAGGTCCCGGCTGCCGTTCACGATGTTCACGCCGTCGGCGACGGTCTCCAGCGTCGGGACGTACACGCTGAAGGTCCGGATGTTCGAGGTCGTGTTCGGTCCCACCGCGACCACGTACCACCGGTAGGTCCACCGGTCGGGCAGGTCCCAGGTCGGCGTGTAGCTCGTGCCGGTCGGCTCGGCCACCTTGGTGTAGAGGTCGATCAGGTTGGCGGACTGGGTGAAGTCGTAGTCCGTGCGGCTGATGTTGATCCACACCTCGTACCGGCTCGCCCCGCCCACGGCGGCCCAGGACAGCGCCGGCCGGCGCGTGTTGGTGACCATCGCGTTGTCGGCGGGGGCGTTGAGCGCGAACTGCCCGGTCGTGGTCGGCGGGCGTGTCGGCCGGGACAGCAGCGGCGGGGTCGAGCCCGAGGTGTCCACGGTGCCGAGGACGTCGAACTCCCACAGCGAGTACCCGTAGCCGGTGGCCCGCGCGGTGCCGTACAGCCGCACGTACCGGCCGGTGGCGTTGACCGCGAGGCTCTCCACGCCGCCGCGCCCGGTCGTCGTCGAGTAGACGGACGTCCAGTTGGTCGCGTCGTTCGACACCTCGATGCGGTAGCCCGTCGCGTACGCGGACTCCCAGTTGAGGTTCACACCGGTGATCGTCGCGGTGCCGCCGAGGTCGACCCGCAGCCACTGCGGGTCGCTGAACTCGCTCGACCAGCGGGTCGTGGTGCGGCCGTCCAACGCGGCGGCGGGCGCGTTGCCGCCCTCCCACGAGGACGCGGCCACCGGCTTGAACCGCGAGATGACCGCACCGGTGCCCCCGCCGCCGGTGGTCGTCGTGCGGACCGCCAGCTCCCACAACGAGTACCCGTAGCCGGTGGCGCGTGCGGTGCCGTTCACCCGGACGTAGCGGCCGGTGCCGGCCACGTCGAGGGTCTGGGTGCCGCCGGCGCCGGTGGTCGTCGAGTACACAGTGGACCATGCGTTGCCGTCGGCGGACGTCTGGACCTGGAAAGCGTTGGCGTAGGCGGCTTCCCAGGTCAACACGACCTGGCAGACGCTCATGGCGCTGCCGAGGTCGACCTGGATCCACTGTGGATCGCTGAAGGCACTCGACCAGCGGGTGCCGGCGTTGCCGTCCACCGCCGCCGAGGCCGGCGTGCCGGCGTTCTCGGTCGACGACGCGGTGGCCGGGCGGTTGAGGGCGGCGTTGGTGGTGCCGCAGGCGGCGGCGCTCGCCTGCTGGGCGGGGGCGGCGACGCAACAGCCCAGGATCAGGGCAGCGGCAAGCATCAGCCCACGTGTTCTCATGGGAGCTCCTAGCTTGTGGGAGAGCGGTTTTCGCTCACCAGCCGACGGCGACGAGCAGGTACTGCGGGTCTCCGTGCGAGACGAACGAGGACTGGCCGGCGACGTCGTCGTACGGGAAGCCGTAGGCCAGCTTGTTGATGGCGTGGTCGTGCCAGAACTTGGCGTAGTAGTTGGCCGGCGCGGCCGAGTAGTACCTCGACGGGTCCTGCCACTGCGACTGCGGCAGGTGCGCGGTGTGCCGGTTGAGCGCGGCGCACATGTCGGGGTTGCCGGCCATGCTGCCCGCGCAGCCGAAGATGTTGGACGTGGCCTCGTTGACGCCGACGGAGTTGGCGTAGGCGGTGAAGTAGTTGGCGTTGGACCCGCCGGCGCGGAAGCTCGGGTCGCTGCCCGGCGCGATGATCCGGTACGGCGCCTGGGTCTGCGCGAGCACGTCGAACTCCGGCGGCACCGCGTCGACGAACTTCTGGAACGTCACCGACCGGTCCTCGGCGAAGGTCGCCTGGTCCTCGCCGACCTGCACGTCGGAGCCGTCATGCGCGTGCAGCCGCATGGCGAGCTTGAGCCCGAACGCGTCCACCCGCGTCGTGTTGCCGTTGAAGACGTCCGGGCCGACGGTGAACTCGATGAAGTCGTAGTACTGGCTGCTGGGGGAGCCGAGGTAGAAGTACATGCGGCCCGCGGAGTTCGCCGGCATGTCGAGGTAGGGCTGCTCGGCGATCGAGTGCACCTGGCCGTTGAAGCTCCAGTACACCTGGCTGTCCGGGTAGTGGCCGTTGGTGCGGTTGAGGATCTTGACCGTCAGCACGTTCTGGGCCGGTGGGATCGTGCTGGTGTCGCCCCAGAACTGGTCGGGCGGGTTGGTGCTGCCGCCGCCCGTGCCGAACACGCCGAGCTCCCAGAGCGAGTAGCCGTACGGGGTGGCCCTGGCGGTGCCGTAGACACGCAGGTAGCGGCCGGTGCCGGTGACGTTGAGGGTCTGGTTGCCGCCCGTGCTCGTCGTGGTGGAGTAGATCGTGGTCCAGGCGTTGCCGTCGGCCGAGGTCTGGACCTGGTAGGCGCTGGCGTAGGCGGCTTCCCAGCTGAGGGTCACCTGGCAGATGGTGGCGTTCCCGCCGAGGTCGACCTGGATCCACTGCGGGTCGCTGAAGGTGCTGGACCAGCGGGTGGCGGTGTTGCCGTCGACGGCGGCACTGGCCGGGCTGGCGCCGTTCTCGGCCGACGACGCGGTGGCCGGGTGGTTCAGGGCGAGGTTGCCGCCCGTGCACGCGGTGGTGTCGAACGTGCCGAACACCTGGAACTCCCAGAGGGAGTAACCGTAGGCGGTGCCGCGTGCCGTGCCGTACATGCGGACGTAGCGGCCGGAGCCGGTGACGTTGAGGGTCTGGGTGCCGCCGGTGGCCGTCGTGGTGGAGTAGACGGTGGTCCAGGCGTTGCCGTCGTTGGAGGTCTGGAGCTGGAAGGCCCTGGCGTAGGCCGCCTCCCAGCTGAGGGTCACCTGGTTGACGGTGGCGTGCGCGCCGAGGTCGACGCGTAGCCACTGGGGGTCGGCGAACGCGCTGGACCAGCGGGTGGCGGTGTTGCCGTCGACGGCCGCGCCGGCTGAGGTCTCGGCGTTCTCGCTGGTGGACGCCGTGGCGGTCTTCCCCTGCGAGAGCAGGGAAGGCGCGGCGGCGGCGGTGGTCGACGCGGCGGTGACGACACCGCCGGCGAGCAGAACCGCGGCCACCACGGCGACAAGACCACGGCGCACGAGCGAAGGAGGACACAAGCTCATGGCTATCTCCTTTGACAGCGGAGCTCCCCGGCGAGGGCAGGGGTATCGGGGAGAGCGCTCTCCAAGAGAGTCCCGGCTCCACGCGCGCCTGTCAACCCAAGACCCCGAACCCACACAACTCCCACCCCCACCCACCCCGCGAGTTCCGCGTTCACCCATAGCGAGTCCCGCGTTCACGCACACCGAGTTGCGGTTTCGTGCAGACCCTTCCCCACGCCGCGGCCCTCGCCCAGGGTCGGTGCGCACGAAACCGCAGCTCATGGTGTTCGAACGCGGGACTCGGCATGTCTGAACGCGGGTCTGTGTCGTGATCGGTGTGTCCGGCGTTGTTGATCAGTAGGTTTCGGCTCCCGGCCAGCGGTCACCGAAGGTGATGGCGAAGGCGTTGAGTACTGGTTTCCAGCGCATCGTC
>Ga0164298_10000157_pt1 | contig 22872 bp, 13 predicted proteins | sample Whisoiple_216_MG_FD_109713 | JGI IMG/M metagenome (GOLD analysis project Ga0164298, IMG submission 109713) | Unamended control soil microbial communities from upstate New York, USA - Whitman soil sample_216_MG | ecosystem: Environmental > Terrestrial > Soil > Agricultural land ...
CTCTTTCCCTAGATCGTCGATCACTTCCAAAACTTCCGTTGGACAGCGAAAATTCAACATGATTTTGTCTGACATTGCCTTACCCAATTTTTAATGTATGACAATATTGTAAAATATTAACTCGTCAATAGTAAGACATATAAGCAAAAACTGTCTTACTATTGTGTGACAAACCTATCTTACTTATGTCTGACGAGTCTGTCTTACTACCTGTGGCAAGTGTCAGACATATCGCTAATTATGTAATACAAAAGTGTAAGACAACCCCAGATGCCACATATTACAGCGAACCTAGAAAAATGAAGAACCTCGACACCACCCTCATAGGAACCGCGCTGCTAGCTAATAAAGGACTCATGCTAAGTAAGACGTATAACTTCACCAAGTCTTACAATTCTTCGATGGTCTTGCCTGTGTCTGACGATTTTGTCTTACTAGCGTTGAATAAACATCATACAAGACGTATAGCCTCACACAGTCTTACGTTTGTTTTAAGTTTGTATTATTTATGTCTGACATTTTTGTCTTACTAAGTTGAAAATATCATACAAATTGTCCTACCGTAAGACATATAGGGAAGATAAAGCACCAGGCTTACCAAGGAACTAATGTTGTCGATCGTCGCCGTCAAACGTATAAAATCGGATATCCCAGCCTGCAACGAAGATCGCAACGAACTAGAAATTGCAGGGACGCGATCGTCGGGCGCTCGGTGGCTTCGTAACTCAAGGGCGTGAATCAGCTCTCTTTCTCGACGGATTCTCTCGTCGAGAGCGGTCATTTTCAGTACCACGTTTCCGTTCTGACACGGTGGCCGGGCCCGAAAGTCGGCGAAACTATTCCGGCGCGAGTCCTCGAAGCCAAAAATCAAACGACAGGCGAGCGCAACTTAAGATGCTGAAGTTCGTAGCGAGTGACGCTGCGTAGCCCCATCCGATTTCTGGATGGGGCATTTTAAAATACTTGAATCTAAGATAAGAAACCTTATCTTAGATTCACCCTACCGACTCAACCGCCATGAAACTTGTCCCCAACACCCATCAACCGAGTCTTCAAGTTGTTGCCACCAACACCGCCACAGAACAGCTCGTCTGTATGTGGGTACACGGTAAGTCTAAAACCACTCAAAAACTCTACCGCCGGGTGTCGGGGCTGTTGTTGGAGGCGGTCGGGAAGCCAGCACAGCATCTCACGCTCGGCGACCTGCAAAACTTCGTGGATACACTGGAGGCGCAGGGCTTATCTACTTCATCCCGTCGCACTTATATCGCTGTGGTCAAATCTCTACTTTCATTTGGACACAAAACCGGGCTTATCCAAGTTAATGCTGGGGCTGCACTGAATACTCCTAAGCCCAAAGATACTCTGAGCCAAAAAATCCTAACTGAAGCTGAGGTTAGGATGCTGATTGCGTCCGAACCCTGCGAACGGAATCGGTTGATATTTAAGGTTTTTTACTATGCGGGTTTGCGAGTATCGGAGCTTTGTGGGTTGAACTGGGAGGACTTGACGAGTAATGGTGAGAGTGGCCAATTTTTGATTTACGGCAAAGCCGACAAAACCCGCGTCGTGCTTTTGCCTCGACAGTTGTACACAGAATTGTTGAACAGTCGAGGTGATGCAGGCAACCTGGAACCAATTTTTAGAAGTCGCAAGAAGTCTGACGGTGGCAGATTAAATCCGGTTTCTGTTACTCATCTGGTAAAAGCAGCAGCCGTTCGTGTTGGACTTTCTGAGAAGGCATCCGCGCACTGGCTAAGGCATTGCCACGCTAGCCATGCGCTGAATCGTGGGGCCCCGATTCATCTATTATCCCAAACTCTTGGTCATGCCAGCGTCGCAACCACGAGTAAGTACCTCCACGCTAAACCCAACGATTCCAGCAGCCTATATCTAACTCTGTAAGTGAGTTGTGAACAAAAACAAATCCTCCAACAGTAAGCAGTTGGAGGATTCCAATTCGGGCAATTGGCGGCGAAGCCGATCAGCTTTGCCGAGCGTAAACAGACTCAGACTCGTGCTATTTCACTTGGTCACTTTAGGGTTTAAACAAGCCAGCTTGTACAGCAACTCACCCATAGTGAAACGGATTTCATTTTCCCTAGTCCAACGCATGGTCTAACGATATTCTCCAGGCACAACCAATTTGCTCTTCACTAAATCTAAGCTTTTTCAAAATTTCCCAAAGATTCTCAAAAAGTAAACGTATGTCCGTCACCTCTAAAGAGGCGGGGATTACATTTCGTAAAGAAATTAATTTTTCTGTAGTCTCATTGTTGATTTCAAATTGAAAAGACTCGCGAAGCATTATAGGAATGTACTCTTTAAGTTTTTTAGTTATTTCTAAACTTGTTAGAGAGTTTTTTATTTTTTTAATATCGCCTTCTTTTGGGTTTAAAATATCTAAAACATGGTAAAAATTTTCATTAAGTTGTGTGGCAGTGCAATTTCTCATAGTTAGGGCTAGCAAAATTTCCGTGTGGCTGGTGGGATAGAAAAGCGTTCCTTTCCAACTTTCTTTAAGTTTTTTAGCTCCACCTTCTTGACGGATTAATTTTCCCAAAACTTCTCTAGTCATATTTTTTAGTAATAATAAATGATATTGTCCATTATCTTTACGGAAACCGTAGATGCCCTAGGGTTATCTATTGCATCAGCTCTATTTTATTTAGTTTTCGAGGTTCGGTTCCGGCTGCTTACAATTATAGTAACGCCCCAGCTACAGGCTTTTCCTCTGCCTCTAGATATATTAATCTCAAAACCTGAAATCTAATGTAAGGAATTCCTTCAGTTACAAGCTAAGGGGATTCTTGACTGTTTGGGTCGGCGCACAAACAACGCCGTAGCATTAGCTAGAACCAAACTGTTTCAGATATTGTTTTGCCCGTTTCAATGCTGTTGCTTTAGTCTTAATTGGCTCGCTCGTGAATGCGATTGCTTGGCAACTGCTGATAGCCCGCCACTTAAAACAGTTTTTGTCGTGAGTGACCCAAAAGAGAAAGCTGTTGTAGAAAGTCATAGTGTTTTTGTAGTTGTTGGAAAGAAAAAAAAACTGTAGGGAATAGAAAAATTCCAAATAGTACGCTCTAGCGCCTAGGTTAGACTTAACGGGTCAGAGTAAAACCATCTGAACCCTATGGACTTAAAAAACAACCTTTCCAACTATCTAGCCCGTCGCCCCCTTACCCATGAGTCAGGACTCTGGACTAAGGATGAGAAAAGGGTGGTTGACATCCTGACCCTATGCTGGCAACAGGTCAAGTATAAGAGATGGGGCGGTGAGGAAGAGTGGAATGCACTAAACCCCCTCTTTAACATCTATGGGGACTACCTAGGGGTTAAAGTGAACTCTATCCCCACAATTGAAGAATTAGAAGTCCTTATCGCCCAAGCACCAACCAGCACAGACCGTACTAGCTGGACTAAGGCAGAGTTACGGGTAGTGATGACCCTGTTTGACTATTGGTGCTGGCTGAGAAACTACGATACACATGGTGAACTGCTAAACCAACTGTTTCGGTATCCTGGTGGTGACTACACAGGAGTTAATTATGGAAAATAGTAACGATGATTTTATGCCTGTTGGTGCTGAGAGGATTTTTAGATTTTGGATTTAGATTCCGGTTTTAGTAATTATCAGCAGCTCCAAATTTCTGCAAGTATTCTCTGGCTGCTTGCATAGCGGCCGCTTCAGTTTCTACAGGATCGCTAGTGAATATGACATTCCGGCAGGGGCTAATTACTTGCCACTGCCAGCCATCTTTGTCGGGAACAACGCAGAGTGTCCACTTGTTGTGAAAAAGCATAATGTTTTCCTGGTTTTGGGGAAGATGAAATAAAACTGTATGATTTGATAAACTCCCCAGTTGGTGCTATTTGGGGGCGGTTCCGGTTTGTGGGTACCTGTCGCCGCAGGCGATCGGCTACGGCGATCGCCATCAGCTTAAGCTTTTAGCTAAGTGTCCCCAGTGTGAAGCACAATTCAAGATTCCTACATTGTGGGAGAATGGGAGATGCGATCGCTGTCGGTTGCCGTTTGGGGGATGGCAGAGTATCAGAAAGCTATTTGAGCGAAGTGTTTTTCTTGATAAAGTTCGTGTTCAGCAGCTACCAGTAACTTTCGCGAGGCACTAGAAGCTTTCGTTAGTCCGCTGCAACACAGTTGTTAAACTGCTTTGCCGAAAAAAGTCCTCTACAGACACTAAGTAATGTCACAGGATAACACGCTCAATTCACCCAACTTTGCTTTCCTAAAAGTTCACGAACCACTGTTAGTAAGCTTAGGGACACTGGCAGAGCAATACTTTGCCACTGACCCAGTAACCTGTTTGATGAAACTGCGTCAGTTTGGGGAAGTCTTGGCGCAGTTGGTCGCCGCGAATGCTGGTCTTTACAAGAGTGACACCGATGAATCCCAAATTGAGTTACTTAACCGCTTACGGGATAAGGGCTTTCTTCCTGGTCAAATTAACCAATTCTTCCACGAGTTACGCCGCGCGGGAAATGATGCCAACCACGCCCTATCGGGCGACCATCGCGCAGCATTAAGTAACTTAAAGTTGGCCAGGGAACTGGGTATCTGGTTTCACAAGAGTTTTGGTAGAGATACGAACTTTAAAGCTGGGGCGTTTATTCCACCACCTGACCCAGTGAGGGAAACCGAGGCACTCAAGCAGGAGTTAGAACGGCTGCGGCAGGAAGCCAATGAAAGTCGTTCGGCTGTGGAAATGGCGTTAGCGAAAGCATCAGAGGAAGCCGAACTGAGGCAGTTAGCCGAACAGTTGCTGCAAGACTCTGAAGCAGAAGCAAAAGAAGCCTTGAACCATCTGACTCAACTGCAAGCGAGTGCTGTTAGTCAGCCCCCTGAAGTTCTACAACAAACCATTAGCCAAGCACAGCAGGCAGAGAAGGAAGTTGTTCTGGATGAGCCAGAAACACGTCGTTTAATTGATGCTCAGTTGAGGGCAGGGGGTTGGGAAGTAGACTCAGAGCAACTTACCTATGCTAGTGGCACCCGTCCTCAAAAGGGGAGAAACTTAGCAATCGCAGAATATCCTACAGCACACGGACGCGCTGATTATGCGTTGTTTGTGGGATTGCAAGTTGTGGCAGTCGTGGAAGCCAAGCGCAGGAGTACAGACGTTTCCGGAGCAATTGACCAGGCGAAGCGCTACAGTCGGGGCTATCAAATCAAGGGGAACGAAACCTTACCAGATGGCAGTCCTTGGGGTGAGTTTAAAGTGCCGTTTGTCTTTGCAACTAATGGCAGGGAGTTTTTAGAGCAACTGCGGACGAAAAGCGGTATTTGGTTTTGTGACTTACGCCGTCCGGAAAACTTGCGCCGTCCTTTACAAACTTGGTATTCTCCCCAAGGATTGCTTGATTTACTCGAACAAAACATTGAGGAAGCGCATCGGAAGCTGGCTCAAGAAGAATTTAACTACAACTTCACGCTGAGGGAGTATCAGAAAAAGGCAATTCAGAAGGTTGAGGCAGCGCTTGCCTCTGATAAGCGGCAACTCTTGGTGGCGATGGCAACGGGGACGGGAAAAACCAAAACCTGCATTGCTTTAGTCTATCGGTTGTTAAAAACTAAGCGCTTTCGTCGGGTGCTGTTTTTGGTAGACCGCACAGCGTTAGGGGAACAGGCGGCGAATGCGTTTAAAGATACTCGGATGGAGAGTCTTCAGACATTTTCCGATATTTTTGAGATTAAGGAATTGGGAGAGCGCGACATTGACAGCGATACTAAAGTTCATATCGCTACTGTCCAAAGCTTTGTCAAACGCTTGCTTTACCCTTCGGATGAAACGACTATCCTAACCGTTGACCAGTATGACTGCATTGTGGTGGATGAGTGCCATCGGGGGTATTTGCTTGACCAAGAGTTGAGCGAAACAGAATTAACCTTCCGAGACTTCAACGACTACATATCGAAGTATCGACGGGTGCTGGATTACTTCGATGCGGTGAAGATTGGTCTGACGGCAACTCCAGCACTACACACGACGCAAATCTTTGGAGAACCTGTTTACACTTACAGCTATCGGGAAGCGGTGATTGATGGCTGGTTGATTGACCACGAACCACCGTATCGGATTAGGACGGCGCTTTCTGAAGATGGTATTGTCTGGAACCCAGGCGACCAGATGGAGTTTTTTGACCCCAAAACAGGGCAGCTAGATTTAGTTCACGCCCCAGATACTGTCCGCATTGATGTTGAGCAGTTTAATAAGCGGGTGGTAACGCAAGAGTTTAATCGGGTGGTTTGTGAGTATTTAGCGGAAAATATTGACCCTGCGTTACCGGGAAAAACTCTGATTTTCTGCGTCAATACTGATCATGCCGATATAGTGGTTGACCAACTGAAAATTGCTTTGGAAAACAAGTATGATAGCGTCGAAGATGACTCGGTGCTGAAGATTACTGGGAATGCCGATAAGCCGTTGCAGTTGATTCGCCGCTTTAAAAATGAGGTCAATCCCAAAATTGCGGTGACAGTAGATTTGTTGACGACGGGGATTGATGTCCCAGAAATCTGTAACGTGGTGTTTATGCGGCGGGTAAATTCCCGGATACTTTACGAACAGATGTTGGGACGGGCGACTCGCCTTTGTGATGAGATTGGTAAAGAGGTGTTTCGGGTGTTTGATGCGGTAGATATCTATACTGCCATCTCAAAGGTGTCCGAAATGAAGCCTGTGGTCAATAAGCCCGATGTTTCTTTTAGCCAGTTGGTTGGTGAATTGGGGACGGTGCAGGATTCGGCGGCAGTTGAGAGTATTATTGATGAGCTGTTGGCGAAGTTACAGCGCAAAAAGCGATCGCTCTCGGATGACAGCAAGGAGGCAATTGAAACGCTGGCGGGAATGCCTGTTGAGAGCATGGTAAGCCATTTACGCGAATCTAGCCCCAGTGAGGCGGCGCAGTGGTTGCGGGATAGAAAAGAAATTGCCCAAATGCTAGACCGACGGGATGGCGGGATGCAAGCGGTTCTCATTTCCCGCCATCAGGATGTGTTGAGAAGCGTGGAACGAGGCTATGGGGATGCCGAACGACCGCAAGACTATTTGGATGGCTTTAGAGCCTTTTTGCGGGAGAATTTGAATAAACTCCCGGCGCTGCTGGTGGTAACTCAGCGTCCGCGTGACTTGACCAGGGCGCAACTTAAGGAACTGCGTTTGTTGTTGGATGCCGCAGGATTCTCGGAAACTAATCTGCAAGTGGCGTGGCGGGAGATGACAAATGAGGATATTGCTGCTTCGATTATCGGGTTTATCCGGCAGGCGGCGTTGGGAGATGCGTTGGTGCCTTATGGAGAACGAGTAGATAAGGCGATGAAGAAAATCTTGGCGAGTCGTAGTTGGACTGCACCGCAGCGCAAGTGGTTGGAAAGGATTGGTCAGCAGTTGAAGGTAGAGGTTATTGTAGACCGGGAGGCATTTGAGCGGGGACAGTTTAAAGCGCAAGGAGGTTTCGAGCGAATTAATAAAGCGTTTGATGGTCGCTTAGAAGAAATTCTAGTAGAGATTAATGAAAGCCTTTGGCAGGATGTTGGTTAAAATCCGCAATGACTCAAGCAACCCAACTCATAAAAAAACTTGCAAGATTGAAGTATCTGTCGCTATCAGAGCTATTTGGGCGACAAGTTATGATTTACAGCGTAGATATTGTTGAAGAGAATATTCGCCTTGCACTTTACCCTTGGTTAATAATATGCCGAATGACTCTGATGAGTCTGATGAATTTCTGGAAAAAGTGAAAAACTTTCGCCCCAATCCTGACTTACGAGAACAACTGAAAAACTTTCGCTCCAACGATGAAGAGAAAGAAGTTTCCGTTTTGTTCGTAAATCTTTACGGAGCTGAGCGCTTAACTCAGCAAATGGAAGTAGAAACTCGCGTCGAGCTGTTCAACCACTATTTTCAAGTGATGGTGGAGACTGTTTTTGAACATCAAGGCACAGTAGATAAATACATTGGCTCAACGATTATGGTGGTTTTTAATTCACTGCCCCTAGAAGACCATCCACTGATGGCAATTAAAACGGCATTGGCAATGCGAGAGCGACTACCAGAAATCAACAGTTCCTGGTTCCCAGAAGAGCAACATCCGCTGAAGATAGGAATCGGCATCAATACAGATCGTGTTTTCTGCGGTCATGTTGGTTCCCCTCAACGAATGGAGTTCACTGCGGTGGGGCATGGGGTGAATGTGGCGAATCACTTGAGTCACCAAACGCAGCCATATTGCTGCGACATTTTGATTGGTCAAAAGACGTATGAAAGTTGTGCGGAGTATATTCAGGTGAGAGAAAGAGACTCGACCCAACTGAAACCTGAAGGAAACCCATTTAAGGTTTATGAGTTGATTGGATTAAATGCTTAATTTTTGTCTGGGACAATGCAAGTTAGAATTTGTAGAACTTGAACAATTGAAAAATTTTTAAGAGTAACACAGAGGGTTATTCTGAATATTGTTATTTTTTAATTTCCAACTGACTATGAATGATAGACCTAAGCATCGCTCCCTATTAAATACCAAAGCTACTGTAATTTCGCTGCTAGTAATGGTTATTGGTTCGTTGATGTTGCTGTTAGAGTTCTTTCCCTGTCAATCGATAGAGCGATTTATTCAATGGAAGCTAGATTTTTGGCTTTTTATTATGGGAATTTTTTATTTATTTTTTATAATTCTCTTTCTCTGGCCGATTTGGTGGTCAATTTATTCAGATAATAACTCACCTCTAAAACACATTTCAGCTATAAAAATTTCTTTAGTTTGGACAATAGCTCTCTTATATCCTTGGCTTGTTGGGCTTAGTCTAGCTACGATAGCTTTTCCGAAAATCTATACTTTTTTGAGGTCGGGAGTTGCACTACTGGTACTAAATCGGAGTTTTTGGAAGCAAATCGAGCCAGGGGAGAGAAAAGCTGCTATAGTTCCTTGGGGAATTAGTTTAATGTTTTGCTTGACTATCTTTTTAAGCGAAACCCCTTATATTACGCAGGAAATTTTCAATTCAAAGTTATCGGAATTTGAAGCGGTAGTGGCTTTAGTTGATTCCGGGAGTTTGATTCCTAATAAGGAGGGTTTTGCCGAGCTTCCCTGCCGATATAGCAATCTTGCAAATAGGGGCAATAAGTTCATTCGAGGAAATATCAAAATTACTAAAGAAGGAAAGGCGAAAATCATTGAATTCCGGCAACGGACTTATGGATTTGGAGATGGAGCTGCTGATTTTATTTACAGGTCAGATAATAAAGATATCTCCCGTCCTTATGATTCAATGGGTAATGGAGTTATTAAAGTTAAAGACCATTGGTTTTGGCAATCTTTAAGTTACTAAAATTGCTAAACTGTTGAAGGCATATTTTAATCAAGAACCGAGTGAACGCAACGACCGATATTGTCCAAAAACTCTGGAGCTTGTGCCACGTCCTGCGGGATGATGGCATTACTTACCTGCAATACGTCACCGAACTGACTTACCTGCTGTTTCTCAAGATGGCGCAGGAGACGGGGGTGGAAGACCAATTGCCCCAAGGGTTACGCTGGGCAGATTTGACGGCGAAAGAGGGGATAGAACAATTGACATTCTACCGCTCTCTGCTGCTGGAATTGGGTTCTAAAGCTTCATCGCTACGGGTGCAGGCAATTTTTGCCAACGCTCAAACGGCGCTGAAACAACCGCGCATTTTAAGTAAGCTGGTCGAAAGTATTGATAAGTTGGACTGGTATTCTGCCAAGGAGGAAGGGTTAGGCGACCTCTACGAGGGGCTATTAGAGAAGAATGCCAGTGAGAAGAAGTCCGGGGCAGGGCAGTATTTTACGCCGCGTCCGCTGATTGACTGTATGGTGTCCTTGATTAAACCGCAAGCGGGTGAATTGGTACAAGACCCAGCAGCGGGAACGGGAGGGTTTTTGATTGCGGCTGACCGCTATGTTAAACGACGCACGGATGACTTGTTTACCCTCTCGGAAGCTGAACAGGTTTTTCAACGGCAACAGGCGTTTTATGGGATGGAGTTGGTGCAGGATGCCCACCGCTTGTTGTTGATGAATATGATGCTGCACGGGATTGAGGGGGAGGTGACGTTGGGCGATACTCTCTCACCGGATGGGCAGCGATTGGCGAAGGCTAAGGTGATTTTGACGAATCCGCCTTTTGGCACGAAGAAGGGGGGTGGCAGTCCGACGCGGGATGATTTTACTTATCCCACCTCGAACAAGCAATTGGTATTTTTGCAGCACGTTTATCGCAGTCTGCTACCGGAAGGACGGGGGGCGGTGGTGTTGCCGGATAATGTGTTGTTTGAGGATGGGCAGGGGCGCAATGTCCGTGCTGACTTGATGGATAAGTGCAACTTGCATACGATTTTGCGGCTACCTACGGGGATTTTCTACGCCCAAGGGGTGAAGACGAATGTGCTGTTTTTCCAGCGGGGAACGACGGAGAAGGGCAATACTAAGGAAATTTGGGTGTATGATCTGCGGACGAATATGCCCAGTTTCGGGAAGCGGATACCCCTGATGCGATCTCATTTTAATGAGTTTGAGTTGGCGTATGGGGATGACCCGAATGGGAAGAGTCGGCGTGTTGACGAAGGGGAAACAGGGCGCTGGCGTTGTTTTAGCCGTGAGGAGATTGCCAAGCGGGGAAATAATCTCGATATTTCCTGGTTGAGGGATGAGAGTTTACAGTCGGGGGATGATTTGCCGGAACCGGATGTGATCGCGGCTGAGATTATGCTGAGGTTGCAGACGGCGATGGAGGAGATGGAGGCGCTGACGGCACTGCTGGACAATGAGGAAGAGACTGAAACCGTGCTTCTAGAATAGGAAGACGATTAACAAGACTAAACAGTAAGCATCAATGAATGTGTCATTAACTCCACAACTAGATAGGTGAAGTAGCTTGATAGATAAATCCCAAGATATGTTTATGCTTGATTCAAGCAACATTGCCCAGCTTGCTAAATCAAATCAGCAAGTTATTATAATCAGTGATTATTACTCCCATGAAATAGTAGCACCTAACTCTTGGGAAAAAGTTTTATGTAGTGAAATTTGTCAAATCATAGGAGGTAGCCAACCTCCTAAAGAGTATTTTATTAATGAGCCACAAGAAGGCTATATAAGACTTATCCAGATTAGAGACTATAAAACTGATAAATTTGCCACTTATATACCAATTGAATTAGCAAAAAGATTTTGCCAAAAAGAAGATATTATGATTGGTCGCTATGGGCCTCCAATATTTCAAATTCTTAGGGGTTTAGAGGGGGCTTATAATGTAGCACTGATGAAAGCCGAGCCTAATACTAATTTATTTGATAAAGAGTTTCTCTACTACTTCCTACAGACTCCTCAGCTTTTTAACTATGTAGCATCTGCATCCCTCAGAACCGCAGGACAAGATGGTGTAAGAAAAGAACTACTAGATAATTATCCAGTTTTTGTGCCACCCCTCAACGAACAACGCCGCATAGTTGCCAAGATTGAGGCGTTGAAGGCTCGGAGCCAGCGGGTGAAGGAGGAACTTGAGGCGATTCCCGCGCTTTTAAACCAGTTCCGTCAATCAGTCCTTGCCGCCGCTTTCCGTGGCGACCTCACCGCTGATTGGCGAGAGAAAAACCCTGATGTTGAATCTGCTTCAGTTTTGTTAGAGCGTATTCGTGCTGAACGCCGCAGCCGTTGGGAAGAAGCGGAACTGGAGAAGATGAAGGCTCAGGGGAAAACGCCCAAGGATGATAAGTGGAAGGAGAAATATAAAGAATTTTTACCTGTAAACAACCCAAGCGTTTTTGAAAAATCAGTAATACCTACCCAGTGGAGTTGGGTAACTATTGGTGATGTGGCTGAATGTCTTGATAAAATGCGTGTTCCTATTAATAAGGATGAACGTGAAAAACGGATAGGTGATATTCCTTATTATGGTGCTAATGGTCAAGTGGGTTGGATTGATGATTATATATTTGATGAAGCTCTTGTGGTTGTAGTTGAAGATGAAACTTTTATTGGTCGAACAAAACCATTCTGCTATAAGATTTCTGGAAAATCATGGGTGAATAACCATGCTCATGTGCTTCGAGCAACAGATGGCGTTGAAATTGACTATATTAATTACTCATTAATGTTCTATCCCTTCATCCCTTTGACATCTGGTTCTACAGGGAGAAGAAAGTTAACTCAGGCTGCATTGATGTCTGCTCCATATCCCGTTGCACCGCTAGCTGAACAACAAGAAATCGTCCGCCGTGTTGAACTATTTTTCAAAACTGCCGAGCAAATTGAGCAACAATACCAAGAAGCTAAAGCCTACCTAGACAAACTCAATCAATCCATCCTCGCCAAAGCCTTCCGAGGCGAACTGGTTCCTCAAGACCCGAACGACGAACCCGCTTCCGTCCTCTTAGAACGCATCCGCGCCGAACGGGAGAAGCTGGATACAAAGAAAAAGGCAAAAGGTAAAACTGAAAAGAAAAGCCGCAAGGAAAAACCTGAACTCACAGAACCGAAACAATTGAGTTTACCGGGATTCGAGTAACCCTGTAGCTCGCGTCAAAGCCGCCATTACTCAGAACAATTACTGCGTCAGAATCTAATGCTATTCAAAAGGTTGAGAAAAGGGGTATTGGCTCGGTTAATCGTGGGGGCAGTTGCGATGGTATTTGCGATCGCCCTACAACCCCTAGTGCATCCCAGCCTCGCAACTCCCCCTCCATCACCCCCCGATGCTCCCAGATTTTTATTACCACCGCCATCTTTACCGTTACAGAATGAGAGAACCAGGGACATCGTTTTCAAGCTAACTAACGCTTTTTCCTTTTCCGAAGGCGTCGCAGCCGTATGGATTGGTACTCGGTGGGGCTATATCGATAAGACTGGCAAGATTGCCATCCAGCCAGTGTTTAATGATGCTTATGAGTTTTCCGATGGACTGGCGATCGTCAAGATTGGCAGTAAATATGGCGCGATCGACAAAACGGGCAAGACAATTATCCAGCCGCAGTTCGATCGAGCTTATCGCTTTTCTGAAGGACTGGCTGCAGTACAAATTGGCAATAAATGGGGTTATATCGACAAGACTGGCAACCTAGTCATCCAGCCTCAGTTTGACGAAGCCTATCACTTTTCTCAAGGGCTGGCAGTCGTAGAAATTGGCAATCAATGGGGCTATATCGACAAGACTGGCAACATAGCCATCCAGCCCCAGTTTGATTTTGCCTCTTACTTTTCCGAAGGGCTAGCACCAGTACGTATTGGAGATAAGTCAGGCTATATCGACAAGACTGGCAACCTAGTCATCCCCGCACAATATAATCTTGCGTTTCCCTTCTCCGAAGGGTTGGCAGTGGTAGAAATTGGCGATAAGTATGGCTATATCGACAAGAGTGGAAACATAGCCATCCAGCCGCAGTTTGGCGAAGTCGGTTCCTTTTCCGAAGGACTAGCAGTAGTCCCTTCAACTAATGGCAAGGGCTACATGGACAAGACGGGTAAGATAGCGATCGAGCCACAGTTTACGTTTGCTTTTCCCTTTTCCGAAGGGCTGGCAGTGGTAGAAATGGGTTTTCAGTGGGGCTATATCGACAAAACGGGCAATCTGGTTATTAACTTGCGGTAGGGAAAGGAACTTTCTACGGGCGATCGGGCTGATTGCCCGATCGCCCTACAACTCTGCTCAATCTCAGCGTATGGACTTCCCGCCTAAGAGCAAGAAAACCCAAAAGGCGATCGCTTAGAGCAGTCAAAATGTCACTTTGGCGAACTTTACGGGACATGGCTTCAGGAGTCTGATGAATCCTTAACCAAACTCCTCTGTTGCCCGAAGCTGGTCAAATTCTGTTGTAAACGTTGATGAATGCGATCGTTCACCAGCCAGCACTTATCTCATCATCACTCAACCGCGTTAGGCAAACTCTCAAACTACCACACGCTTGGTACGGAAACGATCGAGCGCTGAAGTTAACCGAATCGCGATCGTCCTTAACCTCCCATTTTTCGGAAATCTTAGCGGTGTGAGCCATCGATCGCCCTTAGCAGTGTGAGCTACCGATCGCCCGTTCGCTTATCTTTGCGCGTTTTGTAGTGGTCAGGTAGCGCTCCTTCCCATCTTATTGAGCGCTTACAACAAGTCCGAGAGGCAGTGGAAATATAACAATATTTTGTCTGACTTACTGTATAGGTTTTTAGTAAGACAAAAAGATTAATTTGTAATACAAATATCAAAACAGTCTTACTTTGCGTCTTACTTTTACGTAAGACGCAGCGTAAAACACCTCGGAAAGACCCAACTAAAACAAACACTATAGCTTCGGTACAGTACCCAGAACACCAAAACCATAACTACTGATTAGTACCACATTTGCTCAGGTTGACGCTTCAGCTAAAACAGCCAAACTCCCGATTTATAACGGTTTAGCTAGTATCTGGGAGTTTATTAACACTAACTAAAACTAAGTAAATAACTAAATACCCCGGCTATATTTGTGCAGGAGTTAGTTGACCCGATCCACGACTCCCCGACGAAAGCCCACCCGCACCCCATGTGACAGTTGGGGTGCTGAATGTGGGCTTAAAGCAGCTACAAAGCGGTGATTAACTTGATAGCCTTGTGCTGTTAAGGTCTGAATAGCTAAATACTCAATCCGTTTATTAATTCATTATCTCAAGTTCTTGGATGTCCCTGTTCCCACCTAATTCATACCTGAATTCAGCAACCCCTAGCTGTGGTATTCGGAACATTATTCTATTATAAGTCTTGTCTGAGCTTCACAGATTTTAAGTAGGATTCCGCTACGTCTAAAAAGGATTTTATCTAAGAGCGTAAGTATTGCCAACCCTAAATTTTGCAACTAATTTTTGTTAGTTAAAGGAATAGCGATCGCGAATTCCGTTCCCTTTCCTGGTTGGGAGACGCATTCGATTTTTCCGCCGTGTCTCTCTACTATAATTTGGTAAGTTATTGATAAGCCAATTCCCGTACCTTTGCCTACTTGTTTAGTCGTATAAAATGGATCGAATATTTTCCTGCGGACTTCTTCTTTCATTCCCGATCCATTATCTGAAATCCTAATTTCGGCCATTTTGCCCTCAATTTTAGTAGCAATCTGAATCGTCGGAATGAAATATATATCCTTAGAATTCGGCAACGACAGCTTCTCTTCCAAAGTATCAATCGCGTTGTTAATTAAATTCATAAAAGCCTGGTTTAATTGTCCTGCATAACACTCGATCGCTGGTAAATCTCCATATTCTTTCACAATTCTAATTTCCGAGTGATGCGAGTTAGCTTTTAAGCGATTTTGCAAAATTAATAGCGTACTATCAATACCTTCATGGAGATTTACTTTTTTGCGATCTGACTCATCTAAACGCGAAAAATTACGTAATGACAGGACGATCTGCTGGATGCGTTCGGTTCCAACTTTCATCGAATTGATAGTTTTTGGCAAGTCTTTAACTAAAAACTCTAAGTCTATATTATCAGCTTCTAGTTTAATCTCTTTGGCTGGTTCGGGATAGTATTCTTGATACAAATTTAACAAACGAATTAAATCAGCTACATACTCGCTGGAATAACTAATATTACCGTGGATAAAGTTTACTGGATTATTAATTTCATGCGCGACACCTGCTACCATCTGACCCAAACTCGACATTTTTTCAGCTTGAATCATCATTGTTTGGGTGCGTCGTAGTTCCTCCAAAAGGGATTCTAACTGTAAAGCTCTTTCTCTTAGTTTTGCTTGCGTACTTACCAAAACAAATATTGCACCTCCAGCTAATATAGCACTGAAACTAGCAGCTATCCACAACCATTTAAAAAGAGGTGAATTCTCAATCCAGCCATCTTTGGGAATAGCTGCTAATTGCCAGTATCCATTAGGTAAAGTTACTTCTAAAGTAACAGGCGATTGCTGGAAAACCTTAGCATCTCCAAAAAATACTTCTCCCGCAGCGCCTAATCCATCTTTCCCACGAATCGCATATTTAAGCTTGGCAGATGAGTCTAAGAGTCCCGCTTCTTTTAATAAAATATTCCAATCAATACCAATGCTTACCATTCCCCAATAGCGACCGCTTTCAGGAGGTTTACCGACAGGAGTCAGAAAAATTGGAGTACGAGTAATCAAAGCCATATTACCCTGTTCTATTAATTTAACTGGCCCCGAAACTACAGTGTTTCTAGTATCAATGGCTCTTTGAAATGGCTTATTTTCTTCTGGTATTTTCAGGGGTGCAAATCCTAAAGCACCTTCTTGACCTGCTAAAGGATAAAGATGAGTTGCAATGGAATTTTTGAACAATGCAGCGCTAGGAATACCGGGTTGCTTGGCTAAGATAACTCTAGTCAAATTTTCAAACTCTGCTTGGCTAATATTTGGATTGCTTACTGAAATATAAGCTACCAAACCTTGCATTACAAATAATCGCTGGTTTAAAGAACCTTCAAGCTTAGCTCTCACCGTGCTAAGTTGGTCTAGTACAGCAACGCGGTTTTCCTGCTGGAAATGTTCGTTTTCTAAACGAATGAATAGCTCGGCCATCGCTAAAACGAGCGTCGCTGTTAAAAAGGCTGCTAGATAGGGTAAGTACCTAATTTTCACGTTCTTATTATATTAGAGCTAATTTGTAAACAAAAGATTAAGCAGACAGCCTGCGGGTCATTAAACGGATGAGCGACCCGTAAATCATCGCTTCACCGGTCTGGGTGTATAGTTCATAGTCCTTACTCAAGTGTCGAAACTGATTGAGCCAGCCAAAAGTACCCTCGACAATCGAGCGTTTAGGCAAAATCTCAAATTCCTTTGATGTCCGCTCAATCACCTCCACTCGTACCCCACTCTATCGTTGCTACCGAAAAAAAGTATCCGCTCAATAATCCGGGGTAAATCGCTCAACGATGCACCTCAAATGACGCAAAATCGTTCTTGAGTGGGTAGTCCGCCCCGAATTATTGAGCGGATACGAAAAAAATTACCCCAAAGTGGGGTAGATATAGCGAAGCTGTTACCAGGGGCAAAGTAGGCTAAAACCTTTACTTATTCGCTAGATATACCCATCAGGTACGGTTTTGTCGGAGAATGTGGCGGCGGCCGGGAGAGATTTTTGCTTCAGCTCAGAGAGTTCGCCCTCAATTTCCTCCCGATCAGCGCGCTCTTGCTCAAGTTGTGCTAGAAGTTGAACACAGACTAACTCCTTACCACTAACTCTTGTCAATTCCGATTCATTAATGCTATCCTGTTTTACAGCAGTGACAGCTTTCAGGAATATAAGACTTTAGTGTTTTCCAAAAAGTAAGCACTGCTATATGAAACCAGCACTCATACATCTCTCTAAAATTATGTTAGTCATCTTGTTTTGCAGGCGCTTTTTTTCTTAACGCCTCACAGCCAAGAATCGGCTTCCCGATTAATCATAATAAAACGACCTTACTCAGGAGCCCTAACTAGGAGCTCCTTTTTTTTGGCTCGTTTCCAGAGCAGAGCGAAGTGAGAGCTGGTTCCCAAATCTAATAAGCAAGGAGACTTTGAAATAGCCAAAAAAGGTGACAAGAGTCAAAGCAAGAATTGAATAAAACACCCTTGGCCGGGGCAGATTACTGTCCCGGCTTTTTTGTTTTTTTCGAGGAGTTGCTAACAGAAACTTAAGTCTAAATAGCGTGATAAGTATTCTGGCAGTTATTTATCACGTTTGAAACAAGCCTTGAGGCTGTGAGGGCTTACCCGCAAGAGTTTCACCGCATTTTTTGGCTTATGTCTTATTAGATAAAGAGCAAAAAGAGTGCCACTCACTTGATGTTAAAGTGTGATAAATCACACCCCAAAGGAGTAAAAATGGACAAACTCATTAATACCGTACCGCAAAGTTTGGCTGAGGCTTACCGCCTCTACGATCAAGATTTCAAGGCAAAAAATCTTAAGGCTAAAAATCAGCACTTAGCTCTCCTGCGAACGGCTTTCTTCCGATATACTTTACCTAAGTATGGCTTGCCTTTCCCGAAGGGCAAAAAGTTAACCTCAGTTGAGTTAAAAGCAGCTTGGGAATTGATGGAAAAAATTCCTATCCATGAATTGAAGAATGCTCTGATTTATCAAGATGAGGTTTTTAGTGCCATGAAGTGTACGCTCTCTACCCGTCGAACTTATCGAATGCACTTGACAAAGTTTATCTTGTGGAATCAGCAACAATCTTGGTGGAAGTGGGCAGTTCTTGTTACAGAGAAAGATAGAGAGAAACGCTGTCCGAAGATGCGGAATACCAGAAGCTTCAGTAAGGACAAACCTCGTGTGACCGAGCGCCAGATCAATCCGGGTTGCCCTAATTTTCAATACACCTTGAAACCTGAAGAGATTTTGCCTGATTTACAGCAGGAACTCGATCTGTTCTTGAAATTCCAAACTGCTCTGGTCGGGAATCGCAATCGCCAAGATCAAGCTCTGCGCCCTGTTAGTGCAATGGCTCACGTTACAGCCGCGAAGAGGCTGTTAGGTTGGCTGCACCGTTATCAGGGCATCCCCCTTGAAGAGTTAAGTCTCAAAAAACTGGTGGCTTACAGTGGATTAACTCCTGAAGGCAAGAAAGATGAAGCACGGATAGATGCAGTGATGGAGTTAATTGAATCTCACTTAGAATGGTTGAGGGAATCGCGAGGCGCTTCTCCTAATACTGAACTAAAAGCTGTGGAATCTCTGGTAGCTGTGGCGAAATTTCTTTATCATAAAGCATCGAAACAGCGCAGCCGCCACCTTGTTGGTGGCAAGCAGGTTGGGTACAAAGATATTCCAATTATTGAGGAATTGAGGCAGTTGGAACGCGATATTATGGTCAGGGTACATCAAACCCCGCGCCGTTCCGATGAATCGAAGAAATGGCTCGATTGGCCAGTTTTCTTAGCCTGTGGAAGACGGCTGGTAGAGGAATGTAGCGAGCGAAGTGCGTGTGGTAAGAATCGGCCATTGAAGGCGATCGCCCGAAGTTACCAAGTAGCTTTGATTTTTATGCTGTTCAGTGCTTTTCCAGACCGCAGCCGCACGCTGAGGGAACTAGAGGTTGGCCGCACTTTATTCAACCGCGATGGCAAGTGGTTTATTGAGCACAGTGCCGGTGACTTCAAGACGGGTGATAGTTTTTGCAAGAATGGTCAAAAGCGAGTAATAGAACTGTCAGAGACCTTGTATCCCTTTTTTACGGAATGGCTGGAAAAATGGCGGCCTATTTTCAATCCCAAGCATGGGTATTTTTTTACGAAAGTCAATGGCGATCCGCTTGACACTAGCAGTTTGGGTAGTTACTTCCGTAACCGGAGCTATCGTTTGACAGGCCAAGTGTTTACACCGCACATGGTGAGGGATTCAATTGTTACTCACCTTAAATTGTCGGGAGCGGAGGATATAGTGCTGGCGGCTTTGGCGGAGTTAATGGCTCACTCTCAGAAAACTCAGGGTCAAATCTACGATCGTCGCACTCCTTCTCAGAAGGTGGCTCCGGCTTTGGAAGCGTTGCAGTCGCTCTCGGCCGGAATTCTGCCGGAACCAATTGTGGAACCGTTGGTGGTGGTTTCATTTGAGAATGATGCTGAAACTTGATTATTACTGCACTTTTGCGGGTTCGTGGAGTACAAACAACTCGGTTTTGGGGGCAGCACCCCCGTGCCTGCCCCGATTCCGGGTTGTTAAGCTGTACTTCATAAATTCAGTTAAATTCTGACATCGGATACTGATTCAGTGACCTAAATCCCGATCGCTCTGGGGAGTTGTATTTTTGCTGCTGCCGAAACTCACTTTAACCGAAACGAATCCAGGAAAGTTTGGGCTCGTGTTGGCGAGTCTGACACCACCATGATTAGATACAAGGTTCCTTGTGCAATGATGCAGCGCTTTATTAGCTTCTGATTTGGATATTTCTCGCTGGTGTAATTTAGTTCAATTCCCGGATTGCCGTTCAACGCAAATTTTCGTTGGCTAATAAGCCTATAATTCCATTGTGGTTTCGTCGCTATATCGGCTAGTAGGTTCGCCTCGTTTCCCATCACTTTTGCTGGTATATCCCACAAGCCTACGCTGAAAGCTTCTTGCTCTGTGCGGACTGTGTACTCTTTTTTGGTTCCATTTCCCATTAAGTTTCTTTCGATAGTTCCGATGGGCATTAGGATTGAAAATTGCTCTTCTTTTGGCGATAGTAATTTCCATTCAGCGAATGCGATAGTCTGGATGTGCGATATCTCGTCTTGTGCTGAGGTTGAATCCCCGGTTGCTGGATAGCTGAATCCTGTAGCCAGTAAAACCGTCATAGCAATTAATGGTTTTTTCCACCAAGACATAAGCAGGCTTGCCTCCAAATTTATCCTTCGATCTTACGGGGTTAAAGGTTATTTAGCTAAATCTTGACCTCTGCAAGTATTGTGTGCGCGAATTCCTTTATTAGGCGTTGCTGAATACAGGTATGAATTTAAGTTTTCGGATGCCTATAAGCCAAGTAGATTGAGTTTTGTAACATCAAACGAAAAGTTTATTCATACCGTGAATCAGCAACGCCCGTCGGTGAAACCCAATCGCTAACAGTCATTTTCAAACGACGGACACAGCCGCAAATTTAGATTTTGGATTTTCGGTTGTTGCCGGAGAACTGCCAACTGATCAAACTCGGCAAATTCGGCCGCGCCAACGATCGCGTAAGAAATTTATGTTAGTGGCTCTATCCCTTCTAGTCGTAGGAAATATACGCGGCCGGATTCGTCGCCTGCGACAATTGTTAATCCATCGGGTGTAATAGCGCAAGACGTGATCGAACTTTCGCCCGTAAAACTGGCAATGACATTTCCACTCAACAAATCCCAGACTTTGAGAGTGTTGTCAGATGAACCAGAAATTGCTCTCTTCCCATCAGCAGTAACGGCGACTGCATATACTGAGTTGCTGTGACCTTCAAGAGTAAACTGTTCCTTTCCAGTTGTTGAATCCCAGACTTTGATGGTATTGTCAGATGAACCAGAAATTGTCCGCTTGCCATCAGCACTAACGGCGACTGCATATACTGAGTTGCTGTGGCCTTCGAGAGTAAACTGTTCCTTTCGAGTGGTTAAATCCCAGACTTTGAGTGTGTTATCATTTGAACCCGAAATTGCCCGCTTGCCATCAGCAGTAACGGCAACTGTATATACTGAATTGCTGTGACCAGTGAGAGTAAACAATTCCTTTCGAGTGATTAAATCCCAGACTTTGATGATGTTGTCATCTGAACCAGAAATTGCTCGCTTCCCATCGGGGGTGATGGCTACTGCATCTACCCAATTGCTGTGACCAGTGAGAGTAAATTCTTCCTTTCCAGTCATTAAATCCCAGACTTTGATGGTGTTGTCATCTGAACCAGAAATTGCCCGGTTGCCATCAGCAGCGACAGCTACTGCATATACTGAGTCGCTGTGACCTTTGAGAGTAAACTGTTCCTTCCCAGTTGTTAAATTCCAGACTTTGATAGTATTGTCCCAAGAACCAGAAATTGCCCGCTTTCCATCGGGGGTGACAGCAACTGCATATACTGAGTTACTGTGACCTTTGAGAGTAAACTGTTCCTTTGCAGTGGTTAAATCCCAGACTTTGATGGTGTTGTCCCAGGAACCAGAAATTGCCCGCTTGCCATCAGCAGCGACGGCTACTGCATTTACCCAGTTGCTGTGACCAGTGAGACTAAATTCTTCCTTTCCAGTGGTTAAACTCCAAACTTTGATGGTATTGTCGAAAGAACCAGAAATTGCCCGCTTCCCATCGGGGGTGACAACGACTCCATTTACCGAATTGCTGTGACCTTCGAGAGTAAACAGTTCTTTTCGAGTGGTTAAATCCCAGGCTTTGATGGTGTTGTCGAAAGAACCAGAAATTGCTCGTTTGCCATCGGGGGTGACGGCTACTGCATTTACCCAGTTGCTATGGCCAGTAAGAGTAAATTCTTCCTTCCCAATTATTAAATCCCAGACTTTGATGGTGTTGTCGAAAGAACCAGAAATTGCCCGTTTGCCATCAGCAGTGATAGCAACTGCATATACTAAGTCGCTATGACCACTGAGAGTAAACAGTTCCTTTCGAGTGATTAAATCCCAGACTTTGATGGCGTTGTCCCATGAACCAGAAATCGCCCGTTTGCCTTCGGGGGTGATGGCTACTGCTTTTACCGAGTCGCTATGACCAGTGAGAGTAAACAGTTCCTTTCGAGTGGTTAAATCCCAGACTTTGATGGTGCTGTCCAATGAGCCAGAAATTGCCAGCTTGCCATCAGCAGTGACAGCAACTGCATATACTGAGTAGCTGTGACCTTTGAGAGTAAACTGTTCCTTTCCAGTGGTTAAATCCCAGACTTTGATGGTATTGTCCGATGAACCAGAAATCGCCCGCTTCCCATCAGGAGTGACGGTTACTGCATTTACTGACGTTCTGTGACCTTTGAGGGTGCGTAACAATCCCCTGCGAGGTCGAGTAAAACAGGGTGTCAAAGGACGCAACCAAGGTGCTGCTTTCCACTTTTTTGCTACCTCTAGCATTGCCTGAATCGAAGGCGTTTCAAAATACAGTAAGCGCCCTAACAATTGTTCCGCCAGTTTGGTCGGATCACCCTCCACAATATCGGCTGAAATCCACAGCGTCGATTGAATCAAGTCTAGGGCTTTCGCTTTTTCCGAGTTGTAATCTGGATGAGTTAGTGCTTCTGAATCGTCAAGCAAATTGAAATCATCAATAAGTGCTGGCACTCCAAACTCAGGATGCTGAATCTTTGCCATCAGAAAGTTAAAATCTGTTAGTCTTTGATAATACTTTTCTAAATTCCCTGACTTGACATGATTTGGCAGTAAGCTACCGAGATAAGCAC
>Ga0164298_10000158_pt1 | contig 22792 bp, 5 predicted proteins | sample Whisoiple_216_MG_FD_109713 | JGI IMG/M metagenome (GOLD analysis project Ga0164298, IMG submission 109713) | Unamended control soil microbial communities from upstate New York, USA - Whitman soil sample_216_MG | ecosystem: Environmental > Terrestrial > Soil > Agricultural land ...
CCGTCCGGCGTCACCGGCCCGTCCGGCGTCACCGGATCGGCCGGCACCGCCGGATCGGCGACCGCCGGATCCGTGTCCGGTACGGAGTTCCCCGGCGTCCAGTCATCGTCCCGGGAGGCCGCCGTGCCGCCGGCCGAACAGGGGTTGCCGGGGTTCACGTCGGCCATGCCGCCGGCGGTCCAGGCCGCCGCGGGCGTGGCGGCGTCGGAGGTGGGCGGGTCCGGCACGGCGGCGTCGGAGGTGGGCGGGTCCGACCCCGCGGTGTCCGACGTGGCCGGGGCCAGCACGGCGGTGTCCGGCGTGCTGGCCGACGGCCGGACCCGCAACCTGCTCGCCGCGCTGGACCTGACCCTCGACGACCTGCCCGCGTCCGCGGTGGACGTGCGCGAAGGGGTGCGAGGACTGGTGAACGACGCGGTCCTCGCGGCCACGGCGCTCCCGGCGGAGAACTTCCCGCCGCTGGCGCCGGACCGCCTGCGGGACCTCCTGTCGGACGTCGCCACGGCGGTCGGGCACGGGAAGGACCCCTTGACCACCGCGGCGGTGAGCGGGACCGGCTACCGGTCGGACGACCCGGCACCGCTGCGGGTCGCGGCGTTGCGGTCGATGGGCGCACCGCCGGTGGCGTCGCGGCCGGACGCGGGGCGGCCCGCGGTGGTCTCCCGCGAGAGCTTCGCCACCGACGCGGCCGCCGACGCCTACACCGACGCCACCATCCCGATGGCGTTCCGCATGGTCAACGGACCCCGGTTCCGCCAGGAGATCCGCGCGGGCACGCGTCCGACGAACTGCGTCCGCGCCACGATCGCCGGCTACCGCACCTACCAGAACGATCGCCAGCACGACGTCGAGCCCACTCCGTCGCATGAGGACGGACGGCCGGCGGGCGAGCCGCGCGCGGTCCTCGAGGACGAGGTCGGGCGCCCGTTCCGGCCGGTGCCCGACCGTGCGGTCGTCGACCTGTACCTGGGTTTCAAGCCGGCCGGCAAACGTTACGGGCACCTGGCGGGCACTCTGCCCGGCGGCGGCCGGCACGTCGTCACCGTGCTCGAGGCCAGGGGCACCGACGGTCGTCGTGACCTCGTCTACTTCGACATGCAGTCCGGCGGTCTCGTGTCGACGGACAGCATGCGTGAGCTGATGTTCCAACCGGTCGGTGCCGGCGCCACCACCGGCCACGGTCCCGGCGCGGACACGGACCACCTCATGAGCAGCGGGCCACCCGTCCCGATGCTCATCGACGACTCCAGTGATCCCGACAGCTTCGACGAGGAGGCCGGCGGGCCCGGTGCCGCCGGCCGGCCGGATCCGCGTGCCGCCTTCCGGTCCCTCGCACACTCCTTGAACCTGGCGATGGTGCACGTGCCCGCGGGCTTCAGCCGGGACGAGGTCAGAACGGTCAGGGACGCCGCGCGTTCCGCGCGGGAGCGCGGACCACGGCCGGGGCAGGAGAGCCTCACCGCGGCCGCCGAACTGGTCGTGACTTGGAGCGCGGCCGTCGACGGGGCGCGGGAACGACTTTCGGCCGCGCGGCACGACGGCCTGACACGCGTCGACGAGGCGGAGCGCGCCGCGAAAGCGCTCCTCGGTCCCGTGCCCCGGTCGGCACGGCGCGGTGGCACGGTGCTGGCGGCGGTGCTGCACGCGCAACTCCTCGACGTGCTGAGCGCCGCCCTGCTCGACCACACCCTGCTCAACACCGGCCCGGCGCTGCTCGACGTGCGCCTCCCCGGTCCCGTGACGGCGATGCGTGTCGCCCTGTCGGACTTCTACGCCGAGTTCGTCGACAGCACCCCGGACCAGTACGCACTCGACATGTTCCTGGCGCACCACCCCTGGTGGGGCGACCGGTCGGCCACGCCCCGCCAGAGCATGGACGACGTCGTCGGCTCCGCCGGCTTCGACCCGGACACCTGGCTCCGGCACGCCGGGCAACTGCTGGAGCTGCCGGCGGATCTCGAGACGCGGGCGGCCGAGGTGCTGGCTTCGACGCCGTTCCCGGCGGCGTCGACACACCTCGAGGGCGACGTGGCGAACCTGGTCGCGGTCCAGGTCGTGCTGGAGCGGTGGGGCCGGGTGGCCGAGGGCGCCGCGTCGGCCACGGCGCGGGAGCTGCGGGACGAGCTCGCGCGGGTGGGTGCCGCGGCCTTCGAGTCGGCACACGCCTCAGAGTTCGTCGAGGCTCGGCGGCGGATGGACGTGTTGCGCGGCATGGCCGACCTCGTCGCGGTGTGGGTCGTCGACGAGCGGCACGGCGGCCGTCCGGAGGGGTCGGCGCGGCGGCTCGCGGCCAGGCTGCGTGCCGGGTTCGGGGATGCGGCCTTCGAGGACGACCACGCCCAGGAGTTCGCCCGTGCCCGGGCGCTGTTGGGCAACCGGCACGAGGAGGCGGCCCGGGCGCTGGGCATCCCGCTCGCGGCGGTGCGCGCGCCTGAGGTCGCGGTCCATCACCGCATGGTGGACGTGCTGGCGTTCCAGCTGCACCGGACCCAGCGGATGCGCGTGCTGGCGGAGGCGCGCGCTGTGACGTTGGCGGGGCACCTCCAAGCCGCCCACGACGAGCTGCACCGCCATTCCAGCGCGGTCCTCGACCTGCTGGAGCAGGAGCTCCGCGACGATCGGAACGCCCTGGGACACCTGCTCACCGACCGCGGCGGAGAGGAAGGGCGGGAAGCGAAGCAGAACCTGATCACGCGGCTTGCCGGCACCTACGACACCGAGACCGCCAGCTACGCCGACCTGGTCGTCGACTGGTTGGTGGACGGCATGCGGCTGCTGCGCGCACCGGTGACGGCGGAGTCGCTGGGGCTCGTGGTCACGGTCGGCTCCCTGCTGCACAGCGGCCGGCTGGACTGGAGGTCGGTGACAGCGACGCCGCGTGAGGTGTCGGCGCTGCTGAAGGCGCTGCCGAACGCGCCCGAGGCCGACCGGCGGCGGTGGCGTGCGACCGGCCGTGAGCGCCTGCGAGGGCCGTCGTCCCCGTCCGCGCGGGAGCAGGCCCGGTTCGACCTGGTGGCGACCGTGGTGGGGCATCGCTTCTTCGACCACCCGCAGGTGAACACCGTGCTGGGCGTCGCGGAGCGGCTTCGCGCCGAGTTCGCGGCGCTGCGGCAGCGGTTCAACCACCCGGAGTACGTCGCCAGGGCACGGTATGACGCGCTCGTCGCCGAGGAGATCGCCGCCGACCTCGACTACTTCGGCGGTGTGGCGGACTCGACCGGCGAGAGCAGCACGGACTCCGACGGCGACGAGTCCGGCGACGAGTCCGGCAGCGACGAGATCGGCGCCGGTGAGCCGAGTGCCGATGAGCCCGGCGCCAACGAGTCCAGCGCCGATGGGTCCAGCGCCGATGAGTCCGGCGCGGATGAGCCTGGCGGCGGGGATCCCGACGACGCCGAGCCCGAGTCCGCCGACGAGGAACCGGCCGATGCGGAGTCCGAGGAGTCCGAGGAGTCCGACTCCGCGAGTGAGAGCACCGACGAGGAGGCACGGGACCGGAGCGAGGCGGACTACCAGACCTCGGCGCGGCTGGCACTGGGGCTGCCGCGTGAACCCGGTGACCTGACGTCGCCGGAAGCGAGCGCGGCCGCCGCCGGGCGTGCACGCGCCTACGACGAGCTGGCGACCGTGCTGGCGGACGCGATGCGGACGCGGCGCGTGCGGCCCGACGCGCGGTTCGCACGGATGGCGTTCGCGCAGGCGTGGCGGGCGACCGAGCAGCGGCGCCGCGAGTTCCAGCGGTCGGCCAACGCCGACGGGGTCGCGCACGTCGACGTAGACGTCCCGGCCGACGTCGCCGGGGACCGGCTCCGCGCGGGCCACACCGGTGGGATCGACGGCCGGATCCTGGCCTACGAGGCGTTCCTCACCGCGGAGGCGCGGGCACTGGCGGAACACGTGCCGGCGGGGCCGTCGCCGCGGGCCGTGGCGGACGCGGAGCGCGCGGCGGCCCACGCGTTGGGCGCGGCGCCGCCACCGCTGCCCTGGCGCGGACCCGCGCCGGACGACCAGCGCCGGCTCTGGCGGCGGACGACGGAGCTGCTCACCCGGGCCTACCTGGTCCGGTCGGCCGCGCAGGCCGAGATCGACCGGCTGAACTCGCTGATGCCCGCCACCGGCTGGCCCTCCATGCCCCAGGCGCGGGCCATGATCGAGGCCACCGAGCTGGCCGCCCGTGCCGACACGCTCGGCCGCCGCCTGCGTGCCCGCTTCACGGAACTGCACGGCCACGACGAGGCCACGGCGATCGTCAGCGAGTTCTACCTGCGCCACGACGACCAGCTGCGCACCGCACGGGAAACCCTGCGGCAGGCCACCCCGGAGACGGCGAGCACCGCGTCGGAACTGGCGGTGGTCATGCTCGGCGAGCAGGTGCCGGACACCGGTCTCCCCGGCCGCGGACGGATCTCCCCCGCCGACCGCCGGCGCCTCCAGGAGGATGTCCGCACCGTCGTGGCCGGTGCGCTGGTCGCCGAGAACAGTGCGCGTGCCGAAGCCGATGCCGTGCACACCGGCATCCTCGACCCCGCGCACGTGGACACGGCGTGGAAGGCGGCGGAGGAGTTCCTCGTCGACGCGGGTCTGCTGCTCGACTGGACCGCCGTCGGCCAGCTGCCCGGACCGCCCGTCGCACCGGCGGCGGCGGCGCGCCGTCGCCACGCCGCCGTCTCCGACCCCGACGCCCTGTTCGCCGCGGTCAACGGGTTCCTCGCCGAGTGGGACGACCGGTTCGAAGACGTCGCCGACCGGGAGGTGACACCGTCCGACCCCGCACGGGTGGACGCGGTCGCGCGGGAGAACCGCGAGGCCGCGCGCCAGGTGCTGGGGCTGTCCGAACCGGGACCGCTCACCCGCCCGCGGCAGGAGGAGCTCCTGCAGTCGATCGGCGCGATCTGGCGGCTGGTGCCCGGTCGGCCCGCCGCGCTGGCGACCGCGCTGCGCGGCCACTGGCAACCGGTCGGGGCGCGCGTGGACCGCGCCGACCGGACCCGCACGGAACTGGACGAGGCGCGCCTGGACGCCGCGCTCCGCAAGGCGTACGACGACCTCACGCGCCTCCTGGCGGAACAGCCGGAGGCCGTCCGCCGCCGCGTCGAGGAGGACGCGGCGCTGCGCTGGGCCGAGCGTGCTCGCGAGCTGCTGGACGTGCCGCCCCCGGCGGACACGCCGGGGCCCGCGGTGCCGGCCGGCCGGCCGTACGGGCCGGCGACCTGGCAGGGCAGCGGGCTCGCCCGCCGGCTGCACCACATCGCGCTCGCACTGGTGGCATACCAGATCTCGTTGAGCATGACCGACGTGTGGGTCAACCCGGCGGTGACCGCGCAACGACTGCGCGACGGCATCCCATCCCACGAGACGAGCAGCGGGATCTCCGTGCCCGGCCTGCGGGACCTGCTCGGCTGGTACTCCGGAGACGACACGAGCCGCCTCGGCGAGGACCCGGCCGTCGACCGGGGCACACGCCCGCCGCAGTTCGCGGTCGAACCGCCACCCCCGGCGGGCTCTCCCCCGGAGTACACCGACGAGGCCGACGACTCGCGACCCGCCGGACCCCGGCCGGCGCCCACGGTGCCGGCGGCGTCCACGGTGGTGCCTGCGCCGACGGTGGTGCCGGTGCCGCACGGCGGTGACCTCGCACGCGCGGCGGCCCGGTGGAGCGCCGTCCTGGATCCCCGGGACCCCGGTGCGGATCCGCCGGCCGGTGCCGTCGGCGCCGCGCTCCGGCTCGTGGGCCCACCACCCGACCCGGGATCGGAGTGGGCCGGCGTCCACCAGCGGCTCGTGCGTGCGGTGGCCACCACGCTGTGGCGTGACGGCACACCGGCGGCGAAGGCGTTGCTGGCGCGGCTGTGGTTCACCATCGGCCCCGCCATACCGGCGGAGCCGCCCGACGTGGCCCGGCAGCGGCCGTGGGAGTGGACGGTGCGGTGGCACGCCCAACGGCTGCCGGCCGGCCTCGGGGAGAGGCTCCGGTCGGAGCTGCTCGGGTGGGTGGTGCCGTCCCTCGACGCGGACCGTGCCCAGCTCGCCAGGCAGCTGCCCGTCGGCCAGTGGGTGTTGAGCGCGCTCGCGTACCAGGCCTTTCTGGCGTACAACGACCCGGCGCACGTCGCGACCGTGGCACCCTTCGCGGCGGCCCTCCTGCGGTCCGGCCTCGACGCCACGCACCCGGAGCTGGCGGCCGACCCTGTCGGCGCCGTACCGGACCGGGCACAGGCGGCGCTGCGCCGGATGTACGAGACCGCGATGTACCGAGCCACCGGCCCGACGACCCGCCCGACCACCGGCCCGGCCACCGGCGCGCCGGCGAACGGTGCGGCGTCACCGGGCGTGGGCGGCTCGACCCCGGCGGCCCCGCGGGTCGTGACGCCGGCTCCGGCAGGGGTGTTCTCGGCGGCCGCGGGCGACGAGCGTCTCGCCGAGGCGTTCGCGAAGGTGCCGGCGGAGGACGGTGTCCTTGGGTTCGGCGCGCGCACGCCCACGCCGGGCGACCCGATGACGGTCGAGGACGTCGCCGCCGTGGTGCGTGGCCAGTGGGCGGCGGGGCGGTGGCCGCGAGGCAGTCCCGTGCGCCTGTTTCTGTGCAACACCGGTGCGGCGGTGTTCACCAGGGCAGGCGGGAGCGCGACGGGTGACCTCGCGTGGTTCGCCCAGCAGTTGGCGAACAACCTGTCGGTGGACGTGCACCTGCCAAGGGACCTCGTGTGGTTCGGCCCGATCGCGGGGCGCAGGCCGGTCGAGGTGGCCGCGCACGGCGAGGTGGATGGCGTGCCGACCCTGGTGCCGCTGGTGGACGGTTGGGAGCGGCGGGTGCCCGGCGGGAGGAGGCCGCAACCGTCGAGCTACGACGTGGTGCTGCCCTCCCACGAGCGGACGGGTCTCGGGCTCACCGCGGACGTCCACCTGGCACCCGACGACAGCGACTCCGAAACCGAGTCCGAACCAGACTCCGACAACGAGTCCGAGAACGAGTCCGAGAACGAGTCCGAAACCGCCGCCACCCAAGCTCTGCGGACCGATCCCACGGCGCCGCCGGATCCGGGTCCGGTCGGTGCGCGGACGGCCCAGGTCCGACGGCTGCTCCTGCTGAACCTCGCACGGCCCGAGCGGGTCGACGGGACCCGTGTGCGGGCGCTCGCGACGCTGATGATGACCGAGGCCGGCACGCCGATGCGGCTGCACGGCCAGGTGCTGGCCGGGTTCAGCGACGCGGAGCTGGTCGACGAGCTCTCCGCCGCGGGTGGCCCGGAGCGGCTGACGGTGACGGCCGGCCGCGGCGCGGACGCGGTCGAGCTCACCCTGCGGACCACGCTCGGCGACGACTCCAGCGACCCGTCCGACCCATCCGGCCAGTCCGCCGGGGCCGCCGGGGCCGTCGGCGACCAGGAGGACACGAAGATCGAGAGCAGCTCCGGGAAGTTCGGCGCGACCGAGGCCGAGCTGCCCGGGTCGAAGCCCAAGAGCGCCACGGTCGACGGTCGCGTCCCGGTCGGGGTGGGGGATCTCCGCATGCGCGTGAAGGGGAGGCCGACCGGCTCGAAGTGGGTCGCCACCAGCTCGTCGGAATCGCGGGCCGCGGCCTCGGTCGACCCCGGCGGCGACCGGACGAGCAGCGACCACGACCTGCACTTCACGCTCACGCTGTCCAGCAACCGCGCGGCGCCCGTCCACCGTGGCGGGCACGCGCCCGGCGCGGCCACGATCAGCACCCCCGACGCCCTCGCGGACCTGTCCCTGGACGAGGACTCGCCGGTCGACACGGACGGGACCGGGCCGCGCCCGGTGCGCATGACGGCGGGCCACGGCCTGTTCGAGCTGGGGATGAGGCTGCTGCGTCAGCACGACCCGTGGGCGGAGAGTGCCGGCGAGATCGGCTCCCCGGTTCGCGACGTGCTGCGCACGCTGGCCAGCGGCGCCCACCTGAGCCGGCACGGCACCGACCTGCTGGACGGCCACGTCCTCCGCGAACGACTGGAGATCCACGACCAGCGGGGGAACCAGCACACCGCCGTGGTGGAGCTCGAGGTGCGGCGGGACGCCACGTACGCGCTGCGCGGCGACGCCGTCACGGGCAAGACCACCACCAAGTCCGGGCACACCACGGGCCAGTCGCTGACGCTGACCGACGTGGAGCCGGTCAGCGTCAGCCTCCGGCTGCGGTCGGGCCTTCCGGTGGCCGGCGACGAGTCGAGCGGCGCCTCCCTCGAACTGGTCGGCACCCTGCAGGGCAAGCGGACCAACAAGGAGAAGCGGGTCATCAGCCGGACCAGGGAGATCAGCGCCGAGCTGGGCTGGACCGCCAAGGGCGCACTGGTGGGCACGGTCACCGACGTGACCTACGACCTGCGGATCCGGTTCGACGACGGGCGGACGGAGCAGGGCAGCCACGCCATGCGTGGCGGCGCCGTCTCCTGGCACGTGCCCGGCTCGGCGACCACCGAGCCCGCTCCCGACGGGGGCGCCGACGCAGAGCCGTTCCCCGCGCACAAGATCCTCGCCGGGGAGACCCGGTTCCCGAACCTCGCCGCCGTCGAGGCCGCCCTCCGGGACGTGGTTCCCGCCGGGGTCCTCACCGGCGACGGCCGGACGTCAACGGCGCACGCCGCCCGCAACGAGGTGACCGTCGCGCGGGCGTTCTCCGCGGACGGCGCCGCCGAGCTCAGCTCGGACCTCAACGGCGACGGCATGTCGCTGCTGCTGGTGTCGGCCACGCATGCCGACACCGGCAAGGCCGACGAGTACGTCCAGGTGGTCGTCGTGGCGGTGCGGCCGGAGCCGGCGGGGGCCGGTCGGGGCGGTGGCTACGGGACCTTCGACCGGTCCGGGCCGGCCGGGGGGCGGTCGAGCCGCGCCGTGCCGGGCGTCACCGGGAAGGGTGAGCTCGGCGCCGGACACCGGATCGAGCACAGCGACGTCGTGACGACCGGTACCGCCGCGGGTGGCGGCGCCGGGGCGCGCGGGGCGGCCGGGGGGATCGAGGCGGAGGCGCGGGCGCAGTACGTCCGCAGGATGGGCGCCACGAAGACCACGTTGAGCTCGGCGAGCGGGGCCGGGCACTCGGCGGGCTGGAAGTCCGGCCGGGTCGGCGCGCACGAGGAGGTCGTCGACCACTACACGATCACCGTGCACGGCGGCGACGGCGAGCTCGCCAGCACCACCGTCACCGGCGGCGTGGCCACGACCGTCACCGGTGGCGGCTTCACCCCAGGCACCCCCGACCGGGGGACCGGCCAGCCCGACGGGGGGTTCCGGCCGGTCCGGCACCGGGCGCCGATGCGCCCCGTGGGCTGGCGCCCCGCGCGACTGCCGGACCACCACGTCGTGCACGGCGTCGACCTGCCGCCCGGGTTGGGCTCGGCCCTGCTCGCCGGGCTCGGCGGACCCCAGAAGATCGGTCCGTTCACCCGGCACCAGGCGCACGAGTTCGCGAGCGCCAAGGACGTCGCGGCGAACCTCGACGCCGCGAGCGTCGGCGTCCACCAGACGCCGCTGCACCGGCGTGCCGGCGGGTGGTCCGGTGACCGGGTCGGGGACGTCAAGGTGCACGTCATGTTGAGCAACGCCCGCGTCAGCGGTGACCCAGAGTTGATGGAGCTCTCCTTCACGACCGTGGTCGCCGGTGCCACCGGGCACGGCGTCGAGCGCGGCACCGGCCGGACCGTGGCCGGCCGGGTGGGCGGCGGCCGGGCGGGCGGCGCGGCGGAGCACGACGTCGTCCGGTTCAGCGACGGCACGGACACCTGGGTCGAGCACGCCGGCGAGGCGGAGCACGAGCGCACCACCACGACCACCTACACCGGCCTCACGTACCCGGTCACCTACGACATCACCGTCCTCGGCGGCAGCCGGGAGGCCGCGGCCGACGAGCCGGTCATGCACGGCGACGAGGCCACGAGCTGGCACCACGAGCAGGCCCACCGCACGAGCGCGGTGCGGACCTGGGTGCCGGCGGAGGAGCTGGAGCAGGTCGGTCTCACCACGCTCCCGGAGCCGGTCACGCTGTCGGCCGAACACGCGGACGAACCGGTGCCCGAGGTCGACCTCGACGGCCAGGTCCCGGTGAGCATCCGTCCGGAGGTGACCCTGGGGCTGCTCAACGCGCTGCGTGCGGTGCTCGACCTGGTGCCGCGGGACGCGGTGCCCCGCACGGTGCTCGCGCGGTTCGCCGACCACGTGACCGAACGGACCCTGGCGGAGCAGTTGACCGGCTGGTTCGGCACGTGGGCCGGCAGTGGCATCGAGGAGCGCGGGAACGAGGGGCTGTACCGGCGGATCGTCGGCGACCTCGGCGCGGGTGGCCTCGAACCCGTCTACGGGGACCTGATGGGCGCGCCGGGCATCCGCTGGTCGGAGAAGGTCGCGGGGGACCTCGGCACCTACACCGTCGCGCTGACGCTGCGGGGCGACCAGCGCTTCGGCGACTACGTCGGGACCGCGAGCGGCTGGGGCGAGTCCGTGGAGACGAGGACGACCAGCACCACGACCACGGACACCGGCGACGAGCACAAGCGGAAGCTGGCGTCCAGGGCGACGGCCACGACCGGCCCGGGGATGCTCGACGGCCGGCCAGGCCGGGTCGTCGGCACGGTGACCGGCACGCAGCTCGTCGCCACCGACCGGAGCGAGGCGGCCGGCGTCGCGACCAGGCGCGGCTACGAGGCACCCGAGGGGGACCGGGCGATCTACAAGCACGATCTCGGGCTCGAGCTGGAGGTGAGCAAGACCCGGCACTCGAGCCGCGCGCCCCGGGTGCTCAGCGGTGGGGTCGTGGACCTGTTCGCCCCGGAGCCGGCGAGCCGCGTCCACGTGCTGGAGGACATCCCGGACGCGGTGCGGTCGAGGGTGCCGGCGAGCGAGCTCGCGCACGGGGTGCTCCAGCGCGGCCGGTTCGTCACGATGCCCGACGACCACCACGTGGTGACCAACCCCGTGCACCTGCACTTCCTCGTCCAGGACATCGTGCGTGGCACGCGCCCGGGCGAGGCGACCGGACCGAGCCCGACGCCGGTCCCCGCCCAGGCGAACGCGGCGCTGGACACCATCAACACGGCCACCCGGCCGAGCAGGGTCTCCGCGTACCTGCCCGAGCTGATGGGCGAGCACGGCCACCGGGTCGACGGCCTGGACGACGACCCGCACTACAGCGCGGGCGCCGGCACGTCGCATCCCCTGTCGGCACTGGTGTTCCGAGCCCACCTGGTAGACGCCTGGGTGACGCCGCGTGGCGTGGCCGAGTTCACGGCCAAGGACGTGTCGACCACCGCCGTCAAGGACAAGCGCAAGGAGGGCCCGTCGGTCAAGACCGGTGCCCGCGTGGGTGTCGAGTCCTTCGTGGACAACGCGAGGCCGGTGCTGGACGCGGACGGGCTGCGGCTGCGTGGGTCGGCCTACGCCAGGGTCAAGGGCCCCGCGTACAGCTGGCAGCGGTCCGCGGCGACCAAGACCAAGGCCAGGACCGCGGCCCGGGAGACGACGAGCACCGAACAGTCGTTCCGGGTGACGGCGTGGGCTCACTGGACGGTCACACCCGAGTACCGGGGCTCGGTGCCCGAGGAGTGGCTCACCCCCCGCACCGCGCGCGACCGCGTCCACATCGACACCAACGAGGCCGGCCTGCGCCAGCTGGGGATCGACCCCGAGGCCGTGCTCGGGGACCGGGCGGCGACCCGTGGCACCGTGCCGGGCAAGGACAAAGGCAAAGGCAAGGACCAGGGCAAGGGCAAGGACAAGGACAAGAGCAAGGAAAAGGGAAAGGAAAAGGGAAAGGCCAAGGCCGGCCCGTCCGCGCCGGCCCGGACGCCGACCAGGGTGCCGGTCGGTGTGTACCTGCGGGAGGACGGCGACGACGGTGGCGTCGGCAGAGCCGTCGAGAAGCTGCCGGTCGAGGAGGGCGTCTTCGGTGTCGTGGCCCGCACGCCGCCGCCGGACAGGGCGCTGACCGCGGCCGGGTTGGCGGCCGTGGTGCGCGGCGCCGGCTGGAACGGGACCGATCCGGTCCGCCTGTACATGTGCGACACGGGCGAGCTGGCCGCGTTGGCGCAGGAGCTGGCCGACGAGCTGGGCGTCGCCGTCCGCGCGCCGAACGGCCTGCTGTGGCTGGGCCCCGGCACCGGGGACAGCCCCGTCATGGTGGCCGAGATGACGACCGTGCGCGGCAGGCCGGTGCTGACGCCCCTGGCCGACCCCTGGGCGGAGTACGAGCCCGACGAGACGGCCCCCGTGCCCGCCTCCTACGACCTCTCCCTGGCACCCGGCACGCCGTCGGGGCTCGGCCTCGCCGAGGACGTGCACCTGGCGCCCGCCGACCGGTTCGTGGTGCACGGCACACCGGACTGGTCGGCGGTGCGGGCGTCGGTCGTCCGGCAGCTCGACGCGCCCGGCACCCGCCGGTGGGCCGACGACGAGTTCTCCGAGGCCGTGCTGCGGACGCTCGCCGAGGAGGGCGGCGAACGGTCGCGCTACTTCCAGAACCGGTACGAGGTCGTGGTCCGGCGCAGCCGGCTCGGCACGCGGGGCGCCGAGACCGCCGGGGTGTCCGAGCAACGCAGCAGCTTCGGCGAGCGGCCGACGAGCAGCCACTCGGCCGGCTCCCAGGATCGTGAGGGCCTGGACCCGGCCAGGCCGCTGTCCATGGCCGCGAACCTCGGCGCCCAGTTCCTCAACGTGCCGGTGGAGATGGACTTCGCCCTGCGGGGAACGGGACCGCAGTCGAGCGCCGCGGAGTTCGCGCGGGCGGAGGGCCGGCGCTCGGTCGAGATCACGGAGACGCGGCCGGTGTCGCGGGCCCGGCACGACGTGGAGTTCGAGGTGACCGTCCGGGACCTGCACAGTCCGGTGGGGACGCGCGACCGTGCCGGCAGATCGGAGCCGGTCGTGGTCCGGATGACCCTGGAGCGGGCCCGGCCGAGGCCCGCCAGCACCGACCGGCCGCGAACGGGGGGCAGCTCCACCGTGTCGGTGGGCTACCCCGCGCTGTCCGTCGAGATGTCCGAGGACGAGCGCGCGGCGCGGATCCGGGACGCCGAGCGGACCAGGGACGCGATCAAGTCGGTCGAGTTCACGGCGGGCTTCCTCGCCGCCCCGGGCCGGTCGAGCGTGGAGGACAGCGTGCTGCGGCGCTACCCCGGCGCGCCGGAGTCGGAGGTCCAGGCTTTCCGCGAGTGGCTCACCGCGGTGGCCGCGGGGCCGGACGCCCTCGCGTTCGTCAAGAGGAACGACCTGCCCCGGCGCAGGTTCAGGCTCGCGAAACGGGGGAGGAGGGAGGTCGAGGTCCTCCTCGCGCTGAAGAAGCCGGGTGACGGCGCCGAACACCCCGCGGAGGGCGGCGGGAAGCAGGTCGCGCGGAGCTTCGACGTCAGCGGTGAACGCGGCGGGTCGCACACGGCCACCCGCGAGATGGGCGGCAGCTTCGGCCTGAAGGGAGGCCCGCAGCTGCTCGGCCTTCTCGAGGCGACCCTCGGTGGCAAGGCGTCGTTCGCGCACCGGGCCGACGACACGACCGGCATCAGCTACCGGCACACGCGGCGGGAGAAGACCGAGCTCCGCGGCACCCTCCCACCCGTCGAGTTCTCGTCCGACCTGGTGCTGTCCCTCTGGGAGGTCGGCACGTCGATCGACCTGGCCGATCCGAACAGGTCGATCGACGTGCCCGTGACCGCGGAGCTCCTGGTGGCGCCACCGGGGGAGATGGTGTCCGAGCCGTCGACGAAACAGCCGTCCGTGCTGGAGCCGGCGCCGGAGCGCCGGGGGCGCGACGCGTCCGGGCTGGACACCGCCGAGGTGCTCGACCAGACGCACGGCCGCTGGCGCTTCACCGAACGTTCCGCGCCGCTCCTCGCCATGCTGGTGACGGCGTATCTGACCAACAAGGGAATCCTCGCAGACAGCGCCGCCAACGCGCTCAAGCCGGGGCTGGCGAAGTTCTTCGCGAACAACACGCGGGACATGAACGACGGCGGCGACGGCGCCCCCTACGTCCTGCCGGACGGCAGGAGCCTGTTCTTCACGGGTACGCCCCTGGCCGCCGACGGCCACTACGTCGACAAGGAGGGGTGGAAGAAGCACACCGACAGGTTCGCGTCCGGGATCGCGAGCCGGGTCGCGGCGGTGCGGCACGAGTCCGGTGCCGTCGAGGCCGGCCTCGACGGGTCGGCCGACCCGCTGAAGGTGAGTGCCACCGCCCGGCTGTCCAGGAAGCTCAAGAAGAGCGTCGAGGTCGAGCAGAGCTTCCAGGAGGTCCGGGAGTGGACCGACCTGGGCGACAACCACCTCTACCGGTTCCCGGCGGCCGTGACGATGCGTGTGGGCGACGACTGGGAGAGCATGAGCGACCCCGTGACGTGGGACGGACTCCAGATCCAGGTGGAGGTGTCCGGCCGGCCGGCCGCCGAGGACATCACCCCGGACCCGTCCCCGGCCGCGGGGAAGCCGCCGGCCGAGACGGGCTGGCTGCCCGCGGACGAGGCCGACCGCGAGATCCCCAAGCGGTCGAGGCTCGCGGAGCTGCCGGTCGACCACGACCCCGAGGCGATGGTCCCGGTACGCGGGCTCGGCTCCACGACCATGCGGATGCTGAACGAGGGCGTCGCCCGCCAGCGCGGCAGCAGGAGGCGGGAGGCCGTGAGGTCGGTGGTGGGCGGCGAGCGGCCGCCGCGGTTCGGCGTTCACGAGAAGGGCGGGGACAGCAAGGAGACCTCGCGGGACAAGCTCCAGCAGTGGGCGAGCTACGCGAACCGCCGGGACAACCTCGGTGCCGCCGCGAGCGGCGCCGACGTGCTGAACGTGACCACCTTCAACGAGCCCAACGTGGTCAACGGCACCCGGCGGTACGAGGGGTCGGCGAAGCTCACCACCCGCTACGGCAACGCCCGCATCCTGGACCGGGCGGACCACACGTTCACCAAGATCACCATCGCGGAGACGAAGCTGCCGAGGGAGCGTCGGGCCGCGCTGGGCGGCGAGCTGTCGGCCGAGGCGTCCGTGGAGATCGGCGAGCAGGGTTCGTACGGCGGCAAGGCGTCGGCCGGCTACGAGCGCGGTCCGGTCCGGATGGAGACCGACACGACCGCGGCCCTCACCGTGCACACGTGGAACGAGCGGGCGTACCTGGTGGCTTACGACGTGTGGCACCAGCTGGACACCTCGGTGAGCGAGAGCATGTCGGACTCGCTCGGCCGCCTGCACGAGAGCAAGGAACCCAGCGAGGACACCAGGATGAAGTTCGTGCCCGCCGCGGTGAAGGTGTGGGTGGCCGCGAGCCGGCTGACGACCGTCGGCACGCTCTCCGACCACGACGTCGTCAACAACCTCGCGCCCGAGGACCTGACCCGGTACCTGGCGGCCAACCCGAGCGACCCGGCGGCGGAACCGGAACCGGACGAGGAGCCCGGCACGACGTGGCCGGCGCAGGTCGACCACAACGTCGCGCAGCTCGCCCCGGGCCGGCCGGACGTGGTGGCGAAGTTCGTCAGCGGGCTGGAGGGGGCGCTGCGGGAGTTCGAGCAGAAGATCGGCGACGGCGGCGACAGCACCGATGCGAGCGACAGCGGTGACGACGATGGCGATGGCGACGACGATGGCGATGGCGATGGCGATGGCGACGTAGTCCCGCGGCTCGCGGCGGCGGGCGAGGCACCCGTGCGCGGCAGGCGGGACGAGAAGCGGCTGGCGAAGGCCAGGGCCATGCTCGCGACGCTCGACAACGAGGCCGTGACGAAGATCGGCTACGCGTTGCTGGCCGGCGGGTTCCACGTGGTGAGCGTCGAGCTGCTCAACGACGGCTTCGAGCTGTTCGTGCAGCGCGAGCACGGCAACGGCAAGTTCCAGGTGCTCCTCGTGCTGACCGGCAAGCTCGGCCCGGCCCGCCACGGCGAGCACAAGGAGGGGTTCACCTTCAGCAGCCAGGTCGTCACGACCGGCTCCGCCGCCGACGGGGCCCGGTCGCGGGTGACCGCGAGCGCCGGCGCGTCCGCGGCGCCGAAGCTCCCCGTGCCGAAGCTCCCGGCGCTGAACCTGCCGGTGGTCGGCACGGGGGCCACGGACAAGCTCGGCGAGGTCCTGGAGGAGGCGGTGGCGCCGGAGGTCGCGGGAACGGTCACGCGCACCAGCGAGCCGACGGCCGTCGTGCGGCAGCGGCGCACCGACACGTTCACCTGGCACGGCGGGGTCGACGAGTTCACCCACTCGATGGAGGTACGGGGGCGGGCCTACGTCTACGAACGGGACGGCGACTACCGGAAGCAGGTTCCCCTGCTGCGCAGGAAGCCGTTGAGCGAGCGGCACGAACTGCGGCCGATCCACCTGCCGGAGGCGGTCCGCTCGACCCTGCCCTCGTACTTCCGGGAGCTGCTGGACCCGGGACGGACGCCCCTCGGCACGGCGACGGGCTCGTGGCGGGCCACGCGGGGGAAACAGGGCTTCCCCGGCAGCGCGCACCTGTACGTGTGGCCGTTCCCCGCACCAGGACTGCACACCTCGTTGCGGACCCTCGAGCTCAACCCGCAGCGGTCCGACCTCCTGTCGATCGGCACCGGCACAACGCGGCTCACCCACGAGTTCCGCGCGTTGCTGTCGCCCACCGGCCACCGCGTGTTCGTCGACGCCAAGCACGTGACCCACGTGGTGCTGATCGAGGACCTTGGCGACCGGCAGCTGCTCGGCCCGATCCCCGGCGGGGAGCTCGGCGGCGACATCGTCATCGGCGACCAGGTCGTCCGGTCCGTCGGGTACGAGTTCTCCGCGGAAGGCGGTGCGCTCGGCGAGACCGCCGGCTTCCTCGGCGACCCGACCCGGTTCGAGAAGAAGTACGGCAAGCAGAAGGAGGTCGTCGGGGGCACCGCCGTGCCCGCGGCCGACCCCGGCGCCGCGCCCCCGTCCGCGCCCAGGCCGGCCTACCTCGTCCGGGCGAGGCTGCGCTCGACGGTCCGCGTGTACTACCGCAACGGAACGGCACGCACGATCCACGACGGCGACGACGGCTGGGTGCTGCTGGCCGTCGACGAGGCTGGCGTCAGTGCGCTCGGTCCCTGGCACAGGAGGAGATCATGACCGATCCCGACATCGACATCACTGTCGCCCGTGTCTTCGACGGCACCGGGCCGCGCTTCGCGGCGGACCATCCCACGATGGCCGACGGACCGGAGCGCGACTGGGTGCTGGCCTACCTCAAGGCCGGCGCCGACCTGCTGGTGACACCGGGCGCGCTGCCGGACGTCGTGGACCCGTCGCGTGGTGCCGTGGTGCCCATGAGCTTCCGCACCGACGGCTCCTGGGTGTGGACCGACACCGTCGCCTACTACCTGGAGGAGCACGGCCTCGCGCCGGAACCGGGTCTGCTCCACCACATCCGGACCGCGGCCGGTCCGCCTCGCACGCCCGACCAGGCGACCCTGGCCCGTGCCGCCGCGGCGATCATGGCGCCGGCCGGAGCCGGCCGGCTCGACGACGAGGGCAATGACAACGACGAGAACGAGGAGCGACCATGACCGGCGCCGACCGCGCGCGGGCGTGGCTGCACCGGACCTACGGCGACCTCGTCGTGCTCGCCGGCACCGAGCCGCTGCGCGTCACCGAACGGGCCGCGCTGTTCGGGTGCCGGTACGCCGGTGCCGACGAGCCGATGCTGGCGGCCGCGCTCTGGGTGCCCGCCGGCGACCGCCCGCCGTTCCCGGCGGCCAACGCCGCACCGCTCGACGAGGACGTCAACCACGTGCCGTCCCAGGAGACCGGCGAGGACTGGCGATGGCGAGTGAACGCCCGCAACTGCGTCGTCGCCGCCGACGCCGCGGTGGACGGGAACCCGGCCTCGGCGGGTGCGTGGCGGGCGGCCGACGAGTCGCCGGGGTGGTGGGACCGGTTGGTGTCGCGGTACTTCCCGGCCGCCGAGGTGGCGGGGTGCGACGACTGGGCACAGGCCGGGGCGGCCGTCGTGGACGGTGGACCGGGTACGCGCGCCGTGGTCTGGCTGCGCCGCCGTCTCGACGGCGGCGACCTCACCGGCCACCTGTTGTACGCCAGGTACGACGAGGGCACCGGGCAGGCGCTCGTGCTGGACCCGCAGCTCGGCACCCTCGCCAGCACGCTCGACGACGAGGTGGACAGCCTCGTGGTGGCGAGGTTCCACCGGGCCGAGCCGCTCGGGGTGCGGCCGCTCCAGCCGTGGGAGGGGCCCGCCGAGGACTTCCCGGCCGCCGTGGCGAAGGCCGCCGGCTGGCTCGACTACCTGTACGGCGGACAAGCCGTCCTGGTGGCGCCGGACCCGGCCGACGAGACCAGGCGAGGCTGGCTCTTCGCCTGCACCACCAGCCGGTTCCTGGACACCGGCGATTGGCGCGACCAGATGCTCGACGCGGCGCTGCTGGTGCCCAAGGCGGCGGGGGAGCACCCGTTCGGCCTGCCCAACCGCGACCCGTGGACGTGGCTGCGGGACTGGGACGGCGGCGTGGCGGACCTGCCGGCGCCGCCCGAGGCGGAGCCGGGCGCCCCCACCTGGTTCCCGTCGCTGACCGCGCGGATCGGCCGCCTCGACGGCGCGCACCCACACCCCCACTGGGCGGGCGCACTCGGTGAGATCCACGGGCTGCCGCCCGACGCGCTCGCCCTGATCTGGTTGCGCCGCAAGGACTACCGGGACCGCGAGACCGTCGGGCACCTGCTGTGGGCCCGAAACGGGGGCGACGAGATCCACGTCCTCGACCCCACGGCGCCCCCCGACGCGTCGCCGCTCGGCGCCGATCCGTTCGAGCTGCGGGTGTTCCGGGTGGGCGTCTCGCCGGCGGCGACCGTCCGCGGTGGGTGACGCCGTGGCCGGTGGGCACACCCGACGGCCGGGGCGGCGATGACGCTGCCCCGGCCGTGGTGGAGGTGCGGATCAGGCCTGTGACACCGGTGCGGGATGGCGCGCGACGATCCGCATGCGGAGGTCGCGGGGCCGGAGCACCCCGGAGAGGGCCGGCCGGACGTCCCGGCCGGACAGGGGCCGCAGCCGCCAGCGGGCGGCGATGGCCGCCAGCGCGATGCTCGCCTCGGCGAGCCCGAACCGGTCCCCGGCACACTTGCGGGCACCGCCGCCGAACGCGATGAAGGCGCCGTGCGGCGGCTGGGGGTCGTGGCAGGCCAGCCAGCGGTCCGGCTGGAACATCTCCGGGTCGGGGTAGAGGTCCTGGCGGTGGTGCAGCAGGTACTGGCTGTAGACGACCGTGGTCCCCGCGGGGATGGCGTGGCCGCCGAGGTCGGTGTCGGTGGTCGTGGTCCTGGTGAACAGCCAGGCCGGCGACCGCAGGCGCAGTGACTCGGTGACGACGCGCCCGGTCAGCGCCAGCCGGTGCACGTGGTCGTAGCGGGGCGCCTCGCCGGCCAGTTCCTCGTCGACCTCCGTGTGCAGTCGCTCCTCGACGTCCGGATGGCGGGCCAGGTCGTACAGCACCCAGGCGAGGGTGGTGGCCACGGTGTCCGTGCCGGCGACGAAGAAGGTGATGGCCTGGTCCATGAGCTCGGTGTCGGTGAGGCCGGCGTCCCCGTCGCGGGCGTCCAGCAGCAGCGACATCAGGTCGTCCGAGCCGCCGCCGCAGTCGCGCCGGGCCGCGATGATGCCGCCGACGGTCGCGCGCAGCCGGGCGATGGCCCGGTGATGGCGGCGGTTGGCCGGCGTGGGCAGCCGGTCCAGCGGCGGCGGGAGGAGCATCCGCCGCGCGCCGCCGTTCACCACGGTCTCGACGTCGTCGACCGCCTGGCGCAACACGGCGGGCGGCAGCCCGTCGGAGAACATGGTGGCCACCAACGTGCTCGACGTGAACCGCATCAGCTCGGCGACCACGTCGAGCACCTGGCCCTCCTGCCACGACTCGACCATCGCGACGGCCTGCCGGGCCATCGTCTCGCCGTAGGCGGGCAGCCGGCTGGAGTGGAAGGCGGGTTGGACCAGGCGGCGTTGCCGGCGGTGTTTCGCGTGCACGCACGTGACCACGCCGTCGCCGAGCGACTCCCGGGCCCGGTCGATCAGGAAGCCGCCCTTGTCGAAGGTGCGGTCGTCCCGGAGGACCTGCTCGGTCAGCTCCGGGGTGCACACCACGACCGCGTCGGTCGGCCCCACCCGCAGCCGCACCACGTCCCCGTGCCGTGGCAGGGAGGACAGCAGCGCGAGCGGGTCACGCGCCAGCCGGGGGAGATGACCCAGCAGCGGCAACGCACCCGGTGCCCTGGGAATGGTGGAAAGGGCTTTCACTGTCGTCCTCCTGTCTCGGCGAGGTGCTGCCGGCGACGTCCTCGGCTGCCCACAGCGCGTCCTGCTCCGCGACGATGTGCGCGAGGATGTCGTCGACGATCGGGGTGTCGATGTCTTCCAACATGTCTGGCTTCTTGCGTGGCGGCGGGAGCGGTGGCCGGGTCAGATCAGGCCGAGGCGGATCGCGTGCGCGACCGCGTGCGTCCTGTTGTTCAACCCGAACCGGGCGAGCAGGCCGTGCAGGGTGTTCTTCACCGTGCGTTCTGAGTAGGCGAGCTTCGACGCGATCTGCGCGGTGTCGAACCCGTCGGCGAGCATGCGCAGGACGTCTGCCTCACGCCTCGACAGGCCGCTGAGGGTCAGGTCGCGCGGCGCGAGGGTTTCCATGTGCAGCAGGGAAAGCCCGCGCAGGAGCCGGCCCAGCTGTTCGGGCGGCACGTCGCCGCGGCCGCGGCGGGCGTCGGCGATGGCCCGCAGCAGCCGCGCGGTGGTCACCTCGGCACGCGGCACGAGCACCGCGAGTCCACGCTCCACGGCGGTCCACAGCTCGACCTCACGGGGCTTGTCCGCGATGAGGACCAGCCGCCGCGTGGCGGTGACCGGCACGTCCCGCAGCGCCGGCTCGGCCACGGCGACCACGACCTCCGCGTCGACGAGCTCGTCGACGAGCTCGATGCCCGGCTTGCTGTCGAGCTCGCTACGCAGTCCGGCGCGGAGCAGGGGGTCGGAGGCCTGCACCCACACGCGCCCGGCGCGGTTCGGCCACGGGTCGGTCGAGCGGCTGTCCTGCCAGGCGACGACTGTCATGTTTCAAGGAAACCGGCACCGCGCGCCCGGTAGGAGGCGGAACCGTGGAGAGTTTCGGTGCCGCCCGACTTCTGCCGGTTGGTTTCCGCCGGTTGGCGGGAGAGTCCTCCGAGGAGGAACTAACAGAGCTGTGAGCCGCAGACCGCGTTGATGTGCGCGGTCGCGGACAGTGTCAGCGACGTACCGCCCTGGGTGAGTACCACCTGCACGGTGACGGTCTGGTCGAACCGGCTGGTCATGTTGATGGAGCAGTCGAACCAGCCGCAGCTGGTCGGGGTGTAGGGGCTCGGCACTATCCAGTTGACGCTGTCGTAGCCGCCGGCCGTGTCGAACACGTGGAAGCCGGCGCTGTACGTCCCGGTGATCAGCGTCCGGTTTGTGCAGGTCTGGGTGAACGGCGGGTTCCCGACGACCGGCACGACCCGGCAGAGCAACGTCTCACCACCCAGTGCTGACGCCGATCCGGACGACACCAGGCTCAAGCCGACGGCGGCGACGACGGCGGCGAACAACGACAGCATCCTGCGCACGCGACACGCCCCTTTCCGTTGTCCCCCAAGGACAGGGTAGGGAGGCGCGGTCACTCCCGCTAGGGCTGAACGGACGCCGCGGAGCCCGCCGACCGGTCCTGAGGGGCGCCTTGTGGCACAACGGGTTTCGCGTCGACGGTCCTATGTGGACAGCTGTCGTACGGTGGTTTCTAGGTGGGCTGCCAGGTGGGGCGTTCGTTGAGCGTCGTCACGTCGGCGTTGGTGGTGGTGCGGAGGGATTCGCCGATCTGCGCCAGCTCTGCCGCCGACAGCACGTCCTCGATGCGGGTGAAGCCGTTCGGGGCGCGTTCGGCCACGGTGTGCAGGACGTGGTCGGGGCCAAGACCACGGCTGGCCAACAGGATCGCGGTCGTCGGGTCGCGCCGCTCGTTCTCGTAGCCGAGCAGCGCGGTCGGCACGTCGGGCTCGGTGGCCAGGTGGTAGGCGAGCACGCGTGCGTCGACCACCGCCAGGGAACCGCCGTTGGACGCGACGGGGTACATCGGGTGTGCCGCGTCGCCGGCCAGGGTGATCCGGCTGGTTCCCCACCGGGGCAGGGGATCGCGGTCCACCATCGGATACTCGAGGATGGGTTCGCTGCGGCGGATCAGCTCCGGTACGTCCAGCCATTCCACCTGCCAGTCCGCGTAGTGCGGGAGGACGTCCTCGAGCCGGCCTCGCGTGGTCCAGTCCCGCACGGGGGCCGCCTCGGGCAGGCGGGCCTCGGCCACCCAGTTGATCGTCGTGGTCCCGTCGCGGGGTGGTGTGATCGGGTACACGACGAACCTGGCCGTCGCGATGCTGCCGCCCACGACCTGGGTGCGGCCGTCGAGGAACGGCACACCTTCGGCGGTGCCGCGCCACATCCGGATACCGCTGCCGACCGGTGGGCCCTCGCTCGGGTGCAGGTGGGCACGGACCGCCGAGTACAGCCCGTCCGCGCCCACGAGCACGTCGGCGTCGGTCGTGACCGTGGTGCCCTCCCGGGTGCGCAGGCGGACCGAGACACCGCCGGAGGTCTCGGCGCAGTCGTCGAAGGCGAGGCCGGTCCGGACCGCGTCGGGCCCCAGTCGTTCCTGGACGGCATGCAGGAGCAGCATCTGCAGGGCGCCGCGGTGGACGGCGTACTGCGGCCAGCGGTAGCCGGCGCCGACCCCGCGTGGCTCACCCCAGATCCGCGTGCCGAACCGGTCGCAGAACACGACCTCGCCGATGGGCACGCCGATCTCGGCCA
>Ga0164298_10000160_pt1 | contig 22586 bp, 22 predicted proteins | sample Whisoiple_216_MG_FD_109713 | JGI IMG/M metagenome (GOLD analysis project Ga0164298, IMG submission 109713) | Unamended control soil microbial communities from upstate New York, USA - Whitman soil sample_216_MG | ecosystem: Environmental > Terrestrial > Soil > Agricultural land ...
GCTTTCGGTGTATCGAGATCGTCGGCGAGATACCCGCGCACTCGGGCCACCACATCGGTTGCATCGGGCCCGACCGCCAATGTCGTCGCGTCTCGCCAGCGCTGCAGCCGGAGCGCCGCATCGGTCAGCACCGGATCACTCCACGACCGGTCAGCGCGGTAATGACCGGCCAGCAGCCCGAGCCGAATCGCCGCCGGTTCGACGCCGTCGGCGCGCAACCGGGAGACCAGCACCAGGTTTCCCCGGCTCTTGCTCATCTTGTGCCCGTTCCAGCCGATCATTCCCGCGTGCACGTAGAGCCGGGCGAATCGCCGCTCCCCCGTGACAGATTCGGCATGGGCGGCGGAGAATTCGTGGTGCGGGAAGATCAGGTCGCTGCCGCCGCCCTGAATGTCCAGGCCGGTGCCGATCCGGTCGAGGGCGATCGCCGCGCACTCGACATGCCAGCCGGGCCTGCCGGGACCGAACGGTGACGGCCAACTCGGCTCACCCGGCCGCTGCGCCCGCCACAACAGCGCGTCGAGGGCATCGCCCTTGCCCGCGCGGTCGGGGTCACCACCGCGCTCCCCGAACAGCCGCAGCATGGTGGCGCGGTCGTATCCGGACTCGTAGCCGAACTGTGCGGTGGCGTCGGCGCGGAAGTAGACGTCGGGATGTTCGGCATCATCGACGACGTAGGCCGCGCCCGAGGCGAGCATTTTCTCGACCAGCGCGATGACTTCGCCGATGGCCTCCGTCGCGGCGACGTAGGCATGCGGCGGAAGGATCCGCAGCGCCCTCATGTCCTCGGCGAACAGCGCGGTCTCCCGGTCGGCGAGCTCCCGCCAGTCGATGCCGTCGCGATTGGCCCGCTCGAACAACGGGTCGTCGACGTCGGTGATGTTCTGCACGAAGTTGACCCGGTGGCCGGAGTCGAGCCACAACCGGTGCACGAGATCGAACGTCAGGTAGGTGGCGGCGTGGCCCAGGTGGGTGGCGTCATACGGGGTGATGCCGCACACGTACATGCTGGCGTCCTGGCCTGCCGACACCGGCCGCACCTGCCGGTCGGCGGTGTCGAACAGCCTCAGCGCGGGACCACGGCCGGGCAGGGCCGGGACGCTTGGTGCCTGCCACGACTGCATGACTTCGACTCTAGGGGGTTCGCCGCGGACCGCCTCGGACGACCGACCGGATCCCGGTCAGCAGCACCTCGGCAAGCTCTTGACGGCACATCAACAGGTCGGGCAGGTACGGGTCGCGCCGGTTGTACATCAGGGGCGAGCCATCCAACCTCGACGCGTGCAGACCCGCCGCCCGAACCACACCCGCGGGCGCGGCGGAATCCCACTCCCACTGGCCTCCCGCGTGCAAATAAGCATCGACCTCGCCGCTCACCACCGCCAGCGCCTTGGCGCCCGCCGCCCCGATCCGGACCAGCTCGACGTCCATCTGGTCGGCCAACCGCCACAGCACCGCCGGCGGGCGGCTCGCGCTAGCGGTGATCCTGATCGGTCCTTCGCCGCGGGGTGCGGGCGGGGTGACGGTGTCGGTGCGGTAGACCTCCCCGAACGCGGGCAGCGCCACCGCGGCATCGGTGATTCCGCCGCCCGGTTCGTGGCCCGATGTCGCCGGCAGCCCGGCTCCGCCGTCGCGCTGCCAGAGCGCGATGTGCACGGCCCAGTCATTGCGCCGGGTGGAGAACTCCCAGGTCCCGTCGAGCGGGTCGACGATCCACACCCGGTCGGCATCGACCCGCGACAGGTCGTCGACGGCCTCTTCCGACAGCACCGCGTCGGCGGGCCGCTCACGCGCCAGGCCGTCGAGGATCAGCGTGTTCGCCCGCTTGTCCCCGGCGTCGCCGAGGTCATACGGATCCCAGAAACCCTCTTCCTGCCACACCTGCAGTAGCAGTTCACCGGCGTCGCGGGCCAGGTCTGCGGCCAGCGCGGCGTCGGTGAGGGTCACAGGAGCAGTATTGCCGAATAATGAGGTGGTGACCGATCGGGGCTGGCGAACCGCGCAGGTCGCGCCGCCGACGGTGAAGATCGCCGACCTCACCGGCCCCGGCAGTTCGGCGGAGAAGTTCGGCGTCGGGGGCACCGATCTGGGCATCGCGGTCGCTCTCGCCGACGGCCGCACCGGGTTCATCTTCGGCGACACATTCGACGAGTGCCGCGCGGGCGGTCCCGGCTGGCGTAGCCCGGTGATGCTGCGGTCCGGCGACACGTCGCTGCGCCGCCTGGCCGACGGAATCACCTTCGACGATGCGGTCGGCGGTGACTACGCCCGCCAGCTGTGGGACTACGAGCACGACGGACCGCCCTGGAAAGGCAGCGGGTACTCGACGGTGCTGCCCGCCGACGCCGTCACGATCGGCGGCAGGCTCTACCTGTTCGCCATGGTCAACAGAGGACTGCACAACGTGCTGTGGACCGAGATCAACTACAGCGACGACTGCGGCGAAACCTGGCATGACGCAGGGCCGGACGCCCGGCGGCTCGGGTCCCACATCGACGCCCGTCAGCAGGTGATCACCTGGGAGCACGACCCCGATTCCGGCTCGGTCTATGTGATCGCGAGCGCCTTCAACCGCCGCGAGAATGCCTACCTCTACCGGGTGCGCGCCGATGATCTGCTGGACCGCTCCGCGTGGCATCCCTGGACAGGCGGTTGGTTCAACAACGACCCGAAGCCGTTGCTGCCCGAAGGGACCACGGTCGGGGAGATGAGCCTTCGCCGCGTCGAGAATCGTTGGGTGTTCAGCTATTTCGAGTCGAGCTCAGGCACCATCCGGGTCAAGGTGCTGAACCATCCGACCGACGACTTCCTTGCCGCTCCCACCACGACGGTGCTGCGTAACACGTCGTGGCCCTCGCCGCGGTGCAGTCCCCCCGACGGGTGCACCACCGGCGGGCTCAGCCAGCTGTACGGCGGCTACATCGTCCCCGGCTCGACATTGCGCAACCTGCATCTGGTTGTCAGCCACTGGAACACCGCCGAAGACTCCAACTGGCCCTACCGCGCGATGCAGTACCGGCACAACGCATTCACGCGCCGCTAGATCAGAACGCCGGCCACGGGATCGGGCGGTGCCGGTCCGGCGACGGCATCACCGGATTGTTCAGCAAGCCAACCGCTCTGCGACGCAACGCGTCGACCTCGCGACCGGTGATGTGCTCGCGCAACTGCTCGCCGAGCGTTCCGCGCAGCTCGTCGCGCAGTCGGCCAACCGTCTCCAGCGTCTCGTCGTCGACGGGCTTGCCCGCCCATCCCCACAGCACGGTGCGCAGCTTGTCCTCGACATGCAGGCTCACACCGTGATCGACGCCGTACACCTGTCCGTCGACAGCGGACAGAATGTGCCCGCCCTTGCGGTCGGCGTTGTTGATCAACACGTCGAACACGGCCATCCGGCGCAACCGCACGTCGTCGGCGTGCACCAGGATCACCTCGTCGCCCGCGTAGTCGTAGGCGCGAAGCACCGGCAGGAATCCCGGCGGAAGCTTGCCCGCTGGAAGCAGATCCACCAGGTCGGGTCCTGCACCCGGGTTCTCGCCGACCTCATCGCCGGGTTGGTCCACCCACAGCTGCAGCATTCCCTCACCCGCCGGTCCGTCGCGAATGATGGTGTCGGGCACGACATCCCAGCCCGTTGCGGCCGATACCAGGTACGCGCCGAGCTCACGGCCGGCCAGCGTTCCGTCGGGAAAGTCCCACAGCGGGGCCTCACCGGCGACCGGCTTGTACACGCAGTGCACCGTCAGGTCGTCGAGGTGCGCCTCGCAGAGAAAGGTGGCGTTGCTTGCGGATCGGATTCGTCCGATGACGGTCAGTTCGCCGCGACGCAACGCCTCGCCTTCGCTAGGCGTCGGGTTCATCGTCGGGCTCGAGCAGGCTCCGCCGATAGCCGTTGGTGCGCACACAGATGTGGCCCTCCGGGTCGAGGGGCTCGTCGCAGAGCGGACAGGGCGGTCGGCCGGCCGAGATGACCCGGTTGGACCGCGTCGCGAACTGACGGGCGGACTCGGGGGTGAGGAACACGCGCACGGCGTCGGGGCCGTCCTCGGCGTCGTCGAGCACGACCGAGGCATCGAACTCGGTTTCGGAGACCGCAAGCAGCTCCACCACCACCGTCTCCGCCTCTGAATCCCAGCCGAGGCCCATCGTGCCGACCCGGAATTCGGCGTCGACGGGTGTGACCAGCGGGCTGAGGTCCTCCACGTCCGTCTCGGGAGGGACCGGGGTGCCGAACCGTCGATTGATCTCGAGCAGCAGCGCCGCGATCCGCTCGGCCAGCACCGCGACCTGCTGCTTCTCCAAGATCACCGAGACGACCCGCTTGTCGTGCACCGCTTGCAGGTAGAAGGTTCGGTTGCCGGGCTGCCCGACGGTCCCGGCCACGAAACGGTCGGGTGTGCGGAAGACGTGGATTGCGCGGGCCATGGCTCCTCCAAAATACCGCGCTCAGTCGGTCGAGCCGCCGACCACCGCGTCGCTCGGCCCCACCTCTTTCGCCTCGCCTTCGGAGGTTTCGGGCGGTTTGGCGGTCAAACCCGAAGCCAGTTGGTCGCCGGTGTGGTTCACGTGAACCACGAAGGGACGCAGCGTTGTGTACCGGATCACACTCATCGACGCGGTGTCGGCGGTGATCCGCTGGAAACTGTCGAGGTGGGTGCCAAGGGCGTCGGCCACGATCGCCTTGATCACGTCGCCGTGCGTGCACGCGACCCACAGGGCGTCGCCGCCGTGCTCTTCGGCGAGGCGACGGTCGTGCTCGCGGACCGCCTCGACCGCGCGGGCCTGCACATGGGCCAGGCCTTCGCCGCCGGGGAAAACCGCGGCGCTCGGCTGCTGCTGCACCACCGCCCACAGCGGCTCTTTGACCAGGTCGCCGATTTTGCGGCCGGTCCACTCGCCGTAGTCCACCTCGGAGAGGCGTTCTTCCACGATGGGTTCGAGGCCGAGGGCGGCGGCCAGCGGTTCGACGGTGCTCTGGCACCGCAGCAGTGGCGAACGCACGACGGCGCGGATCGGCAGCGACCCGATCCGGCCCACCAGCGCTGCGGCCTGCTCCCGGCCCTTGTCGTCCAGGTCGACACCGTCGCTGCGCCCCGCGAGCGTCTGCGCGGTGTTCGAGGTCGAGCGGCCGTGCCGCAGCAGGATGACCGTCATGTCGCGGACACCACTCCCGTGCCGAGCAGGATCAGCACCACCGTGCCGAGAACGACGCGATAACCGACGAACCAGTACATGCTGTGCCGCACCAGGAACCTCAGGAACCAGGACACCGCGGCGAAGCCGACGACGAATGCGATGACGGTGGCCACCAGCAGTTGCGGGCCACTGGCGCTCATCCCGTCACCAACCGGATGAAACGCGTCGGGCAGCGAGAACAACCCCGAGGCGAACACCGCGGGGATGGCAAGAAGGAAGCCGAACCGGGCGGCCAGCTCGCGTGTCTGCCCCAGGAACAGGCCTGCGCTGATCGTCGCGCCGGACCGAGACACGCCCGGCACCAGCGCCAGGCACTGGGCGAGGCCGACGGTCACGCTGTCACGCCAGGTGAGCTGCTCGACGTCGCGGGTTTGCCGACCGAAGCGCTCGGCGGCCGCGATCACCGCCGAGAAGACCACCAGCGCGGACGCGATCAGCCAAAGATTTCTTGCGCCCGTGCGTATTTCGTCCTTGAAGAGCAACCCCAACAGCCCGATCGGGATGGTGCCGATGATGACGTACCAGCCAAGGCGGTAGTCGGCATTGCGGGCGGCGGTGTTGAAAAGACCGCTGCACCAGGCCTTGACGATGCGGACGATGTCGCGGGCGAAATACACCAGCACCGCGAATTCGGTGCCCAGTTGCGTTACCGCGGTGAACGATGCGCCCGCGTCATCGGCGAAGAACACCCTCGAGGCGATCGCCAGATGCCCCGACGACGACACCGGCAGGAACTCGGTGAGTCCCTGCAGGACCGAAAGCACGACAACTTGTAGCCACGACATCGCCGGCGCCTCGATCACGACGACGACCGTACCGTGAGGATTCGTCAGCGCGCTGTGCGCGGCACCGGTTGTGCATCGGCCACCGCATCGCGCACCGCCGCGATGAGGCTGCGCTCGTCGAAAAGGTCGATGTCGCCCGCCTTGCGCGTCGCGGTCGCCACGACGTCCTCGGCTTGGGGAACCGGGCCCGCGAGGCGGGGCCGGTATACCTCGACGATCAGCTGATGATGCTCGACGTGGAAGGAGAAACTGCGCCCGTCGCCCAGCTGGCCGAAGCCGCTGGCGTGCAGCCCGGTGGAAATATCTTCGAGGGCGAACCCTTTGTCGGCCGAATCACGGCTCGGCGCGAGGCTCATGACCGAACCCTACCCCGCAGGGTGGCATGCCTACACTTGCTGTTCGATTGCCGTCCACTTCGCACGCCGGAGAGCTACCCGTTGCTAACGCGTATCAAACATGCAGGTCAAGTGGCATGTTGTGGTGTGCTCGTTCTGATCGGGTGTGCTGTGACGTCGTGCACATCGAAAACCGACGACGCACCGCCGCCGCCGACGATCGCACCCGCCGAAGCCGCAGTCTCCCCGCCGTTGAACAAGCCGCCCGCGGGCGTTGTGCGCCCGATCGCGGGCCATCCGAAGTCCGTGCTGTTCGACGCCACGACGGCATCGCTGGTGGTGCTGGGACCCGACGAGACCGATCGCGCCGTTGTCACCGTGCTGCCGGCGAACGGACGCGGCCGCGACGTGCCCCTGCCCGCGGCGGCGACGGCGATGACCGGCGACGACCGTGGGCGCGTCTACGCGTCGACGCACGGTGGGTACTTCGTGGTCGATGTCGCTGCCAGCCGGGTCAACCGGGTATCCGTCGACGGTTACGAGGGCACCGAGTTCACCGCGATCGCCCGGCGTGCCGACGGCAGGCTGGTTCTCGGCAGCGCGGACGGGGCGGTCTACACGCTGACCTCCGACACCACCGTCGGTGCCGAGCTGAAGATCTTTGCTCGCGTCGATGCTCTTGTCACACAGGGCAATACGGCCGTGGTACTCGACCGGAGCCAGACCTCGGTGACGACGGTCGACGCCAGTGGGAGCAAGGCCGAGCACGCACTGCGCGCCGGTGAAGGAGCCACCACAATGGCCGTCGACCCGGCGGGCCGGGTGTTGGTCGCCGACACCCGCGGAGACGCCCTCCTGGTATTCGGCGCCGACCCACTGATGCTGCGCCAGCGCTACCCGGTGCGGGACGCGCCGTACGGCCTCGCCGGGTCGGCGCGGCTGACCTGGGTGTCGCAGACATCCACGAATATGGTTATTGGATACGATCTGGCCACCGGAATACCTGTCGAGAAGGTGCGTTATTCAACCGTGCAGCAGCCGAACTCCCTGGCCTTCGACGAGGCGTCTGGCACCCTGTATGTGGTGTCGGGTACCGGAGCCGGGGTTCAGGTGATCACCAACGCCGAAGGCGTGCGGTGACGGCGGTTCAGCGCGGCCTGATGCCTCCGGGCTGGGATGCCGATCTGTCAGACGAGTACGAGTGGGTGCCGCTGCGGCTGCCGCCCGACCTGACCCGCATCAGCGCCTCCACGAGATTGTCGATCGAAGCGGAGTACCGCGGCTGGGAACTGACCCGCGTGCGGCTGTACACCGACGGCAGTCGCCGAGTGTTGTTGCGGCGCAAGAAGTCCGCCGCCAACAGTCTGGACGTCGCCGACCAGCCGGCGATGTAGATGATGTATGGCGCCGTTCGGCGGGCGTTCTTCCTGATCCCCGCGGAGCGTATTCACACGTGGGTCTTCACCGCGCTGCGCACCGGCACATCCCCGACACCGGCCCGTCGCGCCATGGCCAAGCGGTTGGCACCGCGCGATCCGGTGCTGGAGAGCACCGTGTTCGGCGTTCGATTCCCCGGGCCGATGGGGCTGGCGGCAGGCTTCGACAAGAACGGCGCCGGGCTGACCGCCTGGGGCGCGCTGGGGTTCGGGTACGCCGAGGTCGGCACCGTCACCGCGCAGGCCCAGCCTGGCAATCCCCCACCCCGGATGTTCCGGCTGCCGCAGGACCGGGCGCTGCTCAACCGGTTGGGTTTCAACAACAACGGCGCCGCCGAGCTCGCAATGCGGCTGGCGCGGCACACGCCGGATGTGCCGATCGGGGTCAACATCGGCAAGACCAAGGCCGTTCCCGCCGAGCGCGCCGTCGACGACTACCGGCAGAGTGCTCGACTGGTCGGCCCGCTGGCGGCCTATCTGGTGGTCAACGTGAGCTCGCCCAATACGCCGGGTCTGCGTGACCTGCAGGCCGTCGAGTCCCTGCGGCCAATTCTGGCCGCAGTTCGAGAAGAGACAAGCACGCCGGTCCTCGTCAAGATCGCACCGGACCTTTCCGACGCTGATGTCGACGAGATCGCTGATCTGGCAGTCGAGTTGGGACTGGCGGGCATCGTCGCCACCAACACGACGGTGTCCCGTGCCGGCCTGGCCACGCCCGGGGTCGACGCCCTCGGAGCCGGTGGAATTTCCGGCCCTCCGGTCGCGCGACGGTCGGCGGAGATCCTGCGGCGGCTCTACGGGCGAGTCGGCGACCGGCTGGTGCTGATCAGTGTCGGCGGTATCGAGACCGCCGACGACGCGTGGGACCGCATCACCTCCGGAGCGTCGCTGGTGCAGGGCTACACCGGCTTCATCTACGGCGGGGGCTTGTGGGCCAAGCACATTCACGACGGCATCGCCAGCCGCCTACACGACGGCGGTTTCTCGTCGCTGGCCGACGCTGTCGGCTCAGCGGTGCGCTAGCTAGTGTTGCTCGTAGGTGCCGTGGATGATCGCCCTCGCGATCGCCTGCTGGAACAGGTTGAAACCCAAGAAAGCCGGGGTGGCCCCCTCGGGCAGGTCCAGCTTGTCGACGCCGACTGCATGTACGACGACGTAGTAGCGGTGCACGCCGTGTCCTGGCGGCGGAGCGGCGCCGATGAAGCGCTTCTGGCCGGCATCATTCGCCAAAGTCATTGCGCCGCCTGGCAATTCGCTGCCATCTCCGGCATTCGCCGGCAATTCGGTGACACTGGCGGGCAGGTTGGCGACGGCCCAGTGCCAGAAGCCCGATGCCGTCGGCGCATCGGGGTCGTACACGGTCACGGCGAAGCTCTTGGTCTCCTCGGGGAACCCCGACCAGCTCAGCTGCGGGGAGACGTCTTCACCGCCCGCACCCATGATGCCGCTGACCTGGTCATTTGCCCACGCGCCGCCATCGGTGAAGGACTCCGAGGTGACGGTGAACGACGGCAGCTTCGGCAGGTGGTCGTAGGTGTTGTACGGAAAAGCCATTGGTTGTCCTTTCGTGTTTCAGCAGTGCAGCAGGAAGTGCTCGAGAACCTGCGCGCCGAACGTCAGTGCATCGACGGGTACCCGCTCATCGACGCCATGGAACAGCGCGGCGAAATCCAGCTCGGGCGGCAGCTTGAGCGGTGCGAACCCGAAACAGCGAATTCCCAGCGTGGCGAAGTGTTTTGCGTCGGTACCCCCCGACAGCATGTAGGGCACCGTGCGGGCTTCAGGATCGGCGGTCAGCAGCGCATTGTTCATCGCGTCGAGAAGTTCGCCGTCGAAGCTGGTCTCATACGGCGGCAGTTCGGTGATCCATTCGCGGGTCACGTCGGGCCCGATGATCTCGTCGACCTCCCGCTGAAAAGCCTCCAGCCGGCCGGGCAGGACGCGGCAGTCGATCACGGCCTCTGCCGTCGCGGGGATCACGTTGGCCTTGTAGCCGGCCTTCAGCATCGTGGGGTTTGCGGTGTCGCGCAGTGTCGCGCCGACGATCCTGGCGATCGGGCCGAGCTTGGCGATCGCGCCCTCGAGATCGGGCGAGTCCACGTCGAAGGTGTATCCCGTCTCCTCCGCGACGGCTGTCAGGAACTGCTCGACGGAGTCGGTCAGAACCACCGGGAACTGATGGCGCCCCAGCTTCGCCGTCGCCTCGGCGACGGCGGTGACAGCGTTGTTGTCGTGGATCATCGAGCCGTGGCCGGCCCGCCCGCGAGCGCTCAGCCGCATCCACATCATGGCCTTCTCGGCCGTCTCGATCAGGTAGATCGTCCGTTCTCCGCCCTCGCGCCGCGTGATCGTCAGCGAGAACCCGCCGACCTCGCCGACCGCCTCGGTCACGCCCTCGAACAGGTCGGGCCGGTTCTCGACGAGCCACTTGCAGCCGTAGTTTCCGCCCGCCTCCTCGTCGGACACGAACGCGAACACCAGGTCGCGCGGCGGCACGGTGCCCGATCGTTTGAAGGCGCGGGCGACCGCGATCAGCATGCCGACCATGTCCTTCATATCGACGGCGCCGCGACCCCACACGTAGCCGTCCTCGAGCGCACCGGAGAACGGGTGCACGCTCCAGTCAGACGCCTCGGCGGGCACCACGTCGAGGTGCCCGTGCAGCATCAGGGCGCCGCGCGAGCTGTCCGCGCCCTTCAGGCGGGTGAATACATTGCCCCGGCCGGGTGCTCCCGCCTCGATGTACTCGGTTTCGTAGCCGACCTCTTCCAGTTGCTCGGCGACCCACCTGGCGCATTCGGCCTCGCCCTTTGTCGTCGCGAGCTCCCCGGTGTTGGAGGTGTCGAACCGGATCAGCGCGCGGACGAGGTCGACCACCTCGTCGACGGCGTTGAGAGGTTGGCTCACAGTCACCTTGTCTACCACCTGCACCGCTGTCGGGTTTGAGGCCGGGCAGCTCGATCCGATAGCCTTAGCTGCTCCCGGCTGGTCTGGGGGCCAGGTCCGAGTGGCGGAATGGCAGACGCGCTAGCTTGAGGTGCTAGTGCCCTATTAACGGGCGTGGGGGTTCAAGTCCCCCCTCGGACACAGAAGTAACAATTAAATCGACGCAGCTAGACAGCATTTTTCACCGGCTTGCGACGACGGTCAGCAGGTGCTTTGGACACGCTTTGGACACTATCTGCGATTTTCGCGTCGAGGCTGACGACCACCGCATCAGGGTCGCTATCGAAGAGGTCTGCATAGATCCTCAACGTGACGCTTGGATCCTTCTGGCGCAGCATTCGCGTCACCGCAAGGACATTCGCGCCGGAACTGACCGCCAGACTCGCGCACGTGTGCCGCAGATCGTCGGCCGAGCGGCCCTCGCACCGCACCGAGAGCCGAGACAGCGCCGACGCCGCGACCGGCACTATCCGATTCTCCTCGCCCTTCGTCTGCCCGACCTCGAATTCCTGCCTGACCTGAACAGTGTTGCGGTGCAATGAGATACGAGTTTCAGGAACTCGATGTCATCGACAGTCACGTGCCGGATTGGTGCCGTGTGTTGGCGATCCCGCGTCGCACCTATTTACTCGGCCCGGCCGCCACACGGACCTGACGCTGTTCGTGGACATAGCACGATCCCCACTCCAGATACGGGGCGGGGATCGCGGTCAGCTGAGGGGGATCAGCGGTGAGGTCAGACCTCGTGTCGACCGGTACGGCCGGCTTCTCGGTCAGCCCTGCCGCTGCCCTCATCGCGGCTCATGTCGCGACCTTTGTCGTGGCCCTGCTCGACGTCCACGTCGGCGCGCTCCTTACGCACTTTGGCGCTGACTTGTTCCGTCTCGGTCTCCTGCTGTTTGCCGACCCGCACGTCTTCGACCGGCACCGTCTCCTTCTCAACGACGGGTCGTTCCTCACGCAGCGTGACCTCTTTGACCTTTTCACCTGAGTCCCTGATCGGGGTCTTCGTGGCGTTACCGGAGGCCGGCGTGCGCTCGACGACGAGCTTTTCTTTGGTGACCGGCACCTCGACTTTCTCGGTGTGGGTGGTGGTGTACTTACGCAGCCGGGCTCGGCCCACCTCCACGCGCTCCTTGCCCGCCTTCAGCCGTTCCTCGGACAGCGTCATGGCGTGCTCTTTGTTGCCCGCATCAGCGGCGCCGCGGCGGCTATGTTCCTTGCCGAAGCCGTAGTGGCGGTAGAGCTCTCGTTGCTCGTCCGGATCGAGGTGTTGATCTTTATCGATCCGCGGGGCGTCCTTGACCGTATCTTTGTCGTAATTCAGCCGGATATCCTTGCCGTCGAACTGCGCACCCTGCAGCGGCGCGAACGACTCCGATAAGCCGAACAGGCCGGTGGAAACGGTGACCCAACTGGCCTCGCCTGTCTCGTCATCGGTATAGAGCTGGCCTACCCTGCCAATCTTTTCGCCAGAGTTGTCGTAGGCGGTCGCGCCCTCGATGCGGTCGAAGTCCTGCTTGGCAATCATGATGAACCTTTCGCCGTTGGTTTTTCCCTCTGCGTTCGGGATGTAGCACGGCTACCTCCAGGACAGCGTTGAAAACCACCCCAACGGGTGGTTTATTATCAACTCCTGGGAATCAGCTAACTCACATAGTTAGCTAGCTGGCATACTATCGGTTCACCGAATGCACTTAAAGGCCCTCGATTTAGGGGTTCCGAAGACGAACAAATTATTTTACGCGGGCGTTAACTGCGCAAGCTCGACTGCTGGAGCTGATGTCCAAATCGCTCAAGATCGTGGTGAAGAGATCGCTACAGACGCGGTGTTTTCGGCCACTGCCAGACCATCCAAGCTGACGGCGAGGTTAATTACGGCTATGCACGGGTACTCCAAATGCGGGCGTTGCGCCTTCTGCCGGCCCGTGACACGCGCGGTAGCCCCGATGGGAAATCCGTTATCGATTCTGGGAGGTCATCGTGTCAAGTACCGTCGCTCGCGTCAGCGAGATCAGCGCCAGGTCGGACAGCAGCTTCGAAGACGCCGTGAATAGTGGCCTTGCTCGGGCCAACACGACGCTGCGTAATGTCAAGTCGGCGTGGATAAAGGAGCAGTCGGTGGATGTCGAGAACGGCGAGATTGTGGGCTACCGCGTCAACATGCTGGTCACCTTCGTCCTCGAGTAGAGAACCTAATAGACATCGCGCACGTAGCGCTTGTCCGCGACCAGTTCGCGCTTGTAGTGGTGGGCGGCCTCGTCTGACATGCCGCCGTGGGTCTTGATGACCGTCGTCAGGGCGGCGTCGACGTCGCGCGCCATCCTTGCCGCGTCCCCGCAGACGTAGAAGTGCGCGCCGTCGTCCAGCCAGCGCCACAGATCGGCACCGTAGTCGAGCATCTTGTGCTGGACGTAGACGCGATCGGCTTGGTCACGCGAGAACGCGAGGTCCAGCCGGTTGAGCAGGCCGTCGTGCACCATATCCTCGAAATCGTCTCGGTAATAATAATTTTCGGCGCGACGCTGCTCACCGAAGAACAACCAGTTGCGGCCGGTGTGGCCGAGCGCGCGGCGCTCCTGCAGGAAGCCCCGAAACGGCGCGATCCCCGTGCCGGGCCCCACCATGATCATCGGCGCAGCGGCGTCCTCGGGCGGCCGGAAGTGTGGTGACCGCTGCAGGAAGACCGGCACCGGCACCGAGTGGGCGCGATCGGCCAGATACGTGGAGCACACCCCGCCGCGCTGAGCGCCGCGAGCACCCCGATAGCGCACGACCGACACCGTCAGTTGCACCTCATGCGGGCTGACCAGCGGGCTCGACGAGATGGAGTAGCTCCTCGGCGTCAACCGCACCAGCGCCTGCTGCCACTGCGCAGGCTCGGCACGTACGTTGAACTCCTCGACGATGTCCAGCCCGTTGCGACCGGCAAGCCATTTCTTCATCCGGTGCGACGGCGCACGTAGCATTTTCGCGGCCTCGCGGCCTGCGCAGTTTTCGGCGACGAACCGAAGCAGGTCGGGTGTGACCCGGCAGATGTCGTAGGACCGGGTCAACGCGTCGCGCAACCGCAGACGGACGCCGTCGACCTCGACGGTCTCCTCGCCGACCAGGCCGGTGGCGGCCAGCCAGGCGTCGACGACATCGCGACTGTTGACCGCGCACACGCCGAGCGAATCGCCGACCGCATAGTCGACGTCGTATTCAGAGAGGTCGAAACCGAACTGCCGCACCTCTTTTGACGATAGGGGCGCGGTCAGCACGGTGTTGCGACAGAGCTTGGCGTGCGCGGGGTCGGCGCGGGTGAACGGTTCGTCGACGACGGTGTCCGGTTGCTCGGACACGCCCAGGACTGCGGCAACGTCCTCGGCCCACTTCGACATCGGCCCGTCGTCATAGGCCTCACATTCCGCGCGGTCCAGCAGCTTGGAAGCGCCGAGGGCGGTGAACCTGCCGTCGATCGACTTCGCATGCCCACAGAAGTCGGCATACGAACGGTCGCCGATGCCGAGCACGGCATAGCGCACACCGTCGAGCGCGGGTGCGTCCTGCCCGCCGAGGCGATGCCAGAAGCCCGCCCCGTTGTCCGGTGGCCCGCCATCGCCGAATGTGCTGGTCACGATGACAACGTCGCGGGCAGCCGCGAGCCGCGACAGCGGCACGTCGTCCATGTTGACCAGCTGCGAGTCGCCGAGCCGCCGGGCCAACCTGCCTGCGAAGTCCTCGGCATTGCCAGTCTGCGACGCCCACAGCACGAGTGGTCCGTCGCCCCCGCCGACAACCGCTGTGCGAGCGACCGGGGTGGGCGCGGGTCCGACCGGACGCGCACGTACCGCGCAGACCTTGAACTCGGGCTGCAGCGAGTCGGCGTCGACGGCGTCGTTGGTCAACGCGTTGACGGTCAGGTACTCGCCGTGCACGTCGTTCCAGTGAAACGGCGCAAAGCAACTTCCCGATCGCACCCGTTCGGTGAGCACGGCAGGCAGTACGGCGCGACCCCGCCGGGACGTCAGCTCGACCGGTTGGCCTTCGGCGATGCCCATCGCGTGCGCGTCGGTCGGATGGAGTTCGACGAACGGGCCGCTGTCGAGTTTGTTCAGCTTGGCGACCAGGCCGGTCTTCGTCATGGTGTGCCACTGATGCGGCAGCCGACCGGTGTTGAGCACCAACGGGAAATCGTCGTCGGGCAACTCGTCGGGATCCATGTGCGGACGGGGGTGGAAGACCGCCCGCCGCGACGGGGTGGCGAATGCCAGCCGCGGTCGGTGCCCGTCGCCGTCGACGAACAGGTTCTGGCTGACCCCATCGTTGAGGTAGCGGATCGGGTGACGGTCGCCGTCGTCGTCGGGTGGGCACGGCCACTGCAGCGGTTTCTGCCGAAGCCGCGGATAGCTGACCCCGCGCAGGTCGTATCCGGTCTGCGGGTTGGAGAACCGTCTGATCTCGTCGAAAACCTGCTCGCTGGAGGCGAAGTCGAAGTGCTCACCGAAGCCCAGCTGTGTGGCGACCTGACAGATCAGCTGCCAGTCCGGGCGGGCCTGTCCGGCGGGCGGGATGGACGCCTGCAACAGCGTGAGGTTGCGCTCGGAGTTGACCATCACGGCGTCGGTCTCCGCCCACAATGCCGCGGGCAAGACGATGTCGGCGTAGCGGTTCGTCGCCGTCGACCGATAGGCGTCCTGGGTGATGACGAGCTCGGCGGCTTCCAGCCCGGCGACTACCGTCTTGCGATTGGGCACGCTGGCAACGGGATTGGTGCAGATGATCCAGCAAGCCTTGATGTCACCTGCGGCTAGTTGTTCGAACATGGCAATGGTGCCGGGTCCGATGTCGGCCCGAATCGTCCCGGTCGGCAGGTGCCATTGCTTCTCGACGAAATCGCGGTCGGCCGCTGATGCCACCGAACGCTGGCCGGGCAGTCCCGGTCCCATGTAACCCATCTCACGGCCACCCATCGCATTGGGCTGGCCGGTCAGCGACATCGGGCCGCTACCAGGACGGCAGATGGCACCGGTGGCGAGGTGGAGGTTGCAGATCGCATTGGTGTTCCACGTTCCGTGGGTGCTCTGGTTGAGCCCCATCGTCCAGCAACTCATCCATTCCCCCGCGTCGGCGATCATCCTTGCCGCGGTGCGGATGTCGGCTTCGGGGATCCCGGTGATGTTGGCGACCCGGTGGGGTGAGTAGTCGGCGAGGAACCCGGGCATGTCATCCCAGCCGTCGGTGTGCTCGGCGATGAAATCGCTGTCGATGTCGCCGTTCTCGACGAGGAGATGAAGAAGACCGTTCAGCAGGGCGAGGTCGGTGCCGGGTTTGATCTGAAGGAACAAGTCCGCCCGCTGCGCGGTGGCGGTACGGCGTGGATCGACGACGATCAGCTTGCCACCCGCCCTCATTCGGTCCGCCATCCTCAGAAACAGGATCGGATGGCAGTCGGCCATGTTGGAACCGATCACCAAAAACAAGTCGGCGCAGTCGAAGTCGGTGTAGGAGCCGGGTGGTCCGTCGGCGCCGAGCGACTGCTTGAACCCGGTGCCCGCACTGGCCATGCACAGCCGGGAGTTCGACTCGATATGGACGGTCCGCAGAAAGCCCTTGGCCAGCTTGGTGGCGAGATACTGCGCCTCGATTGACATCTGGCCCGACACATATAGCGCAACCGAGTCGGGTCCGTGCTCGTCAATGATTGCGCCCAGTCGGCGTCCTGCTTCGGCGACGGCGTCGTCGACCGGTGCGGGAACCGGCTCATCGCCGCGCGACGGCCGCACCAACGCCGAGGTGAGCCGGCCGTCGTCGGCGGCCATCATTTCGGCATGGGTCGCACCCTTGGTGCACAGCCGGCCGAAGTTGGCCGGGTGCAGCTTGTCTCCCGACACCTTCGCAATGACGCCGCTACCCGGCTCGGTGGTGACTTCGATGCCGCACCCGACACCGCAGTACGAACACGCCGTACGGGTGATCGTCATCGGCTGATCAGCGTGCGGGCGCGGGAACCGGGCCGACCAGTTCGCCCGCCCGGGTCCTGGCGTGCCGCACCCGAAGGAAAACCGCCCACGTGACGACTGCGCAGACGGCGTAGAAGGCGAGGAACACCCAGAACGCGTTGGTGGCCGACTTGGCCTCACCCACGTACGAGGCGCGCAGCACGACGTTGATGAACACGCCGCCGAGCGCTCCGATGGCGCCTGCGAACCCGATCAGCGCACCGGACATGCTGCGCGACCAGGCGGCCTTCTCGTCCCGGCTCCACTCGTCGTGGCTCTGCGCCTTGGCCTCGAAGATCGACGGGATCATCTTGTACGTCGATCCGTTGCCGATGCCGGACAGGACGAACAGCAGGATGAAGCCGGCCACGTAGCCGGTCATCTGAGCGCCGGTCGGAGCGCCGGTCGCGCCGTCGTCGATCATGCCGGTGCCGACCAGGATTCCGGCGGCGACGATCATCGCGATGAACGTGTACATGGTGACATTGCCGCCACCGACGCGGTCCGCGATCTTGCCGCCGTACGGCCTGGCGATCGAGCCGAGCAGCGGGCCGAGAAACGCGATCTGCGCGGCGTGCAGCGAGGCTTGCGCGGCGTTGTCGCCGCCAGCGAGAAAATTGATCTGCAACACCTGACCGAAGGCGAACGAGAAGCCGATGAACGAACCGAACGTGCCGATGTAGAGAAAGCTCATCACCCATGAGTCGCGGAACCGCAGCGCTTCGGCCATCGCGCCCATGTTGGACCGCTGGTTGCCCAGGTTGTCCATGAACAGCGCTGCGCACAGCGCAGCAAGTGCGATCGCGACAAGGTAGATGGCGCAGACGATTTCGGGTGCGGTGTTGCTCACGGTCGCGATCACCAGCAGCCCGACAAGCTGGATGACCGGCACACCGATGTTGCCCCCGCCCGCGTTCAGGCCCAGCGCCCACCCCTTGAGGCGCTGCGGGTAGAACGCGTTGATGTTGGTCATCGACGACGCGAAGTTCCCGCCGCCGAGGCCCGCGAACGCAGCGACGACCATGAATGTGGTGTAGGACGAGTCGGGGCGCTTCATCACCCACAGCGTCAACAGCGTTGGCACAAGCAGCAGGAGCGCGCTGACGATCGTCCAGTTACGGCCGCCGAACTTCGCGGGTGCGACGGTGTACGGGATGCGCATCGCGGCCCCGACCAGGGTGGGCAGCGCCACCAGGTAGAACTTCCCCGCCGGGTCGATGTGGTAGATCGCCTGCGGCATGAAAAGCACCATCACCGACCAGATGGACCAGATCGAGAAGCCCACGTGCTCGGCGAATATCGACCAGGTCAGGTTGCGCTTCGCGGTCTCCGCGCCACCGGCGTTCCAGGCATCGACATCTTCGGCATCCCAATGCGCGATATTGCGGTTGCGGCTCAAGGTCTTCACGGCCACCAGGTTGGCGTGAAGCCATTCCACACCGGTTGCCCTGTGGTGTCTGAGACGTCAACACCCGCTCACTTCGTCCATATGGTCGTATGCGCACAGGACGAAACGCGGTCGAAACATTGGTGGCTTAAGCCAGGTCAGCCGTCCTTCGGCTTGACGGCGAGCACGGGCTTCTGGCATTCCAGCAGCAGGTGCTGGGAAACACTGCCCAGCAACAGCTTGCCTACCGGGTTGCGATGCCGGATGCCGATGACCAGGAGCTCGGCATCGTCGCGCTCCATGGTCTTGAGCAGCTCCTCGGCGGTGTCGACTCCGACCGGTTGGGTCAGCTCGAATTCCACACCGCAGTTCGCGAGGTGGTCCTCGACGTCGTGCACCTCGCCCGACTGCGCGAATCCCGCGTCGACATACGCGTCGCCGGCGGTCGCGTTGACGACCCGCAGGGTGCTGCCACGGAGCTTCGCCTCGGCGATGCCGTGTTCCAACGCCGCGCGGCCGAACGGGTCCGCGCTGTATCCGACCACGATCACGACTGTGCCGCCTTCTCTTGCTGGTCCCGGTCGTCTTCGACGATCAGGAGTGTCTCCTCGCTTCGGTGCATCAGCTTGAGCACCAGCGGCATCAACAGCAGCGCCGCCATCAGCACGTACACGATGATGGCGACCGGCTCGGTGAACAGGCCGCTCCAGTTGCCGTCGGCGAGCTGCAGGGATTGCCGCAACTGACGTTCGATCCGTGGCCCGAGAATGACGCCGATGATCAACGGCAGCACCGGCAGCCCGAATCGCCGCATCATCAAACCGAGCAGCCCGAACACCAGGAGCAGGGCCAGGTCCAATGGCTGCACGTTGACCGCGAGAGCGCCCAGCGTCGCGAAGAACAGGATGCCCGCGTACAGGTACGGCCGTGGGGTGCGCAACAGCTTGGCCCACAGGGGCGCCAGCGGAAGGTTGAGCACCAGCAGCAGGAAGTTTCCGATGAACAGGCTGGCGATCAAGGTCCAGATCAGCAGCGGCTCCTTCTCGAAAAGAGTTGGGCCGGGCTGAATTCCATAGGAGACGAACGCGGTGAGCATCACCGCTGCCGTTGCGTTGGTGGGCAACCCCAGCGAGAGCATGGGCACCAGCGTGCCCGCAGCGGATGCGTTGTTGGCCGCCTCGGGGCCTGCGACGCCCTCGATCGCGCCCTTGCCGAACTCCTCCGGGTGCTTGGAAAGCCGCTTCTCGGTGACATACGACAGGAACGTCGGCAACTCGGCGCCGCCTGCAGGCAGCGCACCGAACGGGAACCCGAAAGCGGTGCCGCGCAGCCACGGCTTCCACGAGCGCTGCCAATCCTGCCGACCCATCCACGGCCTGCCGACCGGAATGACCTCGGACGGGCGACGGCGCAGATGTGCTGCCACCCACAGGGCTTCGCCGAGGGCGAAGATGGCCACCGCGATGATGACGATGTCGATGCCGTCGGAGAGCTGCGGAATCCCGAACGTCGCCCGCGGCTGGCCGGTGAGGAAGTCGATTCCCACCACGCCGATCGCCAAACCGAGGAACAGCGAGATCGCGCCACGCATCTTCGACGAGCCGAGCACCGCGGTGACAGCGACAAGGGCGAACAGCATGATCGCCAGATACGACGGGGCGCCGAGGGTGACGGCGAAACGCGAAATCGCCGGTGCGAACGCGGCCAACAGGATCGTGCCGATGGTGCCCGCGACGAATGACCCGATCGCGGCGGTGGCCAGCGCTTGGGCGGCACGCCCCGCTTTCGCCATCTTGTTGCCCTCGATCGCCGTGATCACCGAGGACGACTCACCAGGAGTGTTCAACAGAATCGATGTCGTCGACCCGCCGTACATGCCGCCGTAGAAGATGCCCGCGAACATGATGAAGGCCGCACTGGGGCTGACGTTGTAGGTGATCGGCAGCAGCAAAGCCACCGTCATGGCGGGCCCGATACCGGGCAGCACGCCGACCGCGGTTCCCAGCAGCACTCCGATCACCGCGTACAGCAGGTTCATCGGGGTTGCGGCTTGTTCGAACCCCTGAATCAGCCAGTCAAGATTTTCCATGTCAGAGAATTCCGTCCAGAATGCCTGCGGGCAGCGGGATTCCGAGCCCGGAATAGAATGCATAGAAGCTGCCGACCGAGAGCACCGCCCCGATGGCGATGTTTCGGACGTAGTGCCGGCTGCCGAGGATCGTCGCCGCACCCGCGAACAGAAGTGCTCCGGTGATGGCCCAACCAAGCGGCTTCACCAGCAGGATGGTGGCGACGAAGACGCCGACCAGCATGCCGACGGTGCGCCAGTCACTCGGCATGTTGGGGTCGACGTCCTCCCCTGCGTCGGCCTCACCGACCGAACCGCGCGGTATCGCGACCGCCAAGACAATGGCAAGCAGGATGAGGACGACGCCGATGACGATCGGGAACATCTTGGGCCCAACGGGATCCACCTTCGCGAAACCCGCTTCGAGGGTCACCGCGTCATAGATCAGGAAGGCGCCGACCACCACGAGCACGACGCAGACAAGGTACTGCGCCTTGTCGACGGTCTTTGCAATGGCGTGTTCCTGTGGCTCTTCGGTGGTCGTCATAGCAGCCCCAGTTCGGTGAGCGTCGACGAAACCCGCTCGTCCTGGTCCTTCAGGAACTGTTCGAACTCTGCACCGGTCACGAATGCATCGGTCCAGCCGTTCTTCACCAGCGCCTCCTTCCATTGGTCCGTTGCGTGCAAGTCTTTGAGCACCTTCACCATCGCGTTCTTGGATTCGTCGGAAATCCCAGGCGGCGCAAGGACTCCGCGCCAGTTGGCGAAGGTCAGATCGATTCCCGACTCCTTCAGCGTCGGGGCGTCGATGCCCTCGACCCGCTTGTCGCTGGACACCGCCAGCACGCGCAGTTGACCGCCCTCCACCTGGTCGATGAGTTCACCTGGGCTCGAGGTGCCGACGGTGATCTTCTTGCCGAGCAGTGCGGTCAGCAGATCGCCGCCGCCGTCGTAGGTGACGAAGTTGACCGACTTCGGGTCCACCCCGACGGCCTTGGCCAGTTCCATCGGAAACAGGTGGTCCGGGCCGCCGGGCGACGAGCCGCCGCCGATCGTCACCTTGGAGGGATCGGCCTTCCACGCGGCGACGAAGTCCTTCACCGTCTTGAACGGCGAGTCGGCGGGAACGAAGATGGCGCCGGGGTCTTCGATCAGCTTCGCGATCGCCGTCGCATCGGACACCTTGATCTTGGACCCGTTGGTGTAGGTGGCACCGACGACACCGAGGCCCATCGTCATCATCAGGTCGTCGTTGCCCTTTTCGTTCATCAGCCGCGCCATCGCGACCGTGCCGCCCGCGCCGATGACGTTGAAGACCTCGATGCGCCCGGTGATGTCGTCGTCTTCCATGATTTTGACGGCGGTGCGCGCCGTCAGGTCATATCCGCCGCCCGGGCTGTTCGGCACCATCATGCGCAGCCGGTGAAATCCTTGCGCCTCCTCGCCACGCGTCACTCCGCAGCCGCTGAGCAGCAGCGCCGCGATCACCGCGATGACCAACATCGCTTTTCGTCGGGTTGCCAACAAGATCGTCCCCAATCACTTCAGTTGTGATGCTCAGCAATACTGGACCACATCAGTGATCCAAGTCACTGATGAGAACGCAAAGGAAGTATTGGTCATTAAGTACATGGCCTGGTCACGGAGCCTGGGCGGGCAGTTCCTGGTTTTCCAGCTGCTGGTGGTCGTCGTGGTGCTGTTCGCGGTAGCGGCGGTCTCGGTGACTCAGTCGACCAGTGAGTTCCGGGAGGTTCGCGGCCAGCGGATGATCGCGGTGGCCGAGAACATGGCCTCCACACCCGTGGTCCGGGATCGCTTCGCCGACCCGTTCGCCGCCAAGGTGCTCGCACCCGAAGTGGATCGCGGTGTCGCGCTCTCGGGCGCCGACCTGGCTGAAATCCTCGATCCGGACGGCACGATCCGGGTCTCGTCGGATCCTTCGCGCGTCGGATCGCGGATGGACCTGGGACCCAGCCGGGCCGATGAGGGCAGGGCCTGGTTCGGCGACGACGACATCGACGGTGTGCACAGCCTGGTCGGCCAGGTGCCGATCCTGTCCATCGACGGCGACGTGTTGGCGGTGGCATCGGTCAGCGAGGGTTATCCGTCGGTGTGGGAGCTGTTGAGCGGTGCGGGTGAGCGGCTGTTGTTCTACCTCGGTCTCGGCGCGGTGCTCGGTCTGCTTGCGTCGTGGCTGCTGTCCCGGCGCATCAAGCGGCACACCCGCGGGTTGGAGGTCGCCGAGATCGCCGGCCTCGCCGATCATCGGGAAGCGTTGCTGCACAGCATTCGTGAGGGTGTGGTCGCGGTGAACAATGAAGGCGATGTCACCCTGCTCAACGACAGCGCACAGGAGCTGCTCGGCGTCGCCGGTGAGGCGGTCGGACGGCGCGTCGACAACATCGGCCTGGATCCCGCGGTCGTCGAGTTTCTGCTTTCCGGAGACGAC